>Ga0307380_10002392_pt1 | contig 26757 bp, 28 predicted proteins | sample UN3MG_FD_202239 | JGI IMG/M metagenome (GOLD analysis project Ga0307380, IMG submission 202239) | Soil microbial communities from Risofladan, Vaasa, Finland - UN-3 | ecosystem: Environmental > Terrestrial > Soil > Coastal area > Acid sulfate soil | place: Finland: Risofladan, Vaasa | collected... | reverse complement strand
TTGAAACGGCCCTGTACGGGGCCTTGTTAAGAGGGCAGAGCAAAAAAAGACATCCCCATGCTCGGTCCCCTGGGTTCCGTTACGAATAGCCACTGGGCATCAGCAAATGGACAGGAGCGATACCTTTTCAAAGAGCTAAAGTGTTACGAATTTCGATATTGTTTCGAATTTAGGATTTAGGCCTGCCCTGGCGCGACTTGCCCAGAGCACTATCTTTTCATTCCATTACCTCTGAACTGGAGCCTACAAAAGTGAGTCCTCTCAAGCCAGGTCTGGGCCAGGGGTTTCGGATTTCAAAGTCCAAATAGAATCACGATTTCATTTCACCGCAAAACTTGAGATAAAGGTTAAGATCTTGAGCTATGAAGACATCTAGAGGGCTTAAGTATCATGTATAAACAGACGTTAGACCTCTCGCCGGTGAGGGAGCAGTTTCCGGCCTTGCAGGAAACGGATGAGCAGGGGCGCCCGTATGTCTACTTTGACGGGCCCGGCGGCACCCAGGTGCCGCAGACTGTCATTGACGCGATGGCAGACTATTTCAGGCTGGCCAATGCCAATCACGGCGGTCTCTTCATCACCAGCCGCCGCAATGATGAGACTATCGAACAGGCACGGGTTGCCATGGCGGATTTTCTAAACGCCCCAACACCGGAGGAGATCATGTTCGGTGCCAATATGACCACCCTCACCTTTACCCTCAGCAGGGCAATTGGTCGCGTCCTTGAACCCGGCGATGAGATTATTGTCACCCGTATGGATCACGATGCCAACATCGCCCCTTGGGTAGCCCTGGAGGAGAAAGGAGTAGTTATTAAGTGGGCCGATTTCGGTGTAACAAGCTTTCGTCTCGATCTCGATCATCTGGGCTCGCTCATCACCGACAGAACAAAACTGGTGGCCGTGGGTTATGCCTCCAATGCCATCGGTACCATAAACCCGGTCAAACATATTGCGGACATGGCCCACGGTGTAGGTGCCTGGCTCTGGGTTGACGCGGTTCACTATGCCCCGCACCGGCCCATCGACGTGCAAGAGGTGTGCTGTGATTTTCTGGTCTGCTCGGCGTACAAGTTCTTCGGCCCCCATGTGGGTGTTCTGTGGGGTCGGCTTGAGCTTCTGGAGCTTCTGTCGGCTTACAAGGTGCGCCCCGCGGATTCCAACCCCCCGGGCAAGTTCGAGACGGGAACGCTCAACCACGAGGGGATCGCCGGGGTGACGGCTTCCATCAACTACCTGGCCGGTGTGGGCAGGGGCTACGGCAATGAGCTCGACCTGAAAGCCGCCGGCATTAGGGTAATCTATGAAGGACGGCGAAAAGAACTGAAGTTGGCGATGAACACTATCGTCGCCTATGAGCGCCCGCTTTTTGCCTACATGCTCGAAGAGGTGCAAAAGACCCCGGGCATTACCGTTTACGGTATCACAAACCCCGAGGAATTCACCGAGCGCTGCCCCACCCTTGCCTTTACCAGGAAAGGCTTTACCCCGCAGGCGATTGCCGCCTACCTGGGAAACCACGGTATCTTCGTGTGGGACGGTAACTATTATGCCGTGAGCGTCACGGAGCGATTGGGCCTGGAGGGCTCAGGCGGCATGGTCCGGGTCGGCCTTGCCCACTACAATACGAGGGAGGAAGTAGACCGGATGCTAGGTGCTTTGCGGGATATGAAATGACTCCATTGGTAAACCGAAAAACGGAGTCAGATGTGGCATACCAATTTACCGAGAAACATCCAATTAACTTGCCCGCCACGCCCAATTGGAATATACTGGCGTCTGTCTAGGAGTCCCCTCTACCAAATGACCTTTTATTCGGGCTAGCCATGAAACATAAAGAAGATATTCAAAAGGCAGACGGCAAACTGGGTGTGCTTATCCCCGGATTGGGAGGTGCGGTGAGCACCACCCTTTTAGCGGGTGTCGAATCGATACGTCGAGGTCTTGCCCTTCCTTTTGGTTCCCTCACCCAGATGGGGACCATCCGGCTTGGAAAACGGTTCGAATATCGGATTCCGCATATTAGAGATTTTGTCCCACTGGCGAGCCCTGGAGATCTTGTCTTCGGAGGATGGGACGTTTTTCCGGATAACTCCTATCAGGCAGCTCTACAGGCGAAGGTACTCAGGTCTGAACACGTAGAGCCCGTGCGCTCCTTTCTTGAAGGGCTGCAACCGTGGCCGGCGGTTTTTAGAAGGGAATTCGTCAAGAACCTGAATGGCCCCAATGTGAAACCCCAGATCTCCCACCTGGAGCTTATAGAGGCCCTCAAATCAGATATCGACACGTTCAAGCGCAGCAGTAAGGTATCGCGATGTGTTATGATCTGGTGTGCCAGCACCGAAGCATACCTCAAACCCGGAGAGGTGCACGCCTCCCTGGACAACTTCGAGGAAGGGCTCAAAAACAACGATCCCAGCATCTCGCCGAGCATGCTGTATGCCTATGCGGCCTTGACCAGCGGGATCCCCTTTGTAAACGGTGCGCCCAATCTGACCGTGGATATTCCAGCCATGGTGGAGCTGGCAGACCAGCACGGACTTCCTATCGCAGGCAAGGATTTCAAGACGGGGCAGACCCTTATGAAAACCATCCTCGCACCGGGGTTAAAGGCGCGCATGCTGGGACTGAGCGGGTGGTATTCAACCAACATCCTCGGAAACCGCGACGGCCTCGTTCTGGATGATGAAGATTCCTTCAAAACCAAGGAGCAGAGCAAGCTCTCAGTCCTGCAGAGCATTCTCCAGCCTGAGGTCTACCCGGACCTTTACGGAGAATTCTACCACAAGGTTGCAATCAACTATTACCCACCCCGGGGTGACAACAAAGAGGGCTGGGATTGCATTGACATCTTCGGATGGCTTGGTTATCCCATGCAGATCAAGGTTGATTTTATGTGCCGCGACAGCATCCTGGCAGCACCCCTAGTACTCGATCTGGTGCTTTTCATCGACCTTGCCCAGAGAGCGGCTATGACCGGTATCCAGGAATGGCTGTCCTTTTATTTCAAAAGCCCGCAGTGTGCGCCTAATCTCTACCCGGAACACGATCTCTTTATCCAATTAATGAAGCTGAAGAACACGCTGCGCTTTCTCATGGGGGAAACGCAGATTACCCACCTGGGCCTGGATTACTACTATCACCTCTAAGAGTGGGACGTCTTCAATCTGGATTTCCCGATCTCGCAGAAACAGGCTATTCTCTCCTCAGATTTCGAATTCTTAATTAATTCTCTAATCCCTGAGGAAGAAACCCAGAAAAACGTTGACAATTATTTTTTTGTCCGTAAATTAGGAAATACAAACTTTATTTGACCACCCTAAAAAAGGTAGGAGGCATGAAGACTAAAGCCGTCACTAGCACTTCCGAAAATAACCTTACCCCAACCATGGAGGATTATCTGGAGGCTATTTATACCCTTTCTCATGAAAAGCGGGTGGTCAGGGTAAAGGATATTGCCAAAAGACTGGGGGTTAAGATGCCGACGGTGACCGCCATGCTCAAAACCCTCAGCGATAAGGGCATGATTGACCACGAGAAATACGAGTATCTGGAACTCACGGGAAAGGGGTCTGATATAGGCAGCCAAATCGACCGCCGACATCAGCTCCTCAAGTCCTTTTTGATCGATATCCTGCAAATCAATCATGATCAGGCCGATGAGGACGCCTGCAAGATGGAGCATGCTGTAAGCCCTACCACCCTTGAGCGGATCGTGGAGTTTATGGAGTTCATCGAAAACTGTCCCAGGGGTGGGAGTGACTGGTTAGATCTATTTAGCGAATACAGGAGACACGAGATGCCACGGGAAAAGTGCTTGGAGAGAATGAAGGATTTCGCCGACAAATATAGTGCCAAGATAAGGGCCATGGAAAGAGAGAGATGACGGCACCGGTTTATTCAACGTGAGGATGATGCGACTGGAATTAGAAGAGGGATAGGGGTTATGCTGCACAAGAACCATAACACATTGACAAAGATGCAGGCCGGGCAGAGCGGCACAGTGGTTGAAATTCGAGGCGGATTTGGCTTGGTCAGACGGCTTAACGCGCTCGGTATCTTCCCGGGCAAAAGGATTACCAAGATCAGCTCCATGCTTGCGCGCGGACCGGTCACCATAGAGGTTGACAGAGGTCAGGTGGCCATGGGTTTTGGCATGGCTAACAGGATACTAGTGCAACTCGATGTGATACAATGAGGAAGATACTACTGGTCGGTAACCCTAACGTGGGCAAGAGCGTGCTTTTTTCCCGTTTAACCGGCGTGCGCACAATTGCTTCAAATTACCCGGGTACGACCATAAGTTATACACAAGGGTTTCTGAAACTGGGGGAAGAAAAGGTCGAGATTATCGATGTGCCGGGCACTTACTCTCTTGAGCCAAACTGTGAGGCAGAGGAAATAGCGCTCCAGATGCTCAATACGGGAGATATCGCTATTAATGTGGTTAATGCCACCAATCTCGAGCGGAGCCTTTACTTGACCTTGCAACTTATGGAGAGAGGCACCCCCCTCGTGATTGCCCTGAATCTATGGGACGACACCACGCATCGAGGAATAGAGATCGATCTTGACAAATTGAGGGAATTGCTGGGGGTACCGGTTATTCCTACGGTGGCTGTAAGCGGCGAGGGCATAAAGGAGCTGGTGGAACAGATTCCCAATGCAACTTCACCCAACATCCCCTCCCGCACTACCGCAGAGCGGTGGGCAACTATCGGGGAGATCATAGGCCAGGTTCAGCGTATTGAACATCGTCATCACACCTGGCTTGAGCGGTTGCAGGATGCAAGCGTAAGACCATTAACCGGGGGCATCACAGCCATAGGAATCCTCATCTTTACCTTTCTCGTAATCCGCTTCATTGGCGAGAGCCTTATCAATTATGTGCTCGATCCCCTCTTCAATACCCTGTGGGCGCCAGTGGTTATGGCTTTGAGCAACCTCCTGGGCGGAAGCGGCTTCCTCCATGACATTGTGGTTGGCAAAGTAACCGGTGGAGAAGTGAACTTCGTTGAGGCATTCGGGCTTTTGTCCAGCGGGCTCTATGTGCCTTTTGCAATGGTGCTGCCTTACATCGTTGCCTTCTACTTTGTCCTTGGCCTGCTCGAAGATGTGGGGTACCTGCCACGACTGGCAATTCTGATGGATACCATCATGCACCGCCTTGGTCTGCACGGATATGCAATCATACCGAATTTGCTGGGGCTCGGCTGCAATGTGCCGGCCGTATTATCGACTCGCATCCTGGAAAGCAAGCGGGAGCGGTTTATAGCCTCAACACTGGTGTCCATCGCGGTACCCTGTGCCGCGTTACAGGCGATGATCTTTGGCCTTGTCGGTCAGCGGGGAGCACAGTATGTTGTTATGGTCTACGGTACCCTCTTTGCAGTCTGGATCCTGCTCGGGATCATCATGCACCATGCGGTTAAGGGATTTACCCCCGAGCTTTTAATCGAAATACCGCCCTACCGCATGCCACCATGGCCAATTGCTTTCCAGAAACTGTGGATGAGGATCTATGCGTTTCTTGCAGAGGCGGTTCCCATTATGCTCGGTGCTATTGTGGTTATAAACGTGCTCTACTCTGTTCATGTGTTTGACGCCATCGCCAATGTTACAGCCCCAGTAATAACCGGCCTTCTCGGGCTCCCCAAGGAAGCAGTAACATCTCTGTTTATCGGGTTTTTACGCAAAGACGTAGCTTTGGGCATGCTGGCACGGCTCGGCTTAACTTCCAAACAACTGGTGGTGGCCAGCGTGGTTCTGGCCATGTTCTTTCCCTGTATCGCCACCTTTGTCGTGCTCTTGAGAGAACTCGGCGTGGTGGATATGCTGAAATCGGCCGGCATAATGGTTTTGGCCACCCTCATAACCGGCGGTCTACTCAACCTCATCTTGTAGGCAAGATAGGCCTTACCTCCCTTGCCATGTTTTCGGGAATAACCAGAAGAAAAATGTTCGTACCGTGGACTTCGAGGTTACCCTGTTCATACCGTTGTTCTCCTTGACCCGACAGAGACTTTGTCCTATTCTAATCTGAAACCTGAAAGATTCTTTTATGAACGGGAGGAGGAATACGCGCATGTATACAACAGATACTATTGAGACGTCAGGAGATGATCTCAAGATCACCTCTCTTGGTCATGGGAGCCTTATGTTTACCTTCGGCACCTTGGTGATTCATGTTGATCCCGTGAGTGACGTGGCAGATTACGCCACACTTCCCAAAGCGGATATCATCCTGGTTACCCACGAGCACTTTGACCACTGTGAAACAAGCACCATTCAGATGCTCCGCAAGGACGAAACGGTGGTAGTAGGATCCGAATCCTGCGCCGAGAAGATTACGAATTACACGGTAATGACAAACGGCGATGTCAAAACCATTAAGGGGTTACTCATAGAGGCAGTACCCGCCTATAACATGGTGCACATGCGAGCGCCGGGAAGCCCCTTTCATCCCAAAGGGGTGGGCAATGGCTATATTATTACCTTTGACGATACGAAGGTCTATGTAGCCGGTGATACGGAAAATATTCCCGAAATGAAACAGCTTGCCGGAATTGACGTTGCCTTCCTGCCCATGAATCTGCCCTACACCATGACACCTGAGATGGTGGCTGATGCAGCAAGGGCATTGAGGCCTAAGATCCTGTACCCGTATCATTTCGGTGATACCGACACATCAAAGCTAACTGATTTGCTCAAAGACAGCGCTGACATCCAAGTGCGAATTCGAGATATGCAATAAAGGATGAGGCATCGGGGCAGCCGATAGGTCCTCATTTCAATATCCTTCATCCCTAATGACTGCTGTTAGGGGCCCGACCAAGAACAAGATGGGGGGAGCAATGAATAAACCGGATATGGCCGAAGATTTCGGGAGAATCTGGAAGGTCCTGAAAACAGAACGAGAAAACCACGACACGACCTCGCTCTATTTGGAAGGTGATGATGAGAATTTCGAAAAGCGGCAGGCGGGCCAGTGGCTTTCGCTGCGGGTCTTACGCAACGATGGATGGAGCGAACCGCACCCTTTTACCATATCTTGTGCCCCTGAAGATGACACCTTGCGCCTGACCATCAAGAAAGCCGGTGCGTTCACCTCCGCTATCCCAGACCTCAGGCCTGGCACTCCGGTAAGATGCGACGGACCCTTTGGTGTCTTTTGCAAGGATATTGACCAAAAGGAGAATATCGTAATGATCGCCGGTGGTGTGGGCATAACACCCTTCTTAAGCGTACTGCGGCATTTTCGAAACATGCGAGCGAAGAACCAGGTGAAGCTCTTTTGGACCAACAAGACTGTAGATGACGTTTTTGCGGCGGAAGAGCTACAAGAGATGACAAAGGAGCTAGATCTCTTTGTTGTTCACACGCTGAGCCGCGAAAAAGAGGTGGACAAATACTTCCAAGGCGACTTTTCTCAAGTTCACTATGTCTCTGGATATGTAACCAGAGGCTTGCTCCAGAGACAGGTCGACCTCCCGAATGCCTCCTTTTACGTATGCGGTCCGCCTAACATGCAGGAATTTGTGTTGGGCGAGCTTGAGGCATGCGGCGTTTCTCCAGATTCAGTTGAGAAAGAGAAGTTCAGCTATTAGGGTTCTCGGCGAGCATTCAAGAGGGCTAGAAACAAACGACAGGGCATTCTTCCTGTAGACAAAGACATTCCGTATTCGAGGGGCATTTTTGAAAGGAGAAGAGGCATGAGAGACCACCCCTTTTTCAAGGACACACCGAGAAGAAGCCTGGATATGGCAGGCCAATCCTTAGAGTTCCCCGTCTTTTATTATGATGTTCGCTTTATTATTGCCGCTTTTACGGCCAAAACCACCGCCCTGAGAAAACTTCTTCCGCATCCCAAGTTCAAACCGATCCAAATCTGGCCGGGAGTCGGCATGCTCGGTATTGCCGCTTTTGAATACCGCGATACCTCGGTCGGGCCTTACAATGAGATTGCAATCACGATTCCCATCAAATTTCCGCCAGGATTCATTATGCCTGGACTTTCTGCAATAAAGATGATCCGTAAAAATCTCTTCCCCGTATACATTCATCACCTCCCTGTTACCACGGAAATTGCGCACAAGTTCGGAATCCATTTCTATAACTATCCTAAATCTCTGGCCGAGATTACCTTCCAGGACCGGGACGACAGCCTGGAAGTTACCCTGAAGGAAAAGGGTGATCTTATCTTGAAACTGCTCTCGAAAAAGCTCCCTCTTAAGAGATCAGCCGGGTTTGAATTTCATACGTATTCAGTCAAAAACAATGTGGTGCTGCACGCGCAGGTGGAGGGATGGGCGCCCAAATTTGGATCGGTCATGATGGGAAATATTGCTGAGCTTGAGCTTGGGGAGCATCGGGTCAGCAGGGAAATTGCTGAGCTCAACCTGGGCAGGACTGCCCGCACCGGACTTTACGCGGAGGGGGCGATGACCAAACTGCACGATCCCGATCAGCGATGGTGTGGCGATACCTTAGAACTCCTTTCCAGGTAAGGAGAGAGAGCTAACGAACTCGAGCACTCCTGCTTACAGGAGTGCGGGCGAGAGACCAAAACTCAAAATCCATTCACCTACATAGCATAGCTTGGACCACCCCGCTTCGTAGCGGCATGGTTTATGGTACTAATTAAACGGCGAGCGGAATGCCGGAAAGTTGTACTCAATGCCCGCCACTCAATAATGCTATCTTCTTCATCTGAGCCAACGCCTTAGCCGAACGATTGCCTCCTGCAAGGTCTCATCCTTCTTGCAGAAGCAAAAGCGGACGAGGTCGTGACCCTGGTTCCGGTTTAGCCAAAAATATGAGCAGGGAATGGCGGCTACACCTGCCTCCTCTATAAGGGTGCGACAAAAGGCCAGATCATTATCAAAACCGAGCGGAACGATGTTAACCAAAACGTAGTAGCTTCCCTCAGGCAGATAGACCTGGAAACCGAGTTCCTGAAGTGCATCACAGAGCAGGTTTCGCTTCCGGGTATAGGCGCTCAAAAATCCCGCGTAGTAGGTATCCGGGAAATCTATGGCAAAGGCCATGGCCTCTTGCAGTGCCGATTGCCCGCAAAAGGTAATGAATTGATGGCTCATGCGCACCGCCCGCGAAAGCTCTGGAGCAGCTATCACATAGCCTATTTTCCAGCCGGTCATGGAAAAGGTTTTTGCCGTTGATGACACGACAAAGGCGCGGTCTCTGAGCTCAGGAATACTCATGAGGGTCACATGCTCGTGCCCTTCATAGACAAGGTGTTCATAGACTTCATCCCCGATGAGGTAAGCATCGTGCTTCTCACACAAAGACCCTATGAAAGAGAGCTCTTCCCTGGTGAAAACCCTGCCACTGGGGTTATGAGGATTATTAATAAGGACTGCCCTGGTCTTGGGACCAAAGGCCTGAGCCAGCTTCTCTCTCGGTATCATGAATTCGGGGGCTTGTAATGATACAGAGCGAACATTGGCGCGGGTCAGAGCTGCAACAGGCGCATAGCTATCGTAACAGGGTTCTATTAAAATGATTTCATCACCTGGTTCCAGGATCCCCAGCATGGTGGCGCACAGACCTTCCGTTGCACCAGAGGTAACCGTTATCTCCTCGTTGGCATCAACCTCAACGCCGTAAAACCGCCTCATCTTCCGGGCCACTGCCTGCCGGAGTTCGGGTATGCCCGCAGAGGGGGCATATTGGTTGGGACCGCGAACAATGGCCTCTGCGGCCTTCGCTCTCACCTCCTCAGGGCCGTCGAAGTCCGGAAACCCCTGCGACAAATTAACGGCTCCTAAGGCATTGGCGCGATTCGTCATTTCGGTAAAAATGCTCGTCCCAAAGGGCCGAAGTGCTTCGACAACAACCTGACTCTTGCCCTGTTTTCCTTTTGCTTGCACCTCAAAACCTCCTTAAAATAATGCCGGAAAATAGCCGGTATCTTTTCCGGGCTCAACACGCAGGACCTGTCCGGATCATAGCAAATTTAGTATTATATGGAATCGAAGGTGGGAGGTCAAGGCGGGATCGCTTTTGTGTATTAGCTTAATGAAAATGTCCCCTCTAACTGCTGTATTAAAATGTCCCCATTATGAGAAGGGACATTATAGGCATGAGCCAGAGAGAACGGCAGAGGTACCATCTCTTGAAGATGGTGTTAGGGAGGAAAACTACCGTAAAGGAAGCCAGGACAATCGGGACGCATATGAAACGCCAGTCAGGCTTGGTTAGAGTGTTCACTCGATGGTCTTCTTGAGTTCCCGTATTCGTTCCAGCGTATCTTTGTAAGAGTTCTTTTTGGCCGGATTCAGTTCCATAGCCTTGAGGACAAGGCCTTCCGCCTCAACCAGGTTTTTCCTCTGGACGTAATAGAGCCAGGCAAGGTTATTATAGGCGTCAGCATTGCCAGCTCCTTTATTGATTGCCTTTTTGTAATAGATTTCTGCCTTGCCCAATTCCTTTTTCTGAAAATGCGCGTTGCCGAGGTAATAGTAGGCACGGGGTGTTTTTTTTGCTGCTGCTTCGTACTCCCTTATTGCATTGTCGAATTCGCTCTTTTTCTCGTACGCAATACCGAGCTGCAGGTGCTCTTCCGGTGAGAGCGGATCGGGAAGAATCATAATCCAGGGCATGGTACAGCCAGCAGCGAGCACGAGCAGTAGTGCCAAGCTCACCAGAAAGAGGTGTCTCATTGTTTCCTTAGCGTCTTCCCAGTTCATTGCGCTGTTTTTTGTTCGATTCGGAGGGCCCACCGCTTTGTCCTGTTCCAGCGAGCAAGGAAATACTCCCATGAAATGAGCTTCTCACGAGTTTTGCCCGAGTTAGCAATAACGCCCTCTGGGGTATAACCCACCACAACCATGAAATGGTTCTTACGTACGCCGGCAAACCCGAAGTCCACCATGACAATGAGCGGGACACCGTCATCGACGGACCGTCGGATATCGTCTACGCTGCCGTTGTACCACTCGGCGAGAAATCCCCTTTTTCGGGCATACAGCACCATATCCAGCGTCACCGTGCCACGAATATCTCTCCGGAAGACGGCCTCGGCAATCTCATCAGGTGTTACGCCTTCACCGAAAAAATTGAGCACCCCTGCAAGAGAGGCCGGACCGCATTGGAAGGAAACCTGCGGATAGAAGGGAACCTTATCAACCTTGCCGGACCCGATCGATGCCGATACCTCTGAGGCAACAATATCAGGCCCGGCTGCACATCCCTGAAAGATGATGAGGGAAAAAAGTACAAAGGCAGGCGCCAAGCGAGATAGAAGATGTAGAGCCCGAATAGGGGTTTTTCCCGTGTGCTCGCCTTCCCTTCGCACCTGCCTAACAGTCACTATCCTATAATGATCTTCTTGTCGGTGAGGTGGAGAATGAGAAATATGAGCAGAATAATGACGAGTATCCCAATTACAAAACCAATGGCACCACCACCTGATGTAAGCGAATCAAGCTGGGTTGCAAACTGGTGGATCTCGTCGTCAGAAAGCTGATCCAGTCGGCTGTTGATTTCTTCCTCAGTATAGCCCAGGGCCTTGAGCCGCTCTTTGACTACCTTCTGCTCAAGAACCTTCTGCACCATCGCCATGTCCTTTTGTCGGGCGTTGGATGAAAAAGACTCGTCCGAGGGAACGAAAGAGGCCTCCAGCCTCGGAACGACACTAAAAACCCCCATCAAAACAACTAGCAACATCGCAATTCGGCGCGTCAAAACCGCGTTCTTAAATCTTTGCATATACGTACTCCTTTCCCTGGAAAGTGCCACCGAAAACATGAGAAACCTGCAGACATAAATCTGCACACCAGCCAATAAGTGGCCTTACGTTATCACACCTCCGATTTTCTTGTCAAGACACGCAACAGGTGCGCGTTTTTTCTTTGCTCCGGCTCACAGGGCCGCAACATCTTCTCGCTTGACACAAAAACCCCTCTCGCCTATATTCCGCTCTCCGGAAAAGGGGGCTCCCCTGAAACCGGTTAAATAGCTTCGTCGTGCTGCGGTAATAGGTGGATAGTACTGTTCGTGCAGGGTTGATGTCTTGTTCTCTTGGATTGCCGTTTAAAACACAAGATAACAAAAGGACAGCCGAGGAAAGTGTAACCCCATGAATTCCAATGAAAGAAAGATCATCGTCCTTTCCTCGTATGGCCACTTCTTATCCCATTTCTATATGCTTATCTTCCCTTCCCTTCATGGTGCTTATGACTCAGTTCAACGACGTACCCCTTTTTGCATTCACCATGGGCTATGTTTTCTTTTCGGTCGGCATGCAGCCCATAGAGAACAGCCTCGTAGCGCAACTTACCCCGGAAAAGCTCCGTTCAACCAGTTACGGCATCAAATTCATCTGCACCTTCGGCGTTGGGTCATTGTCTGTTTACGCAGCCAAACACCTTATCGAGCACTACAGCTTTGTGCACGTCTTCTGGCTCACGGCTGCGGTTATCGCATGCCTCCTGTTGGCCGTGGGGGTTCTCGCCTTTCTCACCAGAGACGAGAAGCTCATGAACTAGTGCCGAGGTGGCCCGAATGTGCCACTGAGGCATACCTTCTATCCTCTCCCCCACTTTATCAGGCAGAGTAGCCGCCTCGTTGATCATTTTCTGTACCATAACTGCATGTGCTGGAACTCAGGCACCGGCAACAATCACAGCAACGGGAAGGAGAGACAAGGTGATGAAGATGAGGGAGAGCAACTTAAAGATGAAGAGACCCATCGAGATCAGCGGCATACCTTAGAATGCGGTAGCTCAGGAGGTACGTTAGGAAAAGGGCGGGGGAGTCAAAACTTGCCCATATCCTTGAAGAAATCGCTGATAAAGGTGATTCTGTGTGCTTCCATTTCAAGTAGGGTCACTCCCTCATTGTTATAGGCTCTCCCTTTTTGTCAGCCCCTCGATTCACCCAGTGGACTGCTGCGCTACCTCCTTGGACTATTTTTTCGCTGAACCTGAAAGACCAGCTCCGGGTATTGGCGAAAGAGGATCTTAAAGAATCGAATGATTTGTTTTTTTCCAAGAACCGGCTGGGTCTTCGGAAAACAGAATTCAGCATCTTCGGATAATAGCTCCTCAAGCATATTCAGGTCTCTCGTATTGACGAACTGGAAGAATCGATCAATAGAAAGCTCTTCAGCCACCACACAGCCTCCCACTTAATTTTTTCGACTACTGTGTCAAGATCACTTCAGAAAGTCAAATCCAAGAATACTGCATACGGTGAACGACTGAGCTAACCGCCTCCCTTAACAGGCCAATCTGAGCAATCGCTTTGGGTGTCCCTGCAAAAGCCTTGTGAGGCCGATTGGAGACCTCAACAACAAAAGAAATGGATTTGCAACAGCCTTCGGTGGTACGATTATCATTGAATCCTGAGCGCGCGGCATTGGAGAAAGACCCCCACTATGATTAAAGCACCCACCAACCAAAATCATACCAGAAGGAGATACGACCGGCTGGCGGTGATCTATGATGCGCTCGAGGCTCCCATGGAACGACTTCGGTTTTCCTCCTGGAGGGCAAAGCTCCGGGATCGTATTATACGAGGTCGAGCCCTGGAGGCAGGTGTCGGTACCGGAAAGAACCTCCCCTACTACCCTGACCATGTGTTGGTCACCGCCATTGACTTCAGCCCACGGATGCTGAAGCGAGCCGGAAAAAAGGCCGAGGCTCTCGGAATCAAGGTTGAGCTTTTGGAGATGGATGTCCAGGATCTTGCGTTCCCCAACCATACCTTTGAAACGGTCTTCGCCACCTTTGTATTCTGTTCGGTACCGGATCCCCAGCGAGGGCTTCAGGAACTCAGAAGGGTCTGTAAACCGGGCGGGAGACTTCTGCTTCTCGAACACATGCGCCCGGAAAGCCGTTTTCTCGGGTGCGCTTTCGACCTGCTCAATCCCATGGTCGTGCGGATGATGGGCGCCAACATCAACCGAAGGACCATGGCAAACATCCGGAGAGCAGGCTGGCACGTTCTTGTTGAGGAGCACCTCTCCTCGGACATCGTTCGATGGATCGAGGCCGAGAGGTAATCACCGGAAAGTATTCTGTGACGGCTTTATGATCCGGGTTATCATCGGGGTAAGTTTATTACGTGCCGACATCCACCTGGATAAGAGAGCGGTAATTACAAACCCTAATATAAGGCCAGCAAAGCCGAACACCAGGGTTATAGCGGTTTCACTCATCGGCAAACTTGCTCCCACGGCATGGGCCATCGACACCCCTAGCACCAAACCCACTACAGGTATCAGATAGAGCGTTGCAGCACCCTTGATGACTGTGCCCGAGCTAATGCTTACTGAAACCAAGTCACCAACCTTTGCCCCGACCATGTTTCGAGCCTTAACGACCATCTCCGAATTGACTCCAAATGAAACGCAGCAATGCTTTGCACCGCAGCCAGCACATGCATCCTTTCTGTCGGTGACCACCTGGGCGTGCCCATCCTTTCCCACGCTGGATACGAAACCTTGTTCTTCGGCCATTTTCCACTCCACTAAAAGATGATAACCTTGCTTATAAGGTAAGTACAAATGGCCTATTGGCAAGGCCACAGGTGAAGATGCACGATTAATCTCTGCCTTCACGCAGGAGCGTTTCCAAGACTTCGGAGGGTACGGCTATTCGTTTTTTGACCTTGACACATGAAGATCCCGCCTCTACACTTCTCTCGTCAAATGAAGGTTCTGCACTGACTGTAAACTCGTGAACCCATGATCACCCTAGGACATATACCAGTTAAGTTGGATCCGGAGCATATCAGGAAAAGACTTCACCTGCGACACGACGGCGATCGGAGTTACACTCAAGCCCTGGTTAGAATTGCTGAACCCCTCATCTCGGCGAAGGCGGTTTACAGGGATTGCTTTATCGAGGCAAAATTCGAGGATGCAATATGCATAGAAGGGATCCGCTTGACGAGCAAGGTTCTGCGCAAGAATGTAGATAACATAGAACGGGTTTTTCCCTATGTCATTACCATCGGCGATAAACTCGAAGAAGCGGTCAAGGCATGTGAAGACCTGCTGGACCGGTACTGTCTTGATTTAGCTGGAAACGTGGCCCTGCACACGGCCCAGAGACACCTCGAAGATCATCTGCGCTCCACATACGCCCTGGATCGAATATCGTACATAGGCCCAGGTTCCCTCAAGGATTGGCCAATTGAAAACCAAAAACCCCTGTTTTCAATCCTCGGCGATGTCGAAAGACACATTAGCGTAAGGCTTGATGAGAACTGCCTCATGAGACCCACTAAGTCATTATCGGGTATTTACTTCCCAACTGAGATCTCATTTTACACCTGCCAATTATGCTCCCGCGAGGGGTGTCCCGGCCGAAGGGCACCTTACGATGAAGGGCTTGCCAGGGAGTATGGAATTCTTTAGATGTCCGCCGAATACGAGGGCAGTCTCTTTCTTGAAACGCGGGATTTCGCAATCCATTATCGATTGCTTATTGTAAACTGGTGGTGCATAATTCAGTATGGTCGCGTTATCATGTTCTAAAAGCTCCCTGAGAGCCTTTGAGAACGCAACGGCCCACTGTTAAGAAAGGAGGGGAAATGGCGGAATCAAAAGGTGACGGGATCGAAGACCTAACGGATTTTGCGATGGACGTGATCCGTCTTTCAGGCAAAGAGGCTCTTTCCTATTATGGCAAGGGCGACCCACAGGTAAAATTCGACGAAGAACTGGTCACTCAGGCCGAGCTCCACCTCTCAAACTTCTTTCAAGATCAGCTCCGTTCTCGTTTTTCAGAGCACCAGGTCTTTGAGAACAGGCGGGGTTCCGAAGACTATTCCCACGAGGGAAAAAGATACCTTTGGATCTTCGACGCGTTAGACGGTGTTGCCAACTTCCAGGCAGGCATTCCTATCTGGGGAACCTCTCTGGCCCTGCTGGAGAACTTCTGGCCCATCTTAGGAGTGTTCTACATGCCTGCGACCGGCGACCTCTTTCACGCCCAAGCAGGTAAAAAGGCCTTCTGGAGAGATAAGGAAATCCGCATCTCTGCCCAAGAGGATATCAACGACGAGAGCGTTCTGCTCACCTTTTCCAGATTTCACCAGCATTTTGGGTCCACCTTTCCGGGGAAAATCCGCGACTTAGGATGTACGTCTGCCCATCTCTGCTACGTTGCTGCAGGCCGCGCCGAGGCTGCCGTCATTGCAAATGAGACCTATCGCGACCTGGCGGCGGCTCGGGTCATCCTTGAAGCTGCGGGGGGAAAGATCTTTAGAATCGATGGGGCCGCGTTTTCGATCGACGATTATCTTGATGGGCAAAGAATAGATGAGCATCTCCTCGTGGCAGCCCCTCATGCCTTGTCAGAAGTTCGCGAATACATCCAGGAGATCTCATGAGATCATCTTCTATAACGCTCCTATTTGAAGGGAGTGACAACCCGATCCCCTGCTGCCGATGTTTTCTGAATTGTAGGCCAGATGTGATCAATTATAAGGGCTCGGTGCTCATGCCTTTGCCGCGCTGAAGGCCGGGATTTGAGTGCTGTTTCCCAAAGGTCTCTAAGGCGACGGAAATCGACTCCCTTAGAGCCAATGCCATTTGTCTTAGCTGCGGACCAGCAGGGTCCGCACCTAGCTTCGGCGCGGAACATCATATCTTAATCCTTACATCCTCCAGGGCTAATTCATTCAAAGAGGTAACTTTTTGTAATTTATAGATTATTGCCTAATCAATTCTTTGTAAATTCGAAATCCTAAGCACGAAATCCGAAACAAATACCAATGACCAAAATTCAAAACTAAAAGATGTCAAAATCCTGTAGATATTGCGTAAGCGCTCGGAATGTTAACCTTCTAATGGATGCAGACAGAATCTCGTAAAGGAAGTGCTTGAAATCCTTCACAGAGCTTTTGAAAAAATCTACTATGAGAAGTTGAGCATCTTTTTGCCGTGGACTGTTCTTGTCTGTAGCTTGATACTGCAAGGATATGTAACGGGCGTGTTAGAATAATCAGCAGTCAAACCTAAAATATACGCCGATTAGTGTAGTTGGGCTTTTTCCTCAAATTGATGTCACATGCTTCTTTCTCGAAAAACATAGGTAATTTTAATTGCTATCATATTCAGCCAGACCTCAAAGCCTCACGTCTTAACATCGCACCTACGGCCAATGAATAGCTTGGCGCTCTTCCAAAAGATTATCGAGCCAATCCGGATCCATTTCCGGCACAGAGGAGAGCAGCAATTCCGTATATTCATGGTGCGGTGAGGTAAGAACCTCGTGTTTCACACCCTGTTCGACAATTCTGCCCTGCAGCATGACGACGATCTCATCGGATATGGCTTTGACTGTAGCCAGGTCATGGGTAATAAATAGGTAGGATACACGCAGTTCATTTTGCAGGCTCTGCAGTAGCTTCAAGATCCCTTCGGCAACCAGCTGATCCAGGGCCGAGATCACTTCGTCGCAGATAAATAGGTCGGCTTTGGCCGCTAGGGCCCGGGCGATGCAGATGCGCTGCTTTTCGCCCCCCGACAATTCTCCAGGGTAGCGCTCGATGTATCGGTTCGGCAGCTCTATCATCTCCAAAAGCTCATGAATCCTGTCTTCCAGTGCTTTACCCTTCATCCCAAAGTAAAAAAACAGCGGTCGGCCGATGATCTTCCGGACCTTATGCCTCGGATTGACGGCTGTATCCGGCATCTGGTAAATCATTTGCACCCGCCTGAGACTTTCGCGATCGCGCGATTTTAGCGCTGGCGGCAACTGCTTTCCATCGAAGATGATTTCTCCCTGAAGCGGCGGCAGCAAACCGGTTATCACCCGGGCCAGCGTGCTTTTACCGCTGCCGGATTCACCTACCAACGCCACGGTCCGGCCGCGTCTAATTTTAAGATTGATGTCTTCCAGAACCTTTTCTTTTCCGGGGTAGCTTGCCGACACTTTGGCAACTTCAAGGATCACATCCCTTTCCGAGGCGCAAATATTTTTATCCTCTCTGAGGGTGCGAACCGAGAGCAATGCCCGTGTATATTCCTCTTTGGGATTGGTGAGTATTTCCCGGACATTGTTTTCTTCGACCATCTCACCGTAACGAAGCACCATGATGCGGTCGGCAACTTGCGCTACCACGGCCAAATCGTGGGTAATGTAGATTGCCGCCGTATTGAATTCCCGCGTTATTTTCTTGATGGCGGCCAGAACCTCTATTTGGGTCGTAACATCCAGAGCCGTGGTGGGTTCATCGAAGATAATAATATCCGGGTCGCAGGCCATGGCCATGGCCACCATGGCACGCTGCAGTTGTCCGCCGGAGACCTGATGGGGATAGCGATAACCGATTATTTCCGGATCCGGCAGCAGGAGACGCCGGTAAATGTTCACAGCTCTTTTTTGGGCTTCATGAAAATTCATCAGGCCATGCTGAACCGGCGTTTCGGCATACTGTTTGATAAGCCGATGAGCCGGATTAAATGAAGCTGCAGCACTTTGGGCGACATAGGCGATACGGGTGCCTCTGATTTTTCTCAGGAGCTCCTCCGAGGCACCGAGCAGTTCCATATCATCGAAAACAATCGAGCCGCCGGAGATGCGACAGCCCTGCCGGGTGTATCCCATGGCGGCAAGCCCGATGGTCGATTTTCCTGCTCCCGACTCCCCTATCAGGCCCAACACCTCGCCCTTGCCCAGCTTAAGATCAATGCCTTTGACAATCGGCACCCATTCTTCGTCAGTGAACCCCTCGATCTGAAGATTTTTTATTTTCAGAATTTCAGTCATGGGCAATCCTTAGTAAAATTGATTGCTTAGTCTTTCAGTCCACTGGCGATGTATAGAAACCAGTCGACGATTAAATTGACCCCAACCGCCAGAAATGCAATTTCCCCGGCCGGCCATGGCGGGTGAGGAGGCCGAAGCTGATCGCCCCCCATTTTCGCAGACCATGCCGCCCCAGTCCGCTGTCGGCGGCTGAATGCCCAGACCCAATAAACTGAGAGCAGGCATGCATAAAAACGCGAAACAGAAACGCAGACCGAATTCCGCAACCAGTAGGGGCATGACATTCGGCAGGATTTCATGGAGCATGAGCCACCAGATTTTTTCATCGCGAAGCCGGGCTGCTTCAACATACTCTATGGCTTCAATGTTCATAGCCGCTTCTGTAGAAAATACTTGCATGCCGACATTGTGTAAGAGCCAAAGCGCTGCTTCATGAAGGCGCTGCAGTTCATCCTGCGATACGAAGTTAATTTGCGGCTGCATTATTACTACTTCCTTTATCTATGTAAATTTGTAGAAAATTTACATCTTCTGCGGAACCAATTGGTGATCGAGCGTACCGAAAAAGTTAGCGAGGTCTAAACCGATCACCGTCTGAACTTTGTATCGGTTGAAGATGATGGTGCAGGGCTCTGATAGCATCATGGCATCCCCTGCCGGAACTTAACCCATAGAAGCATTTCAGAAACAATCTCTGCGAACGAGCCCTTGAGAAGGCAATCTTACTATGAATAATCACTGGCGGCTGCCGAACAATAACCCCGCTTGGCCAGATTCTTTCCTTCCCCGAGCTGAGCATCCGCTCGGCACGCAAAAAAATCGCCTTACGCTTGCCTGCCGAAAGGACACTTCATTTGATATCTTCTAGCTTCGGGCCCCGTTCCCTAACTAATTCCAAGGTGGCGCAATTTATACCTCCTCCCATGCACAGGTTTTCTATATATGAGACTTCGATAACCTCAATACCAGCTTTTCTGACCTTCTTTATAGTTTCCTTTGCTTCAGCGTGCATCATAACCTTGCCGGGTTGGAGAAGAATCAGGTTTGCACGTAAACATTTCTCATGCTCGTCGATATCCACCTCTACGATCTCGAATCTTCTGTCCCTGAACCACTTTATAAACTCGAAATCTACAGAGCCGGGATATATGAGTACTTTGCCCAAATCCAAAACTCCAAAAAATTCATCGGGGTGATAGTGCCCTCTGACGGGCCACTTAAGTGTTTCAATCCAGCCAGGCATATATCCTTCCAAAATTGTCGTAATACCCACCCTTTGGAGTACAGGCCTAATTTGCTCTATACCATCAGCATTGTGAGCAATGCCACGACCAACAACGAGAGCATCATCAGCAAAAGAATAAAGAGTCCCGGTTTCACAAATCCCTTTTCCAATTACGGTTTGTAGGATAGGACAGCCTTGCCTCACGAGCCACTCAGTCAGAACCTTCTCACGGCCTTTGTTCATCGGATTCCAGCAACCGTATCTGGTTACAAGTGCACCACCCCAAACCACGAAAACCTCGCGTCCTGCCCACTGGCCCCTGATTGGGCCTAATGGACCTATCGCTGGCTTGGGATATTCAATATAATGCACAGTAATTCCCTCGTCCCTAAGAGCCTGAACCAGACCATCATGCTCTCTTTGCCATTTCTCTAAATTAGCAAGTTTGGGTCGCCGCATAAAAATCGAGTCCTGTTTCTCGAAAATATGAAAATCCTGCTCGGTGGGCCTAATAACTGCCATTTCCTTGAGCTTGCCTATTCCACTTGCTCCCCACTTCTTGCCGTATGCTAGGTCATACTCATCGAGTTACTCAACTCTGTGCCACAAATCAACCCTGGGTGGCCTCCCTGGCTCATAAAAAGGAACATCCTCTACCTTCCAGTCTCCTGATGCCAATCTCTCTGGTCTTTTCTCTCTCCATTCATCAATGGCCCTTTTTATCTCTTCATCAGTCCAGTACGCTCCTGGTGTCTTTTCCTCCATTCCATCCTCCTTTCAAAAAAGGTTAAACCAAAAATCTGCAAAATTGTGTAGAGACTCAAATCGATTTTAAACCGTTTTCTTATTATAGCTACAAGCACACAAACTGAAACAGCAATCCAAATATGGGTTTTAACCGCATTTTCCGAAGTGCCGTAAAAGCTCTTAATTCGTAAGTGCTCTTTGATTCATCTGAAAAAAAATCTCAACTTGCCAGCGGCACCGGCAAGAATCGGCGACGGTAATAGCCGGTAAAGTAAATTGATTCGTCAAAAGACGTATGCGCTGTTGCTTTTCGCGATCAAAAAATGTTACATACCGTAGTTTTTAAGGATACGCTCTTTGGGCATAAAAGCCAGTTGGCGCCACAATTTGATCACAGCGCAAGCTGCTGAATCTGTCAATCGGCATCGAATAAAGACGACGAATTTTGTGTTCACTTTACCGAAAACCACAAAGAAAGCCAAACATTACAGTGGTATCAAAAGCATAAACAGTTTTCTTTAACTGCAGACCAAAATCATCATCGCCATATGACTTTCTGGCTTCATGGATCAGTAGCTGGGCAGAATCGGCGGAAATGCGCCGCTCTCTTTTTTCATTCGCTTCGGCTAGGGTACTGCGAGAAACTTTACTTCTAATGCCCACGTGGGAAAGCTTCTCTTTCATGGCACGCAAACACCATTCAATATCGCGAAGACTTTTGCGACAAGTCAGCTGAGCAAACGCCATGCATAAAAACTAATCATAACATGTAAAAGACCGAAGGTGCTGATTGTCTTTATAGCGCGAACACATCGACGAAATTGGTGCTTGGGAAAAGAATCCATAATTTGAGAAAAAAACTGTTTGACCCTGGTACACAGCGACTCTCCCTCCAGCTGGTCGAATTTTGCCGGAGGGAATGCCAATTCAAGCGACCAAATTTCAAGTCGATAACAGCTGATTTTGCGAATATACTAAATTATTATAGCATGTTATGCGATTCTATTCTTTGTTGACCGGACAGCACTGATCCAATCGATAACGAGATTAATCGCGACCGCAAGAAGCGCAATAGCACCAGCTGGCAAGATGGGTGTTATATCACCAAATGTTATGAGAGAAGCGTTTTCCCGCACCATCGAGCCCCAGTCCGCTGCTGGGGGCTGAATACCAAGCCCAAGGAAACTGAGCGAAGATATAAAAAGGAAGACAAAGCAAAAACGAAGACCAAACTCAACTACAAGAGGCGCCGTCGAGTTGGGCAGAATTTCGTGCAAGATAATCCACCAGATACCTTCACCACGGAGTTTGGCTACCTCACAGTAATCCATAACCACAATATTTGCTGCCACGGCACGTGCAATTCGGTAGACACGGGTACAATAAAGCACTGCGATCGTCAAAATTAGCGTAGTAATTGAGGTCCCCAATATGGCCAAAATCAAAAGGGCAAATATCAGAGGCGGGATAGACATGAGAATATCAATGATGCGGGAAAGAATCTGATCAACCCATCCGCCAAGCGCGCCGGCCAAAAGACCGATTATCGCCCCTAATAAAAAAGTCAGAGTTGTGGTGACAATAGCAATGCCGACGCTATTGCGCGCACCGTAAATCAGACGACTTGCCATATCTCTCCCCAGAGCATCTGTTCCTAACAAAAACTGGTTGCCCCACGGCTCATATTCCGATCCAACGATTTCTGATTCACCAAAAGGAGAAATGATAGGTGCACTCAGTGCAACTAATAAATATGCCAGAATAACAACGAGCCCAAACAATGGGGGCAAAGGTGCTCTTTTCAAAAGTTTGATTGTCTGGAACATTTTTTTAGCTCACCGGGGATACAAAAGGCGCGGATTGGTAATAATGGAAAGAATGTCCGCAATAAGGTTCAACAAGATATAAGTAGCGGCAAAAATTAAACAGGCTGCCTGGACTACGGTGATATCACGTTTAGAAACCGAATCGATCAAAAGCTGGCCAAGTCCCGGAAACCCGAATATCACTTCGGAAATGACCACTCCGACCACGAGATAGGCAAGGTTCAAGGCCACAACGTTGATGATTGGGGCAAGGGCATTCACAAAGGCGTGCTTTATGATTACTCGGTAGCGTTTTATGCCCTTCAAATATGCCATCTCGATATAAGAAGAGTCCAGGATGTCAATAATGGCGACGCGCGTCATCCTCATCATATAGGCAACAACGGCCATCGTGAGGGTTAAAGCCGGCAAAAATGAGTAGTATATTTTCTCCCCCAAAGACATGCTTGGATCTATGTTTGATAAACTGGGAAACAATCCCGCCTTCACGGCCAGATAAACAATCAGGATATATGCTATGAAAAATTGCGGAGAGGAAATCGCGGTTAACATAATGACGTTGATGAAACGATCAAACAGGGAATCGCGATAGAGGGCGGTAATAATACCCAAAAATAGTGAAAGCGGAACCGCGAGGATGGCTGAAATACCGGCTAGAAAAAAGGTGTTGGCCACACGCCCTGAGATTAGTTGAGAAACTTGGCGTCCACTTGCCAATGATTCCCCCAAATCTCCTTTCAAGGCAGCTCTCAACCAATAAGTATATCGCAAAATCGGAGGTTTGTCCAAGCCGAGTTTCTGCCGAAACGCCGCAACAGTTTCCTCTGTGGCAGCCTGACCCAGGATTTCTTGGGCAATGTCGCCCGGCAACAATTCGACGGCAAAGAAGATGAGTAGTGACACAACGAACATGGTCAAAAGCCCCAACCCCAGACGTTGCAGGATCACTATTATTATTGGATTCACTTTAAAGTTTCTCCTCCTCAAAAGCAGTCGCCAATGTCTTTTCATTCTACTCATTGGGATTCCCGCCAATTGCCAGTTTTTGCCAAGGTGAGTTATGGTTTAATAATCATTTCTCTTGGTGCATGTGTAACAGCTTCAGGTTCATCGTCGGTTACGATATACTGCTCTCCCACACCCATACGGGTTCCATCTTCCAGCTTTATAGACATATAAGTAAATAATGACATGTTTTCTTTTAGTATGCTAGGACTGTTACGGACTATCATCTTCTGGTCAACCCAGGAAGGTGGGAATGTGGCACCCATAAAATAACCACACGAGGTTAGGAGGCGGGAGTCATAGCCATATTTGGTAAATATGACGCACTGTGCGTCAAACACTTCTCCCAAAGTATAGCCCGGCCTGATGACCTTCTGGACATTATGAAGGGCCTCAACACAGGTATTAAGCATTCCTGGGAGGCGATCATCAACGTCAGGACCGGTAAAAACTACAAATAACTGGGCGGCATGATAATGACGATAAGCGCAGCCAATTTCGTAAAATACCTGATCATTTTCCTGAACATAGCGCCGGCCGGTTGTATAGCGGCTATTGGTGGCAGCCTCACCTGCTCCCATTGGAGCCCGCAATGATGGGGGATCACCATCATTTTCAAAAATAGTCATCATGATACGCCCGAAGATATCACCTTCGAAGGCGCCGGTATAAGTGCGTTCTATGGCCACATCCCGCACTTTATTGCAGATTTCACCGGCTTTTCGAATATAGGTTAACTCCTGCTCGCTTTTAACCAGTCTTAGCTCGCCAATTAGGTATGATGCATCCGAAAGTTCGCACCAGCCGTTTAGTAGTTGGGACAGCTCGGAAAAGAGTTTTGCTTTCAATCCCAGGGAGTCCAGCTGTATACCGATACGTTTTCCCTCCATACCGTGCGTTGCCAGCATATCCTTGATTGAATAAGCCGGGCCTGAATCCAGTGAATCAGGCCATTCTCGAAAATCATTAATAATAGAAGAGTAACGCACATTGGCATAGTCCACCCGTCTGGCGACATAGGTTAGCTGCCCCTCACTGCCCAAAAACATACAGTTGAAAACGTGAAAGCCATCCGAATCCAAACCGGTCAACCAGTACATATCTTCAATACTGAAAAGAAGGATCCCATCAAGCCGCTGATCCGCAAGCGCCTGGCAAGCTTTTGTGCGACGGTTTTCCAATTCTTCCCGGGAAAAATGAAGGTGTGGCATAGCCATTTTTAACTCCTTAGCGTGCATCTCCCGCGGCAAGCCGCGGGAGATACTGTTAAGACTTTGCTAAAGCGGGGAAAAAACCAAGGATGCTCAACATATATGACCATGGAGATTAAATGTACCACCACCGCTCATGATTTCTTAAGCCATCCATAGCAAAGCTGCCAGATATCTGATCTGGAATCCCCAATTTATCGCTAACCCCCATGACTATATTAGAGAAAAGCGGAATTATAGTTCCAGCATCGTCTCGGCAGATACTCTGCATTTCAAAATACATCTCGCGGCGCTTTTCCTGGTCCATTTCAGCACGTGCCTTAAGCAGCAAATAATTGAATCGATCATTTTTCCATTTTCCAGAATTCCAGGGGGAATCAGCGGCATAGCCAACTGTGAACATCCAATCCACAGTGGGACGTCCCGCCCAAAAAGCTACACACATTGGCTTTTTAAGCCAAATGTTGCTCCAGAATCCATCGGTAGGCACCCTAATCAACGTTATGTCAACTCCAATTTTATTGACACTTTCCTTAAAAAGCTCTGCCATTGCGGTTGCTCCAGGGAAAACCTCTCCCACAGACAATTGAAGCTTTACATTTTCAAGGCCGGATTTTTTCAAATGATATTTGGCTTTATCAAAGTCAAGGTGTCGTTGAGGCAAATCAGCGGCAAAGTATTTTTGCTGTTTGCCTATTGGGTGGTCATTGCCCAGGTAACCATGGCCTCTCAATACTTTTTGCAAAAGCTCTTTTCTGTCAACTGCGTATTTCAGGGACAAACGTAAATCTTTATTGCTGAAGGGCGACTGATCGCAGTGCATCGGAATTGTGAAATGCCGGGTTGCCGCGGCATCCAAAATCCTAATTCGCGGCACTTTTGAAAAGCGATCAATGGTTTTGAGATCGACCAGTGAGATTGCATCAACTTGATCGGTTAAAAGAGCGCTCGCCTGAGCTACCATGTCCGGTAAATGTAGCGTTTCTACTTCGTCAAAATAAGGAAGTCTCTCCTTAAAATAGTTAGGGTTACGCTTGCTGACGGAACGCACTCCCGGATCCCAGGCCGTCAGTATGAAAGGACCGGTACCTATACCTTTATCCCAGTCTTTTCCTTTAGTTCCCGCTGGCGCAATTGGCAAATGCCAATCGGCCATAAGAAAGGGAAAATCTGCATTACCAGCTTTCAAATTGAAGATGACGGTATGCTTGCCATCTGCTTTAATGGATTCGATCCCGGAGACCGCAGCTTTCCCTCCTGTTGCGGTATCTGGGCTCCGATGATAGTTGATCGAATAAATTACATCCTCGGCCTCAAATGTTTTGCCGTTGTGGAATTCTACACCTTTACGCAGTTTGAAAACCCAAGTTTTGGCATCTGATGAGGCTTCGAAACTTTCCGCTAATTCCGGTATAATATCACCAATGGGGCTGATCTCTGTAAGATTGTTCCGTACCTGCCAACTTGTACTAATAGGATGAGAATCAACAATAGTTGCAGGATCTAATGTGTCTCCCACAGATCCCCCATGCAACGCCTGGCGTAACTTTCCTCCTCGTTTTGGAGAAACCGCATGAGCTGTTTTATCCCAAAAGGACGTTGCCACAGATAATGTGAGTCCAGCAGCCAAAGCCTGCTTAATAAAATCGCGGCGTGAAATTCCTGGCTTTGGAGCATTTGGCAATAACTCATTGACTTTAATCATTTTATCCTCCTTTTTTCGGTTGGCACATTAAGTGCGGTTGTTATTTATCAGAAGATGACAAATCTGATGATCTTCGTAGTTGTCTACGGGAAGCCTGAAATAAATAGTAATTGTGGCATTTTTATGACCGACATTGGTTTCATTACCAGTACACAATTTTTTATATTAAACACCGATTTTCGCGTAGGAGATCCATATAAGGTTTTGCTTGGCTCTTCGTTGTGCTATCCAAAAATAAATACGTTAAATCAAATGGTTACAGTGCGAATATGGTTGCAGAATCTCCAGGGAT
>Ga0307380_10002387_pt1 | contig 26780 bp, 20 predicted proteins | sample UN3MG_FD_202239 | JGI IMG/M metagenome (GOLD analysis project Ga0307380, IMG submission 202239) | Soil microbial communities from Risofladan, Vaasa, Finland - UN-3 | ecosystem: Environmental > Terrestrial > Soil > Coastal area > Acid sulfate soil | place: Finland: Risofladan, Vaasa | collected... | reverse complement strand
TTCTTTCGGTCAAACCTCAGCGCAACGCTTGAAAATCGATTGTCTGTTTTGGTGAAAAGGTGTACAATTTTTTTCACTTTCCAGGTGACCCCCTTTGTCTTTGCCTTGACAGAAGGGTATCATATAATTGGTTGCCTGGAAAGTATTTATTTCATTTCTTGCTAATCTCTTTTCTATTCTAATGCAGAATCTGGGTTCCAATAAAATACCCACTATTCCGGGGCTAATGACAGTAGAGATGAAGCGGATAGTATAATCAACGAGATGAAAGATTTCACGAATGTTGTGAAAATAGAAATACTGCGCTTTCACAACTAAATATCGAGTGTTGACATAAGATGTGAAGCGGAGACTCTCAAGCCGCCTGAGCAGCAAAAGATGGCGAAACCGAGAGAGTTAATATACTAATTACAATTTTGCATTGACTCAAAATAATTATAATATACATTTTATTATGCTAGATTGAAACGGTCACATAATTAAAAGGAGTCACTACTATGTTGTCTGAAAGAATCAAACGGCTCAGATCTACAATTTTAAACTTAGAAAGCATTAATAAAATAATTCCACAGCAGGTCATGTCTTACCAGCCAGATAAAGATAAAAGTCCGATTATAAGACAGGCGGAGGCTGTAAGAGAATTGTTTAATAATGTATCAGTAAATCACATACCCGGAGAAAAAATAGTCGGGAATAATACCACAAAATATTCTCCCCGCCCGAATCACCTGAATGATGAAGATATCGAAGCTATTAGGAAATATCCCGAACGATTTTCCGATTCGGTAATAACTGCGATGGACGAGCATATCTTCTATCTCTGGTCCTTTATACAGGGGCATATCGTTCCTGACAAGGAACTCGTACTGAAAAAAGGATTCAACTCAATTATTAAAGAAATCGAGTTGCGCCTTGAAGATAAGAACCTCGATATAAATCAGAAAGATTTTCTTGAAGCCAGTCTTATTGAAAGCAAAGCCTTTATAGACTATGTGGGTCGTCATGAGGATTATTTTGAGGGACTTGCATCTCGGGCCGTTGATGAGGGAGATAAAGAGTATTATAAGGAACTGGCGGATTTATGTAAAAAAGTACCTGCGAATCCTGCGGCATCCTTCAGGGAAGCTTTGCAATCTGTATGGTTTATGCAGATTGCAACATGGTTTGATGATGTTTCAAATCATTCACTTGGACGAATGGACCAGTATTTATATCCCTATTATAAAGAAGATGTTGAAAATGGCATTCTCACACGTGAAGAAGCCAAAGAACTGTTTTTCGAATTCTGGTTAAAGTTCAATTTAGGGTATAAGCTTCAGGAGCTGAGTGGAGTTAAAATGGGGTTGAGGGCCGATGATCCGGACAGTGCTGAGATTTTAGATAAGAAACAGTATGATCTTTTTGACTCCCGCGATGGAACAACTTGGCTAGCTCTCAAGGCCATCAGTCAAACAAATCATACGGATGATGGGCAGGCGTTGGATATTGCCGGGTTGGATAAAGACGGCAAGGACGCGACAAACGAGATCTCCTGGTTTATTCTTGAAGCCGAGGATGAATTACGGTCTTTCGAGCCAAAATCTGTAATAAAATATACTGATAAAACTGATAAGGGCTTCATGAGAAGAGCCTACGAAATACTCGCAAAAGGATTCGGTATTCCTGCAATTACCTTTCATGAAGCCGGTGTTAGAGGATTAAGGAGCTACGACGGCTTTTTTAAAGAAGAGGATCTCGTAAATTATAGTCACATAGGATGCATAGAACTGGCAATTCCTGGAAAATCATTCACCGACCCGATGAATGCATTCATGAATCTTGCTAAAATCCTTCTCATAACTATTAATAACGGATATTACAACGGAAAGAAGGTGGGTGTCGAATTAAAAGAACCGAATAATTTTGACGAATTCATCAATCACTTTTATTTACAGCTAGATTACTTTGTAGAGCTTTATACAAATACCATGAACGAAGCCGGCCCATTTTACGCTCGCTACTATTCTCGTCCGTTGGTCTCAACCTTGGTTGAAGGCTGTATACAGAAGGCCGTTCCTGTTGATAGTGGAGGATCGACGTACTGGACTAGAGCGATTAATTGTACTGGATTTGCAACTCTTGTCGATTCCCTTTTTTCAATAAAAAAATTAGTGTATGATGAGGGATCCATTACATTAAAAGTTTTTTCACATATTCTGTCGAATAATTATAAGGATGAGGAAGAATTGAGACTGATGATCAAGAATAGAATAGCCAAGTATGGAAACGGTGTAAAAGAGGTTGATGAATTAGCCAGAGAACTAAGTTCAATGTATTCGGAAATTGTTAGAAAATATAAAACATCTATCGGCACTCCTTACCGTCCTGGTATTTACAGCTTCTATGAACCGATCAAATCTATGGGACGAGTTACTGGAGCAACACCGGATGGAAGGAAGGCCGGAGAGGTGTTATCTCTCAACAGTGCACCATACCATGGTGTTATTAAGAACAGTCTTTCCGATGTACTGACATCAGTTACGGCCATTGAGCATTCAAAGGCTGACAATGCAAGTTGCGTTGATGTGCAGCTCAATGGAAAAGTAACACCCGAGGTTATCCAATATATTGTGGAGTATTTGGCGAAGAGGGATGTTTTGTTTGTCCAATTCAATGTTGTTAATAGAGATGATTTGATTAATGCACAAAAAAACCCGGAGCGTTATCAGGACCTTGTCGTAAGGGTAACAGGATTTAGTGCGAGATTCGTCGTCCTGTCAAAAGAAACACAGGATGAGATCATTCAAAGGTCTTATTGGGATTATTAACTCGAAGTTTACGGACAGATAAAAAGCCTTCTGCAGCTGTATCGATGTTCATCATTTTCTTCGGGCCGATACCCGTAACCGCAACAACTTCGTAGGTTCAGAAGACATGGACTCGCAGGGGCGTGAAGGTCAGTAGTATTCACTTATTGGGTGGCCAGTACGTTCGGGACGGTCCTAATTATGGGCCTAATTATTTACTTGACAGAGACATTTTTAATGATAAAATAATTTCACTTTTTCAGCATTTAGTATATTGAATAAAATTTTATTTTTTCTTGACATAAAAAAATTGAATGTTATATTGAGGGACACTTAGTTAAATACATTGAATTAAATTTCTTCAAAAGAAAATACCCATGAGCAGGAAAATGTTGTCAGGCACTGTAATAATTGCGATCGTGGGTAAATACTATACATACCTATAACGGAGAGTTGTAAATGGTGAAACACGAAAAAAGCCCAGAAGAGATGGACAGGATAGAAAGCAAGGAATCCATAGCAGGAAAAATATCCTTTAAAACAATATTTTCCAAGATGAATGTGGTATTAATTCTGGTTGTACTGGTAATAATCTTTGCTGCCATTAACAGTAGATTTTTTTCCTTTCAGAATTTTCAATTTATTCTAAAACAAAGCGCGATTCTGTTGATTGCCGCAGTGGGAGGAACCTTTATAATTCTTATGGGGAGTATAGATTTATCTGTCGGGGGAGTAGCATCCCTGACTTGTGTTGCTTCGGCCATTTTAGCCAATTATCATGCTAATTATCCTTTCGCCGGTGGTATTGTAATCATTGAAAGTATGATTATAGGCATGGTGTTTGGAATGATAAACGGGTTAATACTTGTTAAAGGGAAAATTCCTTCATTTCTCGTTACTCTGGGAATAGGAACGATATCCGGCGGTATCGCTCTCCTTCTCACAGGAGGATTCACCGTTCCCACCTTTACCCCTTCGTTCAGGTGGCTTGGTACAGGCAGTGTTCTTGGGATACCGGCTTTGGGGATAGCCGCGGCCATCATTTATTTCATTGGCTTGTTTATCAGCAATCGTACCCGTTTGGGAAAATATGTTTTTTCGATTGGAGGAGGAGAACAGGCAACCAGATTCTCCGGAGTATCGGTTGACAAGATAAAACTCATTGTTTTCACTATGGCAGGGGCATTTTATGGATTGTCGGGAAGCCTGCTTGCAGCCCGTATCGGAGCAGGATCATCCAAGGCGGGAGAAGGGCTGGTTTTAGATGTTATTGCAGCAGTGGTTATGAGTGGAACTTCTCTAACGGGTGGTGTCGGTAGCCCGGCAAGAACCATATTAGGAGTTTTGATAATAACGGTGCTGGGCAATGGGCTTAACATTATTGGGGTTTCACCTCATGTGCAGGTTGTGATAAAGGGGATTATCGTAATATTGGCAGTATTCACAACCATAGATCGCTCCAGAGTGGTAGTAATGAAATAAAAAATTATTATTCGAATAAGATCTGGATATATCATATCTTCCGGTAGTTTTTTTACTGTTGTTTATCAAGGGCGTTGCCCTTTAATTTTAACTTCAAAGTTTACAAGGAGAAATACGATGAAAAAGTTTTTTACATCAGTGCTAGTTCTTGCTTTTGTTTTCTCCGCAGTTCTTCTATTTGCGGCCGGGAAAAAGGAAGAAACGAAACCTGGAGAGAAGCTTTTACTAGCATGCTCTACAAGGAATTCCGTAAACGAATACTGGTTACACTGGTTTGATGGTGCTGAAGCCGCCGCTAAAGGTCTGGGCGCTGATTATTTAGCTATAAGTGCCGATGATGACGAGGCGAAACAGGTATCGGATGTTGAAGGGGCCATTGTCAGAGGTGTCAAAGCTCTAACAATTATGCCTGCTACTGCTGGAGCTTTAGGGTCTCTGGTGGAGCTATGTGAAAGCCAAGAGGTGTATTTCGTTAGTATGTGGGATAGACCTGCGGAGCTTCACCCAAAGGATTACAAATACTGGGTCGGGCACATTACTATGGATACCGTAAAACAGGGGTATATTCCAGCTAAAGAGCTATTCGATGCCCTGGGGGGGAAAGGCAAAATCGTTGCACTGGGCGGTATGCCTGGAACGGGCTCAGCCGAGGACAGGCATGAAGGTCTGAAACAGGCCTTGGCTGAATATCCGGGAATTGAACTCTTAGACTATCAGACTGGAAATTACAGTCGAGTCGACGCTGTTAAGGTTATGGAAGATTTTCTCTCAGCCTATGGTGATGACATCGATGGAGTATGGTCAGCTAATGATGATATGATAGTAGGGGCGGTTGAAGTTTTAAAACCGCTTGGTCTTGCCGGAGGGAAAATAAAAATAGTTGGTTGCGATGCAATCAAGGAGGCTATAAAGGCCATAGTGGCGGGCGATATATATGCAACGGTTTCGGGTGACCCCTGGGATATGAGTGGGCTTGGGATCTGCTACGCCTATAATGCCGCGATGGGGAATATCCTGCCTGAAGATAAGCAAGTTATTTATTTACCGTCACCTGTCGTGGATAGTTCAAACGCTGAAGAATATTATGAATCTTATTTTGCTGGTGAGCGCACAGCAGACTGGAAAGCGAGGGCCGAAGAAGTAAAGAAGTTAATCCAGGAAGCCCAATAAGATAGATTATTGTAGTAAAGAAGAAGACCTGGGGGATTCTATTCCCCCAGGTATGTTGTATTTTATAAAGAAAAGGCAACACGTTAAGGACAGCCGGACTAAACATCCAATGCCATAAAAAGTGGTTATGAGTCATGGGACAATACACTACATAACATCAGTTCTATATTTGATGAAATCGTAAGAGGCTCTGATATGAGTTCAGAAAACATCCTCTTGAAGATGAGAGGGATTGAGAAAAGCTTTCCCGGCGTGAAAGCGCTGCAAAATGTCGATTTTGACCTTTATCCCGGAGAAGTACACTGCCTTGTGGGAGAAAACGGTGCGGGTAAATCTACGTTAATAAAAATAATTTCAGGGGTATATCAATCAGACCTTGGTCAGATCCTTTTAAATGGTGAAGACATTCAATTGCATAACCCCCATTTTGCCCAGGAAATGGGAATAAATACGGTTTACCAAGAGTTAGATCTGGTTCCGACCTTGAACATAGCCGAGAATGTTTTCTTAGGAAAGGAGTTCAATAACTCTCTTGGGCTTCTTGATAAAAAGAGGGCCGAGGAAGAATCTAAACAATTACTTCATGGTTTAGGAATTACTTTTGATGTAAAGCAAAGAGTTCAAGATTTGGGAATCAACTACCAACAGCTCGTTGCCATCGCTAAGGCGCTCTCCAGAAAGAGTAAAATCTTAATTTTCGATGAGCCTTCCGCAGCTTTGAGCCTCGATCAGGTAAAAATGCTGTTTGACACTATCAGAACCCTCAAAAAGAAAGGAATAGGGATTATCTATATTTCACATCGTTTGGAGGAGATATTTGAGATCGGCGATAGGGTCACTATTTTGAGGGATGGTAAACTAATAAAAACTTCAAGTGTTAGTGAACTGGATATTCCTACTTTAATTCGCGGTGTGATCGGCAGGAGTTTAAAGGACCAGTATGTAAAGGAAAGAATAGAAATTGGAGATACCGTATTAACAGTGAAAGAGTTGAACCGTAAGGGCATACTGAAAGATATAAATTTTCACCTCAATAAAGGCGAGATACTTGGTTTCTGTGGTTTAACAGGGTCTGGAAGGACAGAAGTGGCGAGGGCCATTTTAGGAATAGATCCGAGAGATAGCGGAGACATATTTATTGATGGAAGGAAAGTTCGTATTAAGTCCCCTGTCGATGCAATAGAACTGGGGATTGGATTGATTCCTGAAGACAGAAAAGAACAGGGGGTAGTTCTCTGTCGTCCTGTGGGAGAAAATATCGTTCTGCCGCTGCTTAGACAGATATGTACCACTCCGTTAGGCATTGTTAATCGGCGCGTAAGAAAGAAACTGGTAAAGGAAAATATATCAAAATTAAATATAATGACTCCCTCGGCTCAGCATTTGGTTCAAAATTTAAGCGGTGGAAATCAACAGAAAGTGGTTCTGGCAAAATGGCTTGCCTCGCGGTGTAGGATACTCATTTTTGATGAACCTACAAGAGGCATAGATGTGGGGGCGAAGAGAGAAATATACAGAATTATGCATGATTTGGTAAGGCAAGGAGTGTCCATTATCATGATCTCATCCGAGCTCCCTGAGCTACTTGCACTAAGTGATAGAATATTGATAATGTCTGAAGGCAGTATTGTTGAAGAGTTGTCTTGGGATAATGCGACACAGGAAAAATTGCTGGAGAAAATGGGCCGTCGAAAAACGTGAAATGTATAATGATCTCATCCTTAATGACATGAACATTAGATAAATTTTTAGCTGTTATAATACAATATCACACTATTACAGATCCTTACTGTAAGAATAGACACTCAGGGGGTATCGTATAATGAAATTGGCAATTAACGGCGGGCAAAAAGGTTTTCCAGAGAATGTTAAACTATATGACTGGCCTATAGTTACAGAGGAAGATATTGCCGCTTTTCACAGGGTCATCGACAGTAGGGATTTCTGGGGAAAAGATAATCCTGAAGTAATGGCACTGGAAAAAGAGTACGCCGAATATACCGGGATGAAACATTGTCTCGCGGTGAATAGCGGTACAGCAGCTATGCATGTATGTGTTGCAGGGATAGGGTGTGGTCCTGGAGATGAAGTGCTCGTTCCTTCCTTGACCTTCTTGGCATCTGCGACAGCTGTGCTTCATCATAACGCGATTCCTGTATTTGTTGATATAGATCCGCAAACCTTCAACATCGATCCTTCAAAAATAGAAGAAAAGATTACTGACAGAACTAAAGCTATTATGGCAGTTGATTATCATGGTTTGCCTGCAGATTATGATGATATTCGAGCAATTGCAAAGAAACACGGATTGATTGTAATCGAAGATGGTGCACAGGCCGGAGGAGCAACGTACAAAGGAAATAAGGTTGGGACCCTGGGAGATGTCTGCGGTGCAAGTATTATGCCTTTAAAACCTTTCCCATCGGGAGGAGAAGGTGGGTTGTTTACCACAAATAATGAAGGTTATCGTGACCTTGCCGACATGGTGAGAATGTTTGGAGAGATCGTCACCAAAGGGAAAGAAAGAGAATACAATGCTTATTCTATGGGCTGGAATTATAGAATAAGCCCATTTTCAGCCGCGATGGCTCGCAGTCAGTTGAAGCGTTTGGACGATTATCTTAAGACACGGAGGGAAAAAGCCGCATATATATCAAAAGGACTGTCTGAGCTGGGCGGTTTGATTCCACCACACATACCCCAAGACAGGACTCATTCGTATTATATATACTACTTCAAGGTGGATCCCGAAGCGGCAGGGTTGGATATTTCCCCCGGAAGATTTCGGCAGGCATTACAGGATATTCTGCGAGCTGAGGGTGTTCCAGTCAAAATATCACAACGTACGCCAATCCCTGGACAAACTTTATTTCGAGTAAAAAAGGGATATGGTAAAGGTTGTCCATGGACATGCCGGTACAGCCACGATGTTTCATATAATATTGAAGATTATCCAGCAACACTGGATGTGCTTGATCGATCATTGGCATTAGATGTACGATTTATCAATCCTCTTACATCGAAAGATGTTCAGGATAAACTTCTGGATGCATTCAGAAAAGTGTTCGACAATTTAGACGAAGTTGCGGCGTACGCGAAGAAACTCGAATATGTTCCTCTATGGGAAAGCTTTTCTGATCTTCCGCCAAAAGAACGAATAGTCGAATTTGTGGCAGATAATCTGGACAGGAGATTTCAGAAATAAAAGCTCATCAGGAGATAAAGTATATTTTAATTCGCTCGCGTCGTGATGAGCGCAGCTGAAATAGCATGCCCTATTGATAACAGAGGGTTTTTTCACATTTGGGTCGGCATTAGCTGCTTTAAGGGCTATAGTGAGCTGATTCTGCAATATTATTATAGTCTCAGCACATTCTTTTTCATTACGTAATATGAAAACGCTGCGCCTTCCGATACAATCCGGGATCATATGCCGGAGAACAAAACCTTAATTGGGGGTGCACGCGATGCGGTTTATCCTATTCGATTCACAAACAAACGATACTTGCTGGCTTCAATCGAAGATGGTGATAGCTGCAAGGTATTTGAGACGCATAAGGTGCCGTAAAGGTTTTTTCAGTCGTGGTAACTCGGGATCATCAGTGGTTATTGAACCTTGGGGCAACTGGCGTTGGATTTTCAATGAGATTGAAGCTGCAGGTTTGGTATCATAACCGGTGCATGCCAGAAGACGAAGATGATGCTTGCCGTGGTAAACAAGGCCAACAAATCGATGCCTTAGTATTGAACCGCTTGCAGCATGTGGGCACATTGTCAACAGTGTGGATACCACCTTGTGGGCTTCGGGATCAATGAGAGCTATTTCGGATACGAATGGTGCGTACACGGTTGGAATACCGTATTCATGCGGTGCTGCGCAAATATGGGTTCGGTGGGAATTTCCGTGGTGGCGGGATTTCAATCGGCATCTCAGAGGCTGCGAATACGATATGTCTGAATCGAAGCCGTAACCATAAGCAGGCTGTATGCATAGATACGGAATAAAAGAAGACATCAGAAAGCTATTGGGTTGCACGGCACCTGGCCGGAACGGGATACTGGACCTTAAAAAAAGGACTCTATCCATGGCTCCGATAAGTAAAAAGGCGAGATGCACCTGTTATGGAAAAAGAGGGTTTGTGCATGATATTTATACACTACCAATAAATGAGGAGCAGCATTTTCAGATATGGACAGCAATGAGTGTTAATATTCAATAAACTTGATCTATGATGTTCGGGTCATTTACATGCTTTTAGCGGATCATATGTTAAATAATATAAGGAGAACATAAATATGCAGAAGGTTTTTGTATTTTACAGATTGAAACCAGGGGTAACGGTAGAAGAGTATCGGAAGTGGTCTCTAAGTCTGGACCAGAAGGTAACGCCATTTCAGCCCGGTGTTCATCGATTTGAAGTCTATGAGATTGAAGGAGCAGAGGTCGGGGAGTCACCTTACCAGATTGTGGAAGATATCGATGTTGATAGCTGGGAGGCGTGGCAGAAAGTTGTAAAGAGCGAGGCAATGAAGGAGGTTGTTGAGTCATGGGGAAGGTACGGAGATGAATCAACCCTGAAAGTAGTATATGGGAAAAAGGTAAAATAGTTATTCACCGGGACGTAGAAATAGTCGGAACAATGAACAGAAAAGGGAGTTTACATGGATCTTAATTTGGTAGATAAAGTTGCAGTGATTACTGGTGCAAGTAAGGGTATAGGATTGGCAGTAGCGAAAGCTTTGGCCCAGGAAGGTGTCCATATTGCTTTCTGCGGAAGAAAGAAAGATCAGCTGCTGAAAGCAGAGGGTGAAATTAAGATGTACGGTGTTAAGGTCCTCGGATACAGCGCCGATGTTACACGACCGGAAGATATAAACAAATTCGTAGAAGCGATAAAAGATACATTCGGAGGGACGGATATTCTTATCAACAATGCAGGAGAAGGAACCGGGGAAAAAATCATGGAAGCCCCTGATGAGAAATGGCAATACTTTTGGGACCTTCATGTAATGGGAGCCATCAGGATGTCTCGCGGACTTATTCCTTTCATGCGTGAGCGAGGCGGTGGTGTAGTGATCAACACAGCTTCTATTTGTGCAAGACAACCCCTTATCGAAGAAAACGATTTCGAACCAGTATATAATGTCACAAAGGCAGCCCTTTCAATGTTTTCCAAATGTTTGGCACATGAAGTTATAAAAGATAATATACGTGTAAACTGCATTAACCCCGGACTCATCGACACACCGGACTGGCACAGGACTGCTACTTATCTTGGAGAAGAAATGGGGCTGACGGCTGAAGAATATCTGGATAAGGTGGCCAAAGACTATACTCCTATCGGGCGTTTTGCTTCCGCAGAGGAACTCTCTAATTTCTACGTTTTTCTTTGTTCTGATAGGGCTAGCTACTGTGTTGGCTCTACATACTATGTAGATGGCGGTTGGCTGAAAGTTGTTGGGTAGAAGATATAATTTCCGCCCCTTCTTTATAATATGGAGTGTGGAATGTACAGCTTTGAGGGATTATGTAACTCTCTTTTTTCTGCATCACCGCGGAATCGAAAGTGTTTTACGATTTACCTTTCAAGGGATTTCAAATACAGCTCGACATGTTTGTTTAATTGTTAAAATAAGGGCTTTCGCTGATACGGATTGCTGGAAAGAACTGATATGATGCTGTGGCTCAGCAATACCCTGAGATGACCAGGTGAGGGCCGATTAGGGTTTATTGCCGGCCCCGTGGGTCGCCATTCGGTGAACAAGAGGGGGATGGCGCTGGGTACGCAAGAAACGCCCCAAGGGAAAATTACCCTGCCGAGACTTGTCTTTGCAAGAGCCGGAGTGCCGGTTTTCCCGAACAGATTTCGGAAAGATGAAATTGGCTGCAATCACGTTTTTTTCCTCAACGAACTCCTTGCTTGATATGAGACTCTTTAATTTCAGGCACCTCAATTATTTCAACAACCCGATTCATTAACGTGCCCCCGTTTCATACTGATCGAATGCTACTATAACCCACCTGGCGGTTTTCCGACAAATATTTTTATTTGACAAGACAACATAAAATATTTATCCTTGTTAAAATTTTACGAGAGGGCAAGGGTATCAAAAAATAGAATGAAAGGGCTCTTTAAAACCGCCGAGGGATTTGGAAATCTGGAAATAAGGGAAACTCCCGATCCAAGGCCTTCACATGGAGAGGTTGTTATTGAAGTGAAGGCTGCCGGTATATGCGGGTCGGACCTACATATTTACCAATGGGATACAAAGCTGCCTTTAAACCCTCCTGTTATAATCGGTCATGAGCTCTCCGGCATAGTAGCGGAAATCGGTGAAGGGGTTACGGGATGGGAGATTGGTGAACGCGTTACCGTAGAGCCCTCGGCGCATGTGTGCGGCAGATGTCTTTACTGCAGGACCGGCTTCTACAACCTCTGCCCAGAAAGAAGGGTGATGGGCTTCTGGTTCAACGGTGCTTTCGCACGCTATGTTGTAGCTCCGGCTTTTCGGCTCCACCGGTTACCCGAGAATGTAGATTTTCATGAGGGCGCCCTCACAGAACCGCTCGCATGCAGCGTGCATGGTGTCGCTGAGCTGACAGACATAAGTGTGGGAGATATTGTAGTTGTGAGTGGTCCGGGAACGATTGGACTGTTTTCTGCACAAATAGCGCGCGCCCACGGCGGAAGAGTAGTAGTAATCGGAACAGGAGTAGATGAGGAACGCCTGAAAAAGGCGGATGATTTGGGTGTGGCGTACACGATAAACCTGGAAAAGTACGATCCGGTCGCTTTTGTAAGAGATCTGACAGATGGTCTGGGGGCTGATGTCGTGCTTGAGTGTTCTGGAAGCCAGGCAGCTGTAGAGATGGGGCTGGAACTGGTCAGAAAGCAGGGAAAATATACCCAGATTGGCCTTTTCGGTAGATCGATACAGGTTGATTTCGAGAAAATAGCTTATAAGGAGATCAAGGTGACAGGATCTCTCGCCCAGAGATGGACGGCCTGGAAAAAGGCTCTTCAACTTATGTCACAGGGAATAGTCAGAACAAAGCCCATTATATCAGACGTATACCCGCTTTCGGAATGGGAGAAGGCATTTGCCCAGTTTGCAGAAAAGAAGGGACTGAAAATCCTCCTCGAACCAGGCTTATAACAGGCAAATGTATCACGGCACTTAATGATGGACAGAGCCATGTCGTGAATCAACACATACTTCTTTCACCTGCAATGGCTGTTTGTTTGAAAGTTTTTCAAGCATCCGACCCTCTGCTATGGCCCCCGAATCAGCCGTCACTTCAACTATAACAGAAATACCTCCCCCTTACTGAACTGTATATACAAGATTACTCGCGGGCAGTCATGCGAATATAATCTACATTACTTTCAGGTTTATTATGATACGACAATCGAATTACCCGCAGGAGCTCTCCATGGAAAAATTACCCTTTCCTCTCCCGCTTCAACAGGTTCTCGTGGGCTCACCTGTAACAAAACTGCACTTTCCAACCGTATCACTGTTTTTATCGATGCATTCGCCTATATCAAAATCCCGTCGGCCGATAGCTTCTCACCTTTTTCCAACTACGTCTTAATGTAGGAGTACCGTAACCCTGAATACCAACCTGCCATGTTCAGACAGTATTCCTCTGTCGGCTTTCTCTCGAGTATAATCCGTTATAAGTATCTCAATATCATCAGTTTGATAGTCACTTCCGGATCTGTTGACGGCTGCCCCAGGGGGAAGAAATGCTCCCTGTAAAGATCCCACATAAAACCCAGATCTGGTACACAGTCTAAATGCCGTAGGATGTAATTCTCTGGAACCACAGTTTTAATATAACCTGCTACATTCGGGCTGGGAGCAACCCGGTAGATAATCATGAGCTCGGCAACAGCCTCGATACCCGTGTTACATTTAAATTGAACTTCCTGTATTTTCGGAACCGTTTTCCTCACCGGTTTATCAGCATGAAGAAGACGAAGATCGCGAGCATACCGGCCGAGATAGAGAGGTAGGGTTTCAGTCCCAGAATAAAGAACAGATACCCGAATACGATAGTGACGAAAAATGCTACGAGTGAGTAGCCTATCTGGGACGTAAAGTGCCCGAGAAGAGGAGACTCAGACGAAGCGGTTGATATGATGAAGAGGGGTGAGAGCGGAGAGTTGATGTCGCCAAATGTCGCACCTGAGAACGATGCTGCAATCGAGGCAAACATTACATCGTCCAAAATGAGAGGGTGGGGAAGGTAGAGGCTCGTGATCTGCACTGCGAGCGGAGTGACCGTTGCCACGGTGAGCAGCGATGAGCCGCTTAAAAAGCTCACCAGGGAGGAGCCGACGAATATCAGCATGGGAAGCAGGCTATAGGAGAGGTTTGTATTTCTCAAGATCCCTATGATGGAGAAGAGGCCGAGCTTTCTTGCTAGAGCTGCCATCGACATCGAGAGGACGAGGTAAATCAACGTAAGGAAGAGGGCACCTTTTCTGTCCTTCCACTTCCTGTATCGGTCGTATGAGACGGACCGGGTGATGAGTGAGAAGAGAAATATGAATATGATTCCAGAAAAGAGTGCAATAATAAATGTCCTCTGGTAGCTTCCGAAATCCCACTCCGGTTTTCCTGCCTTGCCGAAGGAGAGCAGGAGCACCACGGTTGCCAGGAATATGAAGACGGCTGCGGCCCCTCCGTAGAGAGAAAGGTCACCTTTCTGCTTCCTCGGCTGGTGTGTACCGAGCCCAAAAATTACCGGCCCCTGCGTGTCACCAGCGGATTCATACCTTTTCATGAAGAGGATATCCTTCTTCAGTATCACTGAAGTGAGGGCAACGAACAACGAGAATATGTTGTAGTATTGAAAACCGAGGCTCCTGTAAAGAGCAGCAAGGGGCGAGTAGCTTATTCCAACGCTGCTAAAAGCACTGCCGATCGCCGCGATTCCAAGAGGGAGGAAGGTGGTGATGGGAACGAGTGTCCAGAGCGATGCCCCGATCGTATTGACAAGGTACGCATGTTTGCACGGGGAGAGAGATTTCGAGTCTACAAAGGGCTTTGAAAAGATCCCGACGAGGAGAGACGATAGGTTCCTTTCTATGAACAGGGCCGAGCCCGAAAGGAGGAGCAGGTATTCCAGCCTCTGGCCCTTTTTCCCCATCCGTGAGAACAGCTTTCGCAAAGAGAAAAAAAAGCCGCTCTTGTCGAGTAGGGAAAAGAGAATTATAGACTCCACGATGATGATGAGCAGGAAGATGTTTTCAGCATTAGTGAGGGTGTTGGTGATGATGCTGCCGGAGATGTTGAGAAACCCCATCAGAGGATTAAACCGGGAGCTTAGAACCGCCCCCAAAAAGAGCCCCCCGAGCAGCGGTAGTATGACGTCCTGTTTCCAGAGGAGAAAGCCGATACTGAGAATAAAAGGGAGGAGACCGATGATTCCGAAGTTGTTCAAATATGCCTCCCATGGTGCAGTTAATTGCAGAAAGAGTAACCCATTACCGGGATTTGCCGGTGTCGGGGGATTTCAGACGATCCAGGGAGTTTTTTAGTCTCCCCAATACCCTCTCTTTGCCGAGAACCCTCATTGTCTCGAATAGCCCCGGAGAGACCGTTATTCCTGTCACCGCGATACGGATCGTCATGAATACCTGACCTGTTTTGTATTGTAGGGTTTCGACGAGTAACCTGAGGGCTTGTTCTATCTCGCTGTCTTCGAAACGTTCTATAGTCCGTACCGCAGATATTGTCTCTTCGAGGATCCGAGCGGCATCGGAGCTCACGAGCTTTTTTGGAACCAGAAGCTCCATCTTCGGTACCTCGTAGAGATCATCGAAAAAGTAGAAGATCTGGTTTCTTATCTCCCCCAGGTGTTTCAGCCGCTCCTGGATGAGAGGTATTATCTCGAGTATGTAATCACGGTATCTGTCGGGCTCTTCCGGCGGCACGAAGCCCTGTGCTGCGAGGTACGGCAGCAAAAGCTCATAGAGCTCTTCAGGGGTTTTTTCACGTATGTATACCCCGTTGAACCAGTCGAGCTTTTCGTAGGAGAAGACGCAGGACGACCGGTTTACCCTTTTCAGATCGAAGGACCGGATGAGCTCTTCGGTACTGAAGAATTCGGTACGGTCGTCGAGAGACCATCCCAAAAGGGCCATGAAATTGACGAGCGCATCAGGAAGATACCCCCGCTCACGGAACTCTCGTACCATCGTTGCACCGTGACGCTTGGAAAGCTTCCCCCCTCCCTCTCTCAGTATCACAGGCACATGGGCGAAAACCGGCGGTTCCCATCCGAATGCGCTGTAGAGGAGAACATGCTTCGGGGTGCTCGAGATCCACTCGTCACCCCGGATCACATGGCTTATTCTCATGAGGTGGTCGTCTATGACGTTTGCAAGATGATAGGTCGGGAATCCGTCCGATTTCAGCAGGACAAAGTCGTCAATGAGCTCGTTTTTTGTCGAGATCTCCCCTCTTATCTCGTCGATGAACGCCGTCTCACCGGAAAGAGGGATCTTCAGTCGCACTACACAAGGGTCACCGTTTTCCTCGTGACGCCGGATCTCTTCTGCGGAGAGGGTCCTACAGTGACGGTCGTATCCCTGGCCCTTGTTCTTTTCCCTCAGGCTTCTAAGCCTCTCGGGTGTGCAGAAGCAGCGGTACGCATGGCCACTTTGGAGCAAATTATCTGCATGCTCCCTGTAAATGGATTTCCGCTCTGACTGGAGATAGGGTTCGTGCACGCCCCCGATATCCGGCCCTTCATCCCAGTCTATTTTCACCCAGCGCAGTGATTCGATGATGTCGTCGAGGGCACCTTCAACGAGACGGGAACGATCGGTATCTTCTATCCTCAGTACAAATTCTCCGCCTCTGTTTCTCGCGAAAAGCCAGGAGAACAGGGCGGTACGCAGGCCCCCTATGTGGAGAAAGCCTGTCGGGCTCGGTGCAAATCTTGTTCTGATGCCGCTCATATAGCTCTCCGTCAGAGGTTAATATAATACCGATTCAATAAAAGAGTTGAAAAAACATCCTCTGTGCCATACATTAGAAAAAGATACGGAGAGACAGAGCATGGAATATTTCATTGTCAGAGGTCCTTCGCGGCTGAGTGGGGAGGTCACGCCGAGCGGTAACAAGAATGCGGCGCTCCCTATCCTCGCCGCGACGCTGCTCACAGACGAGCTTGTTACGCTTGAAAATATACCGAAGATAAGAGACGTCGAGGTGATGATCGAGCTTTTGAAAGGTGTGGGGTCTGAGGTCCGGTGGAAGGACGAGAACACCGTGATCGTACAAACCCATCTGCCGAAAGATAGAAAGATCCGTCTCAAAAAGGAGTGCGCGTGTGACATCAGGGCCTCGATACTGTTTGCAGGTCCCCTCCTCGCGCGGGGAAAGAGCGTACATTTCCCACCTCCAGGCGGGGATGTCATAGGGCGGAGGAGGCTCGATACTCATTTCTACGCCCTCAAATCTCTCGGTGCGGATATACGTACGGAAAAGCAGGGGTTCCTGGTAGAGGCACGGCCGCTCGTCGGGACCACGATCTTTCTCGACGAGCCGAGCGTGACTGCAACGGAGAATGCGATTATGGCGAGCACCCGTGCGGACGGAGATACTGTGATAAGAAACGCGGCGAGCGAACCGCATGTTCAGGACCTCATCTGTTTTCTCAACTATATCGGTTCCGATATCGGAGGAACGGGGAGTAATGTACTCGAGGTCCGGCCGAAAAGAGAGCTCGGAGGAGGAACGTGGAGGATCGTAAGCGATCACATCGAGGTTGGAAGCTTTATCTCCCTCGCTGCCGTAACAGGGAGCGAGATAACGATACGAAACGCCTGTACCCGGCACCTCCGGATGATCCAGTACTACTTTTCGAAGCTCGGAGTGCAGATCGACATCCGCGCAAGCGATGTCGTTGTTCCGGGAGGGCAGACGCTCGTTATAAAAAACGATCATTTCGGCGAGATACCGACCATCTACGACGCACCGTGGCCCGGGTTTCCGACAGACCTCACGAGTATTGCGGTGGTCACGGCAACGCAGGCGGCAGGCACCGTACTGGTCTTCGAGAAGATGTTCGACGGGAGGCTGTTCTTCGTCGATAAGCTTTCCAGCATGGGTGCCAGGATCGTGCTTTGCGACCCGCACCGCGTGGTTGTCTCCGGGCCCTCAAAGCTGTACGGTACTCAGCTCACCAGTCCGGACATACGGGCCGGGATGGCGCTCCTCATCGCGAGCCTCTGTGCAGATGGTGAGAGCACCATCTACAACATCGGGCAGATAGACCGCGGCTACCTGAGGCTAGAGGAGAGGCTGAAGAGACTGGGGGCCGATATAGAACGGGTGAAAGAGTAAAACCCACTGATACGAGTCATCTTGATGAAAACGAACCTGAAACTTACCGTAAATACGGCATCAGTAATCCTCCTTTTTATGTCTCTCACCCTTTTTTCGGTCTACCTTTTCTACACACGGGACATTACCCGCCGCCAGGCCGATTACAACAGAGAGGTTGCAAAGTTCATCGTTACGATTGTCGACGAGCGACGGACTGCTGCCGGCGATAAACTGGTCCATGAGGCTGTTGCCGATGCCGTCTTCTTCGCTGCGGACTACTTTGATCTCGAAAGGAATGTGAGGGTTCTTGTTTTTCTCTCCCAATCAGGAGAGGTTGTGTACCCGTTCTCCGTATCCAGCGCTTCGGTCGAAAACGCGCTTTTAGAAAAGACCAAAGGATCTCCCGAGGGAAAGCTGCATTCAGGGGACACGCTCGGATATTACGTACGATACGGGACCCCCGAATTCACCTTCTTTATCTACACTACGGCAAGCGACCTCTACCTGTACAGGAATCAGCTTCTGTACATCGTTATCGGGTTGTGGGCCCTGTGTGCCGCCACCATGATACTCGCGCAGAGAGGTGTAATGATACGGTGGAAGTTCCTGCTCTCCGAGCTCCGGGCCAGGTTCGAGGGCGGCCCGCTGCGCAAACAGAAGGAACGTGAGGGCATCCCCTCCCGGTACGGATATGAAGCGGTTGATATTCTGAAGGGGTTCAACGGACTCATCAATAACTCGGCTTCGGTGTTCGCCCGCCTGGAGGGAAAGCTGAAGGAGTGCCTCACGCAGAGGGAGAATTTAAAGAAGCTTGTGATTCTCTATAAAAAGTATGTCGAGGACGAGGAGCTTCTCGGATACAGCGAAGAAAACATAGACGAGGTAATGAGCAGGCGCCAGAGTGTCGCCTCTCTCACCGCAGAGCTCGTGGGGTTTTTCGGTCCCATCGGGGATCTCTACCCGCAGGTTATTACGGAAGAGCTCAGCAGACTGTACTCCTTCATGAAGAAGGAATCCACGGGAAGCGGCGGAATGATCAACTATTCGAGCGGCTACCGCTTCAATGTCGTATACGGGGTTCCCGGGACTGACGGGGACGCATTTCTCCATGCAGTAAAGGGAGCAAAGAGCCTGCTTGAGTGGATCGACTGGAGGAACAGGTCAGACAACAGGAGCGGGGTAAAATGGGAGGTGAAGATGGGCCTCTCGTACGGTACTGCCGTGACTGGAACGATCGGGGATTCATATGTGGCTGTCGGCGAGGTCGTCGAGAATTCGAAAAAAATGCTCGATCATGCGATCTATTACGGTGTGCCTCTTGTGACGGATTCGGAATCAAAACTCAAAAGGCTCGAAGGTTTTCAATTCAGGACCCTCGATTTAGTGAACACAGGAAATGATTCCCTCCCCGAAACCTACGTCTATGAAGTTTTCCTTACAGACCGGCGCGGTATCGACCATGCGATAAAACTGTACAGTCACGGACTGGAGATGTTCCTTGAAGGACGGTATGACGTTGCGCTTTACGATTTCAAAAAGGTCAACAAACTGCTTGAAGAGGATCCGCCCTCACAGCTCTTTTTACAGCGGTGTGAGCGGATGATTAAAGGTTGACCCCTCCCTCCTAACCCCCATTTCTCACAAAACTCTTTAAATATTTGGACATAGGGGGGTTCAATCCCCGTTTCTCATGACCAACAGCAAACTGCAAGTAATTGGGCTTTAATTCCCATTCCTCATGTACAACCATAAATAGGAAGGTCAATACCCATTCCTTTACGAAGGAATGGGTATTTAGGCGCTTTCCTCACCATAAACATTATTTTTTACATGAAAATACAAACTACTATCATATCATCACTAAGCTCCGTTGATATGCAATTTGTGAGAAAACCGCACTAAACCCCATTTCTTACTATTCGGTAATGTCCTGTGTTCGACGCTCCAACTGATAATCACAATAACATCCGTAATAATGGGGGCTTTCGTCACGCAGATTTGAGGAAAGTTCTGATATACGAAATGGGGATCAGGGATCGGGATGTGAAGTTCTTACCATGATCTCGAAGGCCTCATACTTCGTATTGCACCCTGTCAGTCTCTTTCTGCGGTCGGGATTCTTTATGGCGAGAGTAAGCTTGGCAAGGATCCGGAGGTACTTCTCCTGCTGGTTCTCCGGGCCTGCGATGAGAAATATAAGGTGTGTGGGCCTGTTGTCCAGGGAGTCCCAGTCAACTCCTCGTTTGTGTATCCCTATCGTTATGAAGAAATCATCTATTCCGGCCATCTTGACGTGAGGTATCGCAACACCATACCCTATGCCTGTGCTCATGATGGCGTCCCGTTTTAAAAGGGCGCTTTTAAACCCCTGCACATCGTCGACCCTACCGTCGGCCCTCGATATCTCTATCAGCTCGTCTATTGTCTCCTCCTTTGTGGAAGAGACGGTGAATATGATCCGGTTGAGACTGAGGTGGTCTCCCAGGTTTATTTCCATATTTTATCCTCTTTGATTTTTAACACCAAAACCATGGCATACGTTTTTTATGAAAGGTCCCTGAATCTGGATTCGGCAACCTCCTGACAGCGGTCTTTAAGCCGTTCCTCGTCGATCGTAAGCAGTCTTGCGTTATCTACTACGATCCTCCCGTCGATTATTACGGTATGAACGTCTCCGGCGGTGACACAGCTCGTAAGGAGCTGCAGGATGTTCGACTGTTTTCCGTGATAATGGGGGATGAGGTGAGCTCTGTCGAGGTCTATGAGCACGAGGTGCGCCAGCTTTCCCCTCTCTATGGACCCGATCTCCTTTTCCATCCCGAATACCTCGGCACCTCCGATGGTAGCAGCTCGGAGCACACTATAGGCATCCATGGAGGATGCTCCGTACGTTACCCTCTGAAGAAGCATGAGCGTCCTCATCTCGCGGAACAAGTCCGCCGAATCATTCCAGAGGGCGCCATCCGTGCCGATACCGACCGGAATCCTCTTCTCCATGAGCTTTACGACAGGAGCTATTCCGTCCGCGATCTTCATCTCTGCGGCGGGGCAGTTCACTATCCTTGCTCCTGAGTTCTTCAGCATTCCCATATCCGATTCCTCGATATATACGCCGTGGGATCCGATGATGCGCGGCCCAAGAACACCGAGCTCATGCAAAGCCCCCACAGGAGAACGCCCGAACTGTTTTTTGATAATATCCACCCTCCACGTAGTCTCCGCAAAGTGGAGTTGTACGAGGGTGTCGAGCTCCTCGGCCCAGGACAGGAGTTGTTTCAGCAGGTCCGGATCGAAATCTTCTTCGGCGGGAAACTCGACGATCGGCAGAAAGCCGGCCTCACGCAGAGCTTTCGCTTTTCTGAAGTACTCTTTTTTTTCTATCCGCTCGCCGGTGAGGAAATTTTTCCTGTAGTCGAGAACCACAGCCCCCCGTACACCGACATCATGGAAAGGTGAGATGAGATCGTCTTCGTAGTGCCAGAACGGGACATCGCAGATGAATGTCGTTCCTCCTCTTACTGCTTCCGCATACTGAAGGAGGCGGGAAAGGTGTCTCGCCTCACGGTCGAGCTCTTTGTTGAACCAGCCAGTTTCGGACACAAAGGAGTCGTGATCCTGCTCGTAGAGGGTCAGTCCGTCGCCGAGGCCCCGTGCGAGGGTGACATCACAGTGGATATGCCCGTTTACGAGGCCCGGGATTGCCGCCATTTTCCTGCCGTCTATGACTCTGTCATTATCTTTCGGCCTCACACCGCTCTTCGAGATATGCTCGAACCTCCCGTTTTCGATAAGCAATGTTTGCCTCTCGATCTCTCCTTTAGGGTTCATGGTAACTGTAAGCACGTCTTCTACGATGATCCTCATCCGCGGTCCTCGCGATTTGATATCGTGATCTTAAAATCTTTTGTTATATTTACTTCTGATTTTCTTGCCTTTTTGGCAAGAAAATATTTTAATCAAGAATGTGGCTTGTCCACATTAGGTCTCGATCGTATCGATAATATAGTATACCAAAAGGTGTACGAGAAGTGCAATTCTCGTGCAAAAGGAGGAGATGGGACGGACAATGAGGCTGAAAGAGATAGTACGGCAAACCGGCTGCTGCTCATACAGGGGGAGTGCAGATCCCGAGATAACACAGGTGAGCACGGATTCCAGGACCGTGAAGGATGGGGCACTTTTCATCGCAGTCGAGGGTTATAAAGAGAGCGGAAAGAGGTATATAGATGACGCTGTCAGCAAGGGGGCGAGGGCCGTTGTTTTTGAAAAGAGGACGGGAAGCGGGGAGGCGCCTGTAATGAGCGTCCCGGTGTGCCATACTGAAAATGCACGCAGGGCTGTTCTGCTGATATCGAGGGCGTTCTTCGGCTACCCGTCGAAAGATCTCACACTGATCGGCGTGACAGGGACGAACGGGAAGACAACCGTGACCTACCTGCTTGAGGCGATACTGCGGGAGGCCGGAAAATCCCCCGGGGTTATAGGAACCGTCTCATACAGGTACAACCATGTAGAGAAGAAAGCCAACAACACGACCCCTGATCCGATCGTGATACAGTCTCTTCTCAAAAAGATGCACGAGGGAGGAACGAGCCACCTCATCATAGAGGTTTCATCGCACGCGCTCTGCATGGAGCGCATCTTCCCCCCTGATTTTGATCTGGCCGTGTTCACAAATCTCAGTCAGGACCACCTCGATTTCCACGGCACGATGGAAGATTACTTCAATGCTAAGGCTATACTGTTTCGCGAGCTGCCCGAGGATGCGGCCGCAGTAATCAACATCGACGACGAGTACGGACGGAGGCTCGATAGGATGGTGAAGGGCGAGGTGGTGACGTACGGAAAGGGCGCTGGGGCAATGGTCCGCGGTGAAACAAAGAGTCTTGCGGTAGAGGGGTCTCTGTTTTCCATTAACGGCTACCCTTTTACCACGAACCTCATAGGCCTTCACAATATCTACAATATACTTGCTTCGTATGCAACAGCAAAAAAACTGGGTATCGATGACGATACCATCTCGCGTGCGCTCGCGAATGTCACGCGAATCCCGGGACGGTTCGAGAGAGTAGGAGAGGCGGAAGATATTCACATCTTTGTCGACTACGCTCATACTCCTGATGCACTGAGCAAGCTTCTTGATGCCGCACATGAGCTCCGGCCCAGGAGGATAATAACGGTCTTCGGATGCGGAGGCGACAGGGACAGGACGAAGAGGCCGCTCATGGGCAGGGTCGTTGAGCAAAAGTCCGACATTGCCATCGTCACCTCAGACAACCCGAGGACGGAAGACCCCGCTGCTATCATCGAGGACATCAAAGAGGGTCTCAGGAAGGATAACCACATCGTCATCCCCGACAGAAAGAGCGCGATTTTTCGTGCCGTGGAGCTCGCGAGGAAGGACGATATCGTACTCATAGCCGGCAAAGGGCATGAGGATTATCAGATCCTCGGTGACAGGACGATTCATTTCGACGATAGGGAGGTTGCGCTCGAAGCGCTGAAAGGTCTCTGAAGATAGTCAATGTTTGTGTAGGTGTTATCTTTTTATACTCTTCCGGTGTAAAATCTTGCTTATGGTGCTGAGAAACAGATTTTGAGCTGCCGTCAAATTGTATCGTGAATCCGGGGTCAACTCATTGTTATCGATGTCGAGGGTTCAGTGGCAGGAGGCGCAGTTACCACCACTGCAGGAGCTGCACCCGGAGCTCGCGCTTTCAGATGGTGACGCTGTTCCCCTGCAGGCAAATGTACTGAAGAGCTTTGAAACCTTGCGGGAGTTGCACTGGGGGCAGAGGGTGCTCTCTTTATAACCTCTCACCAGTTTTTCGAACTGATGGCTGCAGTCCTTGCAGAGGTACTCGTACACTGGCATGAAAGCCTCCTCGATCTGCCGGTAATCGTTAAACTGTCTGTCTTTAAAGATAATAAATGTATCACGCAACCGCAACAATTGATTTTTAAAGAATATATAAAACAGTATTTGACATTGAGTTAACCTTGGCATATTATGGGAACCATGTACTACAGAAAGAGGCTGAAAGAGAAAAGGAAAAAGGAGAAACGGCCGTTCGAGACCATTGTTCGGGCAGTTGCGACCGGTATCTTCATAGGAAGTCTCCTGCTGAATGTTGTTTTCATCGTGACGATCCTCCTAATGGGCGCCGCCTCCAAAATGACAGGTGAAAGGGGCAGGAGGGAAGCTGGGTATGAGAAGGTGTATATAGACAACGGCCCTGTCGTTTTCCGGGAGGAAAGAGAGACTGAGATCGCTGTAATCAGGGTAAGCGGATTTATCTCGGAGTTCGATCGAAGGGAAGGCCTCCTGGATTACATCGAAAACCCCGTCGGCGCGGTCAGCCGGCAGCTCGGTCTCATCAGGGAGGACCCGAAGATCAAGGGCATTCTTCTCGTCATTGACAGCCCCGGAGGAACGGTAACGGCGAGCGATGTTCTGTATCACCGCATTACCTATTTCAGAGAAAAGACCGGCATTCCCGTAGTCGCGCTTATGAAGCAGGTCGCAGCGAGCGGAGGGTACTACGTGGCTTCCTCCTCCCAGTATATCGTTGCCTATCCCACTGCTATCGTCGGGAGCATAGGAGTCATCGCAGGGAATTTCAACTTCAAGGAGCTCATGGACAAGTACGGCGTGAGGTACGTTATGGTTAAGAGCGGGGAGCACAAGGGGCTTCTCTCACCTTTCTCCGGTGTCGAGGACGAGGATATCGCCATTATGCAAAGCATAGTCGACGACATGCTTCAGCGTTTTATCGATGCGGTGGCAAGCGGGAGGAAGAACCTCACGCGTGAGGAGGTCACAAGCCTCGCCGATGGAACGATTTATATTGCCGGGGAAGCGTTGAAGAGAGGGCTCATAGACGAGGTGGGCTATTTCGAAGACGCTGTCCGTGTTGTCTGTTCTCTGGCCTCCATTGAAACGCCGAATGTCGTAGAATACCAGCGGTCAAGGGGTATCAGAGACCTTTTCGGGACTCTTTCGACCGGGCTTTTACCCTGGGCCGTGGTGCAGAACGAGTTCGCAGGGACTGGCCAGATGCCTTCCGGAATGTTCGGGATATACTACATTTGGGACAGGGCACTCTCTTTCAGATAACAAAATCTTTTCGTTTACAATTACGCTCCCTGTGCTATAGTATATATGCGGGGAGAGCGAACTCATACTCTGGAGATGATCGATGAAGAGGCTAATTCTTATCTCTACTGTCTTCATCCTTTGTGTTTCCACATCACTCGTTGCATCGCAGATACCGGGTTCACAATACTATTATCTGGGAAACGGGATCAGCTACTTCCCGCTCGGGGCAAGCGGGGTCTCATACTTTATGACCATGGATGCAAACCTCTACAACCCTGCTGCATACGCGGATACAAAGAGGATAACAACGGACCTCTCCGTGGGCGGGCTGGGCGGCAGCAACCTGCTTCTCAACGCGAGGGGCAGCTTCCCCACCAGTTACGGCGTCATTACAGGCAACTTCCTGATGCTCAACTCTCCTGACGGCCTTACGGCAGGCGACGTGTACGGAATAAAGGCCACATTCTCAAAGGCTATAAGTGAAGAGTGGCTGTTCGGCGCGGGGATCAACCTGGGGTATGCCGAGGGCCCGGAGCAGGACCTGCTGGCATCGCTGGATATCGGAACGATCTACAGGAAGTCGATGGACGGTACTGGATTCGGGCTCTTCGACTACTCTGTCGGAGGGGCCGTGAAGAATCTCGGGAAGAACATATCGTACGCCGGATATGACAGCTTCCCCCCTCTTGCGGTTGACATAGGGGGTAATCTGGAGTTTGTGAGGGCGGGTTTCTACAAGGCGCGTTTTGGCACGCATTTTATGGTGCCTTTCAACCCGTTCAACTTCTTTCTCGGCTTCGGACTGGAGAACATCTTCTTCGATATGGTCAACGTCAAGCTCGGTGTCAATCTCGGCGTCGAAGAGATAGACCCCTTGAGTTTCGGTGTCGATGTGAACTTTACAATAAAGGACACAGACCTGCAGGTCTCCTACTCGCTTCTGCCCACCAACTTTAACGGGAGTAAGGAGTACACTCACAATGCCGGTATTTCCGTGGCTTTCGGTAACTACGATACCAAGCCCCCGAAGAGCGAAGTCGGTGTGGAGGACGTGTACTTCTCCCCGAACCATGACGGGGTCAGGGACAAGGAGGTGTTCAACCTCAACATCAGCGATAATACGATGGTCTTTGGATGGGAGCTCGATATAACGGACGAGGGGGGAAAGCCCATAAAGTCGTACGCGGCCGAGGATGTGAGGAAGATCAGATACATGACCATCGGTAAGTATCTGAGCCGAATCTTCGCAAAGAAGGAGGAGGTCAAAATTCCGAAGGCCGTTGAGTGGGACGGAGAGGACTCCGAGGGGGCCGTGGTCCCTGACGGTGTGTACTACTTCACACTCACCGCCTGGGACGAGAATAACAACAAGACAACCACGGAAAAGAAAAAGGTGATCGTTGATACGGTAGTACCCCTTGTCCACGCGGAAAGTGACCTTCTGCTCTTTTCACCGAACGATGACGGAGTGAAGGATTCATTGACGCTGAACATAGAGAGCGAAAATATCGCAGCGGAGGACAGGATTGTCCTCAGTATAACCGATAAAAAGGGAAACACAGTCGTCGAACAAGAGTTTGCAGGCTCTGTTCCTTCCAGGTGGGTCTGGAAAGGGAGGGATAAGAACGGCGCTCTGGCCCCGGAAGGGATCTATAGATTCACCGTTAATGCTGTAGATCCCGCAGGGAACCGCTCACAGACGGGGGTCGAAGACATAGTCGTGAGGACGGAATACGAGAAGGTTTCCGCTTCACCCTCTTACAGGTCGTTCTCGCCGAACGGTGACGGCTACTTCGACCTCAATGACATAAAACTCTTTTCATCGAGCAAGGAAGGCCTCCTTGAATGGGAACTCGTCGTTCTCGATGAAGGGGACAAGGTTGTTAGGGAATATA
>Ga0307380_10002386_pt1 | contig 26781 bp, 18 predicted proteins | sample UN3MG_FD_202239 | JGI IMG/M metagenome (GOLD analysis project Ga0307380, IMG submission 202239) | Soil microbial communities from Risofladan, Vaasa, Finland - UN-3 | ecosystem: Environmental > Terrestrial > Soil > Coastal area > Acid sulfate soil | place: Finland: Risofladan, Vaasa | collected... | reverse complement strand
TCTCCGAGAGGTCGACGGCCGGCCCGCCGGCCATCAGCAGGTTGCTTTCCAGGGCCCCGTAGGTGGCAAAGGTCCAGCAGGAGCCGCACGCGCCCTGGTCCTTGACGCTGGTGACGTAGGTGGGGTTCAGGGTGTAGTTGCCTGGAAGGCCGAGGACCTCACCGCCGGCGCCGCCGGGGTCGGCGCCGAGGCCGGTCCCGCTCAGGATGTCGATATGCCGGTTGGGGTTGACCGCGATCTGCGAGTCGTCGGCCCAGGCTACACCCCCGACCACCAGAATAAGGAGCGCGATACCGCTTCCTATCCGCATCGCCATCTTGCCGCCCTCTCTTTCCGTGGTTCTCCGCGGGAATCCAGCCGCCGGAAAGCCCGCCGAGCGTACTCCTGTATCCCACGCGGAGGCGACGCTTGCCGCCCCCGGCCTGTCTGCCCTGCAAAAGCAGCAGGGGAGACCGGCCACGCGGCCGACCTCCCCCGGTTTGTGGGTCCGAACCCGAATTGCAGAAAAAAAGCGGCCGGGGAATTACTCCCCCGGCCGCCGGGTACTCTTCTTTCGGCCTGGTCCGCCAGGAACCCCCTCCCGGCAGCACAGACCTTTCAGCCCTATCTTCCAGAAAGTACTCTACGCCATAAAAGGGGGGAGACCGGCCACGCGGCCGACCTCCCCCGGTTTATGGGTCCGACCCAGATTGCAAAAAAGCGGCCGGGGAATTACTCCCCCGACCGCCGGGTACTTTTCTTTCGGCCTGTTCCGCCAGGAACCCCCTCCCGGCAGCACAGACCTTTCAATCCTATTTTCCAGAGGTTACTCTACACCATAGATAGCCGCGCGTCAAGTTTTTTTTCTTTTCCGCCTCATCGGACGGTCTTCACTTGACCCGGCTGCGTCCCCCAGGATACTCTGTCCAGGTGGATTTCGTGGGCGAGTGGCGGAACTGGCAGACGCTAGGGACTTAAAATCCCTTGGCCCCTCGGGGCCGTACCGGTTCGACTCCGGTCTCGCCCACCACTTTGGAACCCCGTCCCCGCCCGTTTCCTGTCTTGCACGACGGCTTGCCTCGCCGCGGGACGCGCTCGGCATGGCAGGACATCTCGCGCTCCAGCGATTTGCTTTCACGGGAAACTTGCGGAGCACAGTCCAAACGAGTAACATCCGTATGCTGAAAAGTGCCGCTGGTGTCCGTGCGGCTGCGCAATGGAACAGGGCCCATTGGGGGGGCAAGGCCATGACACGCTACTTTGCTCTGCTATTGCCGGTGGTCGTATGCCTCTCGGCCTGCGGCCAGCCTCGGCGCGGAATGCGGAGGGGCGGCCGTGGGGCGGCATTCAGACCCAGGACGAGGCCAACCAGGAAGTCGCCCGCATCCATGGCGAACTCGAGAAACTCAAGGCCGACGCCCTCATCGTCTACGCGGCTGGTGGTCCGCAGCAAGCCGAAAAGATTCGATGGACTTAGTATCTGGCATGATGAACAACTTGAACCTGGTCTGACCAACCAAGTATCTGGCGGCTCCCCTTCTGAATGAGCTTATCTGTGCCGCTGGGCGTTGTCAGAAATCTGCCGCCATGGGAGACGACCTATGCAGAACGCGGGCTCTGTTGAAACGGTTGGCTGGATCGGGAGGGGCTCCTTATGTGGCGATTAGTACTCGGTACAGTGTTCTTGTTGCTCGGCCTGATGGAGGTTGGCGCTATGTTCATGGTGCCAATTCCTGCCGAGGGGGATCTATCGGAGTCGATCGTCAACCTGAGGCTACTCATTTCTTCTATCCCGTTTGGTATTCTGGGGATGGCCTTTCTTTGGTGGTATAGCAGATCGAACCATATCCCGAGCTGGATTCCGATTGTGATGTTTCTTCTCGCTGTGATCGTATGCCTATTCGTGAGTTTGGCCGAACCCCAGCCAGCCGCCAAAGACTATATCGCCGCCCCGATATTGGCCGGGACGGTGACCGGTGTCGTCCTGGTGCTTCCGACGCTACTTTGGACGCTGGGGACCTTCGGACTTCTTCAGCGGCTTTGGCGCGCGATGCAGGCATTGGCAAGGGCGGTTCCGCACAGGAAACGCAGCGCCGTATCACCAGAAACAACAGACTCAAACGGCCTCCAAAATCACCAAGAGGACAGCTCGGCCGGCCAAAGGCCGAAACATGGGGTCTGCACAAGGTGCGGAAGAAATATCGTGACAACCCAGGATGAGTTCATCGCCAAATGCCAAAGTCATGGAATTGACATCTGGGGCGACATGTTTCCCCAGCTTGACGTGGGGGGTGTCACAGCGATGGGATGGGAGGACATTTACCGCCTGCTCCTCCGCGCGTTCCCCCGCAAGGCCGAGTTGTTCGCCTCTTTCTATGCGGAGTGGGCACCATGGCAATGCGGCAAGTGCGGCGGAATCTGGTGCAATGAATGCGTTAACGGGCACGTTTCGGTTTCGAAATTTGGGCGAGGCGTGCTGTGCGATTGCAGCAAGAAGGCCAAGTGACCTCCGGGAGAATTGAGCATGATAGGATTCCAATGCACGAAGTGTGGCACGCTACTGGAGAGCCCCGTGAGCATGGCCGGTCAGACAGACACATGCCCGGTGTGCGGGACCTCTTGTGAGGTTCCTGTAGCGTCCGCCCGGAGGCCCCTGATTTTCGCCTGTGCCATCTCGGCGGTCGTTGCGGCGTGTATCGCCACGGCGGTTGTTCTGCTGGTGTTCCGGCCGCCAGCCGCGCCTACGCTGCCCGCCCCGGCAGCGCCAACGGAATCTATTGCACGCCAGACACCGCCAACAGGCGACCCAGGGCCGGCGCTGCCTCAAACGGCAGTTCGCCCCGTGCTCGCGGCACCCCGTGCGAGCATCCCCGTTTTACAGGACTACCTCGGCCAATGGATCAACCAGTCCGGCACTCTGCGCGTCGCCTTGACCATCCGCGAGAACAGCACCGCCACGGTGGATTACCAGGACAACGGTGAGAACGCACAAGGTTTCGTCTATACCAATCCTTGTAGCTATGATTTGCGGACAGGCGTTGTCAGGCTCAAGGACGGACAGGCGACTCTCCGCGAGGACGGGACGCTACGCCTGATCTGTCGCGATTCGCCGCTGAACCTCGACCACATCCTTGCCCGGGCAAAACCGGCGGAACCGCCCGCAATCGCCCAGCGGCTGCCTCAGTCACTGGAGCCTGTCCGGCCGACCGAACCGCCTGTTGCTGTGCCTCTCAGGCCGGCAGAACCACCTGTGATCGCCCAGCAGCCGTCTCAAACGCCCGCTACCAAGCCTGCTGAGCCGCCCGCACCGCCCGCAGTGGCGCTGGTCAGCAACAACACAATCCGCGTCTCGCCACCCGAAGGCGGCTGGCCGGAGTCCGAGTGGGCGTCGATTCGGATCAGCCTCTTGAAATCGGAGTATGTCGGAAAAGACGAGCACCTCATGCTCGTCTGGGGCGATAAGTTCAATGCTCTCTCAATGACCGTGGGCATGACGCGCGCTATGAGCCGCAAGATGGGCATGGCCTCAAGGAACGAGTTTGGCAATTTGGACGTGACCACCAGCAAGACGCCCAGAAACGAGGATGGCGTGATCGTCTGCGGCTTCCAGAATCGCAAGCAGCCGCAGAACCAATTGCTTCGCGTCGGCACGGTGCTGGCCTATTTCTATCTGGACGATTGGAAGGACGATCAGGGCAACGTTGTGCTAAGATTGCCGGCTGCCTACTGGGACGGCAAGGGTGTAGCCAAACTTTTCGTCTGTGACAGAAAGGAAAAAGTACTGGCAACGCACGTGCTGGAGATTGGGGATGCTCCCGGGGCTTCGACTGAGAGCCCCCCGGCGGCTCCTCCGGCATCCGGCACGCAGAGAACAGTGAAGTAGCCCAACAACCTTAATGACGCCTCCAGGTCGGGACTCGTCGACTTCAGCAAGCTGCCAGTTCTATGCGTTCTCGGTTACGCCCTCCGGCCTGAAGGATCTAGAGCAGGCATTGCCGAAGACGAACATTCTCCACTAATACCAGTACAGGCCGGGACGATAGCCGCTTCGGGGGCGTCCTCGCGCCACGCGCGAAAGCGTCACTGCCACCGGCACGCCCAAGACGCCGCGGCGCGGGAGTCCGGATCGTCCAAGCGTTTTCGCCCTGAGAGGCTGTTGCAAAACTTTTGCGGGTGGCGGGTCTCCGCACCCGCCACCCCTGGCAGGTTGCGGCGCGGCGGGTACGGAGACCCGCCGCGCCGCAATAAGTCAAAACCTATCTAAATCTGGTTAGATGACGATCTGTTGTTTCTCGACGTCGAACCGGGCCGTCCGGCCCTGCTTCATGGCCAGATAGCCCATGATGAGGGCCGTCTGCACGTGGTACCCCAGTTCGACGGGTGCGTTCAGTTCGTTCTTGCGGCTCTTCGCGCAATCCAAGAGGTTCTTCCAGTGGTCGACGTTGTTCTCGGCGTGCTCGATGGGGAAGGTCTGGCGCGGCTTCTTGCAGCCGTCGGCGGGGACGAAGCGGATCTCCTTGCCCGAGACCGTCAGCACCCCGTCCCACCCGCGGAGGACGGGTATCCGCCCGCCGGCGCCGCGGCCGGGGATCGTCGGGTCGTTATTGCCCTGCGTGCCCAGGACCGCCACCGTGATCTTCTGAGGATAGTCGATGAGCATGTTGAACGTGTCGGGCACCTCGCGCTCGGTGTAGCGGAACATGCCGCCGGTGGCCACGGCGAGGCTCGGGAACGTGACGCCCAGCATGCTTACGACCGGGCTCAGGGAGTGCGGGAAAAGGTCGGTGCACGGCCCGCCGGCGTAGTCCTCATACATGCGCCAGCGGAAGAAACGGCTGACGTCGAAATCGCGTTTCGGCGAATCGCCCAGAAACGCCTCCCAGTTGAGGTCCGGGCCGGGCTTGGCGTTCTTATCGTCAATCGGCATGCCGCGCTCGCCCCAGTCGCCCACGCGGAAGTATCCGCACTCGGCGTGGATGGGCTGGCCGATGAGGCCGTCCTGCACCAGTTTGCGCATCTGGTGCCACGCCCCGTCGGACATGCCCTGCGAGCCCACCTGGACCATGCGGCCGGCCTTCTTTGCCTCGGCCGCCAGTTGCTTGGCCAGGTCGAACTGCCGCCAGTGCGTCAGGGGCTTCTCGACGTACACATCCTTGCCGGCCTTGACGGCGTCGATCGCCTGCGGCGCGTGAATGTGGTCGGGCGTGGCGATGCAGACCACGTCGACCTTCGGGTCGGCCAGAAGTTCACGGTGATCCATGTACCCCGAGCCACCGTGTTCTTTGGCGGCCCGCTCCATGCGCGGGCGGTAAACGTCCGAGAACGCGACGAGGTCCACGGGGTAACCCTGCCGCTCCTTGAGGTGCTTGACCATGCCTATGTGGCTGCCGGCCCGGCCTCCGCAGCCGATAAAGCCGACGCCGAGCCGCTCGTTGGCCCCGCGTGCGGCCCGCGGGGCGCCGCCGACGAAGGCTGTGGCGGCCGCCAGCGCCGCCGTCTTCATGAAGTCGCGCCGCGTGGCGCCGCTCCCGGATTCCGATGTCATGGTTCGCGCTCCTTGGTTCAGGGTTTGCCCGGTTTCGTGGACGATTCTTCCGCCTTCGGCGCCGCCAGTTCCAGCCAGCGCCGGTACACTTTCTCAATCTCGCCGGCCTCGACCTTGCCGTCCCACACCGCCACCCCGTACGTGAGGGCCAGGGGCTTGCCCGCCTCAACCACCAGCGGCTCGCGGTGGAGGTTGAGCGTGGCCGACAGGTACGCGAACGGCTTGGCCATGGTGAACCAAAGAACCGGCCGCGGGTTGCCGGGGCCTTCGAACAGGACCGCCGTGACGGGCTTGCCGTCGGCCATGGCCGTGTAGGCGCACCACGGGCCGGCCGTGAGGCCTTCATCGCCGCGCACGACCTCGCCATCGACCGGGCCCTTGGGCGTGAAGAACGGCCCGGCGGCGTCCATCGACCGGATGAACCGCATGCCGAGGCCGAAGTAGTGACTGCCGGCGAGTTGGACGGACGGGTGTCCCTCGGCGGCCTCGAGCCGGGTCTGCCAAGTCAGGAGGGTGGCATCCGGCGCCGCCCCGCGGTAGACCGTGACCGAGCGAACCTCGTGCGCCACGGGCTTGTCCGCCTTCGGGGGCGCCCAGTCGATCCGTTCGGAGAACGTGGCCGTCGCCAGACCGTCGCGGGCCCCGGACCGGGTGTCGCCGACGGCCCGGTGGACCTGGCGGCCGCAGGTCTTCGCCTCGCTCCAGAAGTCCACGCCGTCAACGCCAACGGCAAACATCAAGCCATGATGATGGATGTGGTCGGGCGGGCTGTCCAGCAGCACGTTCACGCCCCCGGGGGTGAACAGTTGTTTGACGTACGGCTTGAAGAGTTCCGGGCCGTACACGTACTCCAGGATGGGGCGGTCGGCGTCTTGGATGGTGACCGACTGTTCGCCGGCCTGAATCTGAATCCGCGCCGGGTCTGCGGCCGCCGCCGTCGCGGCCAGGACGAGCGCCGCCGCTCCTGCCAAGCCAAAGACCTTCACGGCTCGCCCTCCGTTATGCCTGCAGACCTCGGTGTGCCACAGAAAAACGGGGACGGGAGTCGTTTTCCCCAAAAACCTTGTTTTTTTGCGCGCCAGAGCCATTTTCTGCAGAAACGACTCCCGTCCCCGTTTTCCCCCAGATTACCCTGTTCCCGGCGTCATGGCAACACCGAGATTCCGGCGGTCACGGAAGAGTGATGTAGCCGCCCGTTGTGCCTTGGTTTGTCTTGCCCCAATCGACCTTTGCCGCCGCATCGAGCAAGCATTCCGACGTGATGAACAGCCCCTTGGGCGTGTAGGTTCTAGCCACAGTCACGCCGTAGTCCGTAATCCAGCGTGTGCTGGTGGGTGGCCACAGGACGATGGCAGGCCACACAAAGACGATCGGCTGACCGCCGTCTTCCGTCGTGAGCCGGCCTCCTACGACCCCGGCGAAAAGGTAGGACCCCTTCAGGTTGTACTTGGCCGCTTTGCAGACGAGGGCCACGGACACATCGTCGGCCCCGACCACGCGCGTGATCACGTAGTCGCGGTCCCCGGCGGAGATCTTGCTGATAACTTGTCCTGGGAAACAGACTGCCTGGGGCGTCTGGCCTGTGGCTTTGCGCAGGATGTCCGCCGCCTTGGACGCGGTGGCATTCGGCACGCGCGAGGTGGTCACGGCTTCAACCGATTTGTAGAGGGCTCTGACGAGTGCGACGGCCTGCTTAGGCGTAACGGACGTGGCCTCCGTATCCAGGTACACCAGGGGCTCGGCCATTCTCGCGAGGATGTCATAGGCGGCGGGGGTGTCAACGGGTAAACGCCCGGTCCCGCCGCAAGCGGGGCACCGTTTCTTTTCAATTCTTTCGCTGCCGGAATCCCCCATGTGCCGCGCGGAGGTTGTAGTTCTGACGATCACCTGCCCGTCGCCACCGCAGCGCTTGCAAATGATCAGGCGGTTCAGACACCCAATCTGGGCCATGATTTCTTCGAGGGTGACCTTTTTGGCGCGCGGCGGCAGAATGGGCTTCAGACTCGCAAACCCGGAGGTGATGGCCGTCACTTCGCTGAGTGGTTTCACGGCGGTCGTGTTGGCCAGGAGAGGGCGCACGTAGGCCGTCGGGATGCCGAAGCCGAGGTTCTCGCCCTTGGATTGGGCGAGGGCGATGACGGCGATTACTTTGCCGTTCATGGTGACTAGCGGTCCGCCGCTGTTGCCATGCGAGACGGCGGCGTCGGTTTGGATAAGCCGCATGTCCTCCGGGCACAACTTGATGCCTACGCTGCGGTTGAAGTCGGCACCGGTGGGCAGAGAGGTGATGATGCCCTTGGAGACCGTGCATGCCAGTCCAAGCGGATAGCCTATGGCCACCACGTCGGTGCCGAGTTTGGGAATTTCGAGTTCGTCCAGTTGCAGGCAGGGTACGCCTTCGGGGACCGATTTCAGTAGGGCCACGGCCACATCGTGCTCCGGGTCTTCGCCCAGGATGCCCGCCACCTCTGCTGTCTGCCCGCAGGAAAACACTACGGTAGCCTTGGCGGCGCGCTCGAAGACATGGAGGCAGGAGACAACGCGGCCTTCTTCAAGCAGGAAGCCGGTTCCCTGCGCGACCGGAACGCCGAACTTGTCTAGAATTGTTATTCTACAGACCGCACCTTTGATTGATTCGACCAGGCTCGCCACGGTCGGTGCGCCAGTCTTGGTTGCCGCATTGGCACCTGCCTCCTCGCCCAGTGCGCAAGGCAAAAGCAGTTCGAGAGACAACAAGACGGGAAAGAAAGCGCGATTGAACCGTCTTGCGCCAGTCAGTACTTTTACCGTCTTCTCCACGCGTTCCTCGGTCGTCATCGCCTGCCCCCCTTTCTGTGGGCCTTGAGGACCGTGTCCGACATGCCCGCCGACTTGTCCGCCCAAGTCCCGGCCCCAACCCCAACCCCAACCCCAACGGGGCAGGCGGGGCAGGCGGGGCGAGCGCGCCGGGATTCTGCGTGGCCATGCATGGGGACAATTTGCATGTCCACCCGGAACAGGGTGGACATGCCACCCACCGCGTAGATGCAAAATCCTGTTTTATGGCGGTCGCGGCTCGAAACGCCCATGCCGCGCCGCCTTGGCGCCTCATTTCAGCAGCGGTTTCAGGTACTTGATGCTCCGCTCGGCCTGCTCGATCGTGCCGCACTCGACGGAGAAGACGATGTCCCTCGTCGCCCCGCGGCAGAGCTCGATGGTCTTGGGCCAATCGACGACGCCCTCGCCGCACGCGCAGCCGGCCGGCGTGCCGGTCACCTTGCCACGCTCGGTCTCCGACTGCTGGACCGAAATATCCTTGGCATGCAGGTGCATCAAGCGCGGCAGCACGCGCTTGAGCCACACCAGCGGGTCCTGCCCGGCCAGGTAACTGTTGCCCGTGTCGAAGTTGACGCCGATGGCCTTCGACTGGACCAGCCCCACCATACGGTCCAACCCGTCGGGCGTCTGGGAGTACTGCTGATGCGGTTCGAGGCCGATGAGGATGCCGCGCGGCTCGGCCACCTTCGCGGCCTCGGTCAGCGTGTATTTCATCAGCGTGAAGTCTTCCTCGACGGTGGTCCACGGCTGCTTGGGGCCTTCATCGGTGATCACGACGGGGGCTCCGCACTCGGCGGCGAATCGGATCGCCTGCTTCAGGTACTCGACGCTGATCTCGGGCTTGGTCATGGGCGTGTGGGACGAGAGGCCCGAAAGTTTGATGCCCGCCTTCTCGCACGCCCGCTTCACGCGGTAGGGGTCGTCGAGCATCGAGACGCTGTTGTAGTAGCCGGCCTCGCTGAAGAGTTCCCGGCCCCAGTGAACGATCGGCTCGACGTACGCGTAGCCGAGCGCGGCCGCCTTCTCGACGCCCCACTCGAACGACTTGTCCGCGTGCCGCACGAACTCCAGGTTCACGCCCAGGTAAACGTTGCTCATCTGCCGTCCTCCCTCCCAAAACACCCGTAAAATCCTTGACCACAGCCTGCCTGCCGCATGCCGACTACGTGGCGCCTCCGGCACAGCCGGCCCACCCTCGACATGCTCTTCCTTCTTTTACCAGAACGGCGGCAGCGGAGGCAAGCAATTCCCGGCCCTTTTCGCGGAGGCGGGAGGGGTGTGCCAGGATTTTCTGGCAGGCGTAACCGGTGGGATGTTTCGCGGCGGAGTGCCGGAGGCACGTTTGACGTTAGCCACGGGCGCAAGAACTTTTTGCATCGGGCTCTGTAGCGCGGGGGTTTATCCCCCGCGGCCTTGGGATATAGGGCGTTTGGCGCGGGGGGTAAACCTCCGCGCTACAGCTCGAATGGGTCGGGTGGCATGCTCACGCTTTGCCTTTGCGTGAGCATGCGTCCGCGCTCCATGCCCATCCCGCCGGGATGGGCATGCCACCCTCGCGCCAGGGGAAGCGCGGCTTGGCACCCAAGTCGCTGGGTTGCGGTCTCCCAGGGGACTGCCGGAAAATCTTGCCGCACCCCCATCCCTTAGTCCGGCGATTCACCCTGGCGGGTCGGCGGGGGCTCTGCTAGGATGGGGCGGAACACGCGGGCGAGAGACACGGCGAATGACACGCTATCTGGTCACGGGCGGCGCGGGGTTCCTCGGCATCAACCTGGTGCGGCACCTCCTGGCGAGGGGCGACGAAGTGACGTCGCTCGACATCGCGCCTTTCGACTATGTCGATTGCCGAGACCGCGTCCGAATCGTGACGGGCGACGTCCGCGACCCGGCGCGCGTGGCCGAGGCGGCTGAGGGCGCCGAAACGATAGTCCACGCCGCCGCCGCCCTCCCACTTTACTCGCGCCAGGATATCTTCTCGACCGACGTCGACGGCACGCGGAACGTCCTCGAGGCCGCCGCCCGCGCCGGCGCCCGCCGCGTCGTCCACATCTCCTCGACGGCCGTGTACGGCATCCCGGACCACCATCCGATTTGCGAGGACGACCGGCTCCAGGGCGTCGGGCCGTACGGCGAGGCGAAGATTCTCGCCGAGCAGGTCTGCCTCGAATACCGCGCGCGCGGGCTCCCGGTCCCGATCCTGAGGCCGAAGTCGTTCATCGGGCCGGAGCGGCTCGGCGTCTTCGCGCTCCTCTACGACTGGGCGAAGGACGGCAAAAACTTCCCTATCCTCGGCAACGGCAGGAACCGTTACCAACTGCTGGATGTCGAGGACTTGTGCGAGGCCATCTCGCTGGCGGCGACGCTCGACGCCGACCGCGCCAACGACACTTTCAACATCGGCGCCAGGGAGTTCACGACCTTCCGCGAGGACCTTCAGGCGGTGCTCGACGAGGCCGGCTTCGGGAAGCGCATCATCTCCATCCCGGCGGGTCCGGCCATCCTGGCCCTGCGGGTGCTCGAGGCCCTGCACCTGTCGCCCCTCTACGAGTGGGTGTACGAGACGGCCGGCAAGGATTCCTTCGTCTCCATCGAGAAGGCGGAGCGTGTCCTCTCGTTCGCGCCGAAGTACTCGAACCGCGACGCGCTCGTCCGCAACTACCGCTGGTACCTCGCGCACCTGGACGAGTTCTCGCATCGCGCGGGCATCTCGCACCGGACGCCGTGGAAACAGGGCATCCTGCGCCTGGCGAAGTGGTTCTTCTGAAGAGGGCGGCAAAGGGTGCCCGGCTGAATACCGTTGCGTCCGCGGCGTCTTGACTCGGGGAGCTTTTATGGCCTTACGCGTTGGGGTTGTCTGGAAAGTGCCGGCCGTGGTGGTTGCGGTTGCGGTGCTTGCGGTTCTCGGCCCGATCGTCCGTGCCGAGGCGCCGGCGCGGGACGGAGCGGGTTCCGGCGCCGAGTGGAAGCGGTTCTACGTCCGCTCCGCAGCCACCGGCAAGGTCGAGCGGTTCTGGGTCGGCCGGCCGCCGGGCCTGAAGGACGACGGGCGGTACGGCGTCGTCTATTTTTTGCCGGGCCTCCTGGACACCGAGGACCATTGGAAGCGGGCGATCGCGCCGCACCTGGCGCGCCACCAAGTCATCGCAGTCTGCCCGTCGGTGGGCGGCGCGACGTGGTTCATGAACTCGCCGGCCCACGAGTGGATGCGCTGGGGCGACTTCCTGACCGAGGAACTGCGGGCGTTCGTCGAGTCGAACTACCCGGCCTCGCGCGCCAAGGGGGAGCGCGGCATCGTGGGCATCTCCGCCGGAGGGCAGGGGGCACTCTACCACGCGCTGTGCCGCCCGGACCTCTATGGCAGCGTGAGCGTCCTGTCCGGGGCGCTCGTCCTCGAGGGCTATGCCGGGATGGCCGGCCTGGACTGGTGGATCGGACCGCGCACGCCCCAGGCGCTTCCGCTTTATAAGGAGCGGTCGGCCCTGCGCCTCTTTGGGGCGTTGGAAAGGCCGCCGCCCTTCGCCCTGAGCCTCGACACGGCCGACAAAGACGGCGCGAGGTCCCAGATGGAAGCCCTCAAGCGCATCCTGGACGCAAAGGGATTTGCGTACGAATGGCACCTGGGCCAGGGAGCGCACAACTGGAAGTACTGGGGCGAGCGGACCGAAGCGCATCTCGCCTGGCACGCCGACCGCTTCGCGGAGCATCGCCGCGACAACCGCTACATGGAGGCCGCGGCGGCGCCCGCATCGGCCCCGCTCGAGGTCCTCAAGGGGCCGCCGGACGTCGCCCTCTCGAAGGAGGCGCTGCGTCGGCTCCGCGCCCCGTGGGACGGGCCGACGGACTCGAGCGCCCTTGCCGTCAGCGGTCTATCGGCGGGCGGGGCAAGCCTGGAAGCAAAGGACGAGCAGCACCGGCAGTTGGCGCTGACGGCCGCTCTGACGGCCCGCGGCCACGAGCCGGCACTCTACGTGTATCGCCTGACGTTCCTCGCGAGCACGCCGCTTACCGACGCCGGCGCCGTCACACTGGCCGGCCGGCTCCGAAACGGGGCCAAGTTGCACCTCCTGACGATTCCCAAAGCCGCCCTCCCCCTGCCGGGCGGCGAATCGAAGCGGCGAGTGGAACTGCGGGCCCGTCTCGCGGTGGAACTCAAGGAGCCGGACCCGCTTCGAGGCGGTATCCTCGCCGCCCTTCAGGTGTTCGACGCCGACGGAAAGCCCGTCGGCGACCCGCTCGTCGGCAAGGCTCGGCCGGGAACGGCGGCCATCGAGTACTGGCCCATCGCGCCCCAGGCCTTTGCCGAGTGGACGTTGTCGCTCTCCGGCCCCGGGGTGATCGGCTTGGTGGCGATCGAGGACGTTCGCCTCCAGGCGGAGCCCGCCGCCCCTGCCCCGGTGGGGCCGTGACCGCCTCGCCGCCCCGCCACGCCCTTCGAGCCGTGACGCTCGCCCACGTTTAGCCGCCCGCCTTGCTTGCCCTGAGTCCCATCGAAGGGGCGGGCGCGTATTGTGCCGTTCAACGCCCGGGGATGAGCGCAGCGAATCCCCGGGACAAAGCCCGCCCCGCGCCCCGTCGCTTGCAAATCGCGCGTTGGGCCGTTACTCTCTTGGATGCTTGCGTCTCGCGGAAGAAGGGAGACGGCCCGGATGACCCGCGCGCTGTGGGAGATGTACAACAAGTCCGGCAAGACGCACCTTCAGCTGGGGAACCTCGGCGAGGCGGAGAAGATGCTGAAGGCCGCGCTTGGCGTCGCCGAGGAGTTCGGACCCAAGGACCCGCGACTCGCCATCAGCCTGAACAACCTCGCGCGCCTGCACTTGGGTCAAAAACGCTTCGACGTGGCGGAGAACCTGTGCACCCGGGCCCTCGCCATTGCCGAGAGCGAACGCGGTCCCGACCATCCCGACGTGGCCATTTCCCTGAACAATCTGGCGGCCGTGTACCGCGAGGAGGGACGTTTCGACGAGGCGGAGCCCCTCTACAAGGAATCCCTCGCCATCTGGGAAAAGGCGGGCGAGAAGGGCTCGCGCGGTCTTGTGACAACGCTGGAGAACTACGCGGTGCTGCTGCGCAAGATGAACCGCTCGGCCGAGGCCGACGCGATGACGGCCCGCCGCCGTTCCCTCGGCCAAAGAGACGCCGAGTAGCATTCCTCCCCTTCGCCCCGCCCCGTCCTGTAGCGTGATGCTACAGGCCCCCCGCGCGCCACGTAAGCCCCCCGCACCGCGGGGGGATGCCGCGTGCCGTTGCCTTTTGCCGCCTGCCACGGCGAAGTCCCACCGGGACGAAGACGGGTTCAATCCGCCCTTCGACCATGCCCTTCGAGGGCCTCAGGGCCGTGAGCATGGTCGAATGGCTCAGGGCCCTGAGGCCGTCGAAGGGCAATCCGCAATCTCCCTGTTCCTATAGGAGCCCTTCGGGCCGAAATCCGCAATCGTTCCCGCCCCCTGCCCCGGCATAGCCCGAAGGGCGACGCCGGGCCCCTCCCCCCCCCCCGGAAGTGTCACCCGCCTGACGCAGTTGGGACATACGTGTGTCACACGGAGCGGCGATGCAATTCGCTTCGCGGGCTTTAGCGCGCTACGTTAAAGGGACCGCGGCCAGGCGAGAACGCACTTTGCGCGGCGGGTCTCCGTACCCGCCGCACCACGGGCCAAGAACATTATTTCTTGCGAGGTGGGTTCGCCGCGGGGCCTTCAAAGCCCGGGGATGAGCGCAGCCGCTTGCGGCTTAGCGTCCGTTTAAAGCCCGGGGATGAGCGCAGCCGCTTGCGGCTTAGCGCGCCGTTCAACGCCCGGGGATGAGCGCAGCCGCTTGCGGCTTAGCGTCCGTTCAACGCCCGGGGATGAGCGCAGCGAATCCCCGGGACGCCTTTTACCGTTCGCTCCGTCCCGGCGCTGCCGAGCCGCCGCCGTAAGGCGGCGGTGACGGTCGCCGCCGTGGCACATCCCAGAGCGGGGAACGTCGCCGCGACCTTACGGTCGCGGCTCGAAAGGCGCGCAAAAGGGTCAAGGGGCGCTATAGAATTAGAGGGGCCGTCATCGTGATACGCAAGCAAGGGGCCAAACGATTCTGTCCGGAAGTGCGAGGCTGGGCGGCGCTGCGCCTGGTGGCGCTCGTTCCAGCGCCGCTCCGCGAGGCCGTGGAAGAGGAGGCGCGATCCGCCGGTCGGGAGGGGAGTTTTCAGAGTGCGGCGCTGGCGCTCGTCAGCCGGCCCGACGCCATCGCCTGGGCCCGGAGTCTGGCCGACCGGATTCCCGCGCTCGGGGTGTCGGCCGGGCCCGCGAGTATCGTGCGCCTGTGGGTGACCGGCCTCTTGCGCCCGGACGGCGCCCTGGAACGGTATTGGCCCGACTTGGTGGGGTGCGTGTGGCGCGTCGTGGGGCCGGCCCTGCGGATGGTGGGCCTGGAGACGCGGGGTCCGCGAGGGGAGGAGTTGCGGCACGAAGTGGCCTCGCCGCTCGCGTGGGTTTTCGTCGGGAGCCTCGCGGCCGGGCGGAAGGACCTCCGGCTGCTGGACGGCCGCACGCTGGAAGCGAACCGGCCCGACGGGCCGCCCTTCGGGTGGGCGCCCGGCATGGATCCGCTCGGGCCCGTGCTCCGGTTCCTCCTGATGGACCAGGTGCCTCGGCTATTCCGGTCGCACGGGTTTATGGCCAGCCTGCTGGCTCGGCTGCTGCGGGACCTTGGGCTGGCGCGGTCGCGCGTTTTCGTGTGCCGCCGGTGCCCGGTCTGCCGGGTGCTCTTTGCGGATGCGAGCCGGCCGAGGCGCTGTCCGCATTGCGGGAACGGGCTTGTCCTTTGCCGCCGCCAGCGTCTCGTCGCCTCGCCTTCCGGGCGGACGGACGGGAGCAGGGCGGAGGCGGCCGATTCGCTCCAGGCGGATTTCGGGGTGGTGGCCCGGTTCGGTGGGGAAGGGGGCGCGGGCCGCCTGGCGGTGCCGGAGCGGGCCGAGGCACGCCTCATTCGCCGACGCTGTCTCGACCGGGCCTCCGGGCTGTGGGCTCGTGCGGTTCAAAGCGGCCGACATGGGCTGGCGGCCACGGTCGTGCTCGGGGCCTTGGCGGGCGTCCGTCCGCTGGCGGCGTTGGCCAATCGGCCGACGCCGCGGCGCGAGTGGCTCGAGACGCTCGTCAGCGCCCTGGCCGAGGAACGCCTCGAACGGGAAGGGGTGGCGGCCCGGGCGAACGCGGCCCTGGAGACGGTGGCGTCGCGGCTGGGGCGCCGCCGACCGCCCGCGATTCTGGCCTCCTACGTCGGCGTGCTGGCGACGCGGTTTCGGCAGGCAGTCTTCCGCGGAAATCCATAACACTATAACACTGTGTTCTTAACCGCAGAGAGCGCCGAGAACGCAGAGAACGGCCTTTAAGGGGGCAAAAGAAAAAACTGTAGCGCGGGGCCTTGTGCCCCGCGCTACGGCTTGCGGCTGCGAATCGTCGAGGCTTCACGAACGGTCTCGCCCGACAGCATCGACGTTTCGGTGCTTGACAGTTACTTGGAGGCGGCTTAGAGTAAAGTCGGGTCCGCCAGAAAGGCGGGCCGGATTGGGCTTCGGGAGGCGATCGCAGCAGCCACCTGCGTGGGTGGGCGCATTGGGAGTAGGAGCAGTTTGCATCTAACGGGAGTCGCCCGAGAAATGTCAGTCCAGAGTGCCAAGATGCCTGTGCCGTTCCGCGCGCGGGGAAGAGTGTTCACTTCGCATCAACTTGAACGGATCAAGGAGATAGTGGATGTTCATCGTAAGGAGAGCCGAACTGAGATCTCGCGCCGCGTCTGCAGAGCCCTCCGGTGGAGACAGAAGAACGGACGGCTGAAAGATATGGCTTGCCGCGAAGTGCTAAGGAAGCTCGAAGCCACGGGCTTCATTAGGCTCCCCGCGCCTCGAGGGCGTGGGGCGATATGGCCAGCGTCATCCAAGTGCGGCCAGCATGAGGAGGACCCGTCGCCGATAAACTCGCTGGATCTCGGGTCACTCGCGATTAGGCTCGTTTCAGCCGCCCATGAGCGGAGTCTTTGGAATAGGTTGGTGGAAAATTACCACTACATCGGATCATCGAGAATCGTTGGGCGTCAGTTGAAATATCTGGTACTTACGGATGGACGGCCCATTGCGTGTTTGGGATACGGTGATGCTTGCTGGGCAGTAAAGGCAAGGGACCAATGGATAGGCTGGAAGCCGCACCAGTTGTCGCGCAACCGCCATTTGATAGTGAATAATACCCGCTTCTTGATATTGCCATGGGTGAATGTCCAAAATCTGGCGTCTTACATACTTGCCAAGGGCAGCAAGGCCGTCCACGCCGACTGGCGTGCCGCTTACGGTTACGCACCGCTCTTGCTGGAGACGTTCGTCGACACGGAGCGTTTCTCTGGAACTTGCTATCGTGCGGCGAATTGGCTTCAGCTCGGCATGACCGCAGGCTACGCAAAGACTGGCAGCGCGCACCGGAACTCGCAAGCGCCAAAGGCCATCTTCGTGTATCCGTTGCGACGCGACTTCAAGGAGGTACTAAAGTGCAGGATGCAATAGGGCCCGCAGACGTGATCAACAGCCCTGACCTGCTGTTGGACCAGCGGGTCGGCGGACTCGCTCTGACGCGGTTCATCGATGGCGATCAACTAGCCGATGAACCATCCGTGTGGTTCGAGGGTGTGGAAGATTGTGGGGAGAAGCGACTGGTCTACGTGTACCGCACTGCGGAGGGGCGAGACGCCGCACGCACATCCATACACGGATTCAGGACGACGGTCAGCGCGCCGGTGACAATTGGCACTACTCCGCTTCAGATCCACGCCATCATCGGGGAGTACCGCACGATGATGGACAGGGAACTCCGCTCCGCACTCACGTCGCCATCGACCATGCCGGAAACGATACACCAGTACGAGGTCCAACAGGTTCTTGGGCACGGACATAAGGGCGTGACGTACAGGGTCGTTAGAAAGAGAGGCACGAGGGCTCCGTACGCCCTCAAACTGACAGTCGCAGAAGAATACGAAGGCGGATCCTATCTTCCTGAAGTCGACCGCATGACCGACTTGGCAACCCAGGACAGAGACCACTTCCCCCAGATTCACGAGTGTGGCGAGTATACCTACACCGGGACGGAGGGAGAGCGGAAACTTGTCTACTTCGTTGAGGATTTCATATTAGGGGAGACCCTCGATAAACTCGTTGCCCACGGACCGGAGCTCGTGACGCCGCTCTTCCTGGAGGTGTTTACCCGCGAGATGCTGGCGGCCCTTGCTGTTCTGGAGCGCTTCGGGTTGGTCCATGATGATCTCCACGCGCGAAATGTGATGCTGCACGAATCCCCGAGCGGGTATCGTCCGTATCTGATCGACTTCGGATCAACGAAGCGCAAGGAGGACAGCGCCAAAGAGAGAGATGATCTCCGTAACCTAGCCGGCCACATCGCTCAGGTGGTCAACATCATCAATACGCGGCCCGTGGCGCATTCAGCCTACGAGGAGCGGGTGATGGTAGCCCTTGAGGGACTGTTTGCCGCCATGAGCGACGACGATCCGATGCGACGGCCCGAGAGCGCCGCCAAGATACTGAGAACATTCGACGACTATTTCCCGAAGGGAACATTCAAGCAGACGCTCAAGCACCCCTTCGATTTTGGAAACGCTGAAGAGGTAATGGACAATGAACTGCTCCACAAACTAGCTGCCAAGTCGTTCCCGTGGCAGGAGAAACTCGAATCGAGCGCGAACCTCCTCGTGATCGGACCTCGGGGTTGTGGAAAAACGACGGTCTTCCGCTCGATGTCCTTCCGTTGCCTGGCTGACGCTGGGAAGCTCGACGACGCACTGTCGAGACCTTATCTAGGGCTCTACATTTCCTGCAACAAGGAGTTCAGGCTGCGTTTCAGCGCCTTGCCGCATGAAGTACTATCCCGGCGGCATGAAGAGATCAGACACTACTTCAACCTGATCGTGTTGCGTGAGTTCACGGGGGTTCTGCTCGCTTGTGAGAATGGTGGCCACATTGGCAAGGCAGAGAAAGGTGGGTTCGCTGGGTTCCTCGCAGACCATGAGTGCACATTCACTCAGGAACCGCCGCACGCTCTTCTCCTGCCAGACCTCGAGGCGGCGGTGATTCGGGCGATACACGACGTACGAATGACGATCTGGAACAACCGCGATTGCAGCCCAAGGACCACTCAAGGGTTCATCTCTGATCTGTCTCAGTTCGTGAGCCAGCAGGTTCCCGCGCTCCAGGGCAAGACGGTTTACTTGCTGGTGGACGATTACACAGAGCGGAAGGTCCCCGTTGAAGCGCAGAGCGCTCTCAACCACGTGCTCTTCGTGCCAAACGGAGTTTACAGAGCAAAGATCTCTTCAGAGGTCTTTGGCGTCCCTCCTGACGAGACATTTGGGAACTTCCTCGACCAGGATCGGGACTACAAGGAATGGAATCTCGGAACGCTCTACTATGCCACGTTGCCGCCGCCGGAGCAGAAGAACTTCCTGAGAGAGATTGTGGACACTAGGCTGGAACTTTGCGAGTACCGAGGACGAGTAGCCGATGTTATCGGCCCATCACAGTACCCCCATGGTACGCTCGCCAGGGAGTTCAAGATGGAGGCTGACAGGCGCGCCGAGGACCGAAGGCAGAGACAGGACAAGGCCACGGCAGCGGCCACAGGAGGGGAGGTGGAGAGCGAAGAAGACTCAGAACATACGCCGTCCTACCACGGTTGGGACACGATCTGCGACCTCTGCACAGGCGACGTAAGCAATATCCTGGAGATCCTGGACCGCATGTATGACGAATGCCGCATCACCGCGCAGATCACATCCAAGATCCAGCCTGCCGTACAGGATCAAGTGATACAACATTACTCAAGACAGTACATCTCCAAGATCAAGGGAATACCGCAGTACGGAGAACGCCTGTTCGGACTCGTCGAAGCATTCGGCACCATGTCAGCAAGGCTCCTGCGGGAGTACCCATGGCTAGATAGAGACCCGGAGAGGAGAGACCCATACCAACTGCTCAGGATTGAGGTGGACGAGGGAATGGTTCGGTCTGCCAACGAATCGCTGGCCTCGGCTTTCGACCCCTCGGAGGAACCAGGGGGTAACCGTCCCGATGTGGCGTCGGCTCTCTGGATGTTGCTACAGCGGCATTGCCTCTTCATTGATGAGGAGGAGAGTCGTTCTCGGCGGAACACATTGGCCAGCAAGGCCATTCTAAGGAGAGTGTTCTGTCCGGCTTTCCGCACGACACTTTCTAACAGCGAATCGTACACCCTCAGCAAGGAGCAATGGCGAGCGTTCTGCAAGGACCCGAAAGGTGCGGCTGAGCGCTATGTGCGCGACGTTGTGGCTCGCGCGAAACGTCGCCGCGGCATACCGGAAGATGACTTCCCCCTCTGGCAGCAGGGAGGCGGATCATGACAGGTGCTTCACAATTCGAACTGGACTTCGAGAACCTGATGGCGTCGCTTCCCCGCGGCGCGTCTCTTGAGCAGTGCTCTCTGCCTGACGGAAAGCGGACAGCTTTCGTCGGCATACTGGGGTTTGAGCGAAGGTGTTACGCTGCCCCCGCTGCGCTAGTCACAAGAGGCTGGCGTGCAGACAAGGCGTTCGCCGTTCATTACGACCACGAGGCGATGCGTGCCGCGAACCAGCGTCACAAAGAGGACTTTGACAAGGCGATGCGCGCGCTGGATGCCGGAGGCGAGCCAGTGCCACTGGGGCACTCGGACCATGAATTGGCTCGTGACTTCGGAGATTCTCTTCTGTCCGCGCTTCTCGACCATGGCTTTGATGTTGATTCGCCGGGCACACACGTTGTCTTCGACATCACGGTCGGAAGCTCAAGATTGCTTCTCGAGGGGCTTCATGCCTTATTTGGCACGGAAGTGACCATCAGTCTGGTGTATTCGGAGGCGGCTGAATACCGGCCCAGTTTCCAGGAGTATCAGGTCCTCCTTGAGAAGAACGGAGCTTTGCAGGCGCCCCCCCCGGAGTTCCTGACTGTGGGTGTTGACAGAATAGAGCTCTTGCGGAGGATTCCTGGCCGCTCTGCGGACGCTCGGCCGCTGTTCCTTGTTCTGTTCCCTGCCTTCGCTCCGACAAGGGCTTCCGCGGTCCTCGAGGAGTTGTCCCCAAGTCGTGTCCAGTGGTTGTTCGGTGTCCCTCACTTGGTCAGGAATCGCTGGCGCCTGGATGCGCAGAGGCACTATCATCGCCAACTAATCGAGCGTTCTCACCGGGGGTGCTATGTCAGCACGTTCGACTATCGCGAGACGCTTGAGGTGTTGGAGAGCATCTACCGCCGACGAAGGGCCGGCTATGCCGTATTGATCTGCTCACTCGGCAGCAAGTTGCAAAAGGTCGGACAAGTCTTGTTTCACTTGCTACGTCCGGAGGTCGGCACTGTTGTCGCCGTCCCGCGCGTCTGGGATCCAGAGCGGTACAGTGGTGAGGAGCCGCTGAGGGTTCACGCGATCCCTTTCGGCCCGGCCCGCCCATTACGTGAGATGCTGTGGCGTACGCGCACACTTCGCCTGTAAGTCGGACGGCGAATTCACATCGCAAGTGCAACGGGGGCCAAAGAACAGAAGGACATCGCGGCGGGAGTTCCGGCCACACGCTTCAACGGCAGGCTTGAGTCCCGGCGCGCCGGGATTGAGACCTCAGGTCGCGAACGCCGCTTCGCGGCAAAGCCGATCCGCGATGGTGTTCCCTTGAAACCTGAAACGCGAAACCCCGTTTTTCCCTCAAACCTCAGGCCTCAAGCCTGCGCAGCAAACGGCATGCCAAAGGCACGGGAAAAAAGTTATTAACATAATGGTATGCACATGGCATGGATGAAAAAAGTGCGAAAAAGGGCACAAAAACCGTCAAAAACCGATCAAAAACGCGCAAAAAGGGGGTAAAAAACGGCAAAAAACCGCTAGCCCATCTTACCAATAGTGCCCCGTCCGCCGAAAAATCCCCCCGGACTCTAGCGCCAGGGCCGGTGGCCTCCAAAAAATCCCCCCAAAATCCCCCCTAAATACCCCCCAAAACCTCCTCCAAAAAGTTATCCACAATCCCGGCCGGGCGACGGTTGCCAAGGAGGCGCCCGGGTGGTGTGCGAAAAAGGGCGAGGCCGACTATTGAAAAACCGATGGGGCGGGCTACAATATATCCGTGTTGTGGATCGAGCGTGGGCAGTAAGGAGGCATCGGATGGCACGGAAGCATTTGATAGGCCTGGTGTCGGTTCTGGTGGTCGGGGGCCTGCTGGCGTGGGCGTTTGCCGGGGCCGTCCCGGACAAGAGCGCCAACGACAAGATCTTCGGGGAATACGACCGATTCATCGAGATCCTGCGGGTGGTCCAGAAGCAGTACGTCCGGGACGTGGACGCGCACGAGATGTTCAAGGACGCGATCCGGGGGATGTTGAGCGGCCTGGACCCGTTCTCCGACTACGTTCCGGAGGAGGATGCCGACGAGTTCAACAAGATGACGCGCGGGAAGTTCGGCGGCATCGGGATTCAGATCGGGATGATGCGGGGCATGCTGATGGTCATCAGCCCGCTGGAGGATACGCCGGCGTTCGAGGCGGGCGTGCTGGCGGGCGACATCATCCTGGAGATCAACGGCAAGACGGCGGACGGCATCACGCTGAACGACGCGGTCAAGATCCTGACCGGCGAGCCGGGGACGCAGGTGACGATCAAGGTTCGCCACCTGACGGGCGAGATGGCGGACATCACCATCACGCGGGCTGTCATCGAGGTGCACACGGTGAAGGGCCCGAAGCGCGATGCCGAAAACCAGTGGGCGTGGATGCTCGACCCGGAGAGGAAGATCGCGTACGTGCGCCTGACGGGATTCGTGGACAACTCGTCCGACGAACTGCGCGTGGTGCTCGAAAGGCTCGTGGCGGACGGGATAAAGGGCCTCGTGCTGGACCTGCGGTTCAACCCGGGCGGGCAACTGCGTGTGGCAGTCGACGTGTGCGACCTGTTTATCTCCGAGGGCGTCATCGTCCAGACGAAGGGCCGGACCGTTCCCCCTTTGGAAGCGATCGCCAAGAAGGAGGGGACCTTGCCTTACTTTCCGATGGTCGTCTTGGTGAACCCTTTCAGCGCCAGCGCGAGCGAGATCGTCGCGGGGTGTCTTCAGGACCACAACCGGGCGATCATCGTCGGCGAGCGAACCTTCGGCAAAGGAAGCGTCCAGAACCTTATCCCGCTGGAGGGCGAAAAGGCGATGCTGAAACTGACGACCAGCAAGTATTATCTGCCGAAGGGGCGCAGCATCCATCGCGAGAAAGACATGACCGACAAAGACGAGTGGGGCGTCGCGCCCGACATCCTGGTGCCGGTGAAACCGGAGGAATACGTCGCGGTCATCCGCGCGCGTCAGGAAGCCGACATCATCCGCAACGGCAAGGGCGGAGCGGGCAAGGAAAGTCCGGCGCCCGAGTCGGCTCCACCGGCGCCCGAGTCGGCTCCGCCGGCGCCCGAGTCGGCTCCGCCGGCGCCCGAATCGGCTCCGCCGGCGCCCGAGCGGCCGCCGGCCCCGGGTGAGGAGGGGCTTGAGGAGGAACTTCTGCCGCCGGCGCCCGGCGCCAAGCCGGCCGCCCCGCAGGCGGCCCCGGCCGGGACCATTACGGTCGATCACCAACTGGAGCGGGCGCTCGACCTCCTGCGGAGCATGGACGTCATCGAGAAGTATCTCAAGAAGGCCGCTTAGCCGCAGAGCCGGGCGTCGCCACGGCGAAGCCAGGCTTTGCCCCGGCGGATCCGGGAGCGCGGGCCCCAAGGCCTATGAAGATCCTGGGCATCGAAACCTCGTGCGACGAGACGTGCGCGGCGGTCGTTTCGGACGGCCGCCGCGTCCTTTCCAGCGTCGTCGCCACCCAGGTTGAAATCCATCGCAAGTACGGCGGCGTGGTGCCGGAGATCGCCTCCCGGGCGCACGTCGAGGCGCTGGTGCCCGTGGTGGCGGAGGCGCTTCAGGAGGCGGGCACGGCGGCCGACGGCATCGACGCCGTCGCCGTCGTCCACCGTCCCGGCCTCATCGGGTCGCTTTTGCTGGGCTTGGTGGCGGCGAAGACGCTCGCCTGGCTTCGCGGCGTTCCGCTCGTCGGCGTCAACCATATCGAGGGCCACATCTACGCCGCCTGCCTCGAGCGCGAGGTGCTGCCGTTTCCCTGCGTCAGCCTGATCGTCTCCGGAGGCCACACGAGCCTTTATCGCTCCGAGGGCCCAGCCGACCATCGGCTGCTCGGCGCGACGACGGACGACGCAGCCGGTGAAGCGTTCGACAAGGTCGCCAGCCTCCTGGGGCTCGAATATCCGGGCGGGCCGAGCGTCGACCGCGCCGCCGAACGCGGAAATCCGAAGGCCGTCCCGTTTCCTCGCTCCTGGCTCGGGCCGGACTCGTTCGACTTCAGTTTCAGCGGCCTGAAGACGGCGGTCCTGTACCATGTGCGAGGGAAAGGAGCGGAGGCAAAGCGGCGCGCGACGCGCCTGTCGGACCAGGAAACCGCCGACGTCGCCGCCAGTTTTCAGGAAGCCGTCGTCGACGTCCTCGTGGGCAAGACCCTTCGCGCGGCGGAAGCGTCGGGCGTGGACCGGGTGATCGTGGGCGGAGGGGTGGCGGCGAATCGGCGCCTGCGCGCGCGGCTTCAGGAAGAGGCCGGCCGCGCGGGGCTCGAGGTGCTTCTGCCGGCGATGCGATTCTGCACGGACAACGCGGCCATGGTCGCCGGGCTGGCCTACCATTACGCCAGGGCTGGCCGCTTCGCCGACCTGGACCTTGAGGCGCGGGCCGGCTGAGCGCGCGAGGCGAAATCGCTTGCGGCGGGCGCGGGGCGTCCTATAATCCAAGTCCCTTGGTGTTCTGGCGTGACCGGACGCGATCACGATCTGGCTGTAACCGGAGCGATGGCCCAGATGACCCGTCTTGCCGAACGGGCCGAGCCGCGCCAACCTGTCTGGATAACCCTTTTCAAGATCCTCTTGGTGTTTGCCCTTCTGTACGGCTTTTTGGGCGGCATGACTATGATGGGGGAGGGTCTGAAAGGGCTCGGGAAAAATCCGGATTTCAACTCTTATCTTCCCTGCGGCGAGGGCAACATGCCCTACCGCGCGATCGTCTATGACATTTTCGCGCATGCCGCCAATCCGCTTGTCGCCCTCTTTGTCGGCATCCTGGCGACGAGCATCTTCCAGAGTTCCTCGTTCACGGCCTCGTTCGTCGTCGCGTTGGTTGTGACGACGCCGCTCACGCTCCACCAGGCGATCTTCATCATCATGGGCGTCAACATCGGCACGTGCATCACGAACGTGGGCGTCTCGTTCACGCAGATTCGCCGCTCGGATGAGTTTGAGCGGGCCTATGGCGCCGCCATCACCCACGAGATCTTCAACACGCTGACGGTCCTCGTGCTCTTTCCGATCGAGTGGATCGTCTGGCGAGTCACCGGCCGGGGCGTCCTGGAACGCATCGCAACCATCCTGGCCTCGAACTTCTACAGCGGGACGCCGGTCGGTCAGAAGCCGACCAATTTTCTCAAGGAGGGCGTCGCGCCGATGGTCGACGGTTTCACCTCGACCCTGCGCGACGGCCTGGGTCTCTCGTACAACTGGACCCACATTCTTCTGGCCTTGCTGGGCGTCGTCTTTCTGTTCGTCGGGCTGATCGGCGTCACGAAGACGCTCCGCGGCCTCGTGCTGAAAGGCGTCGAGCGATTTTTCGACCGCGTGCTCTTTCGGAACGCGCTGACGGCATTCCTCGTGGGCCTGATCCTGACAGGGACGGTTCAGTGTTCGAGTATCACGACGTCGCTCCTCGTGCCTCTCGTGGCCGCCGGTCTTCTGAGCATCGGGCAGGTCTACATGTACACGCTGGGCGCCAACGTCGGGACGACGGTCACGGCGTTGCTCGCCAGTTGTGCCACCAGCGCCGACACGCCTCACCTGGCGCAGGTCGGCATCGCGCTCGCGTTCAGCCATACCTTGTTCAATGTCATGGGGGTAGGCATCTGGTATCCGCTTCGTCGCGTGCCGATCCGAATCGCCCAGTGGCATGCGCGGCGGGCGACCCGCTCGAAACGCTATGCGGTCTTTCACGTGGTCGGCTTTTTCTTTGTCTTGCCGCTTCTTGTGATTTTGGGGTGTTGGCTGTTCCGATAGTCCTGCCTCCGGCTCGGTGCGGCGAAATCGGTTGTCAGGGCTCCTCCGGGCGCTATAATCTGAGGCTTTGACGGATCCCGGGGCGCTCGGGTTTCGGGGCCTAACACGGACGGAGCCGCTTTCTGATGATGATGCCCAGCGAACGGGCGGAACCGCGCCAACCGGCCTGGAAGATCGCCGTCAAGGTCCTCCTGGTCCTGCTCCTTCTGTACTTCTTCCTGGGCGGGATGGCCATGATGGGCGATGGCCTGAAGACGCTCGGAAAGAACCCCGACTACGACAAGCAGCATCCGGCCGAAGGCGTCCGCGAGTACCGCGATGCGGTCTACGAGGTCTTCAAGTACGCGGACAACCCCCTCGTGGGCATCTTCGTCGGCATTCTGGCGACGAGCATCTTCCAAAGTTCCTCGTTCACGACCGCCTTTGCGGTTTCGCTGGTCGTCACGACGCCGCTCACGCTCCATCAGGCGATCTTCATCATCATGGGCGCGAACATCGGCACGAGCGTCACGAACACGGGCGTCTCCTTCACGCACGTCCGCCGGCGCGACGAGTTCGAACGCGCCTACGGCGCCGCCATCGTCCACGACTTCTTCAACACCCTCTCCGTCCTCCTCCTCTTCCCGACGGAGTGGCTGGTCTGGCGGCTGACGGGCAAGGGTCTGCTCGAGCGGTTGGCGACCTGGATGGCCTCCGCCTTCTACTCCGGCGCGCCGACCGGCCAGAAACCCACCAACTTCCTGAAGGAGGCCGTCGAGCCGCTCGTCAAGGGCGTCGCGTGGCTACTCGAAGGAGGCCTGGGCCTGGGACACATCGCCGCCAGCATCACGCTGACGGTGCTCGGCGTGGTGTTTCTGTTCGCAGCCCTGTTGCTGTTGACGAAGGTGCTGCGGAGCCTTCTCATGAAACGCGTCGAGCAATTCTTCGACCGCGTCCTTTTCCGGAACGCCGTGACGGCCTACGTGGTCGGCCTCATTCTGACGGCGACGGTCCAATCGTCGAGCATCACGACGTCCCTGGCCGTCCCTCTGGCGGGCGCGGGCCTCCTGACTCTCCGCCAGATCTTCCCCTATACGCTGGGCGCGAACCTCGGGACCACCGTGACGGCCCTGATTGCGAGTTTCGCCGCCGCCGCCGACACGCCCGCTCAGGCCCAGGTCGGCGTCGCGCTGGCTTTCAGCCACATGCTCTTCAACGTCATCGGGGCCGTCGTCTGGTATCCGCTGAGGTTCGTTCCGATCGGCATCGCCAAGTGGTGGTCTCGGCAGGCGTCCCGGTCGCGGTACTT
>Ga0307380_10002383_pt1 | contig 26799 bp, 38 predicted proteins | sample UN3MG_FD_202239 | JGI IMG/M metagenome (GOLD analysis project Ga0307380, IMG submission 202239) | Soil microbial communities from Risofladan, Vaasa, Finland - UN-3 | ecosystem: Environmental > Terrestrial > Soil > Coastal area > Acid sulfate soil | place: Finland: Risofladan, Vaasa | collected... | reverse complement strand
TCTGTATTATACCCAGGTCGCACTGGACGGTGGACAACTGGACGGTCTGTACTTCCCGCAGGGAGACTTCATCAACATAAGCTCTGGCGCTACAAACGCCGGTGATCCCGCTGTTCTGGATGCTACTGGAAAGTGGGATGTGTCGATGATTCCGGCAACTGGTGGCGGAACGACTATCATCAATTTACCTATTCCTCTTGATATTTACCTGGATCGAAATACGAGATTTGTCGAACAGCAGGTGCATGGTGGATTGCTTGAACTCGTCACCGGCCAACCCCTAAACAGCACACCAACCAATATCGCAGTTACGACCGGCATCGGGAAACTTGTCCTCGTCATCAATGCCGGTAGCGATGTAAGCGGGACGATAACCGTTACGGGTACGACGGTAAATCGTAATACTGGTGTTACTACACCGGCAGACTCCGTTAACATTACGGTGGATGCCCTTACCACGGACACAAGCGATACAGACGCAAGGGGTAATCCTCGTCACAATTTAGTTGGCGCATACATCACGTCCAAATGGTTTTCGGGAGCGGTTGTTATAAGCACGACTAACCTCACGTTGACAGATGTCGATGTGTATCATTGTTCGTTCGAGCAATTCAACGATGAGGCTGATATAACCGTCACGACCTTTGATATTAATGTCCAAGCCACAAATGCCAATGCGTGGATGTATTCTTACCTTTACGCTCTAGAAGTAACGGGGGATAAGTGCGATGTAACTAGAATTGCAAGCGTATCAAAAGATACGGCAGGTACTGCTGATCGATTTTTTAGATTACGCAGGGGCAGTCTCGGAATTCCACTGGTCGGTACTACGGATGGTATTTTTGTCGAAATTTTCTTCGGCCCAGCCAACCAAACTTACTGGGACGATTTTACTTGCAAAGTATGGGCTACTGCCAACCAGGATGTTTCCTCGGAGACTGTCCACGGGAGTCTGTCCGGGCTAATTAACGACGATCATCTGCAATACTTTAACATAGACGGGCGTGCTGGCGGACAAGTTGCATATGGAGGAACCGGAGCGGCTGATAATCTAACTCTCCAAGCCACATCTCACGTCACTCCAGGCAACATATTCTTAAACGGAGACAGAGTAGAAACGTCCGGCGCTTTAGAAGCATACACGTTGTTTACTCTCAATCCAGCGGCCTCTCTATCGCAAATATGGACAGGAAGCGCAAATGCTGCTTTTGCTTTCATTGCGGATAGAACAACGGCAACCGATCCTGCATTCTTGTTCCAAGATGCCGCCTCTAATGTCTCTCTAGCCATACTTGACAACGGTTGGCTTGGACAAGGTATCGCAGCGCCGACGCATAGATTCCACACGCACGAAGGATCGTCTGCGCACAATGTTCTTCACTGGACGAATTCAACCACGGGAGCTACCGCAACAGATGGGCTTGTCGTTGGAATAGATGTCAACGAGAAGGCCACAATCTGGAATTACGAGGCAACCGATCTTTACATCGGCACATCGAACCAGACGCGGATGACGATCTCGGCGGCAGGACTTGTCGGTATTCCGACCGTCTTTGGCAGTTATAAGTTTTACGTCAACGGCACATCATGGTTTGACGGCACGGTCATTGTGGCGTCGAACCTTACCGCGACCGGCAAGATCACTGCCGAGGATATGCTGGTGCAAATCGATAGCGGCGCACCAACGTTTCAGTTCAAGGACACCGACGATAACGACACATTCACATTGACGCATTCGCAAGCGGCAGATACATTGATTCTCGGGAGCAATTCCGTTGCTGCGATTCTTACTATAGCTAAGGCGGGAAATGTAGCATTCGGTGGAACGTTGGGCGGAGCCTGGACCGGCCTGTCCTATGGTACAGGATGGGTGGATTATGGTGGAGGCTATCAGGCGGGGCAGTATAAAAAAGTGGGCGACCTGGTATTTCTTAGAGGGTTGGTAAGGAGAACAACCACATCGGCGGGGGATATTACCATTGGTACCCTTCCCGCAGGATACAGACCGGCAGCGAGGCTTATGATGTCCACTACCGGATATTGGTCGTCAGCATATCAATTGACGAGGGTAGAAATCCTTACGACCGGAGTTGTACAGTTTGCGGGTTCGATTGGGGTAACGGTAGATTTCTTTTCTTTAGATAGCATTGTATTCAGCATAGCATAGGAGAAACATATGCCATTACCACAGGCTTTATCGAGAGTTCCGACCAACATCGGCTTGATACGCATTGAGCTACTTGATTACGATGGAACTAACGAGCGAAAAGCGATTCGGGCTAGAGCAGACGTCCTAGACCAGGATGGGGGAATCATTCTGGAAGCTTCTTGGGAAGGCGACCTTGGACCTCACATTACACCGGCGCAGAAAACAGGATTGATTACATTTGTTGATGCAATACGATCCAAAGCCATAGCGGAGATTTTGCCATGACGGAGCAGGTAGATTGGGCGGCGGAGAAGGAAAAGGAATTGATTCGTTGGCAGGAGAGAGAGCTATTTCTGCGACAAGAGTACGCCAGGGAATTGGGCGTTCATCAAGGGCGAATGTCTATATATGAAGAGAATATAAACAAAGAATCCAACGAAGAATCTCCAAAGTTGCACAATATTGATTCGGAACCAAAAACTGGTTTGAATGTTTAGGAATAGATAATGTCATCTTCAGGCGGAAAACCACAAGGGGTTTATGTAATTACCGATGCCGATCTCAAGGGATCCGTTGGCGGAACCTTTGTGATTCAGCCTGGTCCTGTATTGCGCGCAACGGGATTCGCGCAAACAACTAGAGGTGTGTCTGGTGGAAAACCACAGGCCGTCTATGTTGTTAACGAGACTGAAGCAAATAGAAGGGGTGTTATTGGCGGGAATCCTATGCCTATCGTTGATATGACATCATCGGGACGAGGTGTAGATGGACCGCATATAGCCATTCCTGTTTATATTGTGAGCGGATCGGAATATATTGGTCCTGTGTCGCCTACTCCACCTACGCCGCCCACTAATATTCTTGGTTATTATCGATCATTTAATTGGAGTGGTGACATTACAGCAGATCCGCTTGCGGCAAAGGGTAGTACATGGACAAAACTTCTCGGTGATGTGGATGTTGGCGCATTTGGGGCACAGCCAGATCAGGCGATTGGCGCTTACTCTCTCGTTTCCTACGATAGAGTAACAGGTTTATCAACCAACCAAAGCGTATATTTTGTAGATGGGTATGGAACTTCCGATGCCGGATTAATGGGAGTCGCTCTCAGGGTAGCCGCACCTGGAAACGGATACGCGTTCATGACAGCTAATACTGCATGGGAGCTAGTTCGTTTTGATTCCGGTGTTGCGACAATCTTGGATTCCGGTTCAGGTATATCCCAGAATCAAGGCAAGGTAGGAGAACTCCACGCTCTCGGCTCTATATTGCTCTGCGTATACGATGGAGTAACCATCGGCGGAGCAATAGACGTGACTTATACATCCGGCACTATTGGAATAGCCGGACTGGGAAACACAAATGATACGTCAATATGGGGCATGTGGGGTGGAGACGTAGGAGTGAATGTCGTTGCCGGAGTAGGGAGAATGAGAAATGTCGAAGATTTTACAATATCCACGGCATGTAATCCTACCGTGGAGCATAGAATAGCGGGCGGTTCTTCTCTAATTTGGGTGCATGATGTTAACGAGACGCACTCGTTCGAAATAGATTTTTATATCGCAAGACGTGTGTCAGCCATCCATGTATTGTGCGAGGAAGGCGATGACGGCAAATCCAACTGGAGTAATGTGACCGTTGAGGGCAAGATGCTGATCGGGGATTCTTATACGGTTCTCGCCAGTGGATTGAGCCAATCTGTGGTTGGAAACGGGTATAGAATTTATGAGCTTGGTGCATCTTACGATTTTAGATACCTAAAAATGACAATCGGTGCGACTGAAGACGCGTCCAATTATATTTTGACGAGTGAAGTGCAAGCATATAGCTACGGAGCGGATCTTACCCCATAAATGTCATCACTTTTATTGGTTTTGTTTTTTGTGATTCATGGTGTCGGAGTCCCGATACAGTACACGAATCCGGCACAGTGGGCAGCACAGTATCCCGATATTCCATACATAACGTGGCGTTCGGAAGACTGCACGATGTCCAACAAGAACATCCCTCTGATATGGCGGAACGAATTACCACAAGGAGATTGTGATGATGGGAGGCCATTGCTCTTGTATAATGAGCCTCACTATAAGTCGCAAGGCAATATGTCTCCGGCTGAAGCTGCCGAATTTGCTATGCAGCATCAGGATTGGAATGGCCCTATCTATTGTTGTGGCGTATTTTACAACGATAATGGATGGGCATGGTTTCAAAAGTTTATAGAGCTATACGATGGAAGATTGGATGGAATCCACCTTCACGTTTATATGGCAAGTTGGAGCGATGACAACAATCTGTATGAATGGGGTCGCAGATGGAGAGAGGTTGCAGATCAGAACGGATGGGATATCATTATCAGTGAATGGTCATCACCCGGCAACAGTCAAAAGGAAACAATAGAACGAAATAAAAATACGTTGCCCGCCATACAAAACGTGTTTCGTCCTAGCGCCATGTTTTACTTCAGTTGGAATTACGGATGGATCAATTCAGATTTGTCTGATAACGACGGAAGTCTGACTCCAGTTGGCGATTGGTTTTTTGAAACGAGAAGTACTATGCCAGTGATGTGGTTAGCTCGTGTTTCTTCCTGAGTGTGTACAACTTGTTCACCGAGAACAAGTTTATATAAAAGGAGATTATGGTGGCCGAAGAACAACCAACTCAGAAGGATCTTAGTACGGAAGATATGTGGGATCTTAATCGCAAGATCCAGGTTGGCGGAGAGATGTACGATCATCGTATCGAGAATCTCAACCAAAAGACAGTGGCCGATGCGCAAGCTCAAGCGATTTTCTGGCAGAATATCCAAGAGAGACAGCTCGCTCTGAAACTTTCTAGCCAAGAACTTCTTGAGCGTAGTACAAACTTTTGGACTACGATGCGTGAGCGTCAAGATCAGCACGCGGATCAGAGAAGTCAGAATTCTATTCTCAACAACGTGGACGCGAACAAGGCGCGCATGCTTGTTCCTGTCGAACTAAGAACCGTTGAACCTACCCGAGAAGAGGCGATTCAGGATGCGGCAGCCGGTGCAGTAATTCAAGGTGTCGAGACCGTTGCCAGAGCAATGAACGATCGCACACAAACAAGTGCCGCCAATATTGCGGAACTGAGTGCAGACCGTCAGGTTGCCGATGTAAACGTTCTTAGCACGCTTGCCGAACTTGCTGGCGTCGTGAATGCTATGCAGACGCAATCTGCAACTTCTCAGGCTTCGTTCCAAGGTCTATCCAATCAGGTGGCTGAACTTGTCGGTGTCGTGCAGGCATTGGCTAGTGCTCAAAAATCAGGCGCATGATTAGGCCGCTGCCGCCAACAACCAGAATATCGCAGATGTGGGGCGCTAATCCTTCGTATTATCAAAGGTTTGGTGTTCCATATCACAACGGGACCGATTATGCAGCGCCGCTATATACTTGGTTGTCGTGCATCGCAGACGGAGAGGTGGCGTACTATGGGGAGGATCCGCGTGGATATGGGAACTATGTCCGTATCTGGCATCCTTCGTTACTTCTCTTTAGCTTTTATGCCCACATGAGTGACTTGTCCATGATAAGCAATGGCAAGGAATTCAACGAAGGAGATCCCATAGGTAGTGTTGGCAACACGGGAAATAGTACCGGACCTCATCTTCACTTTGAGATTCGTCTTGCTGTTGACCGTTGGAAGTATGCCATAAGTCCTTATGACGGGATGAGCCGTGGGAGAATCAACCCCGAGACTCTCTTCTTGTCCCAGGAACGCCTGAAAGGGGTGGGTGATGAAAGCTAGACTGTTCGTGCTTCTTGTCGTTATAGCTACTCTTGCTGCCGGATGTGCGCCTAGCGTCAACTGGAACTAAGTATAGCGAATACCGATGACCGAGAGTGCCGTAGAGTCTATCTACGGCACTTTTGGATGAAAAAGGGTGTATACTGTGGTGAGGAAGCTAAATCGCTCCTCCCCCCATCTACGGCGTTGGCAGTCGGACGGAGAATGAAATGACTATCACTCGTATAGCAGAGTCGCATGCAGAGGCTTCCAATAGAGAAGTACTTGTGTTGGGACCAAGTGGACCTTCTCGTTCTCTCGTTCAGGCAAATACGGGATTGTACTCTTGGCGCTTTGCAAGCAACACAGATCCCATTCTTCTTCCCGCCTACGACGCAACCGCTCTAAGAACAAGCATGTATATGTATTATGACTCTGATAATTGGACAGCAGATGTATCATTGATTGCGTTCAAGGAATCGCTAACTGCAAACTTAGCGGTCGAAGCTCGCATAATGAACGACGAGAGAACCATACGCCTATATGTTGACGGTTCTTTAAAGGATGAGGATACGTGGGCAAACATAGGAATTATTCATGCGTCGTGGCAAAAATTCTCTCTCGTCTCTTCATCGACGCAAAATTACGCAAGTTTGTATCTGAATGATACAAAAATACTTACTTACTCCGGTGCAATTACTCGTGCTCCCTGGGATCTATCATTTTTCATCAAGAGCCTTTCGGCAAGTAACGGAGTGCCAACTTATACATACGTAGATGACATCTACATTGATTCCATGACAACGGATGCCGATGCATTGCCGCCTGCATATAGATATCTTCCCTCATATGCAGAATCAGCAGGCGACCACGCAGACTTTACGCCTCTCTCTGTAATCAATTGGCAGATGGTTGATGACGGAGCGTTTGATGACGGAGACACAACATATAATTTTGTTATCTCTTCGGGTGCAGCGCCAAAAGACAGTTTTGAAACAAGCGATATTACTCTTCCTCTAGATTTCACCATCGTGTCTGCGATTCCTTGGTGTGTCTGTCGCAAACTTAATGCCGCTTCAGATGCGAGGATTATCCTGACCACCTATGACGGTGTTCCCCCCACGAAAGAAAGCACTCCCGCCCAGATGACACATCTTGACTATTTCTATCATCGCGCCAGATTTGAAACGGATGCAGATGGAGATCCGTGGAGTGAGGCCAGTTTTAACGCCGATCAGTTCGGGTATAAGGCAGGGGGAGCGTTCTAGTGTCTATTGACCGAGTAGGCCAATACCCGTTTGAAATGAATTATGTACAAACAAATCAGGAAGATCGTGGTCTGTGGGTTGAGGGTGGCGATATATATACGTTTGGGGAAGCTGCCACAAAACCATATACGGGAGACAGAAGTCTCTATTTTTCTTCTCGCGCCAGCGAGGGGATGGGATTTCCATTTCCCGCTTCTGATGATTTGCGTGGCGGATGGTCTTGGCTTCATAACGGAATACAAGTCAGCGGCGCATATTTCTTTTTGAATAAATCTTCCGCTGCTTCTGGGAGCTTGGTACGCATATCCTGGAATGATTCAGAGAATTGTTTAGGGTTATATGTAAACAATGTTCTTGTTCAGAGCGCAAACATAGTAGAGTATCCAAACTTCCACGACTTTGGAAGATGGTCACATCATGGTTGGCACGTTATAGGGGGAAGTAGATTTGTTTATACTATAGACGGAGATACTGTTTTTGACTATTCTGATGTAACGATTCCGACCGGATACGAGAGCGCATGGATGTTTACGAATACAGGATGGGGCATAACATCCGTGGATGATTTTTGGTTGGAGATAGTAGCAGGAGAATCATATGCCATTCCTCCCACATATAGGTATCTTCAATCCGTTGTTGATGCAGATGGAACGATTCAGGATTGGGCTGGATATCCCGTTGCGGGTGACGACTATACAAAGGTTGACGATTCTTCAGTAGATGACGATGCCACATATTTATGGATAGGTGCCTCTGGCAGCGTAGAGATGTTTAACACGGCAAATATAACATTGCCAGCCCATCACAGTATAGTATCCGCCATTCCGTGGTGTCTCGCCAGAAAGGGAAATATTTCTCTGGCAAGTCAAATAAGGTTAAAGGCGGATGATGGAACCGTTTGGGACGGAACAGATCAGAATCTTCCTGGCTTTTATGCTGAGTTATGGGAGAGAATGCTTCTCGATCCGTCTGGTGCATCTTGGACAGATGCGAATTTTAATGCCTGTGAGTTTGGATTTGAAACCAGAGGAACCGTTTGATGGGCACAATTACTTCTGCGCAAACAATGGAGATGCAGTCAGATTACGAAGGAATTGCATTTCCATCTGTATATTCGCCAGGAACAGTTAGTTCAAATTGGGCGCATGGCGGTAGTTTCTCAAGATATGAAAATGGGCGCGAAGGATCTAGGGCACTCGCCGCTCCATCCAACGAAATAACAACAGGATACTGGATAAAAACAGAGGGATCTGTCACTGACGTATGGTTATTCGCTGCATATGCTCAAGATCCAAGTCCGCCATACTCTTGGGAGCCTTGCGCATATATAAATTGGAATCAATTGGATATGACGTTGGAGTTAATACTTGATGACACTGGTCCATCTTGGATAGCGCCCTCTTCGTGGACGACGGTCGCCAGCGTTAGTGTCTATCAAACGAAACTTCAGCGTATTATGAACTGGGCGAATCTTGGTTTGTATTGTGATTATCAGATTAACACTACATGGAGCATGTATCTAGATGGGATACAAATTTTAACATATACAGCAGGAACGAACTGGGAATGGCTTACTGCCCCGAACTATTGGATGCATTGGCTTACCCAATCTACTGGAACGGCAGCAACCTATAGAGATTCAGCTTTCATAGAGGATGTGACGGGAGAGGGAGATCAAGTTCCGCAAGGATATAAATTTATTATGGCGCTTCCAGACGGAGCAGGTTCTTCCTCACAATGGACACCTGATAGTGGAGCGAACTATGCCAGAGTAAATGAGGCTACCACTCCAGATGAAGATACATCCTACGTAGAAGAATCTGTTGCGGCGCAATTGGATTTATATACAATAGCCGCACTCACAGAAGGTCCAGAAGACGAACTACCCTACTGGAGCTATCTTGTGTATGGTGTGTATATGCAAACGTACTATAGAGGCGTGAACGACGGAGAAGTGGCTAGAGCTAATTACGATCATTACATATGGGATGGCGCACTGTCGTTGACAGATGGACCGTTTGAAGCCCCCGCTTCAGATTACAACTGGTACATGGCGGAGAGCTTCTTCCCTCTTCAACCGGATGGAACGGCATGGAATTTAGCTGATTTCAACGCATGGGAATATGGGATAGAGACTAACTGAGATGGCTGACGACAGAGTAAGAGTCACTAAGATCGGCGTACATCTTGTCATCGTTGATGATGGGGTGTTTGTGACAAAAGCTGGATCATACGCCGAAATTGTTGGCGAAGCTCTCATGGTAACAAGCTCTGGCGCAATGGCGGAGATCGAGGGCGGAGAGTTTCGCGTCACATCATCTGGAGTGGTAGCCGAGATATTATACGTAACGCCAGGAGGATCAGTGTCAACTTATCAACGAAAAGCTATGGGTGGTGGTACTCTGGCGAGACTACCTGACGAAGTAGTTGGCTATGCTCTGGATCCTGGTAGTTCGTTCTGGTCCATTATCATGCCAGAGGAAACGATAAACTATTGCAAGAATCCATCATTCGAAAGCGAAGATCCAACCAATATCACGTCACATATCTATGGATTTATGGTAGCTACCATTCAGTACGAAGGTAGTGAACCTTGGCCTTCTCGTGGCGTTTACTGCGTTCGTCTTACCCCAACGGCTGCAACGTTATGCACCATGTACTATGCGTGGCCTGCCACGATGGGAGAATGGACATTCGCTTGTGATGTATATGGAAATATAGGTCAGAAATACTGGCTACAGATAACCGATGCTGCCGGTCTCGTTCTCAGCATGAACATGTTTGAGATAACGCAGTACGTGTGGGAGCGCAATAGCGTTACCGTATCTGCTCTGGGTACGGCTACTCTGCACGCAAGACTTATTATTCCAGACACAAATGATGGATCGTATATCTACACAGATGGATGGCAGATAGAGAACAAAGGATATGCCACAACATATTGTGATGGCAATATGATAGGGCCAAAGGATACGCCTCCAGTGCGCTCTTATTTCTGGCATGGAGATCCAAACGACTCATACTCACAGAGATTGATTAGCGATCCTCTTGCCGGCAGATTGCGCAGTTTTACAGAGGAAGCGAATCTTCTCACAACCTCTATCGTTGGTCTAGGACAACCCGATCCTGATATTCAAGAGGCGACATTAGGTTCTCAGCAAAAGACCGTTCACATTACAAGTTACGATAAACCAAGAGACTTTACCATCACCGGAAAAATCTTTGGATGTGACTATGCGCGTCTTCTAAAGATGCGTCAGTATCTTATCAGCCTTCTACGTCAGGATAGGACGGTTGACAGAGATCAGTTCATTCTACGTTACAGGCTAACTGATGAGAACGGAGATTACTGGGGCGTTCCTCTGGAAATCGCATGTGTCTATCAAAGCGGTATGGGTGGGAATATAACGAATTTTCACCAAGAGTCTGTTGGCATACAGTTCAGGGCAGCCACGCCACAACTGACGGAAGAGTTCAATATCAGCCAAGTCTTGACCAGAAGTTCGCCCAATACAAATCGTGGTGTTCTTCTCCGAGACAGATGGGGAAACTGGGAGATGCCAGGCTCCATCGCAACGGTAAATCCAGATGCTCTAAATCAACCGGCAGTTACTCATGTGGCGTGGGTTCCTAATCCTGCCAGTCTCGGGCGTGAACTTGTTCCGGTGGCGGGAGGCGTCTTTACTACACTTCACGGAGATGTTGTAACAAATCTCGCCTATTACAATGGCGCGAACTGGATTCAAATCGGAGCGGCAACAGATCCAATAACGGCACTACTGCAAACAAAGAGTCCGCAGCATGTATATACGTCCGCTCTATTCTTTGGTGGATACAACAATGCCGGAGGATTCGCCTATGAGATGTCTGATGCTGGAGTTGTAACCGCTGCACCCTTTAATACAAATGCCAGAATCCGTGTGATGCTAGAAGATGATGCGGGAAATATATGGATTGGCGGAGATTTTACAACGGATCTAGGTGGTGGTTCAAGCAGAAATTACATTTGCGTGTACAGGCCGTCGACGGGTCTTACATACAACGTAACAACAATTCTCGCCAACAATGGATTGAACGGTCCTGTCTATGACATGGCCTTGACAAACGATGGATACTTGTGGATTGCAGGAACGTTTACTGCCGATGCCGACGGCAATGCCATGTCTCGTATTTGCAAGCTAGATATCAACAACTATCAGTTTAGTACAACTCATGCCTTTGAGGCGATATCATCTGATACATTTACTGCGATTCCATCGATTGATGTCGCTCCAGATGGGAGCATATACGCAGGAATCGCATCGCCAGGACCGGCTAGACCGTTTTCTTTGAGAAGATGGAACGGGATCACATGGGAATATATAGGTCCGTATGGGGCTGCTCCAGTCTCGTTTACTGCTACTCCGAGAGTAAAATTTGGTCCCAAGGGATGGGGATATACGTGGAACAACGATATAACTCCTGTCTTTAGCGACTATGATCAGAACGTTCCGCACATACAGCCGAACTGGTATACCATATCGAATACAAATAAGTTTGGTCCGGTCGATCTGATAATGAACGACGATACAACACCGTCCCAAGGTCCAGGATGGCCTACGGACATTGCATGGCATCCTGACGGTTCTATCGTTGTCGGATTTGTAGCTGACGGATCGGTAAATCCACCCGCTGCCCTTGATCGATTTGCCCGTCCGTTCATGGCAAAGACAACAGAGATCAACAACCAAGGTTCCGCTTACGCGTATCCGACAATTCGTATCTATGGACCTGCTGCCCTTGTTGGAGTGTTCAACAGAACGACTGGCGCAGAAGTGTGGTTCAATCACTACGATGTACAGGTTTTTGTTGAAGCAGACGAAACATTCTTCATGGACTTTTCTTATTCAAGATTGAGAATGTGGACAGACCGTCGTGGCACTATTACGGGCGGACTTTATCTAGGCGCCACAACAACGGCGAAGTTCTGGTTACAACCTGGAATCAATTATATAGGCTTGCTATTCTCAGATTACTACGAGCCAGACACAAAGGCGTGGATCATGTGGAAGAACACGCACTGGAGTAGTGACCACGTAGCCATATGACAACTTATTCGTTGGGATTCAAAGATGCTTCTGGTCGCGACCTTGATATATGGGAAGATTTCATATCTCTTAATTATGGTCGCAAATTAAATAATCTAGGCCGCTTAACTGTAGAGATGCCCGTTCGTCCTGGCATCAATCCTGCTACGATTAGACGCGACTATCATCTTGTCGTTCATCGTAAGATTGGGGATCTGCCACAATATCTTGATATGGAAACGTGGTGGCTCATTGATAAAGTGGATTGGGACATAGCCGGCCAGACAGTCAAGGTTGAGGCTGGCGACCTATTGCATGTTCTCAAGAAGAAGATCGTTGACTACACTGACGATACTCCGTATGGGAACAAAACGGCTGTTGTTCTCGACTTTGAAAGTCTTCCCCTTCTTTCTACTGCTGATATGATTCGTGACTTTGTGGACGAGAATTTGTCCAGTGCAGCCATTGACCCTACCAGAAATCTTGCCGTCATGTCTGTGCAGGCGAATGATGGTCTTGGTCCAACGGGAGAAGTAAACGGTACATTTAGAAATCTTTTAGAAGTATGCCAGGAGATCGCCACGCAGTCTGAGGCATTAGATTATCCATTCTATTTCGACATTGTTTCTACGGGAGAAGCGGTCTTTGAATTCAAGGTCTTCACCAGAACTCGTGGCACGGACAGGAGCAGCATTAGCGCCAATCCACTCTATTTTTCTGCTGACGAAAATCTATCAGGCGTTCATCTGATCTGGGATTACAGAGAAGAAAAAACATTTCTACGAATTACTGGTGAAGGAGCAGGGTCAAGCATTCTGCGAGATACATTTCAAGATGATTCTCGCAACTATAGTATATGGGGCAAGATAGAGGAATATGTTTCTCTTGGCTCTGACGCAGGAAATGCCGCCTATTTTGCGCTCAAAGGCAATGAGATACTTCATGGCAAGCGACCCAAGTTGCAACTCACGGCGGACGTTACAGACGCTCCAGGCAGCACATATGGATTGGACTACACATACGGAAGTAGGGTAGGCGCATACGTAGAGGGCTTTGAATTCGACTGCGTGATAGACTCTGTTCAGATTAGCATTTCGGATGGCAAGGAAAAAATAAGCTCTAGTCTCAGGGGTGAAATTACTCTATGAGTACGCTTGCAGAATTTGCCAGAGATGTGGCGGCTGATATCGTTGGATTGCAACGTGAAATATCTCGCATGAAAACAATGATGTCTTCCGGCCAAATGCACATGGGTGGCATGAGAACCGTTACCCTTGCCGCCGGTGTCATGAATACCAATCAATGGGGATACTACGAGCTTGTTCCTCAGGCGGGAACGACAGACGATCTAGACACAATCAACAACGGTATTGATGGAAAGATTATCGGAATTCGCGTCAATGATAATGCCAACACGATCACCGTCAAAGATGGTGTAGGGAATATCTGTCTTCCTAACGGGGATATCGATCTAGATGATGTCTGTTTTGTTCTGCCGTTGATATATGATGACGATTCTAGCATGTGGATATTGTTTAGCGTGGATACAGTCGGAGCGGGAACACTCCTTAGTCTTACCGACACACCAGGCTCGTTTACGGCAGGAGCATATCTTCGTGTAGATGGCGGCGCCACAGCCGTTGAATTCACGGGAGTTGTAAACTTCGGAGCAGTAGAGACGCTCACCCTATCTGGCGGTTCTGTGGCAAGAACATCTACAACAAGCAATTACATCATCGCTGCCGAAACTGGAACGGCTGACGATCTTGATAGCATAACTGGCGGTTCTGACGGGGATGTGATTATTGTCTGTCCAGATTCGGGAGATACGATTACTGCGAAAGACAATACAGGAAACCTGCAACTGTCAGGCGACTTTGCAATGGATAATCCGGCGGACGTTCTGACACTCCGCTACAAGTCAAGCATATCTAGATGGTGTGAGATTACTTCATCTGGAAATGCGTAATGGCCTACAATAAAAGAGTTCTATTTGTCCGCCCAGAAACAGATCTCTTTTATGCAAACGAGGAAGCAAATGAGGTTGTCAATACTCTAGGGGCAAAGTTATTAAGCGGATCTGTTACCCACGAGAATCTAATGGCGAAAGTGAGACAGATTCAGCCACAAGTATTGATAATCAGTTCTCATGGTAACGAAGATGGAATACTGCTATCTGATGGAATAATTGGTCCAGAGCTACTCAAACCAATTCTTGGCATGTCAAATATAGAACTAGTATATCTAAATACATGTTCTAGTAGACTGACCGCCATGAAGATATACAATGAACTTCCCGTAAACTTTATATGTACTATATCGGAGACACCGGACAGGACAGCGTTTATAACTATGACGGCATTCGCACACCATCTAAAGAACGGATTGGATTATCCTCAAGCGTGGTTCCGTTCTAGGGCAGCGGGAAATGTCAATTTCTTTTTTGTGCCCAGAATAGACATGTCTACGGGAACCATGACAATGGAAAATTTTGACAGAGATAAAGGTCGGCCCCCGAAGATCAACGGAAATGGAGAGTTGGAAGACATTCACGAAGAGGTTGTGCGTCTAACATACTTGATGTACGGGAACCCAAAATGGAACTTACAAGGGCTGATTCCGTCAATAGCGCAGATGCAGAAAGACATATCCTCGATTCGCACGTTGGTATATATCCTAACCTCATTGATTCTGATAACGTTCGTGGGAGTTTTGGTGTGGCTCCTGGTCTAACGTATCCGTCTCTAAAGAGTACATGGAAGGATAGGATAGCAGACTGGCTAATCGGCGCCGCCATTTTGATGATAATTTTGGTAGGCTCTATGTTTGTTGTTTTACAATTTCCTGTACCTCTGAGAGAAACACCAATCGTATATCACGGCATTCATCTCCCAGAGTACAAGGAGTATTGTCCTGGCGATTCGTATGAATATAGCACTGACATTGAGATTACCGGCCCTGCTATATTCAGTAGACACGTTGCCATAATGGAAGCGGAGACACATAAATACATTAGCTCTACCATTACCCAGATGCCATCCATTCCACGTCCTTGGCCGGTTAGACTTGATCAACCTGTATCTTTTTCCATTCCTGATTTGCCGCCTGGAGATTATATTAGAGTAATGGGCATTGATGCGGATCATGTAGACTCGATACCAGTATTCGTAGAAGTGCCATTTACAATCTCCACTGATTGCAACTGACAACGCCTAAGATGGGGGGGGGAGTGGATTACGAATACCTTGGCCCTGGTGCGTGTATAGAGCGTTTTCCTATCGTATACACGCATTCTTCGGAACGCGGGCTGAATCAGAAATATCTAGTCCTCCACGAAGTCTATCATCGCTGGATTCACAATTGGAATGTGGACACGGTATGGAATAAGTATAAGGGAATTGTGACGTGGAATCCTGTTGTCTACGAGAAGTATCGTGAAGACTACAACATGATTTATTGTCCGCAGTTCATGAACATGTTCAAGGACAGAGCGGAAGAGTATAGGGAGTGGTCAAAGAGGCCGGCTGAAGTATGTGCCATCTATGGAAATCCTGCCAGCACGGATACCACGATTATGAATGCCCGCTATGACGTGCCAATACGATTGCACACGATGGGCATGAAAGTCGACGGATACGGTGTCATTCCGAGAAAGGAACGACCAGAGTATCGAACACAGTGGCACGATATATATCGTGGTGGCATTCCTATACACAGAAAGTGTGATGCGCTCAAGCTGACGAAATTTAGCATCTGCTTTGAGAACAGTCGTGATCCGTATTGGGCGAGTGGATGGGTAACTGAGAAGATATACGATTGCTTGGGAAGCGGAACTATCCCCATCTATTGGGGTGCTCCTGATATAACAGATCGTGTGCCACCCGAAGTCTTTATTGACTATCGTAATTTTGAACGACCCCTAGATCTATACAAGTACCTAACGACAACGCCAGAGAGCGTGTTCGGCAAGATGTCCAAGGAAGGGTACGATTTTCACGACACCGTGAGATTCGACCTGTACCTAGACACATTCGCATCTCTGGCGTAAGAAGTTTCGTGCGAAGCATAACGAGAAGAAAAAAAAGTTATGCGAACTTCAACTCGCTTGACGAATCAACCTTACGAGCCTTGTCCGTTTCGTTGATCTCCCTCATCATAAGCTGAAGCTCAAAAAGGATGTCCGCTCTGGACTCCCTCTGCTTTGTTAACGGAAGAAACTCCGATGCCTTTCCGTTCTTTAGCTCAGCAAAGCCGCCCCACAAATCTTCAGAACAGCGTAGTACGTGAACCTGCTCAATGATGTCGGAGTTGATATAGAACGGTGGTGTATCGCCACGCTCATCGAACGCATCATCTGAGATGAGCTTTCCATTGAAGTAAAACTTGTACGATATTATAGGTATAAACATTAGACTTCCACTGTCGCCATCACATTCGCCCGCGTCAGTGTGGCTCCCGCCGGCAGGCTCGGGCCAACCCACGGCTCTTGAATTACCTCCACTTGCAGCTTAACGACAGTGGCCCCTCCCGTATCACGATAGAATTTCATGATCTCCTCTTGTATTGCCGTTGTCATTTTCATCTTGCGGCGATTTATTTCGTCAATAGTCATGGCGGTGTTATCAACGATCGTTGCTGCATCGGACGGTCTAACCAAGCTGTATTTCATAGCCTCTCCTAGAATGGAACTTCGTTATCATCCTCTGTCTCTGCGCCATTCTTTTCGTATTGCTCCCTGTGAGCAATACCATTAGGACAGATGCAGAAGTGGTGAGACATGGTTGGGGCGGAAACTCTGGGAGACACATCGCGGACGATCTTCAGCCAGCCGCTATTGGCGCACAGATCGCATTGCCCGTCCTTCACATAATATTCCATCCAAAACTTTGCTACGGAATCCTTTACTTCCTTGCTAATTGTCATAGAATTTTGCAACCTCTCTCCCAACGTCAGCCATCCTACGGGTCCATCCTATTCCGTGATAAGGCCATGTATTTAGTGATGTGTACCATTCGGTACGATCTGCCGTCCAACGAACAGCATTGGCGTCCGCGCGTTTCTTGTAGTTGAGTGCGGCGCCTGGATTCTGTACATACCAATCAAAGAATACAAGATCGACAGGCTCAGGAATTTCTTCCGCCCCACTTGGCAGCCAGTACCGCTCCCAATAGACTTTTATGGCATCGTCACGAGTGAGATTTGCGATATCAAGGTCTGGATTCCATCGCTTAGAAATGCCCCACTTGGTTTCTCCGCCTGGATCGTTGGGATCGTTTACGTATCCACCTTCTTGTCCAAGAACGAAGTCAATGACTCGGTTAAAATCTGGAGAGTATTCCGTTACCGGCGTTGGTCCATCAGAGCATTCCCCTTCCGGATACGGCACGACAATACTTCCCATCTCTAACCATATTCGGCTAACCAGTTCTTTTCTCATATCATCAAGGTCGAACGACCACCAGTGTCCACTCCCATAATCTAGCATGAAACCGCAGAACCCTAGATAGTCTGGATGTTTCTGCCAGAAGCGATGATATTCGGACATGAAGTTGGCATACACGCCCTCGTTGTCATGATAGAAAGCCTTGTACCCACGCTTCCAGTGAGGAAGCCCGTCGACGGTAACCGCTTCATCAAGGCCAGTCTCCGTGTTGATTCTCTTGATTCCACACGGAAAGTTCATGGCCCTGAACGGATTCCATCCCTTCATCCGTTTGGTCATCGGTCCTTCGTGGTCATAGTATTCGTGGAATGCAACGGGATGACCATTCTTGTTTGAAACTTCCCAAATGCGCTCATATCCCTTGTAGTCTGGCACCAATCCGTTATCATATACACCTTCAAGCAAATACGAGCCCTTTCCTGGCGTTAGTGGAGCGGGATGCCCTGTATTTAGTTGAAGTAGAAGTGCGTTAAAACTAAGCGAGAACATATGGTCTGACCACGATACGTTGTATCGTGCGCCAATATCAACGGCCTGGTCGTAGGACAGTCCTCCCCCTTCCCACATCTGTGGTTCGTTGATTCCTTCATAATAAAGCTGTTCTCGCTCTGGAAACGGCCAGCCATTACGACGAGCCTCTTCTTCCATACGAACAGTTTCATCTCGCCAGAATTCTGCGTGCTTTCTTCCCATGCCTTCTGGATCTGCTCTGACTGCTTCCTTATCGTTTTCAGATATGTGATGATTGCGCAAGATCCATTTGGCACCTGGAACGATTCGATACACTTGGCTAATCTTTCCGGCATTGGGATCAATGTACTTGATCCATTCGATTTCCCAATCGTCGAAAAGCTCAATATCCTCCGGTCGTCCGTGATAGGGTGCAAAGTTTACTCCTGTACCGTTGGACATGCATCCTCCGAAGCCTCTCTTAGATGTTGGCAGGAACTTCTTCGTTTTGCAGATACTCGGGGTGATATAGTTCGTACCATCTTTGGGTACGATTCCATAGAGATGATAGAGTTTCGTAAAGATCGTCTGTTATGTCATCAAATATGAATCCATTGGATAGACGAATTTCATGACGAACCCTGTACTTCATTGTCCTCTCTTGCATGACAATAGCGGTATGGACATTGCTCAAGGTAAGGAATCCGTGCAGTCCTAATTTCTGCATGAGATCGTAGACGGAAGGGATCTCCTCCTCCTCCCTCTTAGGCGACAGCATGTGGTCAAACAATGCTTGTGCAGCGATGGTGGTAACTGTCGCTACCAACTGCCGAATGGTTGGTTCGCTCATCATTGCCCACACGTTGATGTCGCGCATGTGAGCGGGCGTATCTCTGTTGATATCAACGAGACTTCGTATTGCACTATCGATACTTTTTTCGAGACCCTTGTATGTTTCGTCATCCATGGTGATGCTGCTCATTATTCTACTCCCAACTTTCGTAGCCCATTTTCTTCATGACATCTCCAAGAACGTAGTCAGCCAGTTCTATGTCATCCTTAGAGAAGTGGTTTTTCCAGTCGCCTACAATTCCTTTGCGCATGGAGTGCGGAAAATTAGGAGCGTGCTTTTCAAAACCCTGATTGATATTCACGTTAGTGAACTTTTCATAATCGGGTGTCCTGCTGTCGCCGTAGATGGTGGCCCAGAGGATCTCATACGTCTTGACAGATTCGTACATCATATCCTCGTAGCGCACAATCGCATCTGGCGGATTAGCAAACCACCCGTCTATGTACGCCTCTAGACTGCGTTCTTTCGCTCTGCTCTTTGCGACGGACATGATCGTGTCCTTGATGATAGTCTGATTACGATAGTGCATCATGGATACGATCATGTCTCGCGGATCCCTAATCACGAGAATAATCTTGCTCGGTTTGCCGTTGTATCCTATCTTGGGATATTGTTCGGTATACCAATGTGTCTTTCTAATGATAAAGTTTCCTTCGATATAGCTGGCGAAATCGGTAAGCTGTGGACCTGCCGCTGGCGCTCCGCTGAGAGGAGCATTAAAAAGGTCGCACAGAGTTCGCACTAACCATGTGCTTCCTGATCTTGGATATCCCGTGGTAAAGATTTCAACATCGTATCCATCATCCTTCTTCAACTTTGCATTACTCATCTTTGTCTCCAAATACCTGTTGGTAGTATTCTTCTAAATCTTTCCAGACGGCATCGCTGCCTCCTATTAACATGCGCTCGAATACTGGCTCTGCATTCAAAGAAGAACCGTCATAATAGCATGGTTCACCGTTCAGATACTCACACGGACCCATATTCTGTTGATCGTGGTACGTGGGTATGTAGCTATGATAACCTAAATCCGCTGCCATTGGCTCCATATCTCGCGCTTGCCACGTCGATCTGTCAACGGATCGTAGATGCCAGCCGGTAAAGACTAGAAATTGAACGGCGCCATCCGGCCCCTTCAGGACAAATCGTAGGTTGCAGCCGTGAATTCCATAGTTCTTATCTGGATCTTCATGTCTACGGTCATATGCCGGTTCTACGACAGTGATTCTCTCAAGACCGTTCACATTATCCATCCTCTAGACCCTCCGCATTGCTCACAGAAATTCGCCACGATGGGATGTATGCTTCCGCACCATATACATTTCCATTCATCACGACGTACGCCAAATGAATATCCGCCCTGCTGTCTCATCATCTGGTGTAGTATCTCGATGGCTCCAGGCGCAGCAGTCATGGTTAGCTCCACAGTCGCTTCAGCATGATTCGCCGTTACGCGATCAATCTCCCTCCATCTTGGCCTGTTTTCCCGTGGAGCATAAATCGCCTCTTGTGCTGTACGATCTATGTTTAGTTGCGTGATGTAAACTTTTGGCAGATCGTCATTTCCAATGGACACGCTGCCACCACTGGTAATCATTTTCGTCCTCATAGAGATACTCCTTCAGTATGGGCCAGAACAGATTGTGAGCGAGCTTGGCATCTTCTTCGCTAAATTCGTTCTTCCAGTCTCCCACAATTCCTTTTCTCATTACACGATCGCCACGATCCGTCCACTTGTCGAACGCTTGCCTCTTTTTCACACGCTCGCAGTTGGCAATGCTAGTCTCCTGTTTGGGAGTCGTGATGTGATAGTGGCACGCCATGGCTGTGCTGATAAAATCGTTATGCCAATCTTCGTATCGAACGATCACTTGTTTGCTGACACACGACCAGTCAAGCATATAGTCCACGAAATTCATCGACTTGAGGCGAAGTAATGTATCCTTTATTGTCTTCAGATGGTAGAAGTGGCGAAAAGAAACCGTGATGTCGCGCGGATCCCTCACGACAAAAATTATATTGCCGTTAAGGCAAGACTTCTCGAACTCTCTAGCGCCGTAGTGGGTCATATTTACGGTGTATCCAGGACGGATAACTTGAGCGAACTGTGCATCTGGACTTTCACCGTAGTATGTAATGGGCGCGCCAAGGAGATCGCTGAGGATGCGTACGGTCCAGTTGTTGCCCGAGCGGGGCCAGCCCGCGGTGTGGATTACTCGTCCCGTTTCTTCCTCTCGCACAATAGCCTCTCGATCTCGTTCTGAGTTTCCTGGATTTCGTCTGCTCTACTTGCGACAATTAGAGCGCACATTATCGTTCCTGCTGCCAGAAATAACAGCACAAGCAGTATGGCTACTGCTATTGCCACGAGAGTCCTCGTTAGTCTATGCCTCTGACCACGAGGATGGCGCCGCAGACCTGTATGAGTCACCCGACCAGGACTGCGTTTGGTCGCTCCACATTTCGACGGAAGAAGTTTCAATGTCTGTAAAGGAACGCCGGTGACTACTATGCGACCTGCCACCCGTTGTATTATCTCATACAATAGGCTTCGTGGGTGGCTCACTTATTCTTTGGTTCGTACGTATTGCTCGAAATACGCTTCGGCGAACTCCATTTGAGTGATACACACGGCGTATCCTCTCGACCGTTCGCTGCGCTCATTGGGGCGAAGAGACCTAAGCAATCCTATTGTCGTTTCTATGCTTAACGAAACGGTCGTATCGTTAAGCACCATCTCTTCGCGGTCCTCTGCGGTCATTTCTTCAGCCATATTATCTCTCCAATGGTGTATTCCAAATGTAGCATGATAGTCCGACACTGGACTGATAGTATATAATCGCTACACACGTCACTCCAGGCTCAGGATCGAACGTGTTATATTGTGCGCCGTTGCCAAGCTCCATCCAGTCTTCGTCTAGTGGATGACCGAAATTTACCTCTACCAACGGCCTTCCTTCTTCCATCTGCGGTTTCGCAACAGAGTACAAACCGAAAGCAATCGCTGCGAATCCCGCCAATATAAGCAGAATGGAAAATATTATTACGAATCTTACAAAAAAGTTGCCCGTCCTGTAACTCATAACAATTGCTCCTGCAAAAACTCTTTTGGTATTCTGCCTTTCTTCAACGTGTCTTCTAGCTTATCTAGCTTCTCCCTCTCTCTGATGATATGTTCACATACACGCCACATGCTATCGGTGAACGGTCGCAATCTAATGGCGTTTATAGATTGGCCTCGCCCGTTCTCAGCCTCTTCCAAGTGGCGCGAAACTTTTACCCACCATGTTCCGTCGATGCGCATCATGGGTCTGTACAGATTGTCGTTAATGACCCATGCTTCTACTGGCCCACTAGGGCAGAACCATATCACTTTGTCCATTGGGCGAAATTTCGGAGCTTTCTTAGCCATAATCCATCTTACTCATGTCAATGAAAATGAAGTCTCGCTCCTTATCCCAACTGATGCCGCCTAAGATGTGGGCAATCCAACGAACGCTGGCAGCGCACATCTCTAGCGTGTCCTCCAGAATAATCATGGCGGGTCCAGAGTCGGAGGTGTAAATTACGATCTCGAACTTGAACTCTGTGCCTTCGCTGTTGACCCTCTTCGTAGTCTTCCTAATAACCAACTGTCCCTGCCCGTTCCATTTGGTTATGTTCTCTGGTGTGGCAATTACGATATCTAGCATCAGTTTCCTCTCAGCAGGACGACGATGATCGCAATGATGACAATTACGTATGTCGCAATCCTCAGCTTGGTATCAAAATCTCGCTCTTCCCTAGTTCTCATCATTCCCCCCCCCATCTTTGGCGTTAGTAGGTAGTGTCCATGCGATTAGAATCAGAGAGAGCACGCCGTACACTGACATCAGCGGCCATCCCTCTAGCCATTCGCCAAGTGGGATTCCTATAAGCATGCCAACCACGAGCATGATGCCTGTGCTACTACCTATGTTCTTGCGCATATTATTCCCCGTCATGCTCCCATCGTATCTCTATCATTTTTCCCTCGTTTGAATAGCGAGGGGGAGCGTGTTATTCCTGTACTGATAGCGCTTCCGGAAATCAGATTACAGCGCTCCCCCCCCCTTCATATTGTAATGGATCGTGACGGTAATATCACCTCCCACACTATAGATTTTTACTTCTTCAACGGTGTGCACCTTGTTCTTTATGTTGTTGGCAAAAACAAGTCGCGTCACTCTCTCTGGGAATAGACGACTCCCAACACGTCAGATTGCAGGTTGTTCGCTCCACACTATCGGCGCTACCCCTTCTCGCATTGAATGGTTAGTTAGATAGTTATCAGCACACACCGAAGAAAGACCGTTGGCCGGAGTCGAACCGGCCATGCTTCTCCTACTCCTAACGGCCCGAACATATTAACGACTTTCGCTGTCGAGTACGAAATCGTCAATATTTGCTCTTAGTATCTCTGCGATTGCTCGCACTTTATACACACCTGGATCTTTTGTAAAGCCGTTCTCTATGGCGCTTAGTTGAGACTGGCTTAACTCGACCCCGATGCCGTTGACGGCCCTCACCAAAAAAACCTGCGTGAATCCCCGTTCCAAGCGGATTGATCTGATTCGGGCGCCTATGTTGGGATGGAACTTCATAAATCCCCCAGTAGTTGTTGAATACCTACGAACCAATACTATCATATCGGTATCGATTTGTCAATAGGGAAAATTAGGGGCCGTCTAGGGCGCTGCGTGGGCCGATGGCATGAATGTACCCGCACAGCCAGAAATCGCCACAGTGGGCCAGATTTCAAATCTGGAGCCTCGCTAGTTCAGTCTCCGCTGGCAGCCCTTTCGAGAGACTTAATCCTGTTCTCAATGTTGGATATAATCACTGTGGTTTCCGTAAATATTTCGCTGGCTGTATCTAAGATGTTATGAAGCATTTGTAACCTCTCTTCCAATGCCCTTACTCTTGCCTCGATGCCACGAATTCTGTCTTCCTCACTCATCGCCATATCCCCATAGTGATTTCAATTCTTCGTCGGTCGGTCCGCTATCCTCAGCTTTTCGTTCCAGACCAATTATCTGCATGATATCTTCGAAATCGTCTACGGAATTTCCGCGCGATCCTATGTATCCAAGTAGCCACGCAATCTTTAACAACTCCATAAGTGATGCGTGAAGAAGCATCACTTTCGTCACCTGTCCTGCTCCGAGATCCACTATTCCGCTTGTGATCGCGGCGGAGAATGACGAGAATAGAATTGCATCTCTTATGTAGCACACTCTTACCAGTGGATTCTCGTTGAACATTTCCGACGAATCCTCTATTATCGCTGAAACCACTGGGCTGTATGACACCAAAATTTCCATCGCGTTCTTCTTTCCATTTCCGTATTCCTTGTCCAGAAGAACCTGAAATTGCTCCGCCATTTTCAAAATGGTTTCTTCGTCCAACTCGAAAGCCGACATGTTGCCCCCTAGTTCGTTGATCTATATACTCCTGATACGCCCTTTTTATCTCTCCCACCCGCCACGCCACAGCGAATACATCGTTAGCCATTGCGGCACTAACCAGATAGTCAAGAACAGTATTGGTATAGCCATGTTTCCTACGAAACTTCACCGCCTCTTCGTGCAGACCTGGCATCCATATGCCGCTCTGTGGGTCGCCAGGGCGCTGAATGTGATACATCAGCGCCCACATATCCTCGCCAAATTCTTCGTTATTAAACAGATCTGAGTATAGTTCTATCTCGTTCATGTTTGCCTCTCTGCTACTATTGTCCCTCCCCCTATCCACGGTATAAAGATGTGTTTGTTCTCTGCCGGTTCTGGTGGCGCTGTAATTAGCGCGTATAACGGTCCTGTCTCACACTCGAATATGCCAACGCCGAAGATGGTGTGTGATGCCCAAAAGCCCGAACCTGTTACATGGTCGTGGTGATTCGGACTACGCTCCCAAGCATCTAGGGCATCCGTAGCACATAGATATCCCTTGGCGAGAGATTCAACCTGATTACCGTTGTCCTTGTACCATTCCGGTATCTTGTACCCAGTCAAGCGAACGTAATGGTTAGGCCAAAACCCATCGGGAGTCTCGTGAGAAAAGTAGTCTCTCGCGCATAGGTCCATCGCTCGCATGTGCGCCACATGCGCAAGTCTGGAATCCTCTACGAGATTATCCCTCTTCTGCCACGGTGCTGTCGCAAAGTATTCCACCATCTCCTTCAGCGATTGTGTCATCCTCTTCAATCCTTATCAGATTTTTGGCTCGTGCTGCCGTGTTCCACTCTATTATGGCATCAGGAATGCCAATGGCGAATGGAGCACGGCAGTCGCACCCAATGCACATGATACACACACGATCTCCGTCGTGGTATCCACCGAAAGTTGTAAATCTTCCGTCAAGAGAGACGTAGGTTTTCCTCTCGGTATCGCAGTTAGGACATTTCTTAACGCCCTCGGTCACGGGCGGCAACGCTGTCGTACCCTTCATGGTTGTGCTCTCCTGGAATCAGAAATGTGATGATCTGCTTCGTTGAACGACTGTACACAACGTCTACCGTTATCTCTTGTACTTCCATACGGAAGATTGACTTGCTGATAGTAAGTCGTTCAACGTGAGCGACCGTGTTGGACTGAATCCTTTGTCTTATTTCCGCCAAGTCAGACGCAGTTAGCTCTAGCCCGAACCTTTCTTTTGCCCGCCTGATTGCGTGGGCTGTTCGGTTTCGCTCGACTGTTTTTCTTCTTTGGCTCCTTCGTGCCATAATGAATTTACCTCCTCCGGCGAATTTGCAATTCCTGGTGCGAACATTTGGAACAACTGAAACCGTTTGTTCGCATAGGAATGGTCTATCCTTGCCATCTCTAGTTCACGACGTGCATTTATTATGTCCTCTTCCGCCCTCTGTAGTTCGGCAACGAGATCTGGTTCTTCCATGATGAAACCGCCGTATCGTGCAGCCTCATTCTTGCCGACTAACAAGTTTTGGGCGAGCAGCAAGTTGTACTGACTATCGTGCCGATACTTGACCTGGGACAAAGACCTCTCTGCGTTGTAATACTTGATCGTGGCAGAGCGCATGGAAATGGAATCTTCCGCAAGGTATTTGTCCATCACTTGCGAGAGTTGAACGATGGGATTTTTCTTTTCGGCCACAATACTATCTCCTTGACATAGTTTCGTTATGAAATTACAATAGGTGCGAGGTTTCTCCGCAACATCCCTAGTTTGCGAGAAAGGGCGCTCTTTATAGAGCGTCTTTTCTATTGAGCAGATGCACCGATCATGCTCGCTATCGCTTCCCTGAATGATTCGGCCTCGCCATCTAGAAAACAATCACGTTCTTCAACCATTTCGATGATATCGTAAGCAAGCGTGGCAATTTCCAGAACGGGCCACATGATGACCCATCCTGGCATATTGCCGTAGCATCTGGCGACCAATGTATCCGTCAGTTGATCGCGCAGATCCCTGTTCTCCTTGATTAATTCGGGCAAACTTGTCAATTCCACCTCGGGTCTGGAAATATAGATTCATCTAGCCATATACGGTGATATTCCTCAAGAAATATCTCGGCGGGACTTATCTCGGCGTTTATGTTGAACTCTTTGGAGTAATAGAACTCTTTTGGTCCAACATCCCAACCGTGTTCATCGTCACCAACTATGGGAAATCTGGACATGTTGAGTAAAACGGATGGGTCGCTATAGGCATCTATTCCTGCGCCAAAGATGACGAACATGGTTTCCTGATCGTCCGGTGGCATATCTGTCTTAGCCATCGTTGGCATAAACATAGCAAGAATAACAAGTCTATCTTTCGCTACCGCTCTAGCCATA
>Ga0307380_10002382_pt1 | contig 26801 bp, 20 predicted proteins | sample UN3MG_FD_202239 | JGI IMG/M metagenome (GOLD analysis project Ga0307380, IMG submission 202239) | Soil microbial communities from Risofladan, Vaasa, Finland - UN-3 | ecosystem: Environmental > Terrestrial > Soil > Coastal area > Acid sulfate soil | place: Finland: Risofladan, Vaasa | collected... | reverse complement strand
GATCGTCGAGCGGTCCCATCACGCCCGGCGGGACCTCCACGACGGTCGGCCCGTCGACCTTGGTGTCGACCACGATCATGAGGTAGATGCTCTCGGTGTTGCCCGTGAGGAAGAGCGCCTTGGAATCCAGCCGGTCCGCCGTCACCGACACATGGGAGCAACTGGCTGCGCCGTAGTCGCGTACGACCCCGGTGAGCATGCCGTGCATGGAGAGGGCCGGATACATGTCCAGGTAGAGCTGGGTGGCGCGCTGCAGATCGAGCTCGTCGTAGACCTTCTGCACCGTGTCGTCGGTCGGGTAGCCGCCGGCGAAGTCCAGGTTCCCGAACCGGGTCGTGATCTGCCCGGCGGCCGGACTGAAGTCCTGTGACTGTGGTGCGCCGGTGGCGTCGAAGATGCTGTTGGTTGCCATGACTGGTCCTCGTTTCGGTGCTGTTGGGTGTGCGCGTGCGGTGGTGCTGCCGGGCGGGTCAGCTTGGGGAGCGATGACCCGCCCGGCGGGGGGTGATCAGGAGTCGACGGCGTCGCCGATCTCGTCGTCGGACTTCGCCAGCGCCTTCTGGAGCTTGTCGTAGTCGTCGGAGTCGATCGCCTTGTTGATCCGCTTGGATGAGTTGCCGAGCGCCTTCTGGACTCGATCGAGATACTTGTCGTCGATCACGACGACGACGGCCGACGAGTTCGGCGGCAGGTAGTCGTCGAGCTCGACGCCGAGCTCTTTCTCCTCGTGCTTCTTGGTGAAGTGGCCGAGCAGCGCTCCGATCCCGGCGCCGATCGCGGTCGCAGCGAGCAGCGGCGGAGCGAAGAGCCCGACGACCAGGCCGACCCCGCCGCCCATCACGGCACCGGCGCCGACGGTGCCGTCACCCTTCTCGAGCACGTCGACGTTGCCATCGGCGTCGCGGCTCATCACGACTGCGGCGACGACTTCGAGGTCGTCGCCCTCGGCGTCTTTCAACGCGTCGAAGTCCTGCTGCGCGGTGGCGGCATCGGAATAGGCCGCCACGTACAACTCGAGGTTCTGATCATATGCCATGGTTCTGTTCCTTCTTGTCCGGTGGTGGTTGTTGGTGTGAGTGGTGCTGGCGTGCTGAGGGTGGTTCCTCAGTCGTAGACATACGCGGGTCGCGCCATGAAGTAGATCAACATCCCCAAGATGGGGAGGAACAGCACGAGCAGCAGCCAGCCGAACTTGCCGAGCGGGCCGACGTCGCGTCGCATGAAGATGTCGATCACCGTGTAGATCCAGGCGATCGTCATGGGGATGAAGATGAAGAGGGTGAAGAAGAAGTCCCAGAAATCCATGTTGTGCTCCTTGTGTTTGTCTTTCGATCTTTCGTGCTCTTGTCACTCTCGTCGCCTTCAGCGGGCAGCACATCCCCCAAAGGGGTGCCCCAGAGGCGCAGTCGGGTCGCTCAGCTCTTCGCGGTGCCCTGGTCGACGGCATGACGGACGGTGTCGACGGTGCGTTCTTCGCCGATCTCGTCGAGGTCGCCGGTGACCTCGAGGAGCCTCCTGGCACCGATGTGGAGACGGGCGAGCACCAGTTCGACGCCGTAGCGCTGCGCATACTTGAACGTCGAGGTCATTGCAGCGGCGCCGGTGCTGTCGACGTGCGTCATCACTTCGCAGTCGATCACCAACGTGGTCGGGAGACCGCCCTTCGCCGCGGCCTCGATCAGCAGGTTCTGGGCGCCCTTCTCGAACGCGTCTGAGTTCGAGAAGATCAGTGGCGCATTGAACCGATACACGACGATGCCGGGAACCTTGTGGGCATCGTTGTCGCCGGTGCCCTTGATGTGGCCGAACTCCCAGTGGATTGTCTCGAAGTCTCCGGTCTCGTCGTCGCGCCCGAGCTCTGCCTGTCCCGGGAAACTGGCCCGGTAGACCAGGTAGAGGATCGACGCCACGATGCCGGTGATCATCGCCGGCAGCAGGTCGAACCCGAGGACCACCAAGAACGTCAGCACGCCGAGGGTGAAGTCGACCTTGTCGATCCGCCACAGTCGAATGAGCTTGGCCGGACTGGCCGAACCCCACATGGCGGTGATCACGACCGCAGCGAGGACGGTCTCGGGAAGCCACTGGAAGGCCGGGGCCAGGACCAGCAGGGTGAGGAGCACGATGGCGGCCAGGAAGACGTTGGACATCTGGGTCTTCGCTCCGGCCGTCATCGCCGCCGAAGACTTCGACAGGCTGCCCGTCACCGGCATACCGCCGAGGATGCCGGCCCCCATGCTCCCGAAGCCGTAGGCCCGGAACTCCTGGTTGGTGGTGAGGTCGTCGTGGGTCTGCTTCGAGATCACCGACGAGGCGCCCCACCCTTCAGAGAATCCGACCAGCGCGACGACAGCACCGCCCAGCACGAGCGTCAGCCAGTCCGAGCCCGAGATGCCGCTCGGGACCGAGAATGTGGGCAGCCCTTCGGGAATCTCGGCGACGATGTCGATGTTCGGATCGGCCATCGCGACGAAGACCGACGCCAGCACGACGGCCGTGAGCGCCGCCGGCAGTTTCGGGATGAAGCGTTGGATGGCGAAGATCAACAGCACGGCCCCGACGCCGAGTGCGGTGGCCGTCCAATTCCAGTCGCCGACGTCCGACGCCACCGTCCACAACTTCTCGAAGGTGTCGCCGTCGCCGGCATCGACTCCGAACAACTTGCCGAACTGACCGACGATGATCTGTATCGCCATGCCCGTGATGAATCCGGCCATCACCGCCTTCGAGATGAAGTTCGCGACCCACCCCATCCGCACGAGCCCTGCAACGAGAAAGACGACTCCGGAGGTGAGCGCCAGAGCGGCCGTCATGGCCACGGCGGTGTCCTTGTCGCCGCCAGACAACCCGCTCACGACACTCCCCGACACGGCGGCCACCGAACCGGCGGCGGCATAGACCAACAGCTTCGACCCGCCGAACAGGGCGTAACCGATGAGCGCGAGCGGGGCGGCGTACAACCCGACCTCGGCCGGCACACCGGCGACGGACGCGTAGCCCATCGACTCGGGAATCAGCAGTGCCGCGACGCTGACGGCCGCGATCAGGTCGGCCGTGGTGTTCTTGCCCCAGTCGTACTTCCGGAGCCAGACGCCGGCCGGGAACCAGACCTGCATCTTGCTCGGTGCGGTGGGCACCTCGGTCGTCTTCGGCTTGGGGTGGTCTTCGCTGGCGGGGGCGTCGTCATCAGCCATCGTGGTGCACTCCTCCTCGTGCTCTGTCGGGGGTCCAGATCGCCCCGAACGACCCCTCGGTCGCGCACCGTGGGTGCCGACCTCGGGGTCGCCCGGGTGGGTCGAGATCAGCTCAGCTGATCTCTTCGACCTCGCCGACCTTCCAGCTCTTGTCGAAGAATGGCTCGAGCGGGTTGTAGAGCCGCAGGATCGTGAACCAGCCCTTGCCGGGCATGGTCTGGATCCAGTTGGGCTCCTTACCGGCCGGAGGTTCTGGACCGAAGTAGATGTCGTAGGACCCGTCGGCGTTGGGCACGGCAGCCGGGCTGGGGAACGACTGGCTCCCGGCCCGCGGGAACCGCTGCGGGGTCTGGAGCATCGACCGAGTCTGGTTGTCGTACACCGTGAACGACCAGAAGTTGTTCTCGGGGATGTTCGGCGGCAGCGTGCACTTGTAGTTCTTCGCTCCGTCGAAGTACTCCTTCTTGCTGTCGTAGGAGGCGACCAGGTACTGCGATCCCATGTCGGGCAGCTTCATGCACATCGCGGGCGTGACCCCGGTGGCGATGTAGAAGAACCAGGTGCGGGCGTTCAGGGTCCGGTAGCCCGTCGCTGGGTACGGGACGATGTTTCCGTCCTTGACTTCGGGCGGCGGTGTCTCATAACCGGCGCCCCCGACGAAGAGCCCGTTCATCCACGCAGAGTCGGGGTAGTAGCCCAGACCGTCCTTGTCGCGGATACGCCAGTTCAATGCTCGCCCGGTCGCACAACCGATCGCCGCTGCGTCGGCCAGAATCTTTTGCATCCGGTCGTCGGGCTCGAACTTCTCGCCCTTCACGATGCCGATTGCCGCGAACGAGCCGACGATCTCGAGCGAGAGCTGCCCGCTCGGCTGCTCCTGCACGACCTCGTTGAGGAGGTCGAAGTACGTCGCGTCACTCGGCGGGACGGTGTTGATCTCCAGCCCGGTGCCCTCGGTGTAGCTGACTGGCTTGATCTCGGCCGGCTTGGCGGGCAGCGGCCCACCCTCGAGCAGGGTGGCGATGCTGGTGCCGTAGCCGCCCGGCGTGTACGGGTAGATCTTCAGGTGCGACTTGATCGTCGCCACCGTCGGAGCGGGGTCGTTGTCGACCATGAAGCTGCGTCCGAAGGCCATGACGTTGTTCGTGGTCGGCCGTCCGACGTGGTAGCCGCTGTCGGGCATCGGGCCGTCGTAGTCGGGCGGGAGGAGGAGGAACTTGCCGCCCATCGAGCGATCCGGTCCGGGCCGGCCGAAGTCGATCACGTGCAGGAACCAGAAGTCGTCGAAGAGGCCGAGGGCGTCAGGCGGTGTTTCGATGACCATCGGCCCGTCGGAGAGATCGATCACGAAGATGTAGTAGAGGGTGTCGGCATTGGCGGTGAGGAACAGCGACTGGCTGTCCATCAGACCCGAGAACAGCAGCACGCCGCCGTTGTCCTCCACGCCGACGGCTTTCATGCCCTTGTGCATCGCTTGGAGCGACACGAGCTGGTAGGCGTTGTTGTACGCCTGGACCGCGTGGCTGAGGTCGAGGTTGTCGTACACCTTCTGCACGGTGTCGTCCGACGGTGCGCCATCGGTGAACGTCAACGTCCCGAGCGGGGAGTCGAGCGTGTCAGGGGTGGTGAGGTTCTCCGGAATGGCTGTCATGTCTGCTTCCCTGGTTCGTCGTTGGTGAGGATCGCGCATGCGCACCATCCGACCCTCAGAATGCGGCGTGAGCCCGGGTCCCGGTAGCCCCAAAAAGGGGCAGGCAAGGCGCAGACCAGGCTCAGACGCGGCGGCCGGCCACGCCCGAGCCAGCTCGAACTGATGGAGAAGCCGACTACCTCATTCGGGTTCGGCGGTAGTCCGGCCGTCCTTGATCGCGTCGCACATTGCGGCGTGGTCGAGATCGTTCTGGTCCGCGGGACGTTCCGGGACGATGGAGGCGTCACGAAGCCCACGAAGCAGGACGCCGACGTGATTGATCACCAGATCGTCACCAGCCCGAGCGACCTCGAAGTGTGGATGAAGATCCCGCTGAAGACGGCGTGGCGTCACGTCGACCTGAAGAAGCTGTTCATCGCGCAGCGCCTGCCGCGCACACCGTGCGCAGCGACCGCCTCACCATCCAGCTCGCGGTACTAGGCCTCGGGCCGTTCCTGGAGCCGATCGCGCGAGACCGGCTGCTTCAGCGGGCTGGTCTCGGCCAAGTCGCCGGTCTCTGACTCCTCCTCGGCCCAGTCGGCATACCGGCTGGCCCCGGCACTCGCCGTCAGTCCATGCGCGTACACACTCATGAGCACGGTGATGGCTGCGATGGTGATGATGGTGTCCGTCCCCGGAAGGTCGGCCTCCTCGACGACGAGCACCGAGAAGACGATGGTTGCGAGCCCCCGCGGGCCGAACCAACCGATGTAGGCAACCGTCGGCCAGCGCATGCCGGTTCCGATGAGCGCCAGCGCGACCGGCCCGATGCGAGCGATGGTCAGCGCCAGCGCCGCCATCACCCACACCTGCCACGTGCTCTCGGCGACCGCCGGCCCGATCACGACCGCACCGACGAGCAGGAAGCTGATCTGAGTGAGCACCGCGCCGAGATCGTCGGTGAACGCCTCGTTGGCGAGCAGGCGACCGCGCACGCGCTCGCCGTAGGTGAGGCCACCGGCGAAGCAGGCGATGAACCCGCTTCCGCCCAACTGATCTGCCACGGCGAACGTGATGACCGCGACCGCAGCGAGCGCGATCTGGCTCCAGGTCGAGCCCATCCATCGGGACCTGCTCGCCCGTGACAACAGCCATGCGGCGACGACTGCGACCCCGACTCCGACCGCGACTGCCACCCCGATCGCGTCGACGAACGTGGAGACGATTCCGTCGCCGCTGAATCCCTTGCCGGCGAACCCCATGAACAGGAGGATGAAGGGAAGGCTCACTCCGTCGTTCAGGCCCGATTCGACATCGAGACCGGTGCGGATGCGTTCCGGAACACGGGGGTTCGAGATCACCGCCTTGCCGAGTGCCGCATCGGTGGGCGCGATCATCGCCGCGACGATCGCCGCTTCCCAGCCGCTGAGGCCGTCGAAGAGGAGCACAGCGATCAGCCATCCTGCGCCGATCGTCAGCGGCAGGCCGATACCGAGCAGACGCGCCGGAAGACTCACATCCTTGCGCCAGGACGAGGGGTGCAGGGCGGCGGCATCGGTGTAGAGCAGCAGCGCGAGCGTGCCCTCGAGGACGGTGTCGACGACAGATGATGCGGAGCCGGACCCGATGTCGATGAGGCCGAATCCTTCCGAGCCGACCAACAACCCGAGCGCGACGAACACCATCGGCCCCGTGACAGCGGTCGACGAGGCGCGCCGCTGCACCAGCGCCCACCCGACGACGGACACGGCAACGAAGACGACCGCCCACTCACTCACCGCCCGAGCCTCCAGCGGCGCACGAGGGGTCCGACCCCTTTCAGGTGATTGCTGCCAGGGGTACACCCCACCCAGTTCGTCATTGTGTTCTCCCCGTGCGACGGATTCCCTCGGTGCTTCCCACGCCCTCGCGTCACCGTCATTGGTGAGCCGTGATCCGGCCGTCCTCGATCGCGTCGCACATCGCGGCGTAGTCGAGGTCGTTCTGGTCGGCGTAGGTGAAGGCGAACTCGGTGAGCGCCCGATCGAAGTTCGAGCCCTTGCCGAGATAGCCGGTGATCGCGACCGGATCACCCGAGCGGGCGTGTGCATGGGCCAAGGTCCAGCCGCAGAGGGTTGCGTAGTCGCGGAGTCGTCGTGGGTTCATCGTCTCCACCTCCGCTGAGCCCTTCATGTCGTGGAACTGGCGCCAGTAGTAGTGATGGCCGGCCTGGCTGCTCGACCACCCGAGGAAGATGTCGCCCGAGGCCTGCATGAGACGTTGCCCCTGGACCACCCGTTCTCCAGGTGTGTCGTACTCACTCGGCTCGAGGTGGGCTTCGAGCACCGACGCTTCGGCTTCCTTCACTTGCAGGAAGAGCGGATCCTGCCTGTCCCGCCCTTCGAACAGCACGAGCAGACAGCGAGTCCCGACGCTGCCGACACCGACGACCTTCAGTGCGATGTCGATCAACCGGTAGCGGTTCAGCAACTTCTTGCGGTCGTCGCGGATCGAGTCGCGGTAGAGCTCCCAGCTGTGTTCGACCTGACCACGCAGTTCGTCGGCGTCCTCGCCTTCGAGGTTCCGAAGGGGCACGATCAGCGGCGGGCGGGCGGCAATCCGAAGCACGCCATCGGCGCGCTCGGTGAGTTTGGTCATCGCCTTCAGGCTCGTCTTCGAACGAGCCTTCTTGGCCGACTTCGACGCGCGCTTCCGGTCGCTTTTCTTGGGAAGCGCGGCGCTGACCTGGTCGACCGACAGCTGGGCGTACCACACATCGAGCGTGGCCTGTCCTGCGAACCGGGCCATCGCCGTGCGGTAGCCGGCCACCGAGGCTGTCACCGCGTCGCGGGTCTTGCCGTGTCCGAATCCGTTCGATCGGCCGGCGAGCGCGACGCTGGCCGCCAATCGTTTGATGTCCCACTCCCACGGCCCGGGGAGCGACTCGTCGAAGTCGTTGACGTCGAAGACCAGCTTGCGCTCGGCCGATGCGAACTCGCCGTAGTTGGACAGGTGCGCGTCGCCGCAGAGCTGCGCGTCGAAACCCGAGACCGGGGTTGGTGCGAGGTCACCGGCCATGATCGCCGCCGCACCCCGGTAGAACGCGAAGGGCGACTCGCTCATGCGACCGTGGCGGATCGGAACAAGCGACTGCAACCGGTTGGCGTCCTGAGCCGTGAGCACGTCAACCGGGTCGGGTCGACCCGACGCAGGGAGCCACTCGGCGTGACTCGAGCGTGGCGCCGTCTTGCGAGCTGCCCGGCCGCGCTCGTGGCGTTCCTCGACCGTGAGGTGTGCGTGCGGCTCAGTCGCTGGGGGATGGGGCACGTGAGTCCTCCGGGGTGGGTTGCGGACCGGACGATGCCTCGGGTTCGTCGCCGGCACCGAAGTAGCCGATCGCTCGCAGTTCGCGGCTCAGGTCGTGTCCGATCGCGGCAACGGGAGCGGCGAGAATCAAGCCGATCATTCCGGCCACCATCCCGCCGAACGTGGTCGCCAGCAGGATGGTGAGCGGGCTCAGGTTGAGGCTCGAGCCGAGGAGCTTGGGCTGGAGCATGTTCTCCAGCACGAGCTGGGCCACGATCACGACCGCGAATGCCGCGACCGCCATGCCGACGCCGCCGTCGCCGAGGGCCATGAGCACGGCGAACGCGCCACCGATGAACGCCCCGATGTAGGGGATGTAGGCGCCGACGAAGTTGACGACACCGATGGCGAGTGCGCCGGGCACACCGAGGAAGTACATCCCGATGGCAATCGACACGCCGTTGACGAGCGCCAGCGCGGTTTGCCCGGTGAAGTAGGACTGCACGTCCTTGATCGACTTCTCGACGATGCGCTGCGCCGCGGCCCGCCGAGCCGGGTCGGGCCTGCGGTCCAGCCAGTTGTTGACCATGGTCGGCCCGTCTTTGAGCACGTAGTAGAGCACGATCGTTCCGAGGACCAGCCCGGTGATGAAGCCGGCGGCCGAGTTGGCAGCGGTCGCAAGTGCGGTCGCCACACCGTCGCGGGCCACGGGTGCCGCGTCCTGCGCCGTCGAATCGACCTCGTCGACCGCGTCGGCGCCGATGGGGAGGTCCGCCGCCCAGGTCTTGACCTCGTCCACCGCCTTTGAGAGGTTCTCGCTCAGCGCCTCGCTCTGGCTCCCGAGCGCCTCGGCGGTGATCAGCGCGCACCCCGCGAACACGACGACCAACCCGACGAGCACGATCCCGGCACCAGCCGCTCGCTTCAGACCGTGGTCCTGGAGCCACGTGACGATCGGTGCACACACGATCGCAACGAACGTGCCGACGGCCAATGGCGCGGTGATATCGCGGGTGGCGGCGATCGCAAGGATGACCAAGGCGAGTGCCACAGCCATACCGACGAACATCCAGCTGTTCGTGCCCACGCGCCGCACCCACGGCAGGACCTCGAAGTTCACCCTTCCGACCGGGTCGTTGTCGAGACTGGTGTCCCGCGCCGTCTTGTCATCGGTGTCGGCAGATTTGTCAGGCATCGAGATCTTGCTCCTTGTTCGAGGCGCTCATGCGCCGTTGTCCGGCAGGTCGGTTTGCGCAGCGCGCGCACTCATGCGTCTTGCATGGCGCTTCATGAACTCGTTGAGCAGCGCACCGATGAGCGAGATCCCGCTGAAGATGTAGAAGACCGTGAACAACTTCGAGACGTCGGTGGAAGGAGTCAGGTCGCCGAAGCCGACGGTGGTCAACGCCACCGCGCTGAAGTAGAACGAGTCGACCCAGCTCCAGTCCTCGAGGATGCGGTACACGACGGTTCCGGTGCCGAGTGCGAGCAAGCTGAAGAGGCCGATGATTCGTGTCGAGTAGGTCTCCCACGTCGATGCACCCTGCCCATCGGGCACGGCCTCAGCGGACACGCCGGCGCATGCGGCGTCGTCCCCTCCGCCCGCCTCGCCGCCGAACGCCCGCAACGGATCCCGGACTCAGCGGACGCCCGATCGTGTCGATGAAGAGGCTCGTGGGTCCCGTTGACGGCGCAAGCTCTCCTTCCGTGACTTCGAACGAGTAGCTCAGGTCGTCGCCGTCGAGTCGGGGCTGGCGGAGGACGACCACGACGTCGTTGACCGCGTCGTCCTCGAAGATCGACAGCAACCCGTTCGGCGGATCCGCGGCGAAGCTGTCGTCCCCGACGTCCCAATTCGCAACGAACTCCGACGTCGGGAGGTGTCCGGTCAGCCGTTGTGGCCGGTCGGAGAACCACAGCGTGCTCGCGGCGGCTCCATGCAACGTGAGCCTCCCACCCGCGACGCCGAGCTCGCGAGCTGTCTGAGCGAACATGTACTCGATGTCCGCAGCATCGGCATCGTACGTCGAAGCGAGTTCAGCGTCGTCGGTCGTGTCGTCGGTCATCAGGGGTTCCTCGGTCGGCAATGATCCACTCCTCTTGGCGTCAGGATCCCCCAGCCCGTGCGCCACCGGAAGCGCCAAATGGGAGACGCAACGGAGCAGGCCTCCACACCGATGCTCCCGCGCGCCCCCATGTTGGCGGTTCCGTTGGCAGTGAATGCGAGAGACGATGCACGCTGACGGGAGTTGGCCATGGACCTGAGCAAGCTGGACGAGGCATTCACCGGGCAGCCGTTGACCGCTGCCGACGTGGTCGCCGCAGTACTGGTGCTCGGTGTCGGGATCGCGCTCGCGCTGTTCGTCGGACGACTCCTCCGCCGCTACTTCGGTCGCCCTGGTCAGCAGGCCCAACAGCTGGCGAAGCTGGCCGGCCGAATCGGGCAATGGAGCATCGTCGGCATCGCCGCGGCGTGGGCGCTGAGCATTCTCGGGCTCGACATCGGCGGGATCTCGATCTTCATCGGATTCGCGTTGCTCATCCTGGCCCTTGCCATGAAGCCGGTCATCGAGAGCTTCGCCATCAGTGTGGTGATCGCCTCTCGTCCGGCCTTCGGAGTCGGTGACGAGATCGTTGTCGGCGATGTCGTCGGCGAGGTGATCGAGATCACCCAGCGGAGCGTGGTGGTGCGTCGCCGTGACGGCGCTCGCGTCCACATCCCCAACGCCGACGTCATCTCCGAGAACGTGACCGTGTTGTCGACCCAGCACGTCGAGCGCCGATCCAGCGTCGACGTCCAGGTCGTCTACGACACCGACATCGATGAAGCAGAGCACGTGATCCGGGCGGCCGTGGCCGATGTCGACGGCGTGATCCGTGTCGGGTCGATCCGAGTCATGTCGATCAGCAGCTGCGTGGAGTTCTCGATCCGCTTCTGGCACGAGTCGAGCATCGACGCGGCCAACGAGACCAAGGATGCCGTGCTCCGCACGGTTCACCGGGCGCTCCGGCGGGCAGGCATCGAGGGTGCCCCGTCGCTCGAGGTTGCGCTCATCGGCCAGGTACTCCCAGAAGGCGCCGCTTTGGGGCTACCCGACGCCGCGGAAACGCAGGAGGATTGACGAATGGCGAGACGAACCGAGGTTTGCGCGCGATGACGATGACCGACAGTGGTGGGGCGGCACCGGACGGCGCTGCCCCTGCTGAAGCAGCTGAAGACCCTGGTTCCCACGGAATCCAGGTGTTCTCGGCGCCATCGGACGCGCCGCGTGTGCGCTGGCAGACCGACCTCTTGTCAGCTGGCTTCACCGCAGCCCTGGGGTTCGTGTTGATCCTGGTCGCCGGCGAAGGATCGACCTTCGACAACTCGACCCTCGAGTTCGTGGGCAGCCTGCCCGGATGGCTCCTGTGGTTGTCGCAGGCGGCCTACGGAGTGGGTGTGCTGTACGGCATCGGCTTGCTGATCGGGGTCGGGCTCTTCGCCACGGGCCGGCTGGACGTGCTGCGAGACATGGTGTTGGCGGCGCTGTTCGCCGTCGCGATCGGCGTGGTGCTCACGCAGATCATCGACAACCGCTGGCCGGAGTTCGCGTTCCTCGATCTGAACCAGACTCGCAACACGTTCCCGGCCTTCTCGCTGACGACGGCAACGGCCATTCAGGCTGCAGCCTCGCCCTGGCTGACCGCTCCGATCCGCAAGATGGGCTGGATGTTCACCCTGGCCGCGGGAGTGGCATCGGTCTTCGGGGCGGTGACGACGGTCAGCGCCGCGCTCGGTGGCGTGCTCGTCGGCCTGTTCGCTGCGGCGCTCACCCGCTATGCCTTCGGCACCTCGGCCGGTTTGCCCTCGACGAGCCGGCTGCAGGCGGGGCTTGCCGACCTGGGCCTGGAGACCGAGACGTTGACGTACTTCGACAAGCAGCCGGCTGGTTCGATCGTCCTGTCCGGGACCTCGGCCGATGGCCAGCCCATCTTCGTCAGCGCCCTCGGTCGCGACTCGTGGAGCACCCGTCGGTGGACCCGGCTGTGGAAGGAAGCCTGGTACCAGGACCAAGGGGCACAATACGGATCTGATCGCCGCCAGCAGGTCGAGCACGAATCGCTGGCGCTGCTCCTGGCCGATCAGCACGGTGTGCCGGTGCCGGCACTGGTCACCGTCGGGATGACCGCGCTCGACGACGCGATGCTGGTCACCGACCTCTTCGACCACACGCTGACCGACATGGCGGAGAAGGACCCCGACGCCATCGACGACAAGGTCCTCGACGACGCATGGGCGCTCCTCGGCCAGCTCCACGAGGCCGACATCAGCCACGGCTCGATCGACGGCATGCACTTCTGGTTCGACCCAGCCGGTGAGCTGCAGCTGATGGGTTTCGCCGACTCGGCGATCCACCCCACCGACGACCAGTTGCAGCAGGACGTCGCCGCCATGTTGGTGATGACCACGCTGGGCGTCGGCGCCGATCGCGCCATCGCAGCCGCCCGCCGGGCGAAGGGCGATGACGGCGTCGCCGCCATGCTTCCCCTGCTCCAGACCGCTGCGCTCAACGGCCGACTCCGTCACAACATCAAGGCCCAGAAGCTGAAGATCAAAGACCTGCGCAAGCAGACCGCTGCCGCCCTCGACATCGACGTTCCCGAGCCCCAACAGCTGACGCGCGTGACGTGGAAGAGCGTCCTGACGCTCGCCTTCGTGGGCTTCGCGGTCTACTCGCTCATCGGCGGCCTCGCCGACGTCGGGTTCGACACCATCTGGAACACGCTGTCCGACGCTCGCTGGAGCCTCATCCTGCTCGGTCTCGTCTTCGCCGCAGCGACCAACTGGAGCGATGCCGTTGCGCTCGCCGCCATCTCGCCGAAGAAGGTTCCGATCGGCGTGACCACGATCGAGCAGTTCGCGATCGGGTTCGTCAACATCGCCGTCCCGTCGGCCGCCGGTCGCGTGGCGACCAACGCCCGCTACTTCGAGAAATTCGGCATCAGCACGGTCACCTCGACCACGACGGGAGCGATCACCGGCTTCATCGGATTCATCGCCCAGGCCGTTCTCGTCATCCTGACGATCGTGATCGGGGCCGGCAGCATCGATTTCTCCGAGATGCAGGGGGGCGGCGGAGCGCTCAAGCTGCTCGTGACCGCCTTCGCCATCTTCATCGGCGTCATCATCGTCGTGCTGCTGGTGCCGAAATTGAGGCACTGGGCCGAGGACAAGCTCCGTGGGCCGTTCTCTCAGATGGGTGACGCCTTCAAGACCGTGAAGGACCCCAAGCGGGCGTTGACCGCGCTCGGCAGTTCGATGGGGACCGAGATCCTCTACGGCGCTGGATTCGCCATGTGTGTGTTGGCGGTCGGCGGGTCGGTCAGTCTCGGCGAAGCCGTCTTCATCAACGTCACCGTGTCGCTGTTCGCCGGGCTGATGCCCGTCCCAGGTGGTGTCGGTGTGTCAGAGGCCGGTATGACCGCAGGACTCGTGGCGATCGGAGTCGACAGCGACCTCGCGGTGTCGGCCGTGCTGATCTACCGGCTCGTCAGCTACTACCTGCCTCCGCTCTGGGGGTATGTGAGCCTGCAATGGCTCGACAAGCGCGACTACCTCTGATCCCGTGATGACCCGACGGGTCGTGGGCGAGATCGCGTTCGGATCTGAGACGTCCGACGGGCCGCAGATCGGTGATTGGGAACTGGCCCGCAATGTGTCCGAGTGGATCGAGGTCCTGGCGATCTCGATCATCGCGATCTCGGTGGTCATCGCCATGGCGCAGCTGGCCCGGAGCGTCTTCACCGGCGGTCGGGGGCGGCAGGCATACAGCGAGTTCAAACGGTCGTTCTCGACCGGCGTCCTGCTCGGACTCGACCTGCTCATCGCCGCCGACATCATTCGTACCGTGACGCTCGACCAGACGCTCGAGAACGTCGCGGCACTCGGACTCCTCGTCGTCGTGCGGACCTTCCTCGCGTGGTCGCTCGTGCTCGAGGCCGACGGCCGCTGGCCCTGGCAACAGCCGACCAGCCCGCAGGCCGACGTGGCGAAACCGGATGAGGACGACCGCTGATGGCCGAGCGGCTGACGTTGCCCGAGAAGCCTTCGGGCATCGAGCGCTTCGTGCCCGGCGTGGGCAGCATCGCCGACGGCGCGCGGCACTCCGCCGGCATCGACCTACGCGCAGCACTGACCGTGTGGGCCGTGGTCGTGCCGCAGTCGTTGGCCTACGCGACGTTGGCCGGGGTCCCTTCGGTCCACGGGCTGTACGCGGCGACGGCGGCGTTGGCTGCCTATGCAGTGTTCGGGACGTGCCGCGACCTGAACATGGGTGCAGAGTCGACGGTCGCGCTCATGGCGGCCGCGACCGTCGCCCCGCTGGTCACCGACCCCGACAACGCCACCGAGCTGACCGCGCTGGTGGCGTTGCTCGTCGGCGGCTGGTGCGTGCTCGGGTTCGTGTTCCGGCTCGGGTTCATCAGCGAGTTCCTGTCGCGCCCGATCCTTGCCGGCTACGTGTTCGGGTCGGGCGTCATCATCGTGATCAGTCAGCTCGAGGCGCTGTTCGGCCTCGACATCGACACCGACCTCTACACCACCGACGTCGGCGCCGTCGCCCGCAATCTCGGTGATGCCCACGGCCTCACGACGCTGATCGGGGTGACAACGGTGGTGCTGGTGTTCGGGCTCCGCAAGCTCGTGCCCGCGATCCCGGCGCCGCTGGTCGCCGTTGTTCTGGGAATCGTCGCGTCCACCGTGTGGAACCTCGACACCGAAGGTGTTGCGGTGGTGGGGAACATCACCTCGGGTGTCCCGGTGCCGGGGCTCCCGGAGGCGTCGTTCAGCCAGTTCACGCAGCTGCTGCTCCCGGCCCTGGGGATCGCCCTCCTCGCTTACCCCGACAGCTTCCTGACCGCGCGTTCGTTGTCGACGGCCGGCGGATACACACTGGACGCCGATCAGGAGTTTCTCGCCATCGGCGCCTCGAACGTGGCCTCGGGGCTGCTCCAGGGCATCCCCGTCAACGGCAGCCAATCACGCAGCTACGTCCAACGAGACGCCGGGGGCCGGTCCAACCTCGTCGGGCTGATCTGTTCGGCGCTGGTGCTCGTCACGCTGTTGTTCCTGACCGGGCTCTTCGAGCAACTCCCGCTGGCGGTGCTGGCCGGCATCGTGATCGTCGCCGGGCTCGGCCTGTTCGAGATCCGCGATTTCCGGGCGCTGTGGCAGACCAGACGCTCCGAGTTCTGGCTCGGCACCATCACCGTCGGCTCGGTGCTGGTATTCGGGATGCTCGGCGGGATCGCGTTCGCCATCGGCCTGTCGATGCTGGTTGCGCTGACCCGGCTGATCCGGCCTCACACCGCCGAACTCGGGCGGGTCGAAGGCACCGACACCTACCGCGACATCGACAACCATCCCGACGCCCACCGTATCCCGGGCTTGTTGATCTACCGGATCGACGACGAGTTGTTCTTCGCCAACACCGCGTTCTTCGTCCGCGACGTGGAGCAGCGGCTCGCGGTGTCGGAGCCACCACCCGCCACGCTCTTGATCGACGCCGAGGGAATGTCCGACATGGACACGACCGCGACCCAACAACTCGGTGAGCTGCTCGACACCCTCGACGGCGCGGGCATCAGCGTCAGCTGGGCCAGGGTCCGTCAGCCGGTCCTCGACATGCTCGAACGGTCGGGCCTGATGGAGCGAATCGGCGAAGACCACGTGTTCCTCGAGGTCGACGACGCCGTCACGGATTTCCTCAGCTCGTGACCCCACGAAGCGACACGGTCACCGATCCGGACATGATCGACGGCGAGATACCGCCAGTACCTGGCACGGCGTGGGTGAGGCGCCGCCGGCAGTGATCCGACGGCTTTCACAGGCCGCGGCCCGCCGACTGGGCTCCGTTCGCCCGATCCGACTCGACATCGACCGTGAACGCTCGCGCAAGGTCGCGATCATGGTCCGAGGTGGCGAATCGCTGGCCCTGCTCGCCGAGGCGGAGCAGTGCAGCGGTGACCGTCTGGTCCTCGCTCCCGTAGAGCAGGATCTGTCGCCCAGCGGCGTCGAGGTGGTCGCCCATCGTCTGCTCGCGCACCACGACCGACGGCGAGCCGTCGCTGCCCTTCCTCGTCCGGATTCCGAGCCGCTGTCGGGACAGTTCGGCGCAGACCGCGGTCAGCATCTCCACGCACTCGACGCCGGTTTGTGGGTCGTTGACCGCGGGCGACAGCGCCATCAATGCGATGTCGACGAGGACTTGGACCGTGTAGCCGATGTCGCTCCTCGGGTCCCTGGCCTTCGCAATCGTCAGGCAGTCGAGAACACGGTCGAGATCGCGCTGGCTGAGTGTTCCTGAGGTCGACATCCAACCGATCGGCTCGTCGAGAATGGTGGCCTGCCCGGTTCCGGCCTCGATCACGATGCGTGCGTCCTCCGACGCCATCAGGTCGGCCAACCGGTTCGTGTCGATGCGAACGAGGTATCCATGGTCAGGTGCGGGCACGTCCGCCGCGTCGGCCGGCCGCTCGAGATCGATCTCGGGGACGACGACGTCGCCACGGACGGCGCGGCCGTGGGCACCTGCGGCCCGAAGGATCTGCCGTCCGGTCCAGCGGATCACCCGGTCCACACGCAGCGACTGGAGCGTGCCGTTGATGTACCAGACGATCAGGACGCCCGTGAGCATCAGGAGGATCACGGCGACGATCATCATCAGCGGCGGAGCGAGGCTGTCACCGGATCGGGTCCGGAGCAGGATCTGGCTGCCGACGATGAAGCTGGCGGTCAGCGCGAAGACCCCAAGAACGAGCTTGTCGCTGCTGCGGCGAAGCTGCATCCGCAACAGGCGCTTCGAGAACATGTTCGCGGTGCTGCCCGCCGTGAGTGAGGTGAGGGCCAGCACGATGCTCAACCCGGTGAAGACCAGTGCCAGCGCACTCAGGAGCGAGGCACGAGCCTGCGTGACGGTGACGGCAACCGAGCCCTGATCGGGTGTGGGCCCGTACCGCTCGACGGCCACCGCCGACAATGCCCCCAGAGCCGCACCAAGAATTGGGGCGAATTCCTGATTCTCGCGCAGTGCGGTGCGCAGGTCGTCGATGACGCCGCGAACGTTACGCATCGTCGGCGACGGACAACGGAGCGTGTCCAGGTTCCCATCGCACGTTGTCGAGGATCGCTCCCGACACGTTGCATTGATCGGCCTCGGTTCCGCTGAAATCGGCGCCGGTCAGGTCGGCGCCGACGAACTTCGTTCCCCACCGCACCACGACCCGATGGGCGAGTCTTTTCACCGAACGGTCGCGGTCGTCGCCACGGAGCGCCCGCTTGGAGATCAGCACCATGGACACACTGATCACCAGCGCGGCGAGCCCACCTTGGGCGCGACCTGCAGCCAGCCCGCTGAGAACCGCAACGAGTGCGATACCCCACGCCCCCAACGAACCACCGACGACTCGACCGATGATGCCGGCGAGCACCGCCAGAGCGAGCACCAGCGCAAGCCCGACGCCCCGGGCCGCCACCGCGATGTCGACCTGGCCCCAGATCAGGCGGATGACCAAGCTCGCGGCGAACACGACGGCGAAGGTCCAGACGAACGTCTTGATTGCGGCATCGATCCCTTTCCAGAACATGACCACCACGAACACGACCAGGATGATCAAGATGCCGGCCGCGCTCGAGGTGCGTTCCCACCCTTCGCCGTAGAGCCGGTCGCGAACAGCATCGATGGCGAACCCCGCGACGACGCCGAACACGACGGAGAGTGCGAGTGCTCCGATGAGGATGCCTGCCGCGACCGCAGGCGTGATGCCGAGGCGTGCGTTGCGCAGGTCTGCGTGCGAGAGGTCGGCCTCGGTGAAATCTGTCCCGCGCAGGTCGGCACCTGCGAAGTTCGCTGACTGAAGCGACTGGGACGCGAACGACTTCCGTCGAAGGTCCTCATCGCCATGATCGGTCGTCATCGCACGCACACCTCACTGTGAACGGCCGCCGACTGGGGCCTGATCCCATCCTCCGGCCACGGAGCCGCCCGGGGTAGCCCCAGAAGGGCGAAACCAGGGTGCACGTCTCGACGAGCCCCGACGTGGGCCTCTGACGACTACTCCCCTGGGGCACCTCCTTGGCGCTACCACCCACGCCGACAACGCAGCACAGTTGGAACGACGGGTCCGCTGGACTCGTTGGCATCGCAGACGAGGGAGGTGCCCGTGGTGGACAGACAGGCACTCATGGTCGGGACCTATTCGGACCTGACGATCGCTGATGCCGATTATGCAGCCTTGCGCCGGCTGTACGACAGCTTGGGCGCACCGCATGACTTCGACGCGGTCACCATCGCACGCAAGACCTCTGGCGAGGTCCGCTTCCATCTCGGACTGGAGGACGGACGTGGATCCGGCGGCACGGACGACACGACGTGGAGCGTTGCCGCCGGTCTCGCCGCCGCATTGTTCCCATCGGTGGGTGCCGACTCACCCAGCAGCCGCTCGCTGCAGCTGGAGGTGCTGGCCGCCGTCGCCGGGACCATTGCCCAGTCCACCGGTAGAGCAGGGCTGATGTCGCTCGGTTCGCATCTCGACGAATCACCGGCAGCCCTTCTGGCGGCTGCCAGTCCCGAGCACGAATCCTGCGTGCGCGAGGCGCTGAGCCAGCCGCGCAACCTGATGGCGAAATGGGCGACGGTCGATCTCGCCTTCATCGAGGACACGGCTCGAGCCGCCCAGCGACGGGTCAGACACTGACCTCGCCGAGAGACCCGTCGGCCGGAACCCGAAGTGCTCCGCGCAATCTCCCTATTGGGGCTACCGCGTGGGGACGCCCCCGACGGATCATCGATTTGAGGGCTGACTGGGTCCTCGCCGTCCGAAGCCAGGAAAGGGAACCAACAAGATGTCCGATACGAGGATGATCACCCAGCAGCCGGCCATGAAGACCACGATTCCGATCCCCGAGAACCGCACGACGCCCGACAAGGTCGAGACGTCGATCGGCACGCTCGACTTCTTCGACGGGATTCCCGTTGGCGACACCAAGGACACACTGGTCGACTTCGTCCAACGCGGCCGCGCGGTCGAAGCCTTCATCAACCTGACGCCTGCTGCTTCGATGTACTCCCTCCGCCAGGGTCATCGTGATCTGGGCCTGACCGAGTGCAACCAGATCCTGATCGCCGAACAGCTCGGCGACTCCAAGCCACTCGTGCTCACCTGGAACAACACCTCGCTGTACACGTGGGGGTTCCTCGACCTGAAGAAGGACGGTCCGACCGTCATCGACATTCCGCCCGACGTGCTGGGCATTCTCGATGACATGTATTTCCGCTACATGAGCGACATGGGCGCTGCCGGCCCCGATCACGGCAAGGGCGGCAAGTACCTCGTGCTTCCCCCGGGCTACGACGGCGATGTGCCCGACGGGTACTACGTCGTGCAGTCGCAGACGTACTGCGTGTGGAACTTCATGCGTGGATATGTGCGGGGCAACGTGCAGGATCCCGACAACGTCAAGAATGCCGCGGACAACATCAAGCAGAACCTCAAGGTGTATCCGCTGTCCAAGAAGGACGATCCGCCGGCGATGGAGTTCAAGAACATGTCGGGCCTCGCGGGGTACAACACGATCGCGCCCAACGACGTCAGTTTCTTCGACGTCGTGAACGAGATCGTGCAGGAGGAGGCCGACGGTTGGCTCGACCCCGAGCTGGCAGGACAGCTGCGTGCGGTCGGGATCATGAAGGGCCAGAAGTTCGACCCGGATGAACGGCTGAAGAAGGTCCTCGCCGACGCCGTGGCGATCGGCAACGCGTACGCCCGGGTCAACACCGTGTACCCGCAGGACGAGGGCTCGTACATCTACCACGACGAGCACACCGAGTGGGTCATGGCCTACCCCGACAAGGACACCACGTTCCTCCAGGAGGGCGCCCGACGCATGGATGGCCGGCTCTGGATGCACTACAACGCCGTGTGCGTGACCCCGGCCATGGCCGTCACCAAACCGGGCGCCGGATCGGACTACATGATCACGGGCCTCGACGACAAGGGTCGCCCGTTGGACGGCGCCAAGAGCTACAAGCTCCATCTGCCGGCGAACTTCCCGGTGAAGGACAACTGGTCGGTCACCATCTACGACCCCCAGACCCGGAGCATGCTGCAGACCGACCAGCCGTTTGCAGGAATCAACAGCCTGAGCGCCGATCAGAAGCAGAACGCGGACGGTTCGATCGACGTCATCCTCGCGCCGGAATCACCAGAGGGCATGGAGAAGAACTGGATCCAGACGATCCCTGGCAAGAGCTGGTTCATCCTCCTGCGGGCCTACGGGCCCCTGCAGCCCTGGATCGACAAGACCTGGCGCCCGAGCCAACTCGAACTGATGGAGTAGCCGAGCACCCCCACCATCATCAGCGACGGTCAGTCGCCGACGTAACCGAGGGCCCGCGCCTTGGCGACGGCTTCGCGCCGGCCGTGCACGTTGAGCTTTTCGTAGAGCGTGACCGTGTGCTTCTTCACGGTCGCCGGCGCGATCATGAGTTCGCGGGCGATCTCCTTGTTCGAGAGTCTCTCGTCGAGCAGCCGCAGCACGTCTGCTTCGCGGCTCGTGAGCGCCAAGTCGGCCGCGAGGCCCGCGCTCGCTCCGGGCGCCGACTCCGACGATGGATCGATCGCCGCGAGAATCGTGCCGACGTGGGTGAGGACATCGCCGTTGACGTCGAGACGACGGAGCAGGACCGCCAGGCGGGGGCCGAGGTCGGCGAGCTTGCGAACGATTCCGCCCTCGTGGGACAGGTTGACTGCGTCCTCGAGCACATCGAGTGCACCGGCCTCATCGCCCTGGGCATCGAGGTCGAGCGCATGGAGACCCAGGAGCCGGATGGTGAGCGGACGATGATGATTCCTCCGTGCGACTTCGATCGCATCTGCGAGGAGCTCTCGGCCGCGTTCTGCGTCCTCTCCGGAGGAGAGAAGGATCTCGATACGCGCGGGAATCGGATCGAACCACATGTATCGATGCCCAAACGAGAGGGGATCCGCGGTCCGCGCCCAACGCAGCGCCCTACCCGGCCGACCACGCCGAAGGTCGAACTCGGCCATGAACGCCTCGACCTCGGGTTGCAGGAACTCGCTCCGTGATTCGAGCACGTACTGCACCACCGCCTGGGCGCTCGCGTCCGCATCGTCGTGGCGACCCTGCGCCAGCTCGATGCTGGCAAGGATCATCCCTGCGTGGGCGGGGCCGACCGCCTCGGCGGCGAAGCGGTTGTCGAACACGATCGACGCATGGTGCTCGGCATCGGCGAGCTGATTGCGTTCGTAGGCGCAGCTGCCGAGGAAGTAGTGCGCCGTCGTGATCGTGCTCTCGAGCCCGAATCGCTGGCCGATCGAGAGCAGCTGCGTGGCGTGCAACTCCTCGGCAGTGAGGTCACCCTCGAGCCAGCCGAGGTAGGGCAGCGACCATGCCAATGGATCGAACGGGGCGTCAGCAAACCGCGGGTCGCCGATCACCGAGCCGGCGAGCCGATGGGCGTCGTCGGAGCGCCCTGCGCCGGCCAGGCCGACGACTCCGAGGACGAAGGCGAAGGTGAGGTGCCGACCGGGAAGGTCGGCGAGCAGCCGTCGAGCTTCCTCCGCGTCGGTGACAGCACCCTCGAAGTCGGCACTGAGGAGCTTCTCGTAGGCGCCTCGAAGGATGAGGACCTGGCCGCGTAGCCAGCGGGCGGTGGGGCGAGGCTCGCTCTCGGACTCGTCGAGGAGCCGTTCGACCCGATCGAGCCCTGCGCTCATCTCTCGGTGACGCGACTGCACTTCACCGAGGATCCACACCTGAAGCATCAGCAGGTCGGGATCGTTGTCGAGCAGGTCGGGTGGAATCCGGGACACCAGCCGCTCGAGCTCGGTCCACTGCTCCAGTTCGATCAGCTCGTTGCCCTTTTCGGCTGCCACCGCTGCCAGTTCGTCGTCGGCACCGATGACCCGGAGTTCGTCGATTGCCTCCTCCACCATTCCATTCCGGAGGAACACCCTCGCTGCAGCTCGGCGGAGTTCCTCCTCGGGGACGTCGAGACCCGGGCCGGCCGCCGCACGCCAGTTGTCGAGCAGGCGGGCGAACAGATGGTGGAATCGATACCAATCGCCGGTTTCATCGAGCGGGACGATGAACAGGTTGCGCTGACGTATCCAATCGATGAACTCCTCACCGGAGATAGGGAATGGCGACGAGACGACGGAGCCACGCCCTCCCTCGACGGCGGCGATGGCGTCGCAGAGCTCTGCGCTGAATCTGCTGAAGTGCGACGCGAGCAACAGGTGCCGCCGGACCTGGGCCGGGACCCTGTCGAGGACCTCGGCCACGAGGTACTCCTGCGCCGCCTCGTCGAGGAACCCGGCCCCCATCATCGCTTCATCGCCACCGAGGCGGAGCGCTTCGATCGCAAGGCGCACGCCTGTGGGCCACCCCTCGGTCGAAGCGTGCAATGCGGCAGCCTGTTCGGGGCTGATGGCGTGGTGCGGGCTCGCCGCGACGAACTCATCGATTTCCTCGACCGAGAACGCCAGATCAGATCCCAGCACTTCGCAGAGATGTCCCTGAGCGCGCAGCGTCCCGGTCGGCAGAGGTGGCTTCTCCCGGCTGATGATGACGAGACGAAGCATCGGTGACGGATGCGTGATGAGCTCGGAGACCAGGTGATGCACGAAGGCCGACCTCGCCTGGTGGTAGTCGTCGAGCACCACGACGAGTTGGTCGGGGAGCTCGTCCAACTCGTTGGACAGTTCGGTGATCAACACATCTTCAGTCGGCAGGAGCGGGGCCGACGCCATCTGTGAGGTGAGCTCGAGCGCATCAGGGAAGACGTTGCGAACTGCGGCCACGAAGTGCGTCAAGAACCACCGAGGATTGTCGATTGCCGGATCGATCGACATCCAGCAAGTTCGGCGTCGGATGTTCCTGCTCCATTGGCTGACGAGAACGGACTTGCCGAACCCGGCAGGAGCACAGACCACCGTCGCCCACCGATCGAGGCCTTGGTCAAGACGCTCGTTCAGCTCGGTGCGGATCAGTGCATCGGCCGGTGGATCCGGTCGGTGGACGAACGCCGCCCGCACCGGCAGGCCAGAAGTCACCGTGTCACCTGATTCGGCGCTCACTCGATTCTCACCCGGGTTCATGCGCGCGCCACGGGTGATCTCGCCATCCTCCACGCACGGGAGGCTAGTGCGAGCAGCCCAGGTGTCTGTGAGGCCAGAAGGCCCACGTTGTGGGGCCAGCAGTCCTGGGTCGTGTCGCGTCAGCGATCGACGTAGCCAAGCGTTCTTGCCTTGGCGACCGCTTCGCGACGGTCGTGGACACCGAGCTTGTCGTAGAGCGTGACCGTGTGTTTCTTGACCGTTGCCGGTGCGACCATCAGCTCGCGGGCGATCTCCTTGTTCGAGAATCGCGCGGCGAGCAATCGCAGGACATCCTGTTCGCGTCCGGTCAATCCAGGCGTCCCTGTGAGGTCGATGACAACGTCGGGGCCGTTCTCGTCGTCGTCGTCGTCGTCGCCGCGCGAGTCGATCGCCGCCAGGATCGCCCCGACGTGGGCCAAGAGGTCGCCACTGACGTGCAGCCGTTGGAGAAGTGGAGTGAGACGGGGCCCGAGGTCGGCGAGGCGACGGATGAATCCCCCTTTCTGCGACATGACCACCGCTTCTTCGAGCGGGCCGAGTGCGGCACACTCGTCGCCGGTGGCCGCGAGATCCAGAGCGTGGATCCCGAGCAGGCGGATGATGAGCGGGCGATGATGCCGACGGCGGGCCGACTCGAGGGCCAGGTCGAGCAGTTCACGGCCGCGAGCAGCATCGGCTTCGGAAGTGAGAAGGACTTCGATGACCGCTGGGGCGGTGTCGAACCACATGAATCGGTGACGATCGGGGTCGAACTCGACACTACGAGCCCAGCGTAGGCCCGATCCTTGTCGCCGCAGACGGAGGTCGAACTCGGCCATGAACGCGTCGATGACCGGTTGCAGGAACTCACTCTGCATGTCGAGCACGTACTCCGTCACCGACTGCGCCGTCGTGGCGGCCTCTTCGGTGCGGCCCTGCGCCAGATTGGTGGATGCCAGAGCCATCCCAGCATGAGTCGCATAGATCGCCTTCGTCGAGTAGCGACGATCGAGGACGACCGCCAGATGGCGTTCGGCGTCGTCGAGCCGGTTCTGCTCATATGCACAGACACCCAAGAAGTAGTGGCCGAGCGAGTCGATGTCTTTCGGCATGGCCCGCTTGTCGCTCGAGAGCATCTGAGCGCCGGATCTGCGCACGGCATCGAGATCGCCCTCCAGCCACCCGACATACGCCTGCGACGACACCGCGGGGTGGTAGGGCATGTGCGCGAACCGGGCGTCACCGACCAGCGAGTCGGCCAAGCGGTGTGCCTCATCGGATCGACCCGCGCCCGCCAAGGCAGTGATCTCGAGGATGTATGCGAGGACCAAGCGACGGCCCGGATGATCCGCGAGGAGGCCGATCGCGGTCTCTGCATCGGCGATGGCGCCCTCGAAGTCGGCCTCGACGAATTTCGAGTACACCCCGCGAAGCATCGCGATCTGACCGCGCAGAAACCGATCGCCCCGGTCTGGTTGCTCGGTGCGGTGGTCGAGCAACAACTCGGCCCGGTCGAGAATGGCGACGAGCTCGCGGTGGCGCGACTCGTTCTCTCCGACCACGCAGGCCTGAAGCAGCAACAGCTCGGGATCTGCGTCGAGCACCTGCGCCGGAATGAGCGCCACCAGACGCGCCAGCTCGGCCCACCGCCCCTCCTCGACCAACTGATCACCGTCCGCCCGGGCCACCGCGACCAGTTCGGCGTCGTCGCCGGCCAGAACCAGCTGCTCGATCGCCTCCTCGAGCATGCCCTGCTCGCGAAACACACCGGCCGCCGCCCGATGGACGCTTGGCTCGGAGACATCGAAGTAGGAGGCCGCAGAAACGCGCCAGTTGGCGAGCAGCCGAGCGAACAGATGATGGAACCGAAACCACCCACCCGTGTCGTCGAGCGGGATGACGAACAGGTTGTGCCGCCGGATCCAGTCGATGAACTCGGCGCCGGTCATGGAGCCGGGCGGCGTGGTGCCAGAACCGATCGCGCTGGCAGCATCGCACAGGGCCGCGCTGAACTGGTCGAAGTGCGACGCCACGGCGAGGTGCCTGCGGACCTGAGGCGGCGTCCCCTCGAGCACTGCGGCAACCAGGTACTCCTGGGCAGCGTGGTCGAGGAACCCTGCGCCCACGACACGCTCGACGGCGGATGTCCGCAGCGCCTCCGCCGCCAGACGTGCACCCGCCGGCCATCCCTCGGTCTCCAAGTGGAGTGCGGCGAGCTGCTCCGGAGAGCGTGAATGGCCCAGCTCCTGCTCGATGAACTGTCTGAACTCGTCGGGCGAGAAGGCAAGGTCGGCCATTCGCAGCTCGACGAGACGCCCCTGGGCGCGCAGCGTCGCGATCGGCAGCGCCGGCTCCTCTCGACTCACGAGGACGAGATGAACCGAGATCGACGGGTGCCGCAGCAGGTCGGCAACCAAACGGTGGGTCCGCGGATCGGTGACGCTTTGATAGTCGTCGAGGACGACGACGATCGGCTCGGGCAAGTCGTCGAGCTCGTTCGACAGCTCGGCGATCAGCCTTTCCAGCGCCGGCAAGGGCTCAGCCGACAGCATCTCGGAGGTGGCCGGCAAGGCTTCAGGGAACACCTGACAGATCGCCTCGACGACGTGCAGCAGAAACGACTGCGGATCGTCGACCGACGGATCGAGCGAGAACCAGACGACCGGGCGCTCGACCCGCTCGCACCATTGGCTGACGGCGACAGACTTGCCGAAGCCGGCCGGCGCACAGACCAGGCTCATCGGTAGCTCGAGGCCGCGGTCGAGCACCGCGTTGAGCTCCGACCGGTCCAGTCCATCGACCGGTGGCGCAGGGCGGTGGAGATACGTCCGACGGACGCCGCGAGCCAGCCTGGTGCTCCTTCCGCTCGCGTCGATGGCCGCCACGACATCGACGTTAACGAGGCCGGGGTCGCGCGGGCCAGAGGCGAAAGCCTCCGGGGCTGCCACTTCGATGACCTCGCCCGGGCACTGCTGCGTTGGCTGATCGGCGGCCGCGCTACGGCCCGATACACAGAGCGCCACACCCCGGCGACCTTGACGTAGGTCTCGCCACGAACCAGCAGTCACCCACAGCGTGGCGGCAGGGACGGGCCGCGTCGATCATCAGCTGAGTGAAGCGTTGCACCCACCGGAAAATGGTGACGTGGTCAACCTCGATGCCGCGTTCGGCCAAGAGTTCCTCCACATCTCGGTACGACAGCCCGTAGCGCAGGTACCAACGCACAGCAAGATCACTTCGGACGGAAACCGGTACCCGGCAAACGAAACGGACTCAGCACGGCAGCGGCGATTCACGACGACACGATCTCCGGACTGAACCCGATCTGCCAATGCAACAGGGCCGGCCTGAGTTCCTCGGTCCGCTGCTCGTCTCTGTACTCGAGAGACCCAGGGCGCGAGCCTCGACTCGGCGGTAGCGTTGAGCTGTGGACGTGCAGCTCGAGGATCAGCGAGGCGTCGATCGCGGCGCGATCCGCGAGCGGCTGGAGCTCACGGCGGCCGAGCGCGTGCAGCGCCTCGTCGACGAGGTCGAGGTGTGGTCGCAGATCCGTC
>Ga0307380_10002378_pt1 | contig 26823 bp, 30 predicted proteins | sample UN3MG_FD_202239 | JGI IMG/M metagenome (GOLD analysis project Ga0307380, IMG submission 202239) | Soil microbial communities from Risofladan, Vaasa, Finland - UN-3 | ecosystem: Environmental > Terrestrial > Soil > Coastal area > Acid sulfate soil | place: Finland: Risofladan, Vaasa | collected... | reverse complement strand
GTCGCGGAGTGACTACTAAGCAATATGTCCTGGGAAGGAGACATGAAGATTCCAGTTTAGGTTTACTCAAAGTAGGGCGGTATCTTGCCATAGACGGGTCTACCGGGTCTGATGTTTACCTTGACTGTCTTGGACCCCATATTGTGCTTATTTGCGGGAAACGAGGGTATGGTAAATCATATACGATGGGTACACTGGTCGAGGAGCTGGCACTGCAGCAACGTCCCGTCTCTGATAATATTGCAGCTGTTATTATAGACAGCATGGGTATCTTCTGGACATTGGCCAACGCCAATACAAAAGAAGAGGAGGTGCTTTTAACTTGGGGTCTTAAACCCCAGGCACTGGATATACAGACCTTTGTTCCAAAAAGCAGTCTTTATAGATATGTCGATATGGGGATAGAAGTCAAATGTCTCACTATTGCTGCCAGTGACCTGTCCGGGTCTGACTGGTGCACCCTGTTCAGGGTCAGTTCAGTGCATCCTTTGGGAGTACTGATCACAAGAATTATCCAGGACCTGACAGATGGAGGTGATAGTTTCTCGCTGGATGAGATGTTAGATCGTATCGATTCAGACCCTTATGCTGATCATGATACAAAACTGGCAGCACGTAATTATCTTGGAGCTGCCCGGGGTTGGGGGCTGTTTGAAAAAGAAGGACTGGATATCCACGAGATCATACGTCCCGGAGGAACCTCGGTGATAGACCTGAGCAGCTTATCTGATGAAGGAATTCAGTCTGTGATAGTGGAAATAATTGCCAAAAGAATTTATCAGGAGCGAATACATGCCCGCCGCCAGTATGAGATCAACAGGATGACAGGCAGCAATATCACCACAGTGCCTATGGTCTGGATGTTCGTGGACGAGGCCCACCTGTTCTTACCCCAGACCGGCAGCAATCCGGCAGGGGACGTACTTGTCAATGAATGGCTCAGGCAGGGCAGGCAGCCCGGGCTGTCACTGGTACTGGCGACCCAGCGGCCTTCGGCCCTGCATCCCGACGTGCTGAGCCAGAGTGATATCATAATATGTCACCGGCTAACATCCCAGGATGATATCAGTGCATTGGAAAGTATTCGCCCAACCTACATGCATCGCGGGATAGCTGACTCGATTCGTAAAATGGGTGAAGGAAAAGGTGTGGCATTTATTGTGGATGATACGTCTGAAGCATCCCATGTGGTCCAGATGCGGCCCAGACTGAGCTGGCACGGCGGGGATGAACCGAGTGCTATGGGATGACATTCGAATTATCTTAAAAAGATGTAAGAACATTAGAATATAAACATATAAGGTATGCCTTGTAAAAAATCTATAATATTATAAGGTGTTGCATACATCAGGCAGCGGGCACATGGATGAATTATCACATTGTTCAGGGTCTATATATGCCATTTTTTCCGCCATAGTATCACTCAGTCGGTCTGGAACACACTATCAGGTAATGGTAAGGTCCAGCTTCTCTTATCTCGATCAGTTCGAATCCACACAACCGCAGTATCTCTGCCGCATCCAGTTCAGAGAATCGATCATCCACTGGCGGTCCCACAGGTGTACTTTCCTTCTTCCAGTCAACAAGTGCCAAAATACCACCGCTCTTCAATATCCTCATAATCTCTTTTAGTGCCAGAGAGTGGTCGTCAAGTTCATGGAATACATTTGACATAAACACCACATCAGCAGTTCCATCAACCACAGGAAAACTGGCCTCACCTGATTTAAAGGGAGTAAGGTTGGTTATGTGCCTGGATGCTACTTTGGCCCGTATGACCTCTACCATCTCATCCAGTATATCCAGAGCAAGTACCTGTCTTACACGTTCAGCAGCCGGCACTGCGAAATATCCGGTACCAGCACCGATATCTACAAACACGGTATTTTTATCCAGGTGAATCATATCCAGTATGGCCTCAGGATTGAGAAACTCCTTGCGGTCCGGGTCATCCAATACAGCAGCATTTTTCACATTGAATTTGTGGGACATATTAATCTCCTGAGGTAGAATTAATATAATAGGATATAAATGTTGGTTGTGGCAAAAATGTGCACAGACGATTGTTGAAAATCATATAATCATAAAAGTGATATACCACTAACCTCTTTAAATTACCAGATGGCAAAGAAACGGAAAATTAATACTAAACCTGCTAAAAAGGAAAAAGAAGTTATTAAAAAGAGCAAAACTACCAGGCCACGGGTTAACCCGATGATATTTATTGTTATTGGTACTGTATTGATCCTGGTTGCATTATTACTTAATGTTAATTCTCCGGATCATTCAGACCAGGTCAATGATTGGCAGGTGGACGAATACGGTATCATGTCCTACCCAACTGATAGAGGTATTCCGGTCTTCGAATCCACCATCATCAATGATACACCTGAATATTCCCTCGAATCTATTATTTTTTCCAGCCGGGATGCTCAGATCGCTGCTCTTTTGAGAATCCCGAACAGCAGCGAACCAGTTCCCGGAATACTGATCCTGCCTGGAGCTACAGTATCTAAAGAGGGCGAGCAGGGTCTCTCCGAAGAATTGGCAGATATGAGATATGCTTCCATGGTGATAGACCAGCGCAACCTTGGCGGGGTGGAATTCCGGCCGGACAGCCAGTTGTTTGAAGCAGGGGAAGAGCCTGTTGAGCACAAGATGGTGTTCGATGCATTAAAGGCCGTGGATGTGATGAGGCAGCATCCTAAGATCGCTGCTAATAACATTGCTATCATCGGGATCAGTAACGGGGGCAGGTTTGCTATTATTGCTACAGCTATTGATCCATCCATCAAAGGTGTGGTTGGGATCAGTACCAGCGGATATGATGTGGAGTCGTACAATTCCACTCAGATGACAGTAAATCAGACCCGATTTTTACGATCCATAGACCCAGATATCTATTTGGATAAATTACAGCCACGGAAATTAGTTATGATGCATATGCAAAATGATTCAATAATTCCTATAGAATTGGCACAGGCTACCTATAATAAAGTTGAGGTTCCCAAGGTCTTCTATCCTATGGAAGGAAGTGGGCACGGGTATAATGTTGCCATGAGGAATATCCTGGAAACAGAGCTGGGAATAATATTTACATAAAGAAACAGAAAAATCAGTTCAGTTCTATAATTATTTTGGAGATTAAATAAATAAAATTAAACACATCCAGGCAGAAATAGACATGGATACATATAACAATCTAAAACATCTTTCCCAACTCAGGAAAACTCCATTAAAAGAAACAATCCGGGAAGCCGTTGTTGAGTATATCAAACGGCATGAAGACGATTTAATGGAGGATTCATTTTTCGATGTGGTCGGTTCATTTGCCACTAAAGAGGGTAACTGGAGCGAAAGGGACGACTGGAGGGAATAGATGCGAATATTCCTGGACACCAACGGTCTTATCGCATTGAGCGAAAAATAAAACCCACGGATTTACAGTGGTCATTCAGACGTCTACACCAGCGCCTGCTCGATCCTATCAAGCGCGGTCTGTATCCGCTCCCTGCTGGTTGCATAGGAAAATCTAATAAAGTCCATACTGTGGGGTCCGAAAGCACTGCCCGGTGTGGCAGCCACATATGCCTCTGTCAGCAGCTTCTCGCACACCTCATCTCCGTTGCCGTATTCGCTCACATCAGCAAAAGCATAGAATGCACCGCTGGGATAATTGCATTTAATACCCATATTGTTCAGGCCTTCCACAAGCAGGTCACGGCGGGCTTTGAACTCTGTCACCATCTCAGGAATGAAATCCTGGGGACCTTTCAGCGCTTCCACACCGGCCCACTGTACAAACGTAGTAGCACTGCTCACGCTGTGGCTGTGGAGCTTGGACATGGACTTAAATACCTCATTTGAGGTGGCCAGGTAGCCCAGCCGCCAGCCTGTCATGGCATATGCCTTTGAAAAACCGTTGATGGTAATGGTACGCTCATCCATGCCGGGAAGACTTCCGATACTGAAGTGCTCCTTTTCATAGATGATTTTCTCATAGATCTCATCCGAGATCACCATGATATCGTGGTCAATGGCTAAATCAGCGATCTCTGTTAGCACATCCCTGGAAAAGATACCGCCAGTGGGATTGCTGGGGCTGTTAACTACAATAAGTTTGGTCTTTGGAGTGATATATTTAGCAATATCAGTTGGATTGAAATCATTCTCAGGGTCCAGGGGTGCCCATACAGTTCTTCCCCCCGCGATTGTGATACAGGGATCATATGTGACCCAGGCCGGGTCGAACAGTATTGCTTCGTCCCCCTCATCCAGCACTGCCAGTATGGCCTCGAACACTGCCTGTTTAGCTCCAGGTGTTACGATCACATGGCCAGGTTCCACATTCAGGTTGTTCTCGTTCTGGAGTTTCTCTGCAATAGCCGATCGCAGCTCAGGGATACCGGGTGCAGGGGAATAATGCGTATCGCCCCTTCGCAGCGATTCTACAGCAGCATCGCTGATATTTTTCGGGGTGTCAAAATCAGGTTCGCCGAGACTGAATGAAATAACATCATGGCCTTTGCGTTTAAGCTCATTGGCCAAACCTGTCATTCGCAGAGTGGCCGACTCTTCAATACTTTGCAGACGTCGAGATACCATGACCTCAATCTGGACTTATAATTATTTTAATCTTTGCACCATTTTCACTGCAGCCTCTACGGCCCGTTTAGCATAGTCCACACGTTTGTGCGCATCAAGCCTGCTCATGCCGGGACCTGAAATTCCCAGGGTCACAGGTTTATCATATTCCAGTGCCAGGTCTGTGATCTTACGGGTAGCGTGTTGCACTACGATCTCGTCGTGTTTGGTCTGCCCTTCGATAACGCAGCCTATGGTAACTACAGCATCGATCCCCGGATCAGTCACCAGTTTCTTAATGGCCAGAGGCATGTCATAGACACCCGGGACCATTATTGTTTTCTCAACCGTAGCACCTAAAAAATCAGCATGTTCCCTGCCCAACATCTCCATCTGGTAGGTAATGTCCCTGTTAAATTCTGCTACCACAAATCCCAGTTTTATATCACTCATAACAATAATCTCCAGTTTTACTAAATATTATCAATCATATTATAAATTTTATATGTTCACTGGCGGGCCACTCCGGCGTCTTCATAGCCCTGGCGTTGACCTGTACCCGCCTCTTTTTCCAGATCATGAGGCCGGGAAATCAGTTTGACCACATTCAGTGCATGTTCCCTTGTACGTCGTTCCATAAGCCAGGCAAGGGTCTTATCATCAGGTGCCTCATCTTCATGCACGAACACCTCTATCACATGGACATTGGTCATCAACTGGGCCTGGATTATTCCCTGGGATGCCTCATGGGCGCATATCTTATCCCTGGGATCAGAACCCGGCATACCCAGCGCCATCACAATATCGCAGCCCTGCTCTTCGATCAGTTTTTTACAGGCAACCGGCAGGTCCTTGATACCGGGTACAGTATAGCGCATAATTTTTACAGACGCATTGTTCCGTAATTCATCAATAGCAGCTGCACCCATATCATATCTGGCAAAAGTGGTATCAGCAATGCCTACCGTGACCATATTTTCTCCAAATTACTAAGACTCATTAATCTTATCCAATTCCATTTTGGCAGCTTCCACTCCAGCACCCACACTGTTTATTATACCACGTTTTTTAAGCACCAGTTCCAGTGCCGTGATTGTGGTGATCATATCAATTGGCGCGAAATTACCCATACTGCCAATCCTGAAGATCTTGCCTTTCAATTGGGACTGGCCACCAGATATCTGTATACCCATGTCCAGCATCTCACCGCGTAACTCCTTATCTGTGATGCCACCCGGAATATTCATGGCAGTGACCGTATTGGAATAACTGTGATATTTATCGATCTTTGGGAACATTGTTATGCCGAGCGCGTCAGCAGCTGCACGAACAGCAGCAGCACCCTGGGCATGTCTGAATTTCCTTTTCTCCATTCCTTCTTCCTGTACAATGAGCAAAGCTTCCAGCATGGCAGAGAATAGCGGGACTGCAGGTGTAAAAGGTGTCTGGGTAGGTGTATTGGCTGCCGATTTTCGGTACGCCTTTAGATCAAGATAATATGGTGGTTTATCGACCATTGCTTCCCAGGCGGCATCGCTCACAGTAATTGCAGATAGACCAGGTGGTGCAGCTATACACTTCTGGCTCCCCATAAATGCAATATCCACACCCCACTTATCGACAAGTACTGTGTCCCCGCCCACAGTGGTAATGGCGTCCATAATGAACAAAGCATCATGTTTCTGTGCTAATTTCCCTACTTCTTCAGCAGGATTCTTGATACCTACACTTGTCTCATTATGTACCATAGCAACAGCTTTTACCCCTTTTTCAAGGGCGGCTTCAACAGCCTCCAGGTCTATTGGTGTACCCCATTCGAACTGCAATTTTACTGCTTTGCCGTAACGCTCCCCAATATCACATAATCGTTCCCCAAATTTGCCGTTCTCTATAGTAATAATTGTATCATTATTCCCGATCAAATTACCGATGGCGGCCTCCATGCTTGCGGTTCCCGATCCCGATATAATAAATATATCATTAAAGGTCTGGAACAGATCACTTAGAATCTCCCTGCTCTTGTCATAGATATTCCCGAATTCATCTCCTCTATGCCCGAACATAGGTTTACCCATGGCTCTTTGGATCCTGGGTACTATAGGGACTGGGCCTGGTATCATCATCAAAGTATTTTCAAGTTTCATTGTGCAAATCACTCGACAAAGTTCAATCTAGGTTGAGGGTACTAAATAGAATAACTTCCATGTATAGCTTTTGATTTTTTAAACAAAACGAAATACTTTTTTGGCCTGGAATTTTAAGCTATTTATTTAAATATGCTACCACACATTTAGCCAAATATGCTACCACATATTTAGCCAAATAAGCTACCACATATTTAGCCAAATATGCTACCACATATTTAGCCAAATATGCTACCACATATTTAGCCAAATATGCTATCCAAAAGCCATTTTACAGCATCAATGTAAGCATTTATCTCTTTCATCAGGTATGCCGGAAATCCAAATATTGAAGGTGACATTGTTTCCCACCATAGAGGTAGAGTAATTACTATAAGCAGGAAAATAAAACCAATACAAAAGAGGAAAACCTGTCTTGGACTCATATTTATAATTTTTTAATTGTTAATTTATAGAATCTGTTATATAAATATATCGTGTGTTCTCCATAAACTATATGATAATTCGTTTGGCTTAAAGGATGTATGATTATTGGATTACTTGGACCTGAAGGAACATATTCTGAAAAAGCTGCAATAAAATTAGATACCAGCGCCCAACTCAAGTATTTCAATGACCTGGAAGAAGTAATCGAATCTGTAATTACTGGAGAGGTTGATTACGGCATTCTGCCTATTGAGAATTCACTGGAAGGATCAATCGGCATTACCATGGATGCACTTTTGGAATATAATATTAATATCATAGGAGAGGTCATCGTCCCCATCCGGCACTGCCTGCTTTCAAAGGGGAGGATGGAAGATATAACAGTGGTATTATCACATCCCCAGGCCCTTGCTCAATGTCATAAATTCATACGTGCCAATTTCAAGGATATTAAGGTTCAAACCACAGGAAGTACTTCACATGCTGCCCAGGCTGCATCCGGTTCAACTGAGATGGCTGCTATAGCATCCAGGGAATCAGCTGAGACGTATGGCCTGAATATCCTTGCAGATGATATACAGGACTACAGAGAAAATTATACCAGATTTGTGGTGTTGGGAAAACATATACCTGATAGGACAGGGAATGATAAAACCTCAATAATAATTCACCTGCTGCGTGATAGACCTGGGGCCCTGCATGATCTATTGGGTGAATTTGTTAAATATGATATTAACCTGACCAAGATTGAATCCAGACCTTCAAAAATGGGTCTGGGAGATTATTTATTTTATATCGATATGGAAGGGCATCAAGGAGATGAAAATATAACAAATGCTTTTGAAGGGATTAAAAAACTGGTGGATCAGGTAAAAATCATCGGCTCATATCCCAAAAACACAAAAAAATAAATGATGAGTTAATAAAGTATATAAATCTGCAAATACTTTTATTGTAAATGAGTTTCCTGATCAAGTCTGAGATTAAAATATTATGGCAGAAGATATTCTATAATATAGAGCATGATATTCCTACTATTAGACCTAACTTAGGAGATTATGTAAACACTGTTGAAGTGCAAAAAAGACTTGATTATGTTTTATTCTACAATCCAAACATTATCAGAACAGAATACCTATCAACCCTTGACAATACCAGAGAAAATATTGATGAGTATCATAAGAGTAAAGGTCTCGATCATGCCATGTTCAGGAATTTTAGCAGACATGACGAAGCCCAGGGATTAAAAATCTTACAGGTCATCAATAAAAACATATATCGACCGATTTTTGTGAGTTTGGGTAAAGGATTTGGTATGGTGCGGGGTGTAAAACCACACGAGAAACGTGTTTCATACGAAGTCAGAAAATGTAATGAATGTATGGACCTTCCAAATATTGGTCTGCATTCTTGTTTCTTCTTTGCAGGAATTCTGGCAGGTATTTTTACTGCCATATTCCGTCAACCTATGGGAGTATATGAATCTGTTTGCAGAACCTCGGGAGGGGAAACCTGTGATTATGAGATCGGTATGATAAGTGATGAAGATTTTGAGAAGAATGTAGATAAATATCTAAATATTAAAGTTACACCCGAAGGATTAGATCAAGTAGAGACCTTATTACTTGAAAAAATCAGAAAATTATTATCCAGTAAAGATACTTTGAAACCTAATGTGGGGACAGATATTCACATTATGGGGTATCAGCTGAGAATTCTCAATGCCTTAGCTACAAATCCTGAAATTATGTCAAATACATATCGCAAAGCCGGGATTCGATTTAGTAAAAAATTTGAAAAAATCCTGCGAGAGGTCTATCATGTTAATGGGGAAAAAATACTAACAGAAGCCCTTCCTCTATACTATAAAAAACAGCGGCTGGCAAATATTCACTCAGTTGAAAAATTCCAGGACGGATTTATGATCACATTCACGGAACCCCTGGATTGTGCAGGTATTAAAAAACTGGATATTAAGCCATGTGCTTTTATGCAGGGTGAAATTGAAGGTATAACTAATATTGCAACCGGAAAGACTTCTAAATGTGAAATTCAGAGTTGCAGGTATGATACCAAAGAAAAGTTCTGCCAATATAGAATTTCTTATGAAGTGAAACAAGAGGACGTTCCTGAATGGCTTAAAGAGCTTCAGGACGTTAAAGAGAATCCAGTAGCTTAATTTTATTATTTTTCGGATAGATAATTTACGAATAATGAGAATTCAGAAATTTGTACCTGACGCACCAGGCGTCTATTTAATGAAAGATAAGGCAGATAATATAATATATGTGGGGAAGGCATTATCACTGAAAAAGAGGGTGTCCCAGTACTTCCAGAAACATGATCATGACACCAAGACAAGTGCCTTATTAAAAAATGTTTCTGATCTGGAATATATTATTACACCTACCGAGGTGGATGCTCTTATTCTTGAATCCAATCTAATAAAGGAGCACAGGCCCCGGTATAATATAGATATGAAAGACGATAAACAGTATCCTTTTATCAAGATCACTATTAACGAAGATTATCCGCGTATTTTTATAACCCGTAAGAGACTTAAGGACGGTGCAAGGTATTTTGGGCCCTATACCAGTGCAAGGGCCATGCGTGAGACCCTCAGATTGGTAACCCGGGTTTTCAAATTACCCCAGTGCAAGAAAAAGTTCAGTCTTAGGAGCAGACCGTGTCTAAATTATCATATGGGACTTTGCAGTGCTCCTTGCAGCGGTATTGTTAATAAAACAGAATATCGAGTAGCAGTGGATGAGGCCGTCCAATTTTTAGACGGCAGGAACACAGATCTGATACATAAGTTAGAAACCAAAATGCAGGATCGTGTATCTAAAAATGATTTCGAAGCTGCTGCAGTGGTGAGGGACCAATTAAGCTCTATTCGAACCGCTTCAATGCGTCAGCAGGTCACCGGAGGTTTTGAAGACTGGGATGTGATATCTATAGCGGTTTCAGGTGAAATTGCCTCTGCCCAGGTATTGTATATCAGGGAGGGAAGCCTGGTGGGCCGCTCAGAGTTTGTGCTTAATTCGTGTGGAGCCGAGGATAATGAGGTTATGGGTGCATTTCTTAAACAATATTATAGTGATGCACCAGTTCCTGGAGAGATCTTGCTTGACACTATGCCAGATGATGCGACTATATCGCAATGGCTGCAGAGTTTAGGGAACGTAAATATTAGTATTCCGGCAAGGGGTCGAAAGAAAGAATTGGTAGAGATGGCAAATAAGAATGCTCAGTCTTTGCTCAAAGTTACCCTTCTAAAGGATGAAAAAAAGGAAAAATCCGGGTTTTCCGCACTTGTGGAACTTCAGGATGTTTTGAGCTTGAACAATTTACCTGAACTTATAGAAGGTTTTGATATCTCTAACATCGGCGGCACCGATGCGGTGGGCAGCATGGTTGTCTTTAAAAGCGGCAAGCCTGACAGGCGGCATTACCGCCTTTTTAATATTAAGACGGTAAATGTAATAGATGATCCTGCCATGATGAAGGAAGTAATATCCCGCCGCGTAGCTCATATTGCCAAGGGTGATGATACGCTACCTGACCTTATGGTCGTGGATGGAGGACCCACTCAGGTAGAAGCAGCCATGTCTGCGTTAGGTACATTTTATCCCAGTATCCCTGTAATCGGACTTGCAAAGAAATTTGAACATATCTATTTACCTGGTGCTGATGCTCCTGTAATCCTGCCACATACTTCACCAGCTCTCAGGCTGTTAAAGCATCTAAGAGATGAATCGCACAGATTTGCAGTATCTCACCACAGGAAGCGCAGGTCATCACGATTAAGAGCTTCCATATTGGATGATATTCCTGGAGTGGGAAAAAAACGAAAAAGTATGCTGATCAAACATTTCGGATCGCTGGATAAGATACAGGCAGCAAGCATAGAAGATCTTGAAAAAGTTCCCGGTATTAGTCATAAAATGTCACGTGAGATATTTGAAAAACTTCAGGGTTCCAAAAGCTTATAAGTCGTAAGGTAGTTATGGGATGACCAAGACCATTATTAAGTTATTAATAATTTTAAAATTTCAAAATTCTGATTGGAGGATATTCATTTATGGCAAGTAAAAGACCGGCAAAGACGTTCCGCAATTTCAATAGTAGAAGATCATATACTCGAAGAAAATATATGGGCGGTGTACCGGGAAGCAAAGTCGTACATTACGATATGGGCAATCTCAGGACAGACTTCCCAATACAGCTCACATTGGTGGCTGATGAAGCGCGCCAGATCAGAGATGGGGCACTTGAAGCGGGCCGAATCACAGCTAACAGATTATTAATTAAACAACTGGGTGTGCAGAATTTCCATATGAAACTTAGAGTGCATCCATTCCAGGTAATCAGAGAGAATAAACAGGCTACTGGTGCAGGGGCCGACAGGGTCAGCCAGGGAATGCGGCAGGCATTCGGAAAAGCAACTGGTGTTTGTGCCCGGGTAAGAAAAGGCCAGAAAATCTTTACAATCTCGGTTAACAAAGAAGGATTCCTGATCGCCAAGGATGCTTTGAGAAAATGCGGCCACAAACTCTCAACTCCCAGTAGAATTGTAGTGGATAAAGGCCAGGAAATGGTCCAGTAATATTATTTACATTAAAGTATATTATGGAATTGTAACAGCATGGGAGACTATGAAGCAAATTTGGATCGGGCAATAAAAATGCTGCCTGATATTGAAACTTCTGATGAGAGGTTTATAATCCCTGAACCTAAAATATTTTCGGAAGGAAAGGCTACTGTACTGGAAAATTTCAGCCAGATAGTAGATGTTCTGAACAGGGAACCAGATCATGTGATGAAAGCTCTGACCAGAGAATTGGGTACTGCCGGAAAGATCGACGGGCAGCACGCAGTATTCCAGGGGAAGTTTACATCCGAAGCTATTGCTGAACAGATCGAATCCTATGTTAACGAGTATGTGAAATGTTCTGAATGCGGACGTCCCGATACCAAACTGATAAAAAGTGACCGTATACTCATGCTCCAGTGTGATGCATGCGGGGCCCATCGTCCTGTGAGAAAGAGAAAAGCAAGCATTGAAGCCAAGAAGGACGCTCTCGAGGAAGGCGAGACCTACGAGTTCAAGATTGAAAGCATAGGGTCAAAGGGTGATGGTATTGCAAAGGTCGACAAGTATATCGTATACATCATCGGGGCCTCCAAGAAGGAAGTAGTGAAGGCCAAGGTCAAGCGTATATCAGGAACTGTGGTTTTTGCTGATCTCGTATAATACCTACTCTGGCTAATAGCAGGCCAGCGACATATGTCAAAAATATACCGATATGGAAATGAAAAGGGGTTGTGGCCTAGTCAGGAATGGCGACGGGCTCCAGCGGATAAAATGATGAGCAACGGGTCTACTGAGACTTGCTCGACGGGGCGGGTCAGTGAGGAGCCGTTGGAGCACTGATTTGTGTTCTCCTTGAATTCTTCAAGGGTTCGGAGAGACCCGTCGATCGTGAGTTCAAATCTCACCAACCCCACGTTCCCTTCCGCTTAATTTATAAATAACAAATACCATCAATAAGACATGAAATCTAATATCCGAGATATCCTCGTTCTGATTGTCGCAATCGTACTGGCAATCATTATTGTTCCTTTTATATATGGACTCATAGTTGAATTTATAAGGATCATCGTCATAATTGCATTTGCATATGTATTCTTTATCATTCTGAAGCAATTACTGAAGTAAAGAGGGATAATTTTAATAATATCTCAAATAACCTATAATACAAGAGGATTGAATATTGCGTTCAGTACAACGAGTAAATAAAAAAACCACCCCAACTTCCCAGAAGGAATTTGTAAAAGACGGGGCACGGTACGTAGTGTTGAAACCCGCGGGTTACCCAATGAGGAGCATGCTTCATGAATATCCCGAGATTTCTGAAAAAGACGTTTTTGAGTTCTATGCTCAGGAACAGTGGAGCGGATTGGTTGTCCGCACAGGCGAGTATCTTTTTGATCGCAGGATGTTCCCGGATTTCGCATTTAAGGTAACTGAAGTAGTGCCAGAAGATAGTGCAATAAGCCATGATACTGTGTTTATTGTAGAAGAGGCAAAGATAGAGGAATTCATTCCCGAGATATTCAGCGAAGTAGTTTTTGACGATGTAATAGGGCATGCAGAAGCAAAACGAAAATGCCAGCTTATCCTGAAGTATCTTGATGACCCTGAGCGTTTTGGTAAATGGGCCCCACGAAATGTATTGTTCCACGGACCCTCTGGTACAGGCAAGACAATGATGGCCAAGGCCCTTGCCAATGCAGCCGATGTTCCTATCCTGCCCATAAAGGCCACCCAGTTGATCGGCGAGTACGTAGGTGACGGTGCCAGACAGCTCCACCAGCTCTATGACAGGGCAGAAGACCTCAGGCCATGTATTATCTTTATTGATGAACTGGATGCCATTGCTCTTGATCGGCGTTATCAGGACCTAAGGGGCGATGTGAGTGAAATTGTCAACGCATTGCTCACTGAGATGGATGGGCTTGATGAAAGAGAGGGTGTATGCACCATCTCTGCTACCAACAGGATAGATACCCTTGATCCGGCAGTAAGGAGCCGCTTCGAAGAAGAGATAGATTTTGGCCTGCCAGATAAAGCTGATAGGCTAGCCATCATAAATTCTAACATAGCTTCATTCCCAGTGGAACTTGACAAAGATGTGAACATCACATCCCTGGCTGAAAGGACAGAAGGCCTTTCTGGGCGCGATCTGGTTGAGAAGATCCTGAAGACCGCACTACATGCAGCTATTATCGAAGGTGAGCTGGTAAATAATAATTATATTGAAGGAGCCTTGAAAAAAGCAGTCGCTTCAAGTCCTTTCAAGAATTCTGATGAAGGGATGTTCAGGTAATATGTTCCAAAAATAATGAAAAAGAAACAGCTTGAGATCCTGCTGGAAAAAGTGGAAAGATTCGATTCTCCATCAGCCTACCTTGAACAATATTCAACTCCTGCACCTATCGCTGCTGAACTCCTGTTTTTTGCATTAATGAACGGGGACCTGGATGATACCGTGTATGATCTGGGATGCGGCACTGGTATCCTCGCTATAGGAGCCGGGCTGCTGGGTGCCAATAAAATAGTTGGTTTTGATATAGATAATAATTCACTTAAGATCGCCAGGTACAATGCTGCTAAATTCGAAGTTGATATTGAATATGTTTGTACCCGTATTGAAGATGTTCAAGGAAAGGTTCATACTGTACTCATGAATCCTCCGTTCGGAGCGCAGAACAAAGGCAATGATCGTCCTTTCTTAAAAAAAGCAGTGGAATTAGCTGATGTGGTATATTCCATTCATAATGCAGGAAGTTATGAGTTTATCAAAAAGTTCATTAGTCCAGCAGTAATAACAGACAGTTATATTTTGGGTTTTCCTATAGAACGAACTTTTAAGTTCCACAAAAAGGATAAGGAAGTTGTCAACGTAGAGATATACCGGATCGAAAAAAAATCAGCCTAAGTAAGAATCATTGTTTATACCAGATTCCGGACATTAAAATCATATTGAGGGATTATTATTAGAATCAAGAGAAAAAAGACCGTTTCAAGAAGAAAATTGATTAATGAAGAAACAACTGATCAGCAAGTTCCTGAGACTGAAGAACTAGAGGAAACTACAGATGAACCTGTGACTGAGGAAATAAAAATTGACTCAGAAATTGAAATTACCACCGAAATTGAGACAAGCACAGAAATTGAAACTAGCCCAAAAAATGAAGCATTTTCACCTGAGGAATCTGAGGAATTAGTGCTTCCCGGAGATATTATCGGCACATCAGAGGAGTTTATTCCTGGCAATAATACCTTTAAAAAAGGCGGCAATATCTATTCCACAGCTACAGGATTAATAAAAATCAACGCCAAGACCCGTAACATTTCAGTAATTCCCGAGACTGATGTACCACCTATGATTGAAAAAGGTGACGTGGTTATTGGTCGTGTCAATGATCTGAGAAGTTCAATGGTATTAGTAGAGATCGCAAAGATCGAAGGGAAAGGAGATCGTGAGATAGTAAATCTCCAGAATGCTGCGATTCACGTATCCAATATAAAGGATAGTTATGTGAAGGATGTTATGTTTGAGTTCAGTCCGTTTGATATTATTAAAGCCAAGGTCATTGACCTTAAAACAATGAGACTCACCACATCAGGCAAAGACCTGGGAGTGATCAAGGCTTATTGTGGAAAGTGTCATTTAGCCATGGATAAAGCATCGGACAACGGAGAAAAGAGCAACACGCTGAAATGCCCAGTGTGCGGCAATATAGAGTCGCGAAAGCTTTCATCGGATTATGGGATTACTATTGTATAAAGGTGGATGTGGATGAATCTAAAAATTATTGAAAAAACAGATGATGAAATAAAGGTTGAAATGGCTGGTGAAAGCCATACACTGTTAAATGTTCTAAAATCGTCACTACTGGATGACCCTCGTATAGAGGTTGCAACGTATGATATCAAGCATCCTACTATCAGTGAACCTATTCTTTTTGTAAAAACAAAGGGCGTAGATCCTGTAGTGGCTATTAGAGAAGCATCAGATAGAATAATTGAAGTATACGAGGAATTCAAAGCTGTTTTCAATGAAAAAGCCAATATTTAGGCTATGCATATAAAACCTGAAATAAGAATTCTTGGTATCGACGATTCGTCACTGCACCATGAACAGGTGATGATTGTCGGTGCCTTTTTCAGGGGTGGGGAATGGCTGGATGGAGTACTACGTTCATACATTACCAAAGATGGGGATGATGCCACTGATACCATCATCAGGATGGTGACAGATAGCAAGCATTTTGGACAGGTAAGAATCTTGATGTTTGACGGTATCACGTATGCGGGATTTAATATTGTTGATATCAAAGCTATCCATGAAACAACAGGGATCTCATGTATAGTGGTCATGAGGGAATGCCCGGATTTTGATAGTATACGCTCTGCACTTGAATACCTGCCAGACCCTGTTACAAGATGGGACTTGATAAAAAGAGCCGGTAACATCAATAAGGTTCTCACCCGCAAAGGTGAAAATCCTATTTTTATACAGCGTTGTGGTATAAGTCTGGAAGATGCAAAAGAGATCGTCCAGTTATCGGCTGTCCACAGCAATATACCTGAACCCCTGAGAGTAGCTCATCTCATAGCTACAGGGATAGTCTGCGGAGAATCTACTGGAAAACCTTAATTCATTTAAAAAGTTCACAGAATAAATTGTGAGCGGGTTAGGGAGTGGGAGGTTTGATTAAAATAATTACCCGCTCAATAGTTAATACATTATAAGTATCATATTTATATTTTTCTATAAAATAAGGAAAATTGTGTTCAAATAAATATATTATTCGAACACAATTACATGGACATTATTTTGTTTTGTAAATATTCATTTTATTTTATGAATTATGCCATTTCTTTTACAAGCCTGGCGATCTCATCACCCACCTCAGAAGTGGTGCTGTTACCTGCCATATCTTTTGTCAGCACTTTTGCTTCTATGATGTCACGTTCAATAGCAGCTACGATACCATCTGCGGCTTCCTTCTCACCCATCTGTTCCACCAGCATGGCGCCAGCCCAGATGGTAGCGATGGGGTTGGCCCTGTTCATACCCTTATACTTAGGTGCACTGCCGTGGATGGGCTCGAACATGCTGGTACCCTTGGGATTGATATTGCCGCCTGGTGCCAGGCCCAGTCCACCCTGTACCATGGCGCCCAGGTCTGTGATAATATCACCGAACATATTGGGTGTGACCACCACGTCAAAGAATTCCGGGTCCTTGACAAACCACATTGTTATGGCGTCCACGAAATTAAGGTCAGTGGTGACGTCTGGATATTCAGAACCTACAGAATTGAATTCCTCTCGCCAGAACCCATAGATGTCTGATAGCACATTTGCCTTGTCAACTGAAGATACGTGTTTATCCCTTTTCATAGCCAGATCGAAAGCATACCTGATTACCCTCTGGGTTCCTTCTTTGCTGATCATGCCTATCTGGTATCCTATTTCTTCGCTGTCAGACTCAATATCCAGCCCGAACTTCACATTATACATGGTACGTGCCACTACCAGCTCATGCTTGCTGGTACCCTTTTTAGCACGGCCTCCTATGCCGATGTAAAAATCTTCAGTGTTCTCCCTTACCACAGTAAAGTCGATATCTGCCGGTGTTTTATCCTTTATTGGACACCATACACCTTCTAAAAGTTTTATCGGACGCAGGTTTATGTACTGGTCAAAGTAGAACCTGGCTGCAAGCAGGATACCCTTCTCAAGCACACCTGGCTCAATCCTGGGATCCCCGATACTTCCAAGGTAAATGTTCTTATACGTGTTCAGTTCCTTCAGGGCGTCCTCTGAGATAAGTTCCCCGGTCTTAAGATAATGGTCCGCACCATGGGGGTAGTCTATCCACTCCACATCAAAGCCGTAAACTTCACCGGCGGCGTCAATAACCTTCCTGCCTTCTGCTATGATCTCTGGTCCTATACCGTCCCCTGCTATCACTGGTACTTTATACTGGCTCATGCGCTCACCTGTTGTCTTGTATATTCGATAAGTCCGCCTGCGTCCACTATACCCTGCAGGAAGTCTGGCATGGGAGTTGCTGAGTAGGTCTCGCCCTTGGTTTTATTTGTGATCATACCGGATGCAAAATCCACTTCAATTTCATCACCTTCATCTATACGATCCGTATCAGGACATTCCAGAAGTGGCAGCCCAATATTGATTGAATTCCTGAAAAATATCCGGGCAAAGCTTTTAGCAATGATGCATTTGACCTTTACACCTTTTAATGCCAGAGGTGCATGTTCACGACTGGAACCGCATCCGAAATTGTTTCCTCCGATAATAATATTACCAGGTTCGACCACACTGGCAAATTCCGGTCTTACTCCTTCAAAAGCATGCCGTGCCAGTTCTTCAGGCGTATTCAGTATAAGATATCTGCCCGGGATGATAGCATCAGTATCAATGTCATTCCCGAACTTCCAGACATTTCCTTTCATTTTAGTTCTTCCTCGTCGCTATAATAGTATCTAAAGATTATATTATTTTGGTTAATACAGGTGTCCGTAGAATCTCAAATAGTTCTTGATCGCTATTGAGGCCTGCTTCGGATACTCTTGCTTCATATATTGTACAAACCCGTCCCTGCCGCCACATTCCTTTACCATATACAATAAGTGGTCTATGATGTCCAGGGACTTTTCAGAAGGATTTTTAGGCATCTCGAATGAGATACATAGATCATGAGGGGAAAAATACTCTTTTCTGATATGGGGTGAGACCGAACCCATCAATATCCCGGATTCAAGTTCAATATATGCGGGTACACCCTTTTTCTCAAGTCTTACGATCTCTGTCAAGGCTGAGATATTTTCATCTGAATAGGAATGAAGTTCCAGATATATGGTCGGTTTATTTTTAATAATGACATCCAGCAGATGGGGTACGTATTGTGTATAATAATCCTTATCAAGGGTACTCAGATATGATCGTTCAGACACTTTTGGCATAACCAGCAGCGATCCAGTCCCGGGCGGTGTCAGTCGTTCAAGCCTTGGAGAAGTAGATATCCACTCATCGCCGTGCAGTCCCCCGGCAAACAGACGCACCGGTGTTCCTCTGCCGAATCGTTTCATATTATTCTTCTTTTTTGCCGTCCTTAAGGGTTTTTTGCCACTCATCGAAATTACAGTGTGGACAGCCCAGATCCCACGGTCTCTTTCCTTTGGTTATGATCTTGATATGGTTCATATTATGTACTTCACAGAGCTTATCAGTCACTACGATCTGTCCGCTCTTGGGCAATGGTAATGCAAAATTACAATTAGGGTATCCGGTGCATCCTATGAACCGGCCGCCTTTCTTGGAGCGCCGAATAATGAGGTCGCTGCTACATTTCCCACATTTCCCAATGATCTTATCTTCCCGCAGACCGCTGCGCAGGCTTTCCCCGATCTGCTCCTTGTTATTAGTAAGTTCTTCGAATATTATATCCAGCATCTGCCTTGATTCGTCCACCACTTCATCTTTTGATTTGGCACCTTCGGCGATACGGTCCATCTCATTCTCAAGGGTGGCCGTCATATCAGGTTTGGATATTGTGTCGGCATATTTTTCCAGAGTATCGATTACAGCAATAGCGGTCTTGGTTGGTTGTAAAGGATTGCCATGAACATATGCCCTGGCATAAAGTTTGGAAATTATCTCATGCCTTGTTGATTTTGTGCCCAACCCCAGATCCTCCATGACCTTAATAAGCCTGCCCTGCCCGTATCTGCCTGGTGGCTGTGTCTCTTTGTCCAGCAGCTCTTTATCATTTACCGTTAGAACCTGCCCGGTCTCAAGTTCCGGCAAAATCATGTCCTCTGGTTTATTGTAAGGATAGTACCAACGCCATCCTTCTTCTACAATACTGGCGCCCCGTGCTTTGAACTCCTCGTTTGAAATGTTCAATAATACTCTGAGTGTGTTCCACTTTGCAGGGCCGGCAAAGGTTGCCAGGAACCTGCGGGTGATCAGTTCATATATATTCCACTCGTCTTCTTTCAAATCTGATTTTTTAACATAGGAAGCTGGAATAATTGGCGGGTGGTCTGTGGTCTCTTTCTTACCTCTGGTGGGTGTAAGTTGTGGCATACTCAAGAGGCTTTCCACATAAGGTTTGAATATACCTTTTCCAAGACTCATAATGAGACTTTTCATGTCAATGCTTGGCGGGTAGACAGTATTATCTGTTCTGGGATATGAGATATATCCGTTCATATACAGGTTTTCAGCTATCCTCATGGCATTAGAGGCTGTCATCCCAATGCTACTGGCAGCTCTGATAAATTCAGTTGTATTGAACGGCGTGGGTGGAGTATCTATCCTTTCTGCCATTTTAAGATCAGTAACAACAGCTGTGTCGCCCAATCTGTTAAAGATATCTTCAGCTTCTGCTTTATCCCAGATGCGTCCTGCCCTGTGCTTGGCCTGGAATTCAATGCCGTCAACAAGTGTAACTATGATCTCCCAGTATGGTTTGGCCACATGTGCCATTCGTTCTTTTTCCCTATCCACAAGCAGTGCCAGCGTCGGGGACTGGACCCGTCCCACACTTAAAAAACTATTTCCCAGCCGCACTGCAGTGGTGGAAATGTACCTGGTCAGGGCCGCACCCCAGATCAGGTCAATGATCTGCCTGCTTTCCCCTGCATCTGCCAGGTTGAAATCGACTGGACTTCTATTTTCAAAAGCTTTCTCTATCTCTGATTTGGTAATTGCACTATAATGGACCCGGTCTGCAGTTATCTTTGGATTTGCTTTTTCCAGGATCCGAAGAGCCTCAACACCTATGAGTTCACCTTCCCTGTCATAATCAGTAGCAACCGTGACATGGTCAGCTTCTTTGCTCAATTTGCGAAGAGCTGCCACTATCTTGGGCTGTGTCGGGTTTGAGACAATTTCAGCATGTACAAGCTGGCGGCTGTCCACGTTTTGCCAGCTATTATATTCTTTTGGGAAATCTGCGGATACTATGTGACCGCTCAGACCTATAACAACTGTTCCATCCCATCTGTAAGTATCAACCCCGCTAACCCTTTCCTGTTTTGGTTTATTTGGAGACAGTATGGATGCTATACGCTTCGCAGTATTGTGTTTTTCCGTGATTATAAGGTGCATTTAAACTTCCTTTGAAGGATCTATTCCGAATTTATGGTTGAAATATATTACTTAGATAAATATGTTTGGGACATATCCAGGGTTTACAAAAAAAAAGGACTTTATATAAAGCCCTCTAATATTAGCATAATTTGAGGTGTTGTTGATATGAAAACCATTACTTCCAGACAGATGGATGCATTAGACACCAATTGTGAATTCTTAGGATTATCACGCCTGCAATTGATGGAGAACGCGGGTTCTGCAGTATCTGCCGAAGTAATGAGCCTTCCAACCAGGGAAAGAGTACTGATAGTGGCTGGTAAGGGGAACAATGGTGGTGACGGATTTGTAGCTGCCAGGCATCTTGTTGGATATGATGTTACTGTAATTCTCCTGGGGAAGATCAATGAGGTAAAAACTAAGGAAGCCACAAAAAACCTTGCCATATTAAAGAAGACAGGTATACCTATAATTGAAGTGACAGACCCAACTGCCCTCGAACCCTCATATTTTTCAGATTGTAATGTAATTGTAGATGCCATATTTGGCACAGGTATCAAAGGTAAGATAAGGGAACCTGAAAGCACTTCTATCGACATGATAAACGCATCAATAGCAAAAGTCGTATCAGTGGATGTACCATCAGGTATGGATCCTGACACAGGCCAGCTTGAAAAAGCTGTTAAGGCTAATGTTACCGTGACATTCCATCTTCCCAAACCTGGACTGCTAAAAGAGCATTCACAGGAATATGTAGGTGAGATCGCAGTGGCAGATATTGGAATTCCTTATGAAGCAGAATTATTGGTCGGTCCGGGTGATCTCAAGTTAGTGACTGGCCGGAGTCGGGACAGTCACAAGGGGGCTGGCGGGCGAGTTCTGATTATTGGTGGAGGGGCATTCAGCGGTGCACCGGCTCTGGCTGGTATGGCTGCGCTGCGTTCTGGTGCTGATATTGTAACTATAGCTGCACCCAAGAACGTTGCAAAGATAATAGCATCGTTTTCCCCGAATCTGATCGTCAGATCTCTTGCTGAAAACCGATTGGTCAGGAAGGATGTTTCGGTGTTGGAAGAACTGATACTGGTCCATGATGTTGTTATTATCGGAATGGGGCTTGGCAGGGAAGCCGAGACAATTGAAGCTGTACGGGAAATACTTCCATTTTGCGGCAAGGTTGTGGTTGATGCTGATGCTCTGGCAGCATTGGAATTGCCTTTAGAAAAATACAGTTGCGATATGATCATCACGCCACATGCAGGTGAATTCAGGATGTTAAGCAAAGAGGATCTTCCACCAGACCGAAATGAAAGGATGAGCCTGGTCACGAGTTTTTCTGCTTATAATAACGTAGTCACACTGCTAAAAAGTCCAGAGGATATTATTTCGAATGGTTTTATTACAAGGATCAACCAGACAGGTAATCCAGGCATGACCGTTGGCGGTACCGGTGATGTACTGGCCGGGATAACCGGCGCATTGTTTGCCGGGCATACCGGAATCGAAGCGGCTGCAGCAGCTGCATACATCTGCGGCATAGCAGGAGATCTGGCCTATAGTGAATTTGGTATCGGGCTCCTTGCCACTGATGTGATCGATAGGATCCCGGCGGCAATGAAGATCTAAAATTGGGGTGAGTTTATGAAAGAAATATTTGTGGAACTGGAACGTAACCGTGTAAGGATGGTGGTCCGACATGACGAGGACGAGACCATTCTCAAATTCAATTTGCAGGAAGCTGAAAAATTATCTGAAGACCTGAAGCAGGCCCTGAAAGATTACCAGCAGCGCAAACATGTGAGAATAGATTGAACATGGAATTCACACATATACACGAAGGCCGGGCCAGGATGGTGGATATCAGCTATAAAGAGAAGTCTGTAAGACGGGCTGTTGCCTCAGGGTATATTCAGCTTAAACCTGAGACCATTGAGGCTATAAAACACCGCCAGGTTGAAAAGGGCAATGTACTGGCCACTGCCAGGATAGCGGCAGTGCAGGCAGTGAAACGGACCTGGGATACCATACCTATGTGTCACCAGATCCCCATCACCCATGTGGATGTGGATTTTGATGTGGAGGATGACAGGGTGCATGCCGTAGTTGAAGTGCGATCAGTGGGGCGGACTGGGGTTGAGATGGAGGCTTTGCACGGGGTGTCAATAGCACTGCTTACGGTGTGGGATATGGTGAAATCTGCTGAGAAGGATGAGACCGGGAATTATCCGGAAACTGTAATTTCGGAGATAAGGGTTGAGGAAAAGGTTAAGGAAGAGGTCAAGACCTAACTCAAGAATAAGAGAATGTCAAGGTCGGGTTTTTGGCCCTTAGTTACAGGGGTCTGCTGTATGACGGCAGGAATATTACCGAAGGACGAAGATGTCGCTGAAGACAGGGTGCTGGTAAATACCGAATACGATGATGTCAGGACGTTTATTATCAGTTCGGCAGCCCTTGGTGACATCTTTGCCGAAAAGGTGCGGGCACTGCTGGTGAGGGGGATGGCAAGGGATTTGTACGATTTGTGGTTCTTGCTTGGAAAGGGTGTTGAGCATGACCTTGAGTTGATTAACAGGAAACTGACCCTGTACGGGAGGGTGTATTCACATGAAGATATGATCGAGGGGATTGCAGGTCTGGAACAAAGCTGGAAACGTGACTTAGGGGCGCTGCTGGGGGTGGATATTCTTTTTGGGACTGTTGCCGGGTATGTGGTTGAGAGGTTGGAATGTGTGAAATAGAGTCAATGACCCCGGATTTCGCTTCGCTCAAATCCGGGGCATCTAAAGCGTGCATGATAATTGGTAAAATAGGAGCACAAAACATTATATTCTATAAATAAATGATGAATATTTAATAGAAATCTGATAGTATCAAATCTTCAATCTCAGATAATACTTCAATTAATCCAATCTCTGTTGATTGTTTAATCTTAGTCCTTTCATGTTTATGATGTGGGTAAGTTAGAATCTCTCTATGATGTGCAGCATTGTCATATCTAAAAATCATATCACCTTTATTATCTGATAAATTGAATCGATATTTTGGCCGCACTTTTCCGATTTGAATATATTCCATAAAAGTAAGCACATATCCACCTAAAAATAATAATTGACCTCCAATCATTCCTTCATTACTACTGAATTCTTTGAAATCAATTGTTTTATCTACGATGAGTTTTAAATTATTCAATTTTTGCTCAACTGTTTTAAAATAATCAGCAATTACCAATAAGCACTCATCGCATTTGCTTTATTCAGTCGTTCTTCCAGTGTTTTTAAGCCTTTAATTAAACCCCACCACTCAAAATAGTCTTGTGAATCCCCAAGTTTTCCTTCTTCAAACTTTTTCTGAAATTCTGGAGACATTAAATGATATTTTTCTTCAAACAGTTTTATCTCATTTTCAATTAAATAGATTTTAGATTCCAATAATATGATCTCTCTATGAATTGAATCTTTAATTACTGGAGCAATATCTTCTGAAATTGCAATATCCATATTTTATTATATATGCAGACATTCACTAATATACTTTTGTAGATCAATCTAAATTAATCAGAAAGTGCTTTTCATATTCCGTGTTCTGTTTCTAAATGATTATATTGGAAAGGATGCACAAAATTGACCGACGCCAGTCAACGACCGACCAGATTGGAAATCCGGGGCATCAAGAGGATGCTCAGAACCTTAAAATATTGTTGTTACATGTTTTTGACCGTTGTATTTTATTCAGGCGCAATTCTAAATTCTTCACAATCCATTTTAATATTCCCCTAATGAAATGAATAAGTTATTTATAAATTGTTTTACTCATATTATTTTATGTGTAATTCAGCTTTTCTGATTTTTTTTGCTTCCTATCTACTTCCCCGAGTATGAATCTCCCCTTCCGCAGTCAACGACTTGATGCTCAGGTATTTGATCCTTTCATTTTTTTTGGTCCCTGTTTTTCGAAGGAGGCGCCTTTTTTTAATATCAAACGCTCTTTTATCGATTTTATTTTTACCTAACGCCTATTGATAATCTAGAAAGAAAATTGGCGAATATGATAATGATGAGTATAATAATGTATATATAGTATAACAACATTATCATCATTGTTGAGCGGTAAAAAATTCTTATTTTAATTACTAACCTCCTCATATCCTCCTTCCGCTCAACAATTCCTCCTATATTTTTGGAAAATTTTAGTTTTATTTTAGTTAACTGTTGCTTCGGTAATTTCTCCCTCTTGGCGCCTATTTTCAGAAATCAACAATGGAAGATTTTGTTCTATCTGCTGACCGAGCATAAGAACGTCCATCGAAGTCACAACCCTGCGTTACAAACGCAGGGCATCAAAGTGGGCGCATGATATTTTGGCAAAAGCCAAAATTATTACTGTTTTTTATACTTTAAAAAAAGTATTTTTCGGGAATATGTTGATCCTCTTGAAAATCGAGGCTAAAAGATGATGAATCATCTTCTTTTTCGCTCAAATTCTGTTGGTTCTCTACTTACTTTTATCAGCCATGCATCAGAAAGCCTATTTGAATAATTATTCCCAGCAAGGATATAGCCGCCATCTGAAGTCATTTGAACAGAATTAATCTTATCACTTCTTTTTCCAAATGTCATATTCCACTGTTCATTTCCATTTGCATCTAATTTAATAAGTCCAGCACCAACTAACATTATGGATGATCCTGCGACAATATAACCATCATCTGAAGTCTGTTTTACTGAGGAAGCTAAACCGCCAAATGTTCTATTCCATTGCTCTATACCATTTACATCAGTTTTAATGAGCCGGATTCCATTATAACCCCCTACGACATAACCACCATCCAAAGTTTGCTGGACAGAGGATGAACCATAATTACCTGATCTTCCTAATGTTCTATTCCACTGCTCATTACCTTGTGAATCGGTCTTTATAATCCAGGCAACTCCCGCAACATCTCCATTATAAAATTTAGTATCGCCTGCGACGATATAGCCCCCATCTGAAGTCTGCTGGATAGAAGAGGCATAATAAATAATTTGCCATTTTGACCCAAATGTCTTGTTCCATTGTTCATTTCCATTTATATCTGTCTTGGTGACGCACTCATTTGCAATGATATAGCCGCCATCTGAAGTTTTCTGAATAGATGCACCCCTGAAAGTAGATCCGCATTTAAATCTCTTTTTCCACTGCTGGTTACCGTTAATATCAGTTTTAATGAGCCAGGTGGCCGTGGCCCCACCTATAAGAATAAAACCGCCATCCGAAGTCTGCTGAACGGATTTTGCCCCACCTCCACTTCCAATGAATGTTTTATTCCACTGCTCGATACCATTTGCATCAGTTTTTATCAGCAAAGCATTTTCGAATGTTTCGCCTGCAACAATATAACCCCCATCCAAAGTCTGTTGAACTGAATCAGCATAATCAGCTGAATTTCCACCAAATAATCTATTCCACTCTTCTTCAGGAAGAGCGTTCTCTTTTTCAAATACACTTTCTGGTTTTTCACTTATACATCCAGAAATAAAAATTATACTAATAATCAGAATACAAATTATCAATAATTTCTTCACATGAATAATAAATGGCTTTCATTTATATGGTTTTCTCTTAATTTATGCCTAATGATTTTGAAGGAATAAAATGCCCAGTTTAGCCATCCCACAGTCACGGACCCCGTTTTAGAAAAACGGGGCATCCTAGCGCGGGTGCATGAGGCTTCTTATCGATTTTTGTTTTTTAGGCTTTTATCGGCAAAAATGGGCACGAAAATAGTGAGAGTGTCAACTTTCAGTATTTACAATCCCTAATAACGTGTTGGATATAAAATTCCATATGCTTGTGAAAATCAGCGAGTTTTGATTCTGAGTTCATATAACTATGAACTCTTTATGAAGTGAGCATAACGTTTCGCGCATATATGACGTTTTCACCGCAACGATAGTGGAGGTGAAAATGTGGCGAAGCCCGTAGCGACCA
>Ga0307380_10002377_pt1 | contig 26827 bp, 24 predicted proteins | sample UN3MG_FD_202239 | JGI IMG/M metagenome (GOLD analysis project Ga0307380, IMG submission 202239) | Soil microbial communities from Risofladan, Vaasa, Finland - UN-3 | ecosystem: Environmental > Terrestrial > Soil > Coastal area > Acid sulfate soil | place: Finland: Risofladan, Vaasa | collected... | reverse complement strand
GTCCTGGTCAAGCTGGATCAGCTCGGCGGGACCTGGGCCTTCAACGTGCGGGTGCAACCCCGCGGCGGCGAGTCGCTCCCCGAGATCCGCATGGTCGAGAACTCGAGCGAGCCGGGCGCCTGACGAGGAGAACGGGTTCGTATTCGTACGGCGGCTGATCCGGTTGTAGCTGTCTGGGGGACCCGTCGGGTGGGTGAAGGTCACCGAGGGCGGCGGTAGCGCATCGCCGGCGCCGACAGCTCTCCTGACCCACCCGTCAACCAGCTACCACGTCGATAGCTCCATCTCGCCGCCGCGCGGACCGCCAAGCGACTCGCCCATCGACCACTCCGCGCCCTACGCGCGAATGCAGCCCACGTCGTTGCCGTGGCACCGCGGCTACCAACCGGGCCGCGATTTGCCTACAATCGCCCAAAGGACGGGCCGCTTTGCCACGCTGGAGGTTACAGAGATGACCAACGACGCCCCACCGCTACGGCTGCTCTTCTGGGAGACGACGGCCGGCTGCAACCTCGACTGCGTCCATTGCCGCCGTCTTGAGGTGTCGCACGAGTTAATGAAGAATGACATGAACACCGAGCAGGCTCGGCGCATGATTACCGACCTGGCCGGGTTCGCGTCGTGCATCCTGGTGTTCTCCGGTGGCGAGCCGCTCATGCGGCCGGATGTCTTCGAGTTGGCCTCCCTGGCCCGTGAGAAGGGGTTGATCATCGCCCTGGCCAGTAACGGGACCATGATCGACCGACCCATGGCCGAGCGAATCGCCCAAACCGGGTTCCATCGCGTCAGCATCTCTCTCGACGGTAGCGACGCCCAGACACACGACCGGTTCCGCCAGTTGCCGGGTTCGTTCCACCAGGCCCTGGGCGGGCTGCGGAATCTGCGCGAGGCCGGCGTCGCCACGCAGGTCAACTGCACCATCGCCAAGCATGACGCCGATCAGCTCGGCGCGGTTCTCCGGCTGGCCGAGTCCGTCGGCGCTGAAGCCATGCACTACTTCCTGCTGGTGCCGGTGGGCTGCGGGGAGCAGATCGCCGACGACCAGATGTTGGACGCGCCCGAGATCGAGCAACGTCTTCATGAGATCGTCGAGCTGGCCGAGGGCACCGCGCTGCACATCAAGGCGACTTGCGCCCCGCACTACTACCGCATCATCCGGCAGGAAGCGGCCGCCAAGGGCAAACCGATGCCCAAGCGACAGGGCCATCCGGGCGGCGTGCCCGCAAGCATTGGCGGGCATGCCCAGGGCGATCACGGTTCCGCCTCGAGTGCCGGCAAACCGGGTGGGCACCCGGTCGGCATGGACGCGGTGACGAAGGGATGCCTGGCCGGTACGAGCGTGTGCTTCGTTTCGCACCCGGGAGACGTCTTCCCGTGCGGCTATCTGCCGGTCTCGGCCGGGAATGTGACACGGCAGAAGCTCAGCGAGATCTGGGCCAGGAGCGAGGTCTTCGCCCAGTTGCGAGACCCCGAGCTGCTGCAGGGCAAATGCGGCGTGTGCGAGTTCAAGCGGGTGTGCGCCGGGTGCCGCGCGCGGGCGTTCTACCAATACGGCGACTTCCTGGCGGAAGAGCCGGTGTGCGAGTTCCAGCCTCGCCGCGCCGCGGCTGGCGATTCGTGAGGCATGCAGCCTTATCCTCTTTCTGGACAGAAGCTTAATACTGACACAGAGGACGTTGAACGGGCGATGTTAAAATGGGAAGATCGACTTCTGGCAAGGGACCGGCAGGCGGTCGCATCAGTATTAACCTATTTTTGGACATGAGGTTAGAGCAGTATTCCAGGGGTTGAGCGGTGTGGCCCTGTTCAGTGGAGCCTAAACGACGAGGATGGCCCAGTGACTGATCGGAGTGCCGGCATCTCGCCCGAGGATCCTCGGTTGCGCCGCGACCTGCGGACACTCGTCCGCTTCATCGGGGTGTATTGCCGGTACAAGCATGCGGATGCCGAGCGCCGGCCCGCGTGGGTGAAGGGGTTCGATCTCGACACCCTCGCCAAGCGGCTGCCTACATTATGCCCGCATTGCTCGAAGCTGCTGGCCCACGCGTTCGTCAAGCGTTCCCACTGCCCGATGGAACCCAAGCCAGCGTGCAAGCACTGCTCGGACCACTGCTACCACCCCACCTACCGGGCACGTATCCGCGAGGTGATGAGGTACTCCGGGCGCCGACTCGTCTTGTCGGGGCGGCTGGACCTGCTCTATCACCTGCTGTTCTGACTTCGCCCGCCCGCATATCCGGCCAAGCAGGCGACTCGGCGAGCGGGTGGGGCCAAGTTCCGCGATACAAGCGGTGCGAGGCGCCAGACGGGGAGCCGGTCCTGCGACGGTCACCCGGCGAGGTTGAGCCTGTTTCACGTGAAACAAGTTCCGCGGCGGGGTCCGTTGGAGCCGGCCGCGAGGTGAGGTCGAGGGCTGCTGGCCGGCCGAACGTCTGCGGCGGCGGACACGCAGCGCTTCAGCGGGTTGATCGACAACCGCTGTTTCACGTGAAACAGCGGTTGGCCCGCGACGCGAAGTTCGCGACGATTGCACAAGTTCTGCCTCTTTCGGCTCGCAATCTGCGTCCGAACGGCTACACTGACGCACGCTCCTGGATCCAAGTGCGTTGCCGCCCCGCGGAGCTGGGTCTCGGCGGTCCAGGCAACCAGCCACGGAGGGCACCATGTCCAAATCCGCAAGACGGCTCGGTCGCGGCCTCGATTCCCTGGTGACGGACTTACGCGGGCAAGAGCGGGCGAATACGTCCGCGCCCGATGGCGAGGAGCACCCTCATGCTCCGCCCACCGAACCCCCATCCGCCGGGGCTGCCCTGGTCGAATTGGATCGTCTCTCGCCCAATCCGTTCCAGCCGCGCGACATCGCAACCGAGGAGAGCCTCGCTCCATTGGCCGATTCCTTGCGCACAAGTGGCATGATTCAACCAATAAGCGTGCGCGCACGCGGCGACCGGTTCGAGATTATCGCGGGGGAACGCCGGTGGCACGCCGCTCGGATGGCCGGCCTCAAGGCCGTTCCCGTCGTCGTCCACCAAGCCACCGACCACCAGATGCTGGAGATGGCCCTGGTCGAGAACATCCAGCGCGAGGACCTGAATCCGGTGGACCGGGCCCGCGGCTATCGCCAGTACTGCGACGATTTCGCGGCTGCACCTGAAGAGCTGGCCAGGCGGCTTGGCGAGGACCGGACCACGGTAACCAACTACCTCCGGCTCCTGGATCTGCCCGACGAGGTGAAGGAGATGCTCGCGGCGGGGCGGATCAGCATGGGACACGCGCGTTGCATCGTCGGGATCGCGGACGACGGCGAGCGACTCCGCCTGGCCCGCGCGGTGGTGGCCAATGCGTTGTCGGTTCGTGCGCTCGAGGAGGTCGTCCGCAGAACCAAGCCTGGGAGGGGCAAAGAAGGTGAGAAGCCTCCGCGGAGCCGCGACAAAACACCGCACGTGGCCGATCTGGAAGAGCGCTGCTCCGTAGCGGTTGGCACGAAAGTGGTCATCCAGGAAGGGCGTCGCAAGGGCAGCGGCCGAATCGTGATCGACTACTACTCGCTGGACGACTTCGATCGGATCATCGATCGTCTGGGGATCGAGCGAGAGTAGCGCGCATCATCGTGCTACGGACCCGCGGTAGCTGAAGTTCCGGCGTTTACGAAGTCACTCGACTCAGGGCCCGGCACGCTTGTAGACCAAGCGCTCGGCCGGGCTCTCACCCAGATAGAGGATCAGCAAGCTGCCTTCATCGGCCAGGCGGGCCGTGGCCTTCCGCGTCTCGGCACCGTAACTCAAAGAAAGAGCGAAGGTTGCGTCACCCGGCTGGGGCACGACGGGCGAGACGGACACGTCGGTGAAGGGGAACTCGAAGAGCCAGGCGTTCTCGGGGCTGCGGCGCACGGATAGCACGCGGTGCTCGGGGCTGCACAGGGCGTCGAGGATGGGGTCGGTGTAGCGCAGATGGAGCCGCTGGGCGGGCAGCTTGTGCCACGTGCCGGCGACGGCCATCAGGTCGGGCGCGGGGGCGGCGGGCAGGGAGATGTTCTCGACGACAGTGCGGGCCACCATCACGCCGACCGACACGCTCCGGGCGGGCAGGACAAAGACGAGGTTGATCTCGACGCTCTCGGCGCCCGGGGCCAGGCGGATGGGTGCGGCATCGAAGGGGAGGCGTCGATCGGGCGGGTCGGAGAGGCGGCCCAGGGATGACACGTACCTGTCACCCCGGTCGCCGTGGACGACGAGCCGCACATCGGAGGAACCGTCCGGCCCGTCCAGCAGCGCGAGCCTGGAGGCCGAGCGGTCGTCGGAGCTCACGGCCAGGCGCAGCACCAGGTAACGGGCGTCGGGCGGTGCGGGGAGTGCCACACGTATGTCACTCAGGTCCGGGCCGATCCACGGGCTGTGGATCGCGGTCCGCCATGACAGCAACGTGACACTGCAGACCGGCTCGGCGGGAGCTTCGGGTGCGGGCGCGGGCGGCGTCTCTGGTGGCGGCCGGACCTGATCGAGCGTCACGCGGGGTCGAGGCGCCTGTGGGGGCCGGGGACGGGTGGTGGGCGTGGGAGGCGGCTGGAGCGTCTCGCCGTTGGCGGAACCGCCCGGCGCAGGCGTGGCCGGCTCGGCCGGCATGGTGCTTGGGGCATTCGTCGGTTGCTCGTCCGGGCGGGTCATCAGCGCGACGATCACGATGGGCGCGGCGATCAGCAGGATCAGCACTAGCAACAGGCGCTTGACGGGAATGCGGTCGGTTTCCGGCGGCCGGTATTCTTGGGTCGGGTCCACGTCAATTGTATGCGGTCAGGTGTATCGTGCGGCGATCGGGACGCGGCGGCCGGTGCCGAACGCCCGGCTGGTGACCTTGAGGCCCACGGCCGTCTGCTTACGCTTGTATTCGTTGCGATCGACCTTGTGAACCACGTCTTTGACGACGTGGGGATCGAACCCCTGGGCGACGATCCGGTCGACGGACTGCTCCTGCTCGACGTACAGTTGGAGGATGGGGTCGAGGATCTCGTAGGGGGGCAGCGAGTCCTGATCGGTCTGGTCCTCCCGGAGTTCGGCGGAGGGCGGCTTGGTCAGCGTGCCGGAGGGGATGATCTCGCGCCCGGCGCGTTGGTTGATGTAGCGGGCCAGGTCGTAGACCATCGTTTTGGGGACGTCGCTGATGACGGCCAACCCGCCGCACATGTCGCCATAGAGGGTGCAATAGCCGACGGCCAGCTCGCTCTTGTTTCCGGTGGTCAGCAGCAGCCAGCCGTGCTTGTTGGAGAGGCTCATCAACAGGTTGCCGCGCGTGCGGGCCTGGATATTCTCCTCGGCGATACCGGGCGGCAGGCCGGCGAAATGCGGGGCGAGCTCCTCCTCGGTGGCCCGGTGGATCTTCTCGATCGAGATGACGCGGAAGTCGATGCCGAGGTTTCGGGCCAGCAGCTCGGCGTCGGTGAGGCTGTGGTCGCTGCTGTACCGCGAGGGCAGGGCCACGCCGTGGACGCGCTCCGGACCGAGGGCGGCGGCGGCTATGGCCGCGGCGACGGCCGAGTCGATCCCGCCCGACAGGCCCAACACCGTGTCCGTGAACCCACACTTGGCGACGTAATCCCGCGTGCCCAGGATCAGGGCCTCATAGATGCCGTCCATCCCGTCGGGATAGGGCACCACGTCGCCGGGGTCGGGGTGGTTCAGGTCCACGATGAGGAGGTCCTCGACGAACGCCCGGGCCTGGGCGACCAGGGTGCCGTCGGCGCTGAAGACCGCGCTGGCCCCGTCGAAGATCAGATCGTCGTTCCCGCCGACCTGGTTGACGTAGACGATGGGCACGCGGTGCCTGGCGGCCTGGGCCGAGAAGATCCGCACGCGAGCTTCCTGCTTGCCCAGCGCATAGGGTGAGGCCGAGATGTTGAAGAGGATGCCCGCACCGGCCTGGACCAGCTCTGCAATGGGGTCCTCGGTATAGGGCTGCCGGATGTTGACCGCCTCATAGTTCCACAAGTCCTCGCAGATGCTGAAGCCCACGGTGTGGGAGCAGCCGGGCAGGTCGAGCGAGGCGATGGCGGGTCCGTCGGCCGGGTCGAAGTAGCGATGCTCGTCGAAGACGTCGTAGGTGGGCAGCAGCCGTTTGCCGTGGACGGACAGCACGCGCCCGCCGACGCAGAGGGCGGCCGCGTTACGCAACGGCTTGCCGCGGGCATTGGTGTTGGGCTCGGCGAACCCGGCCACGATGGCGACGCGATCGCTGGCGGCGGCGATGCGCTGGATGGCGGCCACGTTGCGCTCGATCAGGTGGTCCTTGAGCAGCAGGTCCTTGGGGGGGTATCCGATGACGGCCAGCTCGGGGGCGATGACCAGGTCGGCGCCGGCGTCGGCCGCCCGGGCGGCTGCGCGGATGATCTTGTCGGTGTTGCCGTCGATGTCACCGACCAGCGGGTTGATCTGTGCCAGCGCTACCTTCATGACCGCAACGCCCGAATGGCGTTCCCGAGTCCGAGCCACACGCATACGAGTATCAGTGGAATTGTAGTCGATTCCGGCCGGCGTTCACGGGGTCACAGGAGCCCGCGTACAAAGCGCATAAGAAAAGGTCAACGGCGCCCTTCCATGTTCGGGCCGGAGAGGGGATTGCAGCGGAAGGGCTGTGGATGCCGCTGACCTTAGTTTGGGTCTTTTCCGTTTATCGTGTGGGGCGAATCGGCCTACCGCGAGGCCGGATTCCCGTCCGCACACTCGGCGTGTCGGTCGACCGGCCATTGGCCCGGCGGCCCACGCCGTCACAGGCGATAGCATTCGGCGTGCCAGCGTCCGACCACGCGCCAGGCATGAGTTTTTCTATCCAAGCACCAGGATTTTGGTTGTTTAGGGAAAATAGGAAGGGAAGGTGGATGCGTGCGGAGCCTGTCCAGCATGGAGGCGGCCGAGATCCTTGTGGGGAATCCCTCATGGGCCTGCGCAGTTTTTACGCACTCCGATTGGATTCGGAACCCAGCGAAACGTCATCAACAGCCGCGACGACGGTCAGCCTATTCGGGCGACAAGGGTCTGAGCGGCCGCGGATGAGCGTTCGTCGGCGAGCCGGCCTGGCGGAGGATCGCAAGCGGCAGGGCTTGTAGACAGGGGCAGTGCGGCTTCTAGAATACGCCCGACCGAGGCGGCTCGCGGGCTCAGCTCGCAAGGAGGAGGGCGAGTCTCGTGAGGGGCACGTCACTTCAGATCAGCGGCATGCACTGTGACGGCTGCGTCGAGCGCGTTCGCCAGGCGCTCGGGGGGCTTGCCGGCGTGGTCATCGGCGAAGTCCGGATCGGCACCGCCGAAGTGGAGTTCGATGAATCCAAGTGTGACCTGCTCTCGATCGTGGACGCCATCCGGTCGGTCGGGGGCCTCGACGTGACCGGTTTCCAGGCTCGGACGGCGGAGTGACGGCACGATTTCCCGCCTGCAATCCTCTTCATCGACTGGTCGGCATTTCCGGCTGCGTATTCACGGCATGACCTGCGGGAGCTGCGCCGCCCGGGTGGAGGGCGCGCTCCAGGCCGTGGACGGAGTGGGGGCCAGCCGGGTCAATCTGGCCACCGAGACGGCCAGCGTGATCGCGACGCCGGCGGGCGTGGATCCCGCCGATCTGCTGGCAGCGGTGCGAGAGGCCGGCTACGAGGCGGAATCGGTCGAGGTCGGTGCGGCGCTGGAGCTGGATCGCGGGCGTGATCAGCAGCTCGTTGGCCAGCGTGGCGTGCTCGCTCAGGCGATCGGCCTGGCCTTGCCGGTCGTGGGCCTGCAGCATCTAGCGCCGCTGCTCTTCGCAGGACCGGCCGGAGGACGCCCCTGGTGGAGCATCGTGCAGGCGGTGATCTGCACGGCGTTGCTCTGTCTACGGCCCGGCAGGCAGATTCTAGGCGGCGGGCTTCGGGCGGCGCGGCACCGCAGCCCAAACATGGACCTGCTGGTTTCCATCGGGGTGGCCGTGGCGTTCGTGTCCAGCCTGGTCGCCCTGGTAGCGGGCACAGGCACGTACTATTTCGAAGCGGCGGCGCTGATCGTCGCATTCATCACGCTGGGGCGGTACTTCGAGACGCGTGCCCGGCGGGAGGCATCCGGGGCGGTGGCGGCGCTGGCCCGACGCCTGCCGCAGACCGCGACCCGGCTGCACGACGGTCAGCCGGAGACCGTGCCAGTGAGTGACATCCGCGTGGGCGACCACGTGCGTGTGGCGCAGGACACGCTCGTCCCCGTTGATGGGCGGGTGTTGACCGGGTCGGCGGCCGTGGATGAGAGCGCCATCACCGGTGAATCGGTGCCTCGGTCACGCGGGCCGGGCGATCCGGTTCGGGCGGGCGGCGTCGTCCGCGAGGGGATGATCACCGTCGAGGCGACGGCGGTCGGCGAGGCGTCGGCCGTCGGGCGGATTCTCCGGGCGGTGGAGGATGCCCAGGCGGGCAAGACCCGGATGCAGCGGATCGCGGACCGGGTGGCCGGGGTGTTCGTGCCGATCGTGATCGCCCTGGCGCTGGCGACGTTCATCGGATGGGTGGTGGCGGGCTGGATCGATCCGGGGCAGGACGGCGCCGGGATCGGGTGGGCGCTGCGGTGCGCCGTGGCCGTGTTGGTGATCGCCTGTCCCTGTGCGATGGGGCTGGCCACGCCGACCGCGGTGCTGGTGGCTACGGGGACCGCGGCCGGCCGGGGCATCCTGGTCCGCGACGCGGCGGCCCTCGAGGCGGCCGGCCAGGTGAACGTGATCCTGCTGGACAAGACCGGCACGCTGACGGCGGGGCAGGCGCAGGTCCAGGAGGTGTGGGACGAGCCGGTGGGGCCGATCACGACCGAGGCCGGCGCGGTGCTGGAATGGGCCGCCTCGGCCGAGCAGTTCTCGCAGCACCCCTTGGCCCGGGCGATCGTCGCCAAAGCCAGAGAGTCGAACCTGAAGCTGAGGGACGTCGGCGAGTTCGCCAACGAGCCGGGCCTGGGCGTTCGGGCGACCATCGACGGGCACGAAGTCCTGGTCGGCAGCCGAGCGCTGCTTGCCCAGCACGAGGTGGACTTCTCGACGGTTCAGGCCCGGGCCGACCAGATGTCCGCCGACGGGCAGACCGTGACGCTACTGGCAATCGACGGCGTGTGTGCCGGCGTCATCGGACTGTTGGACACCCCCCGCCCAGGGGCGAGTCGGGCGGTGGACCACCTGACGCGGTTGGGCATCGAGCCGGTCATGATCACCGGAGACCAGGCCGCGACCGCGACGGCCGTGGCGGCTTCGGTCGGCATCGAGGAGGTCCACGCCGAGATGCTGCCGGAGTCGAAGCTGGCCCAGGTTCGGCGTCGGCAGGAGGCGGGACAGCGAGTGGCTTTCGTGGGCGACGGGATCAACGACGCGCCGGCGTTGACGGGCGCCGACGTGGGCATCGCGTTTGCGACGGGGACGGACGTGGCGGTCGAGTCGGCCGACATCACGTTGTTGAGGGATGATCTTTCGCTGGTGGCCGAGGCGATCGAGCTGGCCCGCCGCAGCGTGCGGATCATGAAGGAGAACCTGTTCTGGGCGTTCTTCTACAACATGGTGGCGATTCCGCTGGCGGCGTTCGGGGTGGTGCGTCCCGGGCTGGCGGCGGCGGCCATGATGGCCTCGTCGATCAGCGTGGTGCTGAACTCGTTGCGGTTGAGGGAGAAGGAAGGTCAGAACGGCAAGACGGCAGAGCGTCAGGAGAACGCGCAGGCGTCGGCCCAGAGTGCGGGCGCCGCCGGGGGGCAACGATGAGCGAACGACTGAACCGGTTCCGCGCGTACCGCGAGAAGATGAACGAGCGAATCCTGGCGGCGAAGAACCTGCCCATCAACCGGTTCTTCACGCTGGACACGAAGGCGTACGAGGAGGGGGCCGTTGACGCCAGGACGAAGGAGTTCGCCGGGCTGGCGGCCTCGATGGTGCTGCGCTGCGACGACTGCATCGCCTACCACGTCATCCGGTGCAAGGAGCTGGGGGCCAGCAACGAGGAGCTGTTCGAGATCTTTAACGTGGGTCTGATCGTGGGCGGCTCGATCGTGATCCCGCACCTGCGGCGTGCGGTGGAGCTGCTGGACGAGATCAACGCGGCCGGATGATCGTGGCGGCGAGAGGCCCGCGGCGGAAAAGCGAGCCACCGGACATCTGGCTCGTGCCACAATGCCTGTGGCATGTCCACTCGAAGCACGCTGACGGGACTGGGGCGGCTGGTGCGGGTGGGGCTGCCGGCAGCCCTGCTGGTCACGCTGGCCGTGCCGAGCACGCGCGAACTGCAGGTGCTTCTGGCGCGGCTGCTGTTCGATGTCCGGGATGCCCACACGTTCGTGCAGGGCCAGCCGCCGGGCTGCGGCGTCTACATAGTTCCCGACGCCCAGTTCCGCGAGCCATACATTCGCGGGCTGGGCGCGGATGCGGCGACCTCGCCGGATGCGTTCGTGATCGCCCGGTACAGTCTTGGGCCTCGCTTGCAGACGCCACCGGTGGAACACTGGGCGAACCACCCGCTGGTGGAGTGGGCGACGTTCGATCTGGTGCAAAGGACCGTCAGGCCGCTGTGCACCGAGGACGCCGAATCCGTAGGCAATGGCGACGATCCAACCGGGCGGGCGTGGGTCTTGACTCGTCAGGCACAACGTGAACATCCCGACAACGGCGCCCTGTGGATCGCGGAAGCGGGGCTTCACTTTTACCAGGGGCGAAGCGAAGAGGCCCTTGAGGCCCTCCGCATTGCCGCCGAGAAGCCTGAGTGGAACTCCCAGCGTGCGGCAAGCGTGCTGTATGCGGCCGATCTCCTGCAGGCGGCAGGGCTGCCGCGCTTCGACGCGGTGACGGATGCCTGGTCGAGGTGGTACCCGCAAGGACAGATCGTCGCCCGGAAGGTTCAGGAACACATCCACGACATGATGACCGCGGCCGTGGTCGAGGGGGACGACACCCGTTTCTCAGTGCTGGCAAGGCAGTTGCGCTCACTCCAAGACGGGCTGTGGGAAGGCTCCGTCGTGCCCAATGGCTTCCAGGCGTGGCCGTATCTGCACGACGCGACGGGGCTGGTGGGCGCGATGGCGGATCGGCTGGGCATTGCCGTCCCTGCCTACGACGAGATGGAGTACGAGCAGGCCCGAGTGCTGCGCGACCGGGTTCTGGGAGACTACCTGCACCGTTACCTGGAGGATCGGCCGGCCGGTGAACTGCTGGCGGCGGACGCCGACTACCGGAGGCGGACCAGCAACACCATCCTGCTTCGCGACCCGGCCTTCTACACCGCCCTGAAGGGTGCGATGGGCGGCGCAATGGGCCTCCTGATACTGGCATACGGGATCAGCGCTCTGCTTGTGGAACTCGCCTTCCGCCAGGGGCGACGCGGGTTCACCGTGCAGCGCGATCAGGCGGTCCCGCGGGGCTGGGTTTTCCGGGTCGCTTCGGGGTTCGCTTGCCTGAGCGTGATCCTGTTGATGTTCAGCGCGTTCGACTCGGTGTGCCAGCCGGTCGGGCTGGGGTCGGCCGTACAGAAGCACTTGCTCAGCCCTTCGCAGCAGAATCTGCTGATGGGCGCCCTGGTCGGCGTGGGCTGGACGATTGGGCGCATGCTGATCCGCGGGCGGCCCAGGTGGTTGAAATGCAATACCGTGATGCTGGTGGTTCTGGGCTACGCGTACGTGGCGGTCATCGCCCTGACGGCTCACTTTCGGAACGAGACCGTGCGGCTGATCTATGAGGAGATCGCCCGCGGCTGGCCCGCCTGACACCCGGTCGGCAGGCGTCCGTAACCCGCGTTAACAATACTGATACGAAGTTTAACATCGCGTTTTCAGCACTGAGAACGGGGATGCCGGCGGGCTCCGGGCAGGTCGGGCGGGGGTCGAACCGTTCAAGCGGGGCATGATCCGGTTCCTGCCTCTGATCCGGCGCATCATTCGGGAGGAGGGCTTTCGGCTGAACCTCGGCAAGATGCGATTCATGCGTCCGGGACAGTGCCAGCAGGTCACGGGCGTGGTGGTCAACCGGAAGGTGAACGCCCGGTGCCGCAACTGCGACCTGCTCAAAGCCATCATCCACAACGCCCGCGGCGCCGGCTCGCTGGAGAGCCAGAACCGCGAGGGGCGTTCCGACTTTCGAGCGTATCTCCTGGGCCGGGCCGCCCACATCCGGCAGCTCAACCCGGCCCGGGGCCAACGGCTTGTCGAGATGCTCCAGACCTTGGCATAGCCGGATGGCTTTCGCTTGCCGTGCGGCTCGAGGCGCCCTTACGGTCGCTGTGGCATGAATGAGACTTTTCGGCGGTCAGCGCCGTCGTGTAAGCCGGAGAGGTAGGGACAGGCCGTAGCGACTGTGCTACAATAGCGACAGACTGGGAGGTGGGACCATGTCCGGTGATCTGAGCCCGTACTTGGGGGTCGGCATATACGGCGTCGCAGAAGCCGCCAGGCTGACGGATGTCCGCGCCCAGCGGATTCGTCGTTGGCTGGAGGGGTACACCTTCAGTTGTGCGGGGAAGCTCCACGCGTCACCGCCGGTCTGGAGGCGCCAGTTGCCGGACGTGGACGGGACCCTTGCCCTTGGCTTCCTGGATCTGATTGAAGTGAGATTTGTCGACGCGTTCCGTAGGCACGGGGTTACATGGCGCACCATTCGTCGTGCGGCGGAACGCGCCCGCGTCCTCTTCGACAACGAACACCCTTTCTGCACCGAGAGCTTCCAGACCGACGGGCGCAGCATCTTCGCAGAGGTCATTGACGAAACGGGCGAAACATCCCTGATCGACGTCGTGAAGAGCCAGTACGCCTTCAAGCGAATGCTCCAGCCTTATCTGTACATCGGGCTGGAGTTCCAAGCCGACCAACTGGTCCGATGGTGGCCGCTGGGGATGAGGCGGCGTGTGGTCATCGATCCTCGGCGGGCATTTGGCCAACCCATAGTGGCGAAGGAGGGCGTACCTACAGCGATCCTCGCCGGGGCGGTTCAACTCGAGCAGTCGGTCGCGGAGGTGGCAGACTGGTACGAGGTCGATCCTCGCTCTGTCAGAGACGCAGTGGAGTTCGAGGAGAAACTGGCGGCGTGAAGTTCTTCCTTGACAATTGTCTGTCACCCAAGCTCGCTCGTGCCTTGCATGCTCTTTCTGAGCCGGCTCATTCAGTCACCCATCTGCAGGACAGGTTTTCAGAAGGGACTACAGACCCCGAGTGGTTGGGTGTGCTGGGGCGTGAAGGAAAGTGGGTCATCTTCTCGGGCGACTCTCGAATCGCGAAAAGCCCGCAGAACCGAGAAGTGTGGAAGCAATCCGGACTGACTGCGTTCTTCCTCAAGAAAGGCTGGATGGGGCAAAAGAAGTGGGAGTTGGCCTGGCGCATCGTTCGGTGGTGGCCCCGCATCGTTCAAACCGCTGAGGCAATGAAACCCGGTCTTGGCTATTGGGTTCCTGTGCAGCATAGCCAGAAGCTTGAACCGGTGGGTCTTAAATAGGCAGTTCGAAACAGTCAACCGGTCGTCGGACGCGAGAAGCTGATCGTGGCCGAAATCGACCATCAGCGCGTCAGCGAGGAGCGTCAGAACTTCGACCCGGCCGGCCACTACGCCCGCCCCGACGTTCTGCGCTTGGTCGTCGATCGCCGCCGGCAATCCGGGGCCGAGTTCATCGACAGCCGCGGACCAGCGTAGCCCGTTCATGCGGTCGGCTTGCCCGCCCTTCCCACCCGGATAGACTGGCGATGGAACGTCCGCACAGACGGCCGGGCGCCGTGGTCGCGTACACGACCGCGGGCGCGGGGCGATCGAGCGCGGAACACGATAGTGATCCACCAGGACCAGCGCCGGCACCGGGCAAGTGAGCAAGCGTAAGAAAGGCAGAGCCAAGACCAGCCGGAAGGAGCCGCCGGCCAAGCCGCCGGAACCGGGCCGCACGGCGCCGCGTCGCGAGTGGCTGGTGTTGGGTGGTATCGTGCTGGTCGGGCTGATGCTGCGCGTGTCGTATCTGCGTGAGATCGTCGACGCGCCCGACTTCGAGTACCCGCTGGTTGACGCCCAGTTCCACGACTACTGGGCCCGCGGGCTGGCCACCGGGGAGTGGTCACCGCCCAGAGACGTCACCGATCCGGAAATCCAGCGACGTCCGTACTTCCGGCCACCGGGCTACCCCACGTTTCTCGCGTTGGTCTACAAGTTGTCCGGAGGCAGCTACCTGGCCGCCCGGATCGTGCAGGTGGCACTGGGGCTGGTTTGTGTGGTGCTGGCCCATCTGCTGGGGCGGCGCATCTTCGGACCGGCCGTCGGGCTGATCTTCGCGGGCTTCATGGCCGTCTACTGGTCGTTCATCTACTTCGAGGGCGAACTGCTGGCCCCGGTGCTGCTGGTTCTGCTGGGGCTGTGCCTGATGATGACGCTGACGCGCTGGACCGCGGGGTTCACCTATCCGCGGACGATTGTCGGCGGCCTGTTGGTCGGGCTGTTCGCACTGATCCGGCCGAACATCCTGCTGTTCGTGCCGGTGGTTCTGATCTGGGCGTGGTGGATGGCCCGGCGACGTAAGGACGGACGACGGTTCCGCGTGGTGCTGTTGGGGTTCCTGCCGGCGGCGGCCGTGGTGATTGCGCCGGCGACGATTCGGAACTACCGGGTGGCGAACGACTTCGTCCTGATCACGTCCAACGCGGGGGTCAACCTGTACATCGGCAACAACGAGAAGACCGACTGCGTCTGGCCGAGCATCCCGATCCTGGAAGACCTTGCGGGGCTGCAGGGCTGGACGTGCTTCGACTACCCGAACATCGTCCGCGGCGTCGAGCAGAAGGTGGGGCGACCGCTGAAGGACTCCGAGGTGTCGTCCTATTTCACGCAGCGGGCCCTGGAGTACATGCGGTCCCACCCCGGGCGGGTGTTGGGGCTGATGCTCAAGAAGGCGGCGCTGTACTGGGGACCGGCGGAGATATCGAACAACAAGGTCATCCAGGTCGAGCGCGAGCACTCGAAAACGCTGCGCTATATGCCCGGTTTTCCGTTCGTGCTGTCGCTGGCGGTGGCGGGCGTGGTGTTGCTCGGCGTGCAGTTCAGGAGCGAGCGGGCGGCGAAGGAAGACGAGGGCGGTGGGCGCGACCGGTTCGAGTCGGTGGTGCTGATCCTGCTCTTTGCGTTGACGTACTGTGCGTCGTTCCTGCCGTTCTTCGTGGCCGGCAGGTACCGCGTGCCGATCACGCCGTTTCTGTTGCTGCTGGGGGCGTACGGCGTGTATCGTTTCGGCCAGGTCGCGGCCCGGCGGAATCTGAGGCTGGCGCTCATCGCGGCGATCATCTGGGTGGGGTCGTACGCGCTGGCCCGCACGCCGTTCGTCGCCTACGAGCCGGACGTGGGTCGATGGCATTACGACAGGGGGACGGCCTGTCTCAACACCGGGAAGATGGACCTGGCGTTGGAGGAGTACCTCGAATCGGTGCGCCTGGACCCTGACGACCACGTGACACGCGTCAACCTGGGTCTGTTGCTGGGCGGCCAAGGCCGGAGCGTCGAAGCGATCGAGCACTTTGCGGCCGCCGTCCGGATCAAGCCGGACCTGGCTTTGGCCCACCGCAACCTGGGTCGGCTGCTGGCGAGCGTGCGGCGATTCGAGGAGGCGACTCCGTCGCTGCGTCGGGCGGTGGAACTCGCTCCTCAATACAAGAACGCGTGGGTGAGCCTGGGCGACGCGCTTCGCGACCAGGGCCAAATGGATGAGGCCGTCGGGGCCTATCGAATGGCCCTGCAACTCGAACCGCATCAGCACGACGCCCTTTTGTATCAGCGCATCGGCGACACTGTCGGCGCTCGGGGGCGGGCGGACGAAGCGAAACAGGCGTACCAGGAGGGCGTGCGCCTCGATCCCGGGCTGGTTGAGGTTCGTCTCGCTCTGGGGCAGCTCTGCATCGGCCAGGGACTGGACGCCGAGGCCGAGGGGCATCTCCGCGCGGCGGTCCGTGCGGCCCCGGGGTACGCGCAGGCGCACGCCAGACTGGGAATGGTGCTGGCGAAACAGGGCAAGCTGGACGAGGCGGTCGGGTCGTACCGGGCGGCGATTCAGATCAACCCCGACCACTTGGGCGCCCGCTACAACCTGGGTCAGGCCCTGGAGCAACTGGGTCGACGCGAGGAGGCGTTGCAGGAGTACCGCCAGGTTCTGCGGATCAAGCCCGGGCACCCCGGCGCCGTCCAGGCTCTGTCGGCGCTGGAAGGTTGCGGCGGATCGTAACCGCCGGGCGATCGCGTTCTTGCGGCACGATTCGCCGATTTCCGCGGCTCGACCGGCACGGCCTTTGGCGCGAGACTGGCACGCCGGTTGCTATGCGATGTGCATGGTTCGGGCGTGGATTCTCCGCGCCGCTTACTGAGATCCACAGTCAGGAGAGATGCAATGCCGAGTACCGAGGACAACCTGAAGGAAGCATTCGCCGGAGAGAGCCAGGCCAACCGCAAGTATCTCGCCTTTGCCAAGCAGGCGGAGAAAGACGGGCTGCCCAACATCGCCAGGCTGTTCCGCACGACGGCCGACGCGGAGCGCATCCACGCCGAGGGGCACCTGGGGGCGCTGGGCGGGATCGGCTCGACGACGGAGAACCTCCAGGCCGCCATCAACGGCGAGACCTACGAATACACCGAGATGTATCCGCCCATGCTCGAGCAGGCCACGACCGACGGGCACAAGGCCAAGCGCATGTTCGCCTACGCGGTCAAGGCCGAGGCCGTCCACGCCAGGCTGTACACACTGGCGCTGGAGGCGGCCAAGCAGGGCAAGGACCTGACCGAGACACGGTTCTACCTGTGCCCGGTGTGCGGGCACATCGAGTTCGGCGCCCCGCCGGATTCGTGCCCGATCTGCGGCGCCAAGGCCGGCAAGTTCATCGAGGTGGCTTGAGCCGCGGCGATCGCCTCCCATTCACGTGCCGCCGAGAACCAGGACGGGGCGGCCTTCGCGCACAGATAATGCCGCCGGAGGGCAGGTCATCCGAGCCGGCCAGGGTCCGGCGGTGACGGCGCGGTGGGTCTTGCATTGGGCGCTGCAGGCGACGGATTCGCCGCCTGCGTTCGCACTGGTGCGCGGGGTGGATGACCGCTTGCACGGGCTGGGCGCGGCTGGCTTTTCATCCCCATCCGATCGTGGAAGTCACCTGGACAAACACGATCAACGTGTTCACGAGCAGGAAGGAGACGCCAGCCGCGGTCAGGGCCAGCAGCAGCGCGCGGGGAAGCAGGAGATACCGCTTGATGCCCGCATACAGGTAAATGGCCAGGATTGCCGGCGTGGCAGCCAGCATGACCCATCCACATGCGGCGCCCGCCCACGCGGGCATCCCCCAGGAAAGGAGACTGACCTCGACCCCGATCAGCAACAGGTACACAACAGCCCAAGCGGCGCACACGGGCGTGGCCGAGTAGGCCACCACACGGAGCACCTGCACCGTGCGGACGCGGCAGCGACTCAAGGTCTGGCGCAAGGAGCAGAGCAACGCCAGGGCGCTCAAGATCAACAGCAGCAGGAGACCAGGGAACGTCAGGTATCCCGCGCCGCTGCCTGGCATCCGGGCAATACCCCGGAACGTAAACGCGATCCCTCCCAGTGAAGGTACGGAGACGACTCCGAGGTGGAATGCCAACAGGTCGGCACCCTGAGAAGCGATCCAGATCAGTGCAGCCAGGCCATGGAACAACACAACGTGCACCAGGACGGCCCAGACCAGAAGGAACCACAATGGACCGGCGTGAATCCGATCGTGGATGGAGACGTCTCGCCAGAAGCGGAACGGGCGCAATGCGCGCCAGACGGTTCTGAACCATGACCGAACCGGGCGATCCCGCCAGTAATGCTCGAAAAGGAAGTCACTTCGCCAGGCCGACCGGTCCAGCACGACGTCCCAGTCGAACTGCAGGCCGCACTCCGGGCATCGCGGCTTCGTGAGTGTGTAGAGGTTGTAGCCACAGCGCGAGCAGTGCACCGGGAAGGTGATCGCGTCCCAATCGGGGCGGCCATCCTTGAGCAGGGCATTCAGATCGTCGCCGGCTGCTTCCACTGTTGCGATCACCAACGGGAGTTGCGCGTCTGCCGGAGCCAATTCTCCACATTGACGGCAGGCGTGCAACAGACGTCCACGCATGCCGGCGCGCGCCACCCCTGCCGTCTAAACATGCCGTCAGAGGAGTTGGCCTTCGATGGCGTCCAGGCGGACGCGGAGGTCGGTCACGGTCTCGTGCAGGTCGGCCAGCTCGGTTTGCATAGCGTCGATCTGGGATTGAAGGGCCTGGACCTGCGACGGTGATGTGCTCGGCGCGGGCGCGGGCGGCGCGCCGGCCGCCGACGATGCCGGGGCAGGTGCGGCCGACGCCGGCTGCTCGTCCTCGGGATACAGCAGGTGCGTGTGGCGGATGGCGGATCGGCCCGGCTCGCGCGGCAGGGGCGCGGTCAGCGGCGGGTCCTTGTGGGCCAGGTCGTCGAGCACGGCGGAGACCATTTCGAGGTTGTCGAACGGGACCATGCGCGAGCAGCGGGTGCGCAGCTCGCCGACGGTCTGCGGGCCGCGCAGCAGCAGCTCGGCCATGACCGCCTGCTCGCGTTTCTCCCAACCGAAGTGCCCAGCGACCTCGTGCTTGAAGCGGTCGGTCCGGGCGCCGGGGCCGGGCAGGACCTTGGACGCCAGACCGCGTTGTCGCAGGTGCTCAACGGTGTTGAAGACGGTGTCCTCGTCGAGGTTCATGACCGGGTCGCGGTTCTGCTTCTGATTGCAGGCGGCCAGCAGCGCGTTGACGGTCATCGGATAGTAGGTCGGCTGGGCGAGCGACTTCTCCAACAACACACCCAGCACCCGTCGTTCGGTCTGGCTCAGGCGCGGCTCCATGACCGTGTCTCCTTCGTTGGCTTGGCGCACGATAGGTTAGTCCTGCCGGTTGTGCGGTCAACGTGCCGCGTCCGACAACGCGTCGGGAGCAGGTGCGGCGGCCGGTGTCATCTTGACACCGATCCGGCGATCCGGTCAACTGGCCCAGGCGCGGTAGCCTGAGAAACCGCAAACAGAAGGCCCAATGACCGATTCCACCGCCAATCGCAAGATCGCCCTGGGCGCCGACCACGCCGGCTTCGAGCTGAAAGAGCACCTCAAGCCCTACGTGCAGGGCCAGGGATACGAAGTGGTCGATTGCGGCACGCACAGTTCCGAATCGGTGGATTACCCCGAGTTCGCGGCCGCCGTCGCCCGGTGCGTCGCCGACGGAAGCTGCCGGCGAGGGATCATGATCGACGGGGCGGGCATCGGGTCGGCCATGGTGGCCAACAAGATCGCCGGCGTCCGGGCAGCGGCGTGTTACGACGTCTCCACCGCGCGCAACAGCCGCGAGCACAACGACGCCAACGTGCTGACCCTCGGCGCGGGACTGGTGGGCAAGAGCCTGGCCGAACAGATCGTCGACGTGTGGCTGGCCGGTGAGTGCACGGTGGATCGACACCTGCGCCGCGTGGCGATGATCGAACGGATCGAGCAGGGCGGCCAGCCGCCGGCTTCCGTGACTACGCCCGCGGGCGCACCATCGCCGCCATCCAGGGCCGCACGTGCGGACGCGGTGGCGGGCGTCGAAGGCCTGTCCGAAGAGGACCTGCAACGCGTGCTGACCCGGATGGCCGAACTCGGCGCCGCGGGCGGCAGTCCGGCCTGTACCGAGCTGGCCTGCATGTTCTGCCGGGTGTGCGCCGAGACCAACCCGGAACTGGTCCGGCAGTTGATCGACGCGGGGGCCGACCGCATCGGCCATCGCCACGACCAGGGTTGCCTGACAGGCGAGCTGGCCCGGTACATCGACCATACCCTGCTGCGTCCGGAAGCCAGCGTGGACGACGTCAAGAAGCTGTGCGCCGAGGCCAGGGAGCACGGATTCGCCTCGGTGTGCGTGAATCCGTACTATGCCCGGCTCGCGGCCAAGGAGCTGGCCGGTTCGCCGGTGGTGGTTTGCGTTGTGGCCGGCTTTCCGCTGGGGGCGCACGCTCCGGAGATCAAGGCCATGGAGGCCCGGCGGGCGATTCGCGAGGGGGCCCGCGAGATCGACATGGTCATCAACGTGGGAGCGCTCAAGAGCGGCGACCACGACCTGGTCTACCGGGACATTCTGGGCGTGACGGAGGCCTGCTCGGAACGCGGGGCGATCTGCAAAGTGATCATCGAGGCCGCTCTGCTGACCGACGACGAGAAGATCACCGCCTGCCAGTTGTCCAAGAAGGCCCGGGCGGACTTCGTGAAGACCTCGACGGGCTTCGGGCCGGGCGGGGCCACGGTCCACGACGTCGCCCTGATGCGTGAGGCCGTCGGCGATACGGCCATGGGCATCAAGGCGGCCGGCGGAATTCGCACGCTGGAGGACGCCAAGAAGATGATCCAGGCCGGCGCCACACGTATCGGAGCCAGCGCCGGCGTGAAGATCCTGAAGGAAGCCAGGGAGGCTACAGGTTCCGACTGAGTGTTCACCCGGTCGGCCCCCGTGCTCGCGCCGCGACGACGGAGGCCGCACAGTATGGTAAGGTCTTAGCCTATGGTTGAGCTACGTTCCTACGTGTTTCTGGACAGCCTGCAGCCGCAGCACGCCGCGTTCCTCGGCACGGTGGCCCAGGGTTTCCTGCCCATCGCCGGCATGGCCTCGCTGTACGTGGAGATATCCCCAGGCATCGAGATCAACCGGGTTACCGACATCGCCTTGAAATCGACGCGGGTCACGCCCGGGATGCAGATCGTCGAGCGTTTGTACGGGCTGCTGGAGATCCACTCGGAGTCGCAGGCCGACGTCCGCCAGGCCGGACGGGCCATCCTCCAAGCCCTGGAGCTGAAGGAGGAGGATCGCCGCAAGCCCCGGACGCTGTCCAGTCAGGTCATTCGCCGGGTCGACGATCACCAGACACAGTTGATCAACCGCATGCGCCACGGCAACATGATCATCCCGGGCGAGAGCCTGTACGTGATGGAGGTGGAGCCGGCGGCCTATGCCGCCCTGGCGGCCAACGAGGCGGAGAAGGCGGCCAACATCAACATCCTGGAAGTGCGCTCCTACGGCAGTTTCGGGCGCGTCTACCTGGGCGGCGAGGAACGGGATATCGACGTGGGCTGGCGGGCGGCCACCGCCGCGATCGACAGCATCACCGGTCGCGAGGTGTCCCCGAGCTGACGGACCGGCGCGGAGCCTGAAGGCGGCCCGATCGTACGCCGGAAGCATTCGGAATTGCAGACAATCGCCTGACACAACCAAGGAGATAATCGGCGATGGCAGAAGCCCTGGGAATGATCGAGACACGCGGGTTCGCCGCCATGGTCGAGGCGTCCGACGCCATGGTCAAGGCCGCGAAGGTGGAGCTGGTCTCGTACGAGAAGATCGGCGGCGGCTACGTGACCGCGATCGTCCGTGGTGACGTGGCCGCGGTGCGAGCCGCCTGTGACGCCGGCCAGACGGCGGCCGCCCGCGTGGGCGAGATCGTCTCGGTGCACGTGATCGCGCGTCCGCACAACAACATCGACCTGGTCCTGCCCTTGGGCCGAGCCGATCAGGTCCGGGCGGCGATGAAGGCGAAATAGCCGGCTGGGACGCATAGTGGGTGCCGCGGGCGGATGGCCCGCCCGTGCACCGGTGGACGAGCCGCCGGTGGCACTCATGCGGCCGGTGCGGGAGCAGGCCGCCCGGCCGCTGAAGGAGAGCGGATGTTACTGGCCAAGGTCGTGGGCACGGTCGTCGCAACGCAGAAGGTGCAGACCCTGGACGGCGTGCGCTTCATGCTCCTGCGCCCGGTTGATCTGGAGGGCAACGAGACCAGCGGCCAGGTGGTGGCCGTCGACGTCGTCGGCGCCGGAGTCGGCGAGATGGTGCTGTACGCCACTGGCAGTTCCGCCCGCCAGACGGTCCTGACGGACAAGCGGCCCTGCGACGCGGTCATCATGGCCATCGTGGACAACTGGGAGGTCGGCGGCGAGATCAAGTACAAGAAGGGACGCGACGACTAGCACCGCCAAACGTAGGGTTGGTGAAGCGAAGCGAAACCCACCAATCCCATACACTTGAAGAGAACGAACCTTGCCCGGACTGACCGATCAACAGGTGGATGCGATCGCACGACGGGCCCTGGAGCGCCTGGGTCCGGGAGCGGGCCGGGCCGCACCCGCCGTCGGAGGCGGGCCGGCGCCTTCTGTGCCCGGCCGGCTGGGCGTGTTCCCGGACGTGGACTCGGCCGTCCGAGCGGCGGCCGCCGCCCATCGACAGTTGATGGGCATGACGCTGGCCAAGCGCGAAGAGATGGTCGCCAGCATCCGCCGGTCCATGAAGGCCAATGCGGAGGCCCTGGCAGAAGAGGCCCTCCAGGAGACCGGGCTGGGCCGCTACGACGACAAGATCGAGAAGAACCGGCTGGTGGCCGAGAAGACGCCCGGGACCGAGGACCTGGTCCCCCTGGCCCGCACCGGCGACCGCGGACTGATGCTGACCGAGCCCGCACCCTACGGGGTGATCGCGGCCATCACGCCGGTGACCAATCCGACGTCGACGATCATCTGCAACACGATCGGCATGGTAGCGGCCGGCAACGCCGTGGTCTTCAACGTGCATCCCGCCGCAAAGAAGGTCTCGGTCCACAACGTCTCGTTGATCAACAAAGCCATCACCGACGTAGGCGGGCCGGCCAACCTGGTCGCCGCGGTGGGTGAACCCACCATCGAGAGCGCCCAGGCCCTGATGAGGCACCCGGGGATTCGGCTGGTCGTGGTCACCGGCGGTCCGGGCGTGGTCAAGGAGGCCATGGCCAGCGGGAAGCGGGCCATCTGCGCCGGGCCGGGCAATCCGCCCGTTGTGGTGGACGAGACCGCCGACCTGGACCAGGCCGGGCGGGACATCGTCATCGGCGCGTCCTTCGACAACAACGTCATCTGCGTCGATGAGAAGACGATCATCGCGGTCAAGTCGATCGCCGACAACCTGATCCAGTCGATGGTGCGTCACGGTGCCGTGCTGCTGACACCGGCCCAGGCCCGCCAGCTCGAACGGCTGATGCTGACCGGTGTGAAAGGCCCGCGACAGTCGGCCACGGTCGAGAAGTCGCTGATCGGTCAGGACGCGGGCGCCATCCTGTCGCGCATCGGCATGAACGTGGACCATCGCGTGCGCCTGGGGCTGATCCAGGTGGACGCCAACCACCCGCTGGTCTGGACCGAGCAGATGATGCCCATCATGCCGGTCGTGCGGGTGTCCAACGCCGACGAGGGCATCGACCTGGCCGTCGAGGCCGAGCTGGGCCGCCGGCACACGGCGGTCATGCATTCCCGGAACCTGGACAACCTGAGCCGAATGGCCCGCGTGTGCGATTGCAGCATTTTCGTGAAGAACGGCCCGGCCGTTTCCGGGCTGGGCTGGCACGGCGAGGGCTATACCTCGTTTTCCATTGCCAGCCCGACCGGTGAAGGGCTGACCAAGGCCCGCGACTTCACCCGCGAGCGGCGCTGCACCCTGGTGGATCATTTCCGGATCACATGACGCCATACCCGGCCATCGCGATCGTCGAGCTCGACTCCGTTGCCACCGGCACGACCGTCGGCGACGCCATGGTCAAGGCGGCACCGATCGATCGGATTCACGCCGGGACCATCCATCGCGGAAAGTACCTGGTGCTGGTCGGCGGGAGCGTCGCGTCGGTCGAGGAATCGCTGACGGCCGGCTTGAGGGTGGGAGGAGAATCCGTCGTCGACCACGTCCTGCTGGCCGACGTACACGAAGAGGTCCACGACGCGGTGTTCGGCAAGCGCCGCGACGACACATTCGACGCGCTGGGGATCATCGAGACCGAGACGGTGGCGGCGACCGTCCGGGCCGCCGAGGCCGGCGTCAAAGGGGCGCTGGTGCACGTGAAGGAAATCCGCCTGGGTGACGGGCTGGCCGGCAAGGGCCTGGTGCATTTCACCGGGGCGGTGGCCGACGTCCAGGCGGCCATCGAGATCGGCACCGCGGCCATCGCCGATCGTCGCGGCGGGCTGTGGACCACCGTGATCCCGGCCCTGCACGAGGAGATGGCACGAGAGACCGGCGAGTCCACGCGTTTCCGCCGCTGGCCGCACAAAGCGCAGGAGAGTGAGTAGCCGTGCTCCTGGGACGCGTCATCGGAACCGTGGTGGCCTGCGTCGTGGCCGACGGCCTGGTCGGCGTGCCGTTGCTGCTCGTCCAGCCGCTGGATCGAAAGAGCAAGCCGAAAGGCTCGCCGCTGGTGGCGGCCGACTCGACGCGGATGGCCGGTCCCGGCGAGCTGATCTACTTTGAAGGAGGGCGGGAGGCGGCGCTGGCCCTCGATCCCTGGTTCGTTCCGGTGGATCACACCATCATCGGGATCGTGGACGCGGTGCACCGGCCGGACGAATAGCACAGGAAGCAGGAGGTAGGGTGGGTGAAGCGAAGCGCAACCCACCTCGCACGAGTACTCGAAGCATGCTTACCCGCGGCTTCGCCGCGTGAAAGCATGACACCCGACACACGGACGAAAGAGCACGCTCAATGATCCTCGGTATCGTCAAGGGCGAGATCTACTCCACGATCAACCACCCGGTGTACGACAAACGTCGTATGCTGCTGGTCGATCGGATCACGGCCGACGGACGCGAGGACGGCAGCTACCTGATCGCCATCGACGGCGTGGACGCCGGCGTGGGCCAGACCGTCCTGATGATCGACGAGGGCAACTCCGCCCGACAGGTTCTGGACGATCCGACGGCCCCGGTTCGGTCGGTGATCGTCGGCATCGTGGATCACATCGACGTAGCCTGACCTGACTCGATTCAACCACAGGGAGCGCTGCAACGCCCGGTCGCCCACCTGGCGCCCAAGGTATATCATGGCCCCATGCCAGCCGCATCCGACGTGTTGTCGCGCGATCCGACGGCCGGGACCGCCTGGCATCGGCCGGACGACCGCTTCGTGCCCATCCGCTCGTGCGAGCTGGCCGCCGCCATCGCCGACGACACCGCCCGGTTCGGTCCCGACGCTTCCGCGCTTGCTTCGGTCTACAAGGCCGTCGAGGACGTGATCGAGCAGGAGGCCTCGGCGCTGAAGCGCGACCTGGGTGACCGATACGCGGCCTTCAACCCCGACCGCGAGACGCAGCCGTTGGCCGACGTCAAAGCGGCACGCACGCCCGAGGGCTATGCCGACCTCGAAGCGCGGTTGTCCTACCTGTTGGAGAAGGCCAACTTCCAGCGGCTGGACAACGTGGGGATCGAGGCCACCATCCGGGCGGCCCGGGTCCGCGGGCTCAAGGTGCGGGTGCATCCGGAGCGGGTCGCCCAGTTGGGGGTCTGGACTCGCGGCGGGGCCACGACCGAATCGCGCTGTCGGAGCTTGCGACACCCCGTCCGCGGTGAGCAGCGCGAGGTGCCGGTGCACCGGCGGTTGGCCATCGTCACCCGCCTCCGCGATGACCCGCACATCGTTCTCAAGCTGTTCAAGGACATCCCCGTCGGCGAGGTGGAGGCCCTGCTGCCGCACGCCGAGGTGGCCATGAGCTGGCTCGATCGGCTCAAGGTTGTGGGCGGCGGGGCCGGGGTGGTGGGCAGCACGGCCACCAAGGTGCTCAAGCTGCTCGGGGGGCTGGTGTACTGGAGCCGGCTGCTGTGGATAGTGCTGATCGGCGCGGGCATTCTGGCGTTCCGCACCATCATGGGCTACCGCTCGGCGCGGGCGTCGCGTGACTCGCAGCGTACCCGCAACCTGTACTACCAGAACCTGGACAACAACGCCGGCGTCGTTTACGCCCTGATCTCGATGATCGCCCAGGAAGAGGTGAAGGAGGGGTTCCTGGCCTACGCGCTGTGCCACGCGGCAGGCGGCGAAGTCGCGTCACCCGAGGACCTGGCCGCCCGGGTCGAGGCCTACCTGGCGGAGCGCTTCGAGGCCACCGTGTGCTTCGACGTGGCCGACGCAATCGAGACGATCGACCGCCTTGCCCTCTGGGCCGACCGGGCCGAATTCAAAGTCATTCCGCCCGCCGAGGCCGCCCGGCAACTGGGCGAACACTGGCGAACGCGGCGGTCAGCCGAGTATCACCAGACAATGATCCAGGGGCGCAACCGGAGGGGGGCGTCACCGGCACCTGCGTGACGCGTGCGAGTCCCACAGTGACAGCCCGGAACGCGGGTCGTCGGGGCGGGTCGTGCTACCGGTTGTCGGTGCCTCGCCAGATTTCGCTGCGCTCCGGTAGGGCGAGGTAGATGGTGCTGCGGTCGGCGCTGATGATCAGCTCGTCGTTGCCCGAGAGGTCCGTGTCGGGCAGGTCTTCGAAGATGGTGACCGCCTCTGTGTCCGCGTCCCAGAGAATGATGCCGTTGACCGTCGCCCCGTCGGCCGGATCGTAGACCCCGCGGATCAGCAGGTCGCCGTCATCGAGCACGACGAACGAACGGGCCGACACGCCCACGGTCCCCGGCAGGTCGGTGGGAACGCCATCGGTGTCGATGGTCTGAATCCCGGCATTCAACGCGGAGGCCACGTCGTTCGACCCGTACAGCGTGTCATCCGGTCCGAACGCCAGGTGATGGGCGAGCCGGACGATGAGGTCACCTTCCTCGTCCAGCGGCTTGTCGACGTTGACCACCGCCCGGTCGCCGGCCACGTCGATGGCGGACAGGTCGGACTGGCCGGCCTCCTCGCCCACCAGGAGGTTGCCGGGCTGCATCTGCGGGCCGCTGAAGCCGTCGGGCACGAAGGCCATGGTCTCCGGGTTGACGTTGGACACATCCACGCCGCCCTGGACCAGGCCGAGGAATGGCTCGGCGTCGCCGCCCTCGGGCGGGACGACGGCCAGTGTCGAAGCGCTGGCCGTGCCGATCCAGAACTCGCC
>Ga0307380_10002376_pt1 | contig 26827 bp, 24 predicted proteins | sample UN3MG_FD_202239 | JGI IMG/M metagenome (GOLD analysis project Ga0307380, IMG submission 202239) | Soil microbial communities from Risofladan, Vaasa, Finland - UN-3 | ecosystem: Environmental > Terrestrial > Soil > Coastal area > Acid sulfate soil | place: Finland: Risofladan, Vaasa | collected... | reverse complement strand
TTGTTTTTAATGTAATCCATTAGCTGTTTTGCCTTTGCGACTGATTCAGAAACGATATGTAGGTATAAGCCTTTGTATGGGAGATTGCCTAGAATGATATCTAAGTCTTCCTGGTTTAGATCACCCCTTTATTTATCGATCCTACTTTTTATACAAATCTATAGGTTTATCTATAATATTTACATCTCCATAAGTATATTCTTCAAAGTTATTTAGTATTATATTCTTCGCTTCTTCGATATGCTTAGCCACCAACTTAACAGAAAGTTTTACATCTCTTTCTTTAATGGCTTTAAATATTTTATAATGATCAAAGTAAGATTTCTTTGCTCTTTCTACTCTGCTTAGATCAATAATTCTATAAAAAGCATATCTATCATTGTATTTGTTAATAATTTTCTTTAAATATTCATTTCCGCAATTATTAACCAATAAAAAATGCAGTTCGATATCTGTTTCGATAAAACTTTTCACATTATTATATTTTAAATCACTTTCAGCTTTTTTAAACACTTTTTCTAGTCTATTTATATCGATATCATTAATTCTATGAACAGCAAGTTCGGTGGCATAAGATTCTAAAACTTGCCGTACATTGTACAATTCTTCTATTTCTTTTTTGGTTATTTCTCTGATGTAAAAACCCTTTCTTGGTATCATTACTAATAATTCTTCTTTTGTTAAGCCGGTGAGAACTTGCCTAACGATGCTTCGACTAACGCCTAACCTTTCTGCGATATTTTTATCAAAAACTCTTTCCCCCATTTTTATTTCATGCCAAACAATTTTCGCTTTTACAATGCCGTATATCTGATCTTCTAAATTTTTAAAATTTATTTTATTTTCTTCGTTTATCATTTATCTGACTCCTAAACATAATCAATTTAAAAACTTATTTATATTATGTGTACTAATTTCGGGTTGTGTTTGCACTTCACTTAAAACAAAAGTGGTCATACATGTTTTCTTTCCTGTAGAATATAAGAAATCACAATATTCAAAAAATATTTTATTGTTCTATTTAATGATCGTATTAATGTATTTCTTTAAAATATTAATTTTCTAAAAGAACCTATATACCCCTATAAATTTTTGATGCTATCTCTTTAATTCTTTAAAGAGGGATCGGCCTCCCAGCTATCCATCTTATCTTTATCCATGGGATAGATCGGGCGCGGGGCTCTTACCCATTCAAACTTGGTAAGGTCAGCCTGGGCAACCCCCGGGCAATCAACCCGTATCAATTCTTTCATGATTGGTTCATAATATTGAAAATTACTACCCGTCTTCATTACTATTATCTTAGCCTCTGCCGGCTCAATTCCAAAGTGACGGTATATATCCGGGTGGATTCCAGCCATTAACCGGTTCTCGCTTATAAGTAATTTGATGCTACCCACTTCCAGAACAATGGTCCCACGCTGAATAATAAAGGGGCAAGGTCCAGGACCAAGCTTTCCACCTTTCATTAGATCTACCTCAAACCCACTAGATACTCCGGTAACCTTGCCTGTAACTTGGACCGGCTTACTAAAGATAGAATCAGACTTGCCGCCAACCTTAACGGTAATCTCACTACCCATTCCAGCTTGGACTGCTTTATGATACACTTCCGGATCATACATCGGGATAAGTGCTGTACAGGTTATTTTCTGACGCAGCATCTCTTTTAATAAACAGGTGCTATCACCGGGGGCACCACCAAAGACGGTATCAGCAGGGTCAGAAAGGATAATGGGTCCTTCTTTGGCTCCGACTGCATGTTTAATGGCTTCTTCTGGGGAAAGCCGATCACTCTTCCAAAATCTCTCCCTAAGTTCCCAGGCCTTGTTGGCCAGTTCTGTTGCCAGTTCCCGGGCTAGCTCTGGTTTATTATCAGTATAAACTACCGTGGATAAACCGGCTTCTTTGATATCCATCCAGGGCTGCATGGGAAAGTTGGAAATAGAGATAACTCCGGGTTTCTTTTCCAGTTTCCGGGCAAGGTCAAACCATTCTTTCATCGGTTCTCCTTCTGCAGTATCCAGCCTCTCGTGATGACCGACTATTAAAGGTATCTTTTCCCAGGAAACAGTAGGAGTAAATTCATTCTTTAGTAGTGAGAAGAATAACCTGGCCGCCTTCTTGCCTGTCTCGTAGGATTTATGGGGTTGGGTTTCATAGCCGACCATTAGATCTGCCAACTCAATCATCTGTTTGGTGATATTGGCATGGTGGTCCAGGGTTACTACGATGGGGATCTTTTGACCGACTACGTTTCTGACAACAGACAAAAGGTAGCCTTCCATATCATCCAGTTCCTCCGTACAGGCTGCACCATGCAAAGACAAGAAAATACCCTCTAATGGCAAGGCCTTCTTTAACCCGGAAACCAGTTTTTCTTCGAAGAATTCAAGGGCTTTGGTCTCAACCCGGCCGCCGGCATGTCCGACTGCACGCAGAATAGGAATGAGCTCGACATCTATTCCTTCTTCTTCGACCACCTCAAGAAAAGCACCGATTTCGGCTTTACCTTTCATCTTATCTAATAAATTTGTGTCATAATATAACCCGGCTTGTTCAAAATCCTTTAAGGTGCAGGGGACCGGGCTAAAAGTGTTGGTCTCCTGGCTAATCTGTGCAATGGCAATTCTCATATTAATGCTCCTTTTCTTTAATTATTACTAAAAACCAAAATTTCAAATTTTACTTAAATGAAATTTTATAGAAGCTAATACCCTATTTTAAATTTAGAAAAACAGTCATTATATTGTAATTTAATATATTTATGTGTAACTGTTAACAGTTAACATACTACACATAACTATATTATACTATATCCTTCCTCAAAGTCAAGGCCAAGCAAATGTCTGATTAGTCTGTGATATTGTCACCTTAAAATTAATCAGTAATAATGTCACTATGGGAAAGGTGATATATCTAATGACCAAAAAAGAATTAGTAAGAGTTTATGTCATCAAATCCCTAATTGAGGATAAGATGACCAGCAGGGATGCTGCAGAGGTTTTAAACCTTAGCGAACGCCAGATAAAACGTCTAAAGGCAGGTGTTAAAAAAGATGGCTCGGTGTTTGTTATTCACAAAAATAGAGGTCATAAACCTAAATATACCATCCCTATTAAAATAAGAGACAAAATTATTTCTCTTGCTCTGACTAAATATAAAAACGCAAATTATGCCCATCTTTCAGAACTCTTGAAAGAAGAGGAAGGTATTCCTGTTAGTCAGTCTTCTGTATCCAGAATCCTTAAAGCCAAAGGCATTAAAAGTCCCCAGAGAACACAAGCCACCTAAACCTTACCGCACAATAGAACGTAAGCCTCAAGTTGGAGTGAACCCCTCCGCCTAGACACTTTAAGTCTTAACACACCATACATTCCCGAGAGCTATTTTCTACCAATAACCTCTCGTATTCCTCTGGAGGCCGATAGCCTAAAGAGGACTGCAATCTCCTACATCTACTACACAATCTTTTGGCAGTATTGGCTTTCGTTTTGACCAGCAAACTTATCCAGATTTTATGGCCTTATATATAGTTCGTATTCCTCGGGTCGGGGCCTTGCTGCCGACTTCCTTTAGATTCCACCTCACGATGGACATCCTTGTCTTAAGCTAATGGTTGCTACTGCCAAGCTTATTACCCATGCCAGGTGCACACCATTACCACCTTCGAAGAAGGTGGTTTTTTAAGGTGAATCAATCAATAAAATCTAATTATTAAAATTATTTAATATATCTTCAAAAATATCCATATCTATATTTCCACCAGTAATTACACAAACAATTTTAGAAATGTTTCCTATGCTAACTTTTTTGAATAATAAAGCAGCTAATGATGCAGCTCCTGCTCCTTCTGCGATAATTTTGGCTTCTTTTGCTAAAGTAAATATTGCAAATTTAATCTCTTCTTCTGAAACGGTTACAATAGAATCGACATATTTTTTTACAATCCTAAAATTAATTTCACCGGGTTTTCTTACTGCTATCCCATCAGCAAATGTATCCGCAGAATTCAATTCAACAATTTTATTGGCTTCAATTGATTTTAGCATGGAAGGTGCTCTCTCAGCTTCAACTCCTACCATTTTAATATCCGGTTTTAATTGTTTTACTGCTAAAGAAATTCCGGATATGCCTCCACCTCCCCCAATGGGACAAATAATCATTTGTGCTTGCGGAACATCCTCTAAAATTTCCAACCCTATACTTCCATTGCCGGCAATAATGTCTAAATCATCAAAACTGTGAATATAAACATAATTTTTTTCTTTCGCAAGTGTATTGGCATAATGACTGGCATCGTCATAGGTTTTTCCTTTTATAATAACTTCTGCTTTGTTTTCTTTGATTTTATCAATTTTATTTTTAGGGGCTACTTCAGGGAGGACAATGGTTGCCTTCACTCCAGCTAGTAATGCAGCCAGGGAAAGTCCTTGACCGTGGTTTCCAGAAGAAGCAGTTATTACACCTCTATTTTTTTCATCTTGGGTTAATAGGGACATTTTATTCGCATTACCGCGTGCCTTAAAAGCCTGGGTGAGTTGAAGATTTTCTAATTTAAGAAAAATTTCTTTTTGTAAAATTCTACTCAGTGTTAATGAATAAATACAAGGTGTTTTATTCACCTTATCTCTTATTCTTTCTCGAGCATCTTTTATTTTTTCCAGTGTAACTTCGGGAACATTCATATTTTTTTACCTTCTTTTATAAATTAAAATACAATTCAATCTTTTTTTATCGACTTTTAATGACTTTGCCCGGTCGCGCTCCAGTATACCGGCCTTTCTTTCTCCACCACGACTTTACTATTAACCAATACCCATTCTATTCCTGAAGGAAATTGTCTTGGGTCTTCATAAGTAGCCCTATCAAGAATATTTTCCAAATTGAATATTGTGATATCTGCATCGGAATTCTCCACAATTCTACCCTTATTCTTTAGTCTGAGTTTCTCTGCCGGCAATGATGTCATCTTTCTTATGGATTCTTCCAAAGAAATGACTTTTTTATCTCTTACATGTCCATGTCTCCCTAAAATTCTGGGAAATGTACCATAAACACGAGGGTGTGGCTTCCCACCTATCATTGTTTTTCCTTAATAGCTTGTCTTTTTAGAATTTTTCCGGACCTCAATCCCGTAATTTTTCCATGGCCAACAGCTATTTTCCCATTAACAATCACATAATAAACTCCATCCGGATATTGGTGGGGATTCTCAAATGTTGCCTTATCCTTTATCTCATCTTTATTGAAAATCGCAATATCTGCCCAGTACCCTTCCTTGAGTATTCCTCTATCTTTTAATCCAATCTTATTTGCAGGCAAAGAGGTCATTTTTTTTATTGCCTCTTCCAGGGATAACGTCTTCTCTTCTCTAACATATTTACCAAGTATCCGGGAAAAAGAGCCATATCCTCTGGGATGCGGTTTTCCTCCGCCACTAGGAGCAATCGGCCATGAATCTGAGATAATTATTGATATGGGACTAGAAATGATTGTTTTTACATCTTCTTCATCCATACAGAAAAAGATCATGGTCGCTTGCCCTTTAATTTTAATAATCCAATCAAAAAGCGCTTTAAAGGGTTTTTGGAATTGATTCCTCTCTTTAAATAGGTTTTCCAGGGATTTTCCTTCAGCATCTTTGTCTAAGGGACATTCAGCTACCATAATATTTTCCCATCCAATTCCTTTAATCCATTTTTCCCCTTTCATTTTTCCTTCGGTAATGTCTTTTTCAATTTTCAATCTCTCTTCCTGGTTGTTTAACCGTGCCAGCATCTTCTCTACGCCACCTTCCAAGGTGCTTGGTGGCAATAATGAACTGACAGTGGTCATGCCAGCTGTATAGGGGTAAACATCACAATTGATATTTACTCCTCTTTGTCTGGCATTTTCCAACATTTTTAAACTGTCTTTTACTTTACCCCAATTCGCCTTACCGATAGCTTTATGATGGGAAATCTCTACCGAAATACCATTTTCCTCTCCAATTTTTATAGCTTCTTCTACAGATTCCAGTAATTCATCACCTTCGCTTCTTAGGTGAATAGCATATAATGCATTATATTTTTTTAGAACAGCTGTCAATTCAATAAGCTCTTCGGTAGTAGAATAACTGTCCGGAGGATAGATCAAGCCGCTTGATAATCCAAAAGCTCCTTCTTCCATTTCCTGTTTTAGAATAGTTTTCATGGTGTCCATCTCTTCTTTTGAAGCTCTGGTCATTTCAAATCCTTTTACAGCTATCCATAAAGCCCCTGAACCAACCAAAGGAGCTAGGTTAATGGCCGTATTATTTTTCCTTATTTTCTCAAAATATTCCTTTGATGTTCTCCAATCCCATTTGTAATCATAATCAGTACGTAAGAAGGGAGAGAGATAACTTCTGGTAAGTTCCAAATTATTGGAATTAATGGGTGCCATTGATTGACCGCAATTACCGACTAATGAGGTGGTTACTCCTTGCATAATATAGGATTCAGCATTTGGAAATGCCAATATTGTATGGTCGGCATGAGTGTGCATATCGATAAAACCGGGTGAAACAACTAATCCTTTTGCGTCTATAATTGCATTGCCTTTTTCATCAATATCACCAATTTTTGTAATTTTTCCTTCTTTGATTCCAATGTCAGCCTTAAAGGATGGATTACCTATTCCATCAAATATTTCTCCTCCTTTAATGACTATATTAAAGCGATTCCTCATATTTTGTCCTCCGATTAATATAAAAATATTCTACTAAATTATTCTTTAATTAATCCTTACTTTATATATATGTTTTCGAAGTCGATAAATTGTAGAATGGTGAATAATTTTCCCTATATCGGTAAATTGTGTAGAATGATGGAAAAAATGACCGTTCCCAATAGAGCAAAGGAATAGATCGCCCCGTATTCGGCTGCTGGTTCTTCGCTCCCCACTGCTTCTATGGCAGCTCCTAATCCGGGAGTGGAGTCATGCCTCCGAAAAGGGCTCCGGCTAAAATAATCCAATTTAGCCTAAACATATACCTTCATACCAGATAACCGATAATTATAAATATCAGGTCAACTACCAAAGAGGCGATAACTAAATAAATTCCTGTACCAGAAAGAGCGATAAAGGCATAAAAACCGTATCTTAAGTTGATAAAGGCCAAAAAGAAAGCAAGGGAAATCTCCCGAATCACGCCCAAAATCTTATTTTCCATTCTAAAATGAAGTATACCAATTTTGTCGATATGCCCTAAAATTAAGGAAATTAGCAAGACCCCTCCGGTGGAGCCCAAACTGACTTTCCCTGGCGGACCTAAATCAAACTTTACTTTTTTATTATATTTTTACAATCCTCCTCTTGTTGCTTGTCTTATTACTAACAAAAGAAAGTATTATTAATATATAATATCTTTTCTTCTAACTACCTCACTAAAGTTTACACCAACTTTTATTTTGGTATATAAAAATCAAAAGAGCATTGCTTTACTGATTTAAGGTCTAAAAAACACTCAATCAAGAAATAGTAAAAAGATTTAATTTAGAACTAAATCCTTAAGAGGAAGAGGTTCTAAATTATAACCAATCAATTACATGAATAGTTTTATGATACCCGTGTAAAAAAGTGAGATTAAAAAAATCAAAACACAGCCTATCAATAATATTTTATTTGAATAATTTATAACCGAAGGACAATTTTCGCAGAAATAGTAATAAATGCTCAAAAAAAATCCAGAAAAAATATTATACCGTGACCCTCAAAGTTATAATAAATTCCATAGTGACATCTGTAGATACCTACGGGAAAGCCCGTGGTATTCTGTCCTTCGGGTTAAAAAAAGACATCTACGATAAGTGCAATAAAATCGGTTAATGTATCCTGTAATTATTGCACAAGGCCATCGGCAATATCATCAAATAGTTTTGCCAATCCTTCGACCATTATTTTGAAAAACTCTTTACCTGTCTCTTTTAAAGCTGCCTGAGGTTCCCCTATTACACCTATGGGGCTATAGGAAGAAAAGGGTTTGTATTGATAAATTTTATTATTGATAAACATACCTGGTTTGAAATATTTATTACCTTTTATAATCTCACCCTCCAATCTGTCTGTATCAACAAAATCGGGAGAAAGAAATAATTGTAAAGAAGTTTCTAATTCACCTGCATGTCCCATACCTCCTTCAGCTGATCTCTGTCGTTCTTTTATTTGTTTAGAAAAAAAAGTAAAATATGTTACTAATATTGGATAGGTACTGTATTTAGAACCAAAGTCATCAACAACAGTTCTCAAAATACCTTCATTGCCTCCATGACCGTTTAACAATAGTATGTGTTTGATTCCATGATGCATAAGGCTCGTACAAATATCAAAGATCAAACAATAAAGTGTTTCCCGCCTTAAAGTAATACTGCCAGAAAAATCCATATGATGTGGTGAATAGCCAGTCCAAATAGGTGGTAGAATAAATATTTTTTTTTCTGCTTTTAGAGCAGCTTCCTCAGCTATTCGATACACAAGTGTAGTGTCTGTCTCTAAAGGCAAATGGAAGCCATGTTGCTCACAAGAACCTACCGATAATACTACAACTGTGTTATCATCAATAATTTCTTTTAATTGGTAGGATTTGAATTTACACCAATAAATATTTTTCTTACACATAATATATCGCTCCCCATTTTTTTATTTTAATTCTAATTTAATTTTGAAAAGTTCTTTGAATCGAACTTTTGCCTTGTTATGTTTTTTATTGAGATTTTCTTTTCAAGCTCCGCTTATACTGTATCTTCCTTCTCTTGTATTTTTACGTATTCTTTGATTATCTTCTCGTTTATCCCCACTGTAGAGACAAAATAACTTTTATAAATTTATATTTTTATCATTTTAAAAATAATATAAGATTTAAAAGATTTTTAAGACTAAAATTGATTCCAAATATGGAAAAAAATATTATAATTTAATTGCGTGATAATCAACCGGTAATTTTTTTATTTCTACAATATAAAATAATATTCATAAAAACCATGCAACTATTTAATCCGTATAAATAAATCACTAAATCAAAATTATAAAATAATTTATGTATCATTCCGGCCATATATCCAACAAAGACTATGAGTAAAAATATAATACTCTTGCCGGTATTCACTCTTGAAGTATATGATTTATATATGGAAAATGGCCAAGCTGCACCAAAACAAATTAACATGATGGCTTCAAATATACTCATATATCGTTCCTTTTCTTTTTTTTAGATTTTTTTACAAAGAATAAATTTTATTTTTATATCTTACAATTAATTAATTCCCTATTGCTTATATTATTTTAAGCAGTTTTTCTTTTTGATTTAATTCTGGCTTTTCTAAAACTAGATTTAATAATCCATTTAGAATATCCTTTATTTCTTTCCCTTCCTTATATCCTAATTCAATTAGATCTTTCCCCTTTATGGTTAACTCTTTAAAAGATACAGGTGGTCTTTCCTGCAGGGTTTCTCTTATATTATTTTCTGCTCTTTCGATTTCCGTTGACTTAAATCTTTCAGAGCTACGGCTTTCCTTGATAAGTGCTTTTTTTAATTCCCAGGCATCTTCTAAATTTTCCATACCTACTCGGGAAGCAAGCTGTCTTATGTCCTTTTTATTAGAAAAATTAATGGCTCGCCAGTTTTCCTGAGTTAACATAGTAACTTTTCTAATCACCGCATTTTTAAATCTTATCCGTCGCAATATTTTAACAGCAATTTCTTCTTTTTCGTCTTGGCAGGATCTGCTCTTTAGATTAAATAACAGAATTGATAGCCGCAAGCTTAAATCTGAAGGCAGGCTGGCTGCTATATCTAAAGTATGTTCCAACAAATCTTCACCCTCGCGAAAATTTTCTCTGGCAATACCTGTGTATTTTTGCAGTTCAGGTATAATAAATCTTAACAGCCCCAGGCAATACAATAATTTAAATCCTCTTCGGAGATAATTGCTCAGCAATATTTTGGTGAATTCATCTCTAATCCTCTCCGGGCTTACTTTTTTAATCAGTGAACTATTTTTTTCTATCGCCTGGAGGGTAGCTTTGTCTATTTTAAAATCGAGTTCACAGGCCAATCTAATTGCCCTTAACATCCTTAACGGGTCTTCTTTTATTCTTTCTACCGGGTCTTCTACCCCTTTTATTGTTTTTTGTTTGATGTCCTCTAACCCGTTAAAATAATCGATTACCCCTTCCCCTTCTCTCCAGACAAACGCATCAATGGTAAAATCACGGTGTCTTAAATCTTCAAATAAATTTGGAGTGGGCGCTGATTTATTTTTTTTAAAACTACTCACTTCATAATTAACCTGACCTATAACTACGGTGAGAGTCCCAAATTTTTTCCCCACCGGAATAACCTTAAATTCTTTAAAAGCTCGGGAAATTTCATCCGGGGCAGCATTCGTGGTTATATCCCAATCATGGGCTTCTTCTCCCATTATCAGATTGCGGATACACCCCCCTACCACCAAAGCTTCATAGCCTGAATCTTTCAATCTCTTGGTTATAAATAAAGCTCCCGGGTCTATATCTTTGGATTTAATTTTTAAATTGAATTTCCGGTTTTTCTCTTTTTTAATCATTATGGATCCTTTATTTAATCGGCCCACCAGTTTTCCGATCATGGTAGGGGGGTATTGCAATAGGCCCCCTACTTCCTAAATGTTAGAATAATTATACACTATAATCATATCCTTGTGTGTAATTGTATGGAACGTGGCGATTCTGATCTTTTCTTGTTAGAATAAACAGTTTTATAAATTTTTTCAAATTTATTCAAAAATTATAAACTCTATTAAAAGCTTTATATTTCATATTTAAGAAAGGCTGTCCTTAAAACATTATTTTGAAATTACCAAGAGAAGATGATAAAATTTTTAAAACAATAGGAAGGAAAAGGATAAAAAATGATTTACAAGGAATACGGAAAGACCAGAAAAAAAGTTTCTGCAGTAGGCTTTGGGGGAATGCGATTCGATATTTCCAAGAGCAAAGAGGAAAATGCCGAACTCCTCCGTTATGCAAATGCTAAAGGAATCAACTATTTCGATACCGCACCTTATTACTGCAAAGATCAGAGTGAGGATATTTTCGGTATTGCCTTCAAGAACATGCTTACAGACTTCTATGTTTCTACCAAAGGCAACCCTAAAGAGTTTAATACTGCCAAAAAAGCAAAAGAAGCGGTAAAAAAATCTTTAAATCGACTGGGTCTCCCTAAAATTCATTTTTACCATATCTGGAACCTTCTTAAGATGGAACATTACGAACTAGCCATGAAATCCGGGGGGCAATATGAAGGTCTCCTGGAATGTAAAAAAGAAGGATTGATTGACCATATTGTCTTTTCTTCTCATCAACCAGGATCAGAAATTAAACACATCTTGGAAGATGGTAAGATGGAAGGCGTACTTCTGGGAATTAATATCTTAAATTTCCCTTATCGCTGGGACGGAGTTATGGCTGCCCATAAAAGGGGTTATGGCGTGGTTGCCATGAATCCATTATTCGGAGGAGCTATACCCACTCATGAAAAAGAGCTTTCTTTTTTAGCTTCAGAAGGAGAAACCCCCACAGAAGCAGCTTTGCGATTCTTAATATCCTGTCCACAAGTATCGGTAGTGCTTAATGGTTTTACTACCCGTGAACATATCGACATGGCTTGCTGCGTGGCTGATAAAGCTGTACCTTTTAATGATAAAGATTTGGAAAGAATTAGAAAAAAAATTGGGGAAAATATGAATTCGGCTTGTACCGGTTGCGGCTACTGTGATAACTGTCCCCAGAATATTCCTGTACCTTCTTATATGCAGCTTTATAATGAAAAACAGATATTCGGCAGCGGCGATAAAGAAATGAAAAAGCTAAGTTATTTGTATGGCATAACAGAAAGCCACGAGGCAAGAGCAAATGAATGTACCGAGTGCGGACAATGTGAGGAGGCCTGCACCCAACATCTTAATATAATAGAACGCCTAAAAGAAATAGCTTCCTGGGAGAAAAAATAACTTTTATTTGTATCTTATTTTTAAAGCCCAAAACAAGTATAAAAATTCTATTGCAATTACGAGAATAATAATGGGTTTGCTATACACAATTTGGCGATACACTCCCCCTTCTCCTATTTGAGGGGGTGGAACGGGGTCGATTGGTAATCCATTTTTTACGGCTAAGTCTCTGATATTTATTAGATGTACGATGGGGATCCCTAAATTTTGATATTCAAATATTAATCCTCGTTCAGGATGATCGGGAATTTTTGGACCATCAATTACCAATCCATTGGGATAAGTTATTGAAGCATTAGTATTGCCATAGTTCGGTGTAGCGCCACCGATATTTACAAAGGCTTTAATGGGTCGCTCACCAGCAGTTTTTTTATAAAGTTGCATTCTTTGTTTAATATTTTCTTCGATATTTTCTGTATTAATAAAAAGTGCGCCCGACTCTTTAGCTATCTTTTCAATAGTTTCATGAGAGTCAGAATAAAACATTCCCTCTGCCTGATCAAGATATCCACCCATAGAAATAGCTAACAGATAATAGGGTAAAATATTTTTTTTATTTAAAATATTTAACATTTCCACAAAAGTAAATTCAGGAATATTGGCACCATATTCAGAAGATCCTATAGAATAAATAAGTAAAGGTTCAAGCTCGAGTACCCGAGTTGCGGATAGGGAAGCTACAATAAGAGTGGGGAAAGAGCCGCTGGCACCAATGGCAATTACGTCCCCTTTTTTTAAATTTGCTTCTTTAAAATATTTAACCAATAAAGCAGCAAAAGCAGGATTAGTGCTAGTTCTTTTTGCCTCGAGATTCCCCAAAGTAGTAGTAAGTTCAGTATATTCTTTGCCGATAATGCCGGTTTGATTGGGGTCTAATCCTATATTTAATGGTATATTTCTTTTTAATCGTTCTTCTTTAACTGCTTCCAAAGAGCTTTTCATAATTTCCGCTGCTTGTATTTGTTCATCATAATAAGGAGTTTTTGCTGTAAATTTAGTTTGTTCTATCAAGAGTAGCCCTGCTAGCAAAATAACCACAGCCCAAAAGAGATGGATTATAGACAATTTCCCCTTTACCCAACTATTCATTAATGCCCTTTCTTCAAATTATAAAAAATAAATGTTTTAATGGAAACTACTATGTTTATTTTAAATAAATATTATCTTTTGTCAAAATTATAATAAGTTTTGTCTGTGTCGACTTTTTTGGGATAGCGTTTTACAGATTTTTCATGATGATAAATTACTATTTTGATATTATTAAAACTAAATGATAGAATTTACTTGAAAAAGAAGGAGCAGTATGTTTATTATTTTTATATTTAGTACAATATTTTTAACGTGGGGAATCATTGAGCAGATTAATCATCTTAAAAGAGTAAAGAAAATTCCTATTCGTATCCACGTTAATGGAACCAGGGGGAAATCAACAACCACTCGCCTAATCGCCGCTGGTTTGAGAGAAGCTGGATTTAAAGTGTTAGCCAAAACCACCGGAACGCTTCCGAGGCTTATATTAGAAGATGGGACCGAGATTCCAGTTAAACGGAGGGGTAATGCCAATATTTCCGAGCAGATGAAAATACTCGCAAATGGAGTTAAAAGAAAAGTTGATGCCTTAGTGCTGGAATGTATGGCAATTAATCCGGAACCACAGTGGGTTTCTGAACATAAGATGATAAAATCGACTATCGGAGTAATCACTAATGTGCGCGAAGACCACTTGGAAGATGTTGGTCCAGGACTTAATAACATGGCTGAGTTGCTAAAACTTACTATTCCACAGAAGGGGGTGCTGGTGACCGCAGAAAAAGAGTACTTCTCTCTTTTTAAAGAACAGGCTGATAAATTAAAGACTAAAATTATTTGGGCTAACCCGGTTGATGTATCTGATAGAACAATTGATAAATTTAATTATATGAATTTTAAAGAGAACGTCTCCGTCGCTCTCCTGGTCAATAAACTCCTGGGGGTAAAAGAAGAGGTAGCTTTGAGAGGGATGTTAAAAGCAAACCCGGACCCCGGGGCTTTAAAAGTGCATAAATTAATCAAAGAAGATAAAATTGTATTTTTTGTCAATGCTTTTGCGGCAAACGACCGACATTCTACTTTATTAATCTGGGAAAATGTAAAGAAAATATTCGATTTAAGTAATTTACCAGTAATGGGAATAATCAATAATCGTGAAGACCGAGTTCTCCGTTCTATCGAATTTTCCCGAATATTAGCAACAGATATTATACTTTCTAAAATAATTTTGGTGGGACCTTTGAGTAAATTAGCTGAAAGAGCTCTTTTAAAATTAAAAGTCTCTACGGATAAGATAGTAAACTTGGGAAAGTTAACCGGTGCAGAAAAAGTAATAGCGGTGGCCCTACAGCTTACCAACAATAAAGTGCTATTGGTCGGTTTTGGAAACACTAAAGGTACGGGTCAAAATCTTATAGAATATTTTAATGAATTTGGAGAAGAACGATGATCTATCAAGCTATTGGAATAGGGATGGTAGTAAGTTTTGCCTTCTACGAAATAGTCGGTCTCTCTCCCGGGGGGATAGTGGTTCCCGGTTATATCGCCTTATTTTTAGATCAGCCGATCAGAATATTGGTAACTTTACTTGTGGCCTTGCTAACTTATTTTGCAGTAAAGATACTTTCCAATTATATCATTCTATATGGTCGGCGCCGATTTTTAGCTATGGTGCTGGTTAGTTTCTTATTAAAATGGTTAATCGAAGAGATTATTATTAAAATGCCCATCTCTGACATTGAACTTCGAAGTATAGGTTATATAATCCCAGGTTTGATAGCCAACGAAATGAGAAGACAGGGCATCTTCCCCACCCTTTATTCCCTGGCAATAGTGTCAGCAATTGTTAGATTAGTTTTGCTGTTCCTTTTAAAAAGTTAAAGATATCTATTTTTAGATTTAGAGATTAGTGCTCCAATTTATTTATTAAAAATTATAAAAAATAGCGGGAACTTCTTTAATAAAAAAGTATCCCGCTATTTTGAATTATTTTATTTACCGTAAAATTATTTAAGCATGGTTCCGGCAAAATCTACCTCTTCTAGCCACCAGGTAGGATACCCTACTTGGTCTAAACCATTTACATAACCATCATCATATTTGGCAACTAAGTCATCGGCTAATTTCCACCATCTATCTACAGCCCTATTAGCAGCGTCATTGGAGTAATTGGTTAAGTATTTGACTGCTAAAGCAGGATCTTTCTTATATAGTTCCAATGCGGCCATTTCAACCGCTGACTGCATGGCAAAGAAACCACCTTCTATCTCTTTCTGGGCCTCTTTTATATCTTCAATCATGTAAGAGTATTTGAGATCTGCCCAGTTAGATACAAAATTGAAAGCCCACCAAGCATGATCTTTGTCAAATACTAGCCTGCTTCCACTACTAAAAGATTCCGGAACTTCGGTAATCTGGCAATAGAAAGGAATATAGCAAGTAGAATGAGGAGCATCTTCTCCAAACCAGAGAACCCCACCTATTGGATCAGGAAGCCAGCTTCTGGCTTGAGATACAAAGCTGTACGAACATCTGAACATAGAAATGGCCCGTTCCCAATCTAAGCTTTTGCGGTCTTCTGGTCTAACTTTGCTGGGAGTGGGATACCGGTTCGGATTACCAAAGGGACCTGCAGCCATTCCTTTAGTTAAATCAAATTCAGTTCCTTCGTAATGATCACGTTTAATTGCCATTAAATCTTGTACCGAAAGTTTTTTATCCGGTTTGACGGTGAAAGGATATCTTTCTGCCTCTGGGTCAAGATTAAGAGATGGGGCTACCAGACTAAGTACTCTCCATTCCCTGCGTCTATTGTAGAAAGAATCTTTCGGAGCATATACTTCATAAAAACTGAAAGGTTTACTACCTTTAGAATCATAAAAGCCCATTTCTTCTCCTAGGGTAAATATATTTGAGGAAGCCATAAAATTATCTTTGTCATTCAGATTTATCTCTCCGATTCTTGCACGGTTAGCGCTTACACCTACTTCTCCGTCCGGGATTCGTTGAGCTACCCATACTGCACCTGGTTTACCGCTGGCAGGTGTCCAAAGTGGTCCAGGACCCATAATCTCAAAATGCCACGCTTCGTTGGGGTCAGTTACAGTAAGGCATTCTCCGCCATCTCCATAACCATACTTTTCGGCTAAGGCACCCATTATCTCTACACATTCCCTTGCAGTTTTTGCTCTCTGCAATCCTAAAACTTGAAGCTGTTCAATCATCATCCAGGCATCCCCATTTTCAAACTCACTACGCCCCCCAAAGGTAGTCTCACCGATCATGATTTGATTCTCATTCATGAAGGGATAACCTATGTGGTAATAAGTATATGTTTTTTCCGCCTGGGGTATTTCACCAACTTTAATTAGTTCCTTGTCTGGTCTGGTCAAAATACATATATTTTTGTAAATAGAGGTTATGGCACCGGGCTCAAAGGTCTGCCCGGGGACAACCACGAGACGAGCATCATACCATCCATCACAGGTATGAGTAGTCATCACCGCACCATCTACCGAGGCGTCTTTTCCTACTGGTATGGAAGTACAGTCATCTTGAGCGTATACTGCCCATCCGAAAATAACTACCAACATCGAGGTAATAACAATTATCAAAAGTAGTTTTTTAAATTGCATTTTGTATTTTTCTCCTTTTTTTATAATAGATTTTTTTAAGTTTTCAAATTTAAGACCTATGATCTTATCTGCAGACTAATACACATCACCTCTTTTCTAAAATATTTTATGCAAAAATCTAAAACTTACCGATCAAATAATACATAACACCTTAAAGAATTAGATATACGAGTGGATTACTATAACAAGTCCAATCTACTATTATTATCCTCTCTTGTCCTCACTTTTCATATTAAAATCCAGAGTGGCAAACCATTCGAATTACTACTCTGGATTTTTTGCTATAGTTCTAAGGATGTCGACAAATAGATTAATAGGGTAAACTCAAAGAATTATTGTTCATTTCGAACAGGAAGAGGTCAAATAAATCCCAGTAAGTCTGCTCAGTCTTCTCCATAAGCGAGGAAGTATAATCCGTCAGGAACTTTTTGGCACTTTCAGGATCATTTTTATATAACTTGAGGGCTTCCTGTTCAATGGACTCCTGCTTGGTATACATTTCTTCCTGCATCGGCACGAGCACTTCGTCTAACCTTGGTTTTAGATATCCCCAGCGATCGTCAACCTGATCATCAACAGCTGCAAAAGCCCACCAGGCCGATTTACGGTCGAATTTTGTGCGGTCCAAATGAGACCAGGATTCTGGTACCTCATTAATCCCGACATAAACGGGAACGTACACTCCAGTCTTCGGATTATCTAACCCAAACCAGAATACACCACCGATTTCATTGGGTAACCAGTCACGGGCTTGTGTAACATAGTAATATGAACAGCCATAGCCAGAGATAAGCCCACGGGGATAGATATTTAAAAGCGCCTGCATGGCACTTTCAGGCTTCGGACTAGCAAAGCTACTCTTGACCATCTGACCCTTATATTCTCCGCTTCGTGGCTTTACATACCATGCTGAATCCTCTGTCGGATCATATTCATTTCCGGCTAACACATCTTGATAAAGTTCGATGAAAGTCTTAAAAGAAACTTTTTTGTCAGGCTTTATCGAAAATGGGTAGTGTGCCACTTCACTATATTGCCAATTTCCAGAGGGAGCAAGTACATTATATGTTCGCCACAAGCGAGGTGACTCTCTTCCTCTCGTATCACGATAGGTAAAGTTCCAGATGAAAGGTTCACCGTTTGCCGGATCGTAAACTCCTAATTCAATGGCAACATCCATGTAATTACTACTAACTATAAAGTTTTCTTTATCATTGGGATCTATTTTTGCAATTCTACTATAATTGGGTACTGAAGTAACATGATCATCTGGTACCCGTTGGGCACACCACACCGCTCCCGGCTTACCACTCTCCGGTGTCCAGAAGGGTCCGACAGGGTAAATTTCAAACACCCAGACTTCTTTTGGATCCGATACCATCAAGCACTCTCCTCCGTCAGCATATCCATATTTCTCGGCAAGTTCACCCATTATCTTGACGCACTCTCTTGCAGTCTTGGCACGCTGAAGACCAAATATCTGGAGTTGTTCAATATACATGATAGTAGTATCCGGATTAGCACTAAATTCTGTTTCATTACCGATAGTAGTCTCACCAAGAAGTACTTGGAGCTCGTTGGCAATAGGATAGGCGATTTTAAAGATTTTGTAGGTATGCGGTACCTCTGGTATTTCACCTATTTTCTTTAGAGGTTCATATTTTCTATAATATTTTTTCTCCACGTTGGGGAATTCTGGATAGGCCCTAATAATATTTTTATATACTGGAGCCATTTCTCCTGGTTGGTGATCTGCAGCAGGAATAATTATTAATCGAGAATCGTAAGGGCCATCGCAAGTTTGAGCAGCTAATACCGAACCGTCTACCGTAGCATCTTTACCTGCTGCAAGATCCTGACAGCCTAATTCTTCTAAATCTGAATCGAAATAAGAATAAGGATTTGCATATGTAACCAATCCTAAAATTGTGATAATCAGAAAGGTTATAATAGTTACTGAAATAATCTTTTTAAATTTCATCGAATTATTCTCCTTTTTAAAATATTTTTAAAAAATCACAGAAGCTACTATATGATCTTATCTTAAGACTAATACACATCACCTCTTTTCTAAAAATTTTTATACAAAAATCTAAAACTTACCAATCAAAAATGCCTACCACCTCCTTCCTGTTTCCTAAATTCTCTCCTACCTATCGTTTTTAGATAGGATTATTCATAGACCACTCGATCAGCAGGCGCCTCTTCAGGGTTATACAAATAGTGCCCTGTCCCGTTTTCTATCAATTCCGCATAGCGGGGAACCTTGCTAAGAACGACAGCTTCATCGTGATACATCTCTGAATAGGTTTGGATGACTTGCAAAATAGTAGAACAGTGTCTGCCCACTCTTACGTCAATCGGCCATCCCTGCTCATCAATCTTCTCATAGAGCAACCCATATTCTCCTGCTTTCATGACAAAAGGGTCTTTTCCGGTTAAGAGTAAATGCTCATCAGTAATCCCCCGTACTCTATCCAAGAAAGGTTCCGGGGCTTCAAACAATAAAGAAAGGGCATCAGAATAATCTCCCACTTCCCGATGGGAAAGACCATGTAATGAGGGAGGAGAAAATTCCATACCGATAGGCCGCTTGAATTCCATAGCCGTTAACATCATGGAAGCCATGGCCGCTACTTCCTGGGCATTCTGATGGGCTACTATGGTACTGATCACCGGGTATTCTAACTCGGCTTCATGGAGGTCCATAAAAAGACCTACGCCTTCCTTTTTAATCAGCTCCATAAAGGCATAGCAAGTCTGTTCCACAATAGACCCATCTGCTTTGCCGGGCCAGGTACGATTCAAGTTTCTGATGTCCATATAGGCCAGCATCTGACCACTGGGGTAGTTTACGTACACCTCGGGATCGGGCCAGGAATCAAGGGGATTAGCCCAGCGGTCACCCATCCTGAACTTTTTTATCCCCCAACTCGTAGGAATGTGATAAAATTGAGGGTAAGCATCTCCAGGCCGACTTACGGTTGAGGCACTTCTGTTGGACCAAATAGCTACAATTAATCTGCCTTGATCTGCCATGGCATTTTCCACCAAGACCTGTGCGGCTAAAACTGCTCCCGGCTCCTCAGGATGATTTCCACCAATGACCATAGCCGTCCCTCCGGGATTCCCGCTATCCAGGATATAGATATTACAATCATTCATCGTTCCCTTGAGTGGTGAAAAATAGTCACTTAACTTTTTAACCTCGGTAACTCCAGAACTCAAGACTACCGAACCTTTAAAATAACGGTGTTCATAGAAAGCCCTTCCGGCTATAAATATCACTATAACCGTTATGATCAGGGTTATAATTTTTGTATTCTTTAACCATTTATCAGACATATCTTACCTCCGGATACTTATTGTTTAGCGTATAAGACATACCTCTCCAATTCATTATTTTATGTGGAATACCCTTAAAGTAAAAGGGATTAATATAATGCAATAAAGGATAGCCTCCTGAACATTCTTAGTTTTAATAATGCTCCATATCAGCACAAAGGCAATAAAAGCACTTATAATATGATAAATAACCATAATTACCAGATTCACTGTAGTCATAACCATCCCCTCCTTTTTATTAAGTTAAAGATTTTCTCTTTTTACTAAGACTATTTACCAACCAACGAGAAAATTCAATGGTTTGCTAAAAATAATAAATAGGGTACAAATCAATAAAATAATTGCCATCGGACCAAGACAGGTTTTCACAAATTCTCCGTAATAACTTCCCTTGTATTTAAGTTCTATTACCGCTGCTCTTCCTACTACTGCAGTAGGGGGAAGGCAGTCACCTAAAGGCCACATCACCGCCATGGCTGAAAGGGCTATAATAGGATCTAACCCCTTCATGTTAAAGAGGAGTATAAGAGGAACTCCCAGTAGGGGAGCAACAGCATACTGCACTAACCCTTCAGACCAAGGCAAAATGAGCCAGAGGGTGGCATATAATGTTGTAAGAGGGAGAGTCACTACTCCCAGAGAAATAAGCCCTCGAGCTCCACTTAAGGTCATAATTTGGATAAGAACTCCCACCACAATCATTATCCCCACTAAAGGGATAAGCTGGCGAATGGTATCGCTGGCAATCTGTAAAACGGGAAGTTTTTTTGGACTTATTACGACGACGCTGATAGCTGAAATGAGAAACATGAGAGGTAATCCCAGAATAGGCATCTGAAAGGGCCAAATCCTGCCGGCTATCACTAAAACAAAAAACACCAAGAAGGGAAATGCCACTCTGAAAAAGTTCATTTTTTCAGGGGGAGTGGGTAGTTCCTGTAAGGCTTTTTTTAAATCAACCGCCTTCCCTTTCCATCCTAAGATAAACATAGAAAGAAGAGCTCCGCAAACGGTTATAACTAAAAGTGGCCTCATAAATCCAACATAAGGCATATTTGAACCGGCAGCGGCCATCATAGCCCAGAGATTAATCGGAGGAGCTGCTGCACTCATGGCAGCACAAAGAAATATTATAGCAGCGGATCTGGTTTCTGATATGCCCATATAGATAAGTACAGTTCCTACTAGGGTACCAGCAACTAATACTGTTACTGCCCCTGATCCGGTTAAAGCCCCAGGAATTAAAAGAACTAAAGTGAGTAATGAAAGACAAATTAAACGTTGTTGATGAAAAGTGGTGATAATACTTCTAATGATATAAGTTATTCCTCCCGCTTCTTTAAGAAGATTCATAAAGAAAGTAGCAGTAATAAAGATCAGGCAAACGTCATAATAAGTGAAGGCACCATCCACAATATGCCGAACAGGAATCCCTGCACCATGAGCCAGTGCGCCGGCAATTGCTGCCACGAACATGGATAACTCAATAGTCAACTTTAGTAATCTAGCCACTGCAAAAGCCACCGCCATTACGACCAAGATCATACCAGCATGAATGAACATTTTATCCCTCCCTCGTATAATTATTTAAAGAATTTTACAATAATTTAATGAGTTGATGTTTTATTGGAAGATAAAATTTATCCCTCCAGGTTGAACAATTGTTTAAATATATCCGATAGGTCTAAAGTTTCTTTAAAGGTAATGATGGGGATATCCTGTTCTTCGGCAGCTTTGGTGAAATAGCCGTCTTCGTTGCTATCTTCTCTTATCAGGAGAAGTTTTGATTCAGGGATAACGGTTGCGATAGAAGCGGCATCTGTTGCATCAACTCTTCTTGCCATCCCTTCAATATGTGCGCCGATGATTAATATGCCTTCTTTTTTGGCTTCCTCGATAATTGCTTTTATTCTTGCTACTTCATAGTCTATATCGACTCCGGCTGCTCCCATCCCCTTCATGCTGGTACCGGTGGTAATAATCAAAGTCTTGTAGGGATTCCCTTCATCTGCTTTGGCTTTAAGGTGTTCTGCAGTTAAGAGGTCATTCCGATCACAGGGTAACTTTATTTGTTTACATAAAACCCATACCATAAGAGCTCCGGGGCTCTGCCCGCAGGTAGTTGCCACCAAGGGGGTTTCAACGGTAGGAATTTCAGGTTGTTGGGTAGCTAAGCTCCCCAAAGATAAACCTAGAAACAGACTAAGGGTTAAAATAAGAACCAGGCTAAAAATTATAAATCCTTTTTTCTTTAACATTTGACAAATCCTCCTTTTTTATTTTTAAATAGTAGAATCAATCTTTTTTAAAAATTTTTTAAAAGCAAAAGCCCTGACTAAACTTTACGCTTTGGTACGCCCCTGGATCGTTAGACCAAGGGGCTATTTTTATTTTTTAGGTAAATAAAAAAACAGAGCAAGAAAATAATTATATTACTTTCCTACTCTGTCTTTTTACCTGAAAGATTCTTCCCAAAAATAAGGAAATAATTCTTTAAAATAAACTCATGTGGGTTTTCCTAAAATTTAGGAATTGCCCCGTCGGTGCTTTTTGATATAAAGCTCTCCAGAGTTCTGTCCGGTAACAGTCCTTTTGCCTGAGAGTTTAAATGCTCTTCGCATCTTGCTCCTTCGGCTCCTTTTTTCATAAAAAAGGCCTCTCCTGCTACCTTCTTACAGGTTACTATATTTAATTAGAAAAAAGATTTTTATTATTACAATTTACTTTTTTATTTATCGCCGTAAATTATAAATATATCTTATTTAATCTAAATACTACGCCAATTTACAAAAATCCTTCTTTTTTTTAAAAAAATTTAAAATATTTTACATTATTAAAAAGTTCTATCAGATAATCATAACAAGGGAGGGGCTTTCTTTTTTATTAAAACGCAAGTGACCTGGATAAATTTACCTATTTATTTCAATTTTAGAAGAACATATCTGAGATACCTGCTTAATGCTTTAAGGGAAGATCCCTTCATTTCAATAATAGTCTGGCTAATCTTTACTGCTTTTTTTAGTCACCTTTCTAAAGATGCTATGCATTCTATGTGACCCGTCTGAGGAAACATATCTATGGGCAAAACTTTTTTCAATTTATAATCATCATCTTTAGTGAGATATTTTAAATCGCGGGCTAAGGTTGCCGGATTACAGGATATATATATAATTTTACTTGGTTTAACCTTTATAATCCCTTTTAAAACTTTTAAAGAACAACCCCTGCGGGGCGGGTCCACTATAATAAGATGAATTTCTTCGCCACTTCTCCTCCATTTATAGAGCCGTTCTTCTGCTTTTCCGGTAAATAATTTTAAATTAGAGATGCCGTTTAACTCACAATTAATTTTAGCATCCCTGACAGCGCTTTTTTCTACTTCGATACCATACACCTTTTCGGCCTGCTTAGCCACATAGATAGAAATAGTCGCCGTTCCACAATAAGAATCGATAACTGTCTCTTCTCCGCTTAAATTTGCATACTCTAATACTTTTTCATTTAATATTTCCGCCTGCACCGCATTAACCTGGAAAAAAGACTGGGGTGATATTTTAAATTTAAATGGGCCAATGGCATCTTCTAAATCAGGTTCCCCTTTCAAAATCCTAAAATCTTTTCCCAGTAAAACTGCTTTAGGGTTCCTGTTAATATTTTGATAAATAGAGACAACTTGAGGGAAGGTTCTAACTAAATCATTTAAAACATTTTGGTCAAAACCCAGATTATCTTCTTTGGTAAAAAAAACTATCATTATTTCTCCTGTGCTCCTGCTCTCCCTTATCAAGACATTCCTTAAATTTCCTTCCCCGGTCTTGCTATTGTATACAGTAACTTTTTGTAAGCTTAGTTGGTCTTCCAAATAACTTACCAATCTATTAATTTGCATGCTAAACAGAACACATTCGACGGCTGGCACAAAATCATAGCTCCCTGCCCTATAAAATCCTAATCGCACCCTCCCTTTTTCCTGGTTCGCCTGAAAATGCCCTTTATTGCGGTAGCGCCATGGGTTTTTCATCCCCAGAACGGGCAAGGCCTTGATATTTTGGCTGCCTATCCTGTTTAAAGCATTTTCCACTATTTCCTTTTTCATCTCCAACTGTTTTTCATAAGCAAGATGCTGTAAGTGGCAGCCTCCGCAAAGATGGTAAACGGGACAGAGAGGTTTTGTTCTATGGGGAGAGGCCAGAATAATTTCTTCTAATTGACCGCGGGCAAAATTCTTTTTTGCTTCGGTAATTTTTACCTTCACTTTTTCCCCAAAAATTGCCCCGGGCACAAAAACGGTAAAATTATTAACTCTGCCTATCCCTTCTCCCTGATGAGAATAGTCCTTTATAATAATTTCGTAATTTTCCTCTAATCGTGCGGGCTGGTTATTCATTTTAACTCCTGGCAAAATATTGATTCCGTTATTATTTTCAAGTAAAAGTTCTGGATATATTAATATATTAGTAAGGTCTTTTTAATCCTTAAGCCTAAAAATATTTTCTCTTTGGGTAATTCGCGATACGATATACTCGGCATTGATTAACATTGTTTATTTTATCATATCACGGTTGCTATATATAATACTAAAAATAAATCTTTGGTATTTGCCTTCTTCAAGATCGGCTCCCTCCTTAAGGCTAAGCTTCTATAAAAAATTAAAATTTTTTTTAAAAAATACTTGACAGATAAAATTTAATCCTTTATAATTGCTAATAGCAAATATTGTTAATAGCAAAGAGGTTGATAATGAGATGGAAGAGAATTTAGTAGACCTGATAATCGAATTAAAGAAAAGCTGCATGGAAGATGAAAGGCAAATTCGAACTCTATGCAATGTTTCTTTAGCAGAATACAAAGGGATTATGGAAATGGAGACAGCAGAGAGAATAACCTGTAATCTTTTGTCTGATAAAATGGGCCTATCCGTTTCCAGAGGAAGCAGAATAATAGACGGTTTGGTTAGAAAAGGATACTTACTAAGAACGACCAACCCGGAAGACAGAAGATCTTTCGTTCTATCTCTTTCCTCCAAAGGAGCCAAAATTAGAAAACAGATCGAACAGGAAAGAAATAATTGCGAATATAGAATCAGAAAAAACCTCTCTGCAAGAGAAGTAAAGTTAATAAAAGAAGGACTGAAATTAATTGCCAAAGTTCTTAATCAAAAATAGCAATAACTGTGAATTAAAATAAAAAAGGAGGAAAGAATCTATGGAAAATAGCAAATCATTAGAAGTGGAAGTAAATGACCATAATTTTCAGGAAGAAGTGTTAGAATCTACCATCCCTGTATTGGTGGATTTTTGGGCTCCCTGGTGTATGCCTTGCCGGATGATGGCTCCAACTATTAAAAAATTGGCAGAAGAAAACCGGGGCAAACTCAAGGTATGTAAATTAAATACCGATGAGAACCAGAATATTGCATCTCAGCATGGCATCCAGGGTATACCTACCCTAATCATCTTTAAGGAAGGCAAGGAAATTGGCCGTACCGTAGGGGTAATGTCCAAAGAAAAGCTGCAAGAAAAACTTGATCCTATTCTTTAATTTACCTGCCCCAATCCAGCTAAGGAAGCAAAATGCTTTAACCCTTAGCTTTTAGCAAGGGGCGTATTGTTGTAATGCGCCCCTGCTTGAGTAGTCTTATTTTTGACCTTCCTATCTCTTTCTATTCTCGGCAAGCAGCATATTTAAATCTAATATACTTTTTTGTATCTCAATCAATTTATTTTTTATATTGTTTAATTCTTCACTATCTGCACCGCCATTAGTTTTGTATGCTAATCTCTGGAATATTGGCCAGAATATTGATTTTAGTTTTTCAACACTTTCCTCTGTTTCTCGGAGCTCTTTGCTTCTTCTGTCTATCTCTAATCTTCCGCCGGGCAAAACACTTTCTCCTTCAACAGATAAACTTTCTCCTAATTCCGGAATGTGGGTTTTAATTTTTAATTCCTCTTCAATTTTTCTGGAAACCTCTCCGGTTGCCTCCTCTTCTCCGTGGACCACAAATATTTTTTGGGGTTTATTTTTAAAACTTTTTACCCACTGTATTATCCCTTCTCTGTCGGCATGTCCTGAAAAACCCTCCAAAGAGCATATTTCAGCATTTACCTGAATCTCTTCCCCAAATATTTTGACCACTTTTTCGCCTTCTTTTATCCTTCTGCCTAAAGTACCCTGGGCTTGATAACCGACGAATACAATGCTGGATTCTTTTCTCCACAGATTGTGTTTCAGATGATGTTTTATTCTCCCGGCGGTACACATCCCGCTGGCTGAAATTATTACTTTACTTTCTTTGGAAATATTTAATTGTCTGGACTCCTCCACGGTGCGAGTAAATTTCAAATTACGAAAATCCAAGGGGTTGTTCCCTATGTTTATGAGATTTAAAGTATCTTCATCAAAACAGTCCGGATTTCTCAAAAATATCTCTGTCGCCGAAACAGTTAGCGGACTGTCTACATAAACCGGCACACTTAAAAAATCCCGGTCTTCGGTTTTAATGTATGCGGTGTAATATTTATTTAACTCATAAATTATATCCTGGGCTCTTTCCACTGCAAAAGAAGGGATTATTACATTTCCGCCTCTTTTTACGGTAGTATTTATAATAGAGATTAGTTCTTTGGTATCATCTTCTGAGGGGTGGTGCAGTTTATTTCCGTAAGTCGATTCTATAATCAGATAATCTGCTTCATCGACAAGATAAGGATCCTTTAAAATGGGTCTATCCCGCCTGCCTAAATCGCCTGAAAATACCAACTTGATCTCTTTGCCCTCCTCTTCTTTTATCCACAACTCAAT
>Ga0307380_10002375_pt1 | contig 26828 bp, 26 predicted proteins | sample UN3MG_FD_202239 | JGI IMG/M metagenome (GOLD analysis project Ga0307380, IMG submission 202239) | Soil microbial communities from Risofladan, Vaasa, Finland - UN-3 | ecosystem: Environmental > Terrestrial > Soil > Coastal area > Acid sulfate soil | place: Finland: Risofladan, Vaasa | collected... | reverse complement strand
CGCTATTCCAAAGATAATTGACAACAAAGCTGTAATGGTAATAGGTATCACCATTAACATTGGGGCCTCGTCAAAATGCGGGACAATACCAGCCGGCAGCTTTTTGAAAAAGGAATTGTAAATAATAGGGAAGAAAAAGGCCGCATCAAGCATGGCGCTGGTTAAAAACACAAACAGAAAGACAATCTGCTTTGCTTCAAGAGCGCCAAGGCATAAAAACCATTTGCTTATAAATCCGTTAATGGGCGGAAGACCCGAAAGCCCCAATGCCCCAATAGCAAAGGCGCCCATGGTCAACGGCATCTGTCTGCCCACTCCATCAAGTTGGCTAACATATTCCTTATGTGTTTTTACATATATAGCCCCTGCGCAAAAAAACAGGGTGATCTTCATAAAGGCATGATTTGCAAGGTGAAGGATCCCACCTGTCATGGAACTTTTGGTCAGAAGTATTGCTCCAAGAATAATTATCGCAAGGTTGTTAATGGTTGAAAAAGCAAGTCTCCTTTTCAGATGATCCTGGCCTAATGCCAGTAAACCGGCTCCCACCACTGTAATCGAAATAAAATATGCCAACAATATCCAGAGCCCTAAATCATGAAGAAGATTTGGACCAAACACATACAGAATCACTCTTAAACAACCAAAAACACCGGCTTTCACAACAGCCACCGCATGCAGAAGGGCGCTTACGGGGGTAGGAGCGACCATAGCGGTAGGAAGCCATTCATGCATCGGCATGATACCGGCCTTAACACCAAAACCAAGTATAAACATTATAAACAGAAGTATCAGGATACCGTTTGAACCACGGCCATCTCCTATAAATCCGCCGGCTTTAAAATCAAGAGTGCCTGTCAGATAATAGGTCATTGCTATGGCAAACAGGAGAACGCAACCTGCAACAAGCGTATATACCAGATATTTTCTTCCCCCAATGATCGCCTCGGGTGTTTCCTTGTGGATCACCAAAGGATAAGTGGCAATGGTAAGTATTTCGTAAAAGACAAGAAAGGTAAGGAGATTGGCGGAAAACGCAATACCAATTGCTGATGAAAGACACATGGCAAAAGCGAAAAAATATCTCGTCTGCGCATGTTCGTTAAGACTTCTGACATAACCTATGGAATAAAATGAGGTTGCAATCCAGAGAGAGGATGCAACCAGCCCGAACATCATCCCAAAAGCGTCCACTCTGAACTGTAAGCAAATCCCGGGATAAAAAGTAAATAGGGTATATTCGATCACTTTCCCCTGCAAAATCAAAGGGATCATGGAAAAGACGATCAAAAACTTTATCAATGCAGCTATGATGGTCCACGACTCCCTGATATTTCTGTTCTTCTCTCCTGTAGCAAGAATCAAAAAAGCAGCAATCATTGACACCAGGACAGCCCAAAGGGGCCTTGATGAACATACAACATCCATTTACATTCTCCCAAACAATTAAAAGCTCGCAGGAACTGCAAACTGAATTATAGATGAAATAATATTTCCGCTAAATATGCCGAGCAAAATAATCCCTGCTGCCATGATAACAATGGGAACAAGCATAGTAAGAGGGGCTTCGTCCCTTTGTACCATATGTGTTTCCCCGCCATCATTGGCATACGCCGGTTCCATAGGTTTAAAATAAGCGCATTCGATAACCCTGAAAAATAGAACCGCATTTATCAAACTGCTGCATAACAGCGCTGCCGCGAATGCCCACTGCCCAGCCTCGATAGTGCCCAGGATGAGATACCACTTGCTGAAAAAGCCGCATGCCGGCGGTATGCCAACCATGGAAAGCGCTGTTATAGTAAAGGCACCCATAGTGAACGGCATTATTTTATTCAGATTATGCAACTTGTGTATATCACGCGTCCCAATTCTGTATGATATCGCGCCCACAACTAAAAACAGACACGCCATCATAAAAGCGTCGTTCAAGATATGAAGAATGGCCCCCGTAAGTCCTATTCTATTCGCCACACTCACACCCATTACAATATACCCTACTTCCGCAACCAGGATATAAACCAGCATTTTCTTAAGGTCTGTTTGTGCAAGCGCTTTGATTCCCCCAGCGAAAATAGCGATAAATGCAAGCCATCCTAATATGGTCATTACCGGCACCGTCTCCACGGAAAAACGAGGTTGAAATATTGTAAACATTATCCTGATCATCACATATGCGGCTACTTTGGTCATTAAGGGAGCAATAAGTGCGCTTACAGCGGACGGAGCGGTAGAATAAGCATCCGGCATCCATATGTGCAACGGGAAGATCGCCCCTTTAATCATTATGCCGACGGTAAAAAAAGCAAAAGCAACAAGGATAATTTTAGAATGATACATATTAGGCAAAATGACGGCCAGGTCTGCCATGTTAAGCGATCCGGTTGCTACGTAGAGATACCCAACACCTAACAGGTAAAAGCATGCCCCGATAGTCCCCATAATAACATAATTGAAGGCGGCTATCGGCGCTCCTTCCTCACCGATTGCTATTAGGGCATAACAGGAAAGAGAGGAAATCTCCAAAAAAACAAAGAGATTGAATACATCTCCGGTAATCACAATCCCCAGGAGCCCGGTAATAAGAAGGAGAAAAAGCGTATAAAAGGGGACGGTTTTCTCCGGCAGTTCTTTCTCCACAGACTTTTTTGAATAAACGGCAACCATCAGACTGATAAAAGAAACAATGACCAGCATAAATGCGCTGAGATAATCCAACGCATATTCTATACCCCATGGGGGTGCCCAGCCACCCAGACGATAGGAGAATTTGCCGGTCGTCATGACAGTATTTATTATACCTAAAGAGGAGATGAAGGTTACAACAAGGACAGCGACAACCCATGGATAGCAAAGCTGTTTTTTCCACCATCCAATAAGCGGGATAAAGAAAGCGGCAATTAAAGGAACCACTATAATCAAAGCAGGAAATTGTTCTGCCATATTTAGACTCCTGTATCCTTTCTGATCTTCAGAATTTCATCTTCTTCCAGGGTGTTATATCTTCTGTAGATTAAAATAAGTATCGCAAGGGCGACACCGGTTGTAGCAATTGAAACTACAATTGCCGTAAGCATCAGCACGTGTGGCAATGGATTCAAATAACCGGCGACATCAATTGCTTGATGGCCGTGCCCCTGAGCATGCCCCATTAATATGGGAACTGTTGCTCCTCCCTTTTTTACGCCCGTGGAAATATAAAAAAGAATTATTGCTGATTGGAATATATTCATCCCAATAAGTTTTTTGACGAGATTTTTTTTGCCCATCATTGCATACAGCCCGATCATCATCAGAACCACGTATATCCAGAAATTGTATTTGCCAATTACGTAGTCGAGCATTTTAATCCCCTCCTCCCTTGTGCTTCTTTCGCAACATCAGCACGCATGCAATACCGGCCGTAAAAATCACAGTGGTCTCACCCAGCGTGTCATACCCTCTGTAATCCGCAAGTACGGCCGTCACCATATTGGGTGTTGCTGTTTTCTCTATGGCCTCCTGGATATACAGCGGTGAAACGTGCGAATTGGCCGGAGAATTGGGATCACCCCATTCGGGCATTTCTTCGATACCGTATATAAGCAGTGCGCCTGTCATAATGGCTGCGATTAAAGCAATAACTTTCAATCTTTTGACCTCCTTTTTGTTTTACTAACCGCTGCGATAAACAATACTGTCCCAACTCCTGCGCCTACGGAGGCCTCGGTAAAGGCAACATCCACCGCCCCCATTTCCGTCCAGAGAAGACACATAAAAAAGCTGTAAGCGCCAAGTATAATAACAGCGGCTAAAAGATCCTTAATGGTAATAGCAGCGATCGCGCAGATAATGACAAAGATACAGAAAATAAGATCAAGTTGCCAGATCATTTGTTTCCCTCCCTGGTCCATGGTTTAACACCACACCGAAAAGCAGCCCTGGAAATGGCATGAGTCGCCGTAGGATTAGCTAAAAAGACAAAAACAGCAATAACAACCAACTTAATACTGTCTAAAATAGCTCCATGATGAAAGGCATGATATAATGCAAGACCGATAAGACATATGAGCACTGCAAGAGTGTCTCCTTTTCCGGTGGCATGCATCCTGGAATAAAAATCCGGGAAACGTATCAGGCCGATGGTGCCGGTAGTAAAAAAGAAACATCCTATCAAAATCAAAACAATGGATATTGTTTTAACAACTTCCATCAAATTTCACCTCTTCCTTCAAAATACTTTGCTGCCGCCAGGGTCCCGATAAAATTTAAAATAGCATATACCATGCTGATATCGATGAACATTTCTATCCTATTGTAAATAAAACCCATGAGCACCAGAACTATTAATGTTTTTGTGCCGATTGCTCCAACACTTACAATTCTGTCAATAATAGTCGGTCCGAATACTACCCGATACAAACAGACTAAAACAAGCAAGCAAAGAAAAATGCTGACACCTAAATAAAAATTTCCCATATCGCTGCTCCTGAACTTAGTTCGCTTTGCTTACAATCCGAGCCAAGATTATCAGCCAACCTGTTGTTTTGATGTTAAGTTATACTTTTTAACCTTTGCGTATAGTGTGCTGCGGCTCACATTGAGCTGTTTTGCGACCTGTAATTTGTTCCAGTTACATTCCTGTAAAATCTTCATCAGGAACCGTTTTTCATTTTCTTCAAAAGAGGTTATCGCATCTCGCCGCTCGGTTAAAACCTCATTTAAGATACGAGGTGGTAAAGACTCGCGTTCAATTACATCCCCTTTTGTCAAGAGAAAAGCATGTTGAATGTTGTTTTCCAATTCCTTGACATTGCCGGGCCAGGAATAGTCCATTAACACCTGCATGGTATCAGGAGTCACGCCCTTAACATTTTTCTTTATTTCAATGTTCAGCTCTTTTATAAAGCATTGTATTAAAAGAGGTATATCTTCTTTTCTCTGCCTTAAAGAAGGCACATGAATATTGATTACATTCAGCATATAAGAAAACTCTTCGTTAAAAGTGCCCCCTTCGACCTCTCTTCCCAGATCTGTATTAACGGCAGCAATTATCCTGACATCGGTCATTATCGACTTATTTCCGCCCAGTCTCTTAATTTCCCGGTTTTGCATAAACTTTAGGAGCTTTATCTGAGTCATCGGGGAGATTTTGTCGATTTCAGATAGAACCACTGTTCCACCATCAGCCAATTCCAAACAGCCTTTCTTCTGATATACAGCCCCTTCAAATGCCGCGATTTCATGGCCAAAAAGCCCGCTCTCCACTATAAACTGCGGATAAGCCGAACAGTTATACACCTCAAAAGGTTTATCTTTTCTAGCGCTGTTCAAATGGATAGCTCTTGCCACCAACGCCTTTTCCGTCCCTTCTTCTCCCCGGACCAGAACCGTAGTATCTGTGGGAGCCAGGTTCAATATCATCTTGTAAACCTGCTGCATTTTTACGGACAGTTTGTTAATATCCTGAATTCTCAAGTTTCTTTCCTTTTTGAAGGAAGCCCTCCTGTAGATATATCTAAAAAGATAGATACCATAACAGCCATAACAGCGATTCCCACACCAACTTCAACGCCCAGAATACCGAGCGATCTTGCCTGCGCAATCCCTACATGCAGAATCTGATCAAGTTCTTTATAATCCAGATAATTTCCGCCAAGTATTACACATAAAAGCCCGATTCCCGCATATATAAAGACTCCGAGACTGCACAAAATTGTATTTAATCTCTCAGTCATCCTCCGTAACGCGTTATCCAGCCCGTATGTAATAACCAGTAGAATAAGGCTTGCGCCTAAAATCACACCTCCCTGGAAACCTCCTCCAGGGCTGTAATGCCCATGCGCGATGACATATAGGGCATATATCTGAATAAACGGTATTAATAACCGGGAAAGTGTCTTAACAATAACATCATCCGATTGTCTGGTCATGTCTACTGTACGTTTGATTATCATATAGTCCAGCCTCAATTCTCCAAATTATAATAATATGAAAAGTTATCTTTAATCATAACTCGTCTACTTTAATTCTACAAAGATAGGCGCCATATCAAGAATATCCTGAACATATACATGGTCTGCTTCCATAAAGATGTGCGCGACCCTGTCCTCCATCTCGCCGGTCATAAGATCTTCCGCAACCTTCTTGCTAACAGCGTGCACATAAAATACGCCGTCTTTCACATCTACTGTAATAGTTCCAGGGGTAAGGGTTATCGAATTAGCAAGAGTAACCATCGAGATATCACTTTCCAGTTTTGACTTAAACTCAATTATCTTCGGGTCAATGAGCCTTTTAGGCCACAGAGCCAGCCTTGCTACATGCAGATTGGACATGATAATCTGATACATTAGCCATGGGACATAAACAATAAACCTCTTAACTATAACACGCATATCTCCAGCCCTTGGATTGGCAAAAAGGAGAGCATGCGATGTGTGTGACACCAAGCCGCAACACAGAACTCCTATGCTGATATGAAATAAATCATAGTGCCCTGATAAGAGTAGCCAGAAACCCAACAAAAGGATGAAGGTCGATATAAATCTAATGACTTCGGCTTTTGTTTGTTTGGCTCCTTTAAATATTGCCTCTACTCTCTTCCGTTGCAGGATTTGAGCCTCTGAAGTCAGTCTGGCCGCCGTATCCAAAACCTGCCTGGCTCTATTCCTTGACTCCTCTAATATTCTAAAAGACTCATCAGCAGCCTGCACCAATATGGTTACTTCCATACACGACTCCTTTTATATACCTGCAAAAAAACAAATCCATCTCCCTACTAATAACCAACCATAGACTAACTGAAACAAAGTTATGAAATTATCAACGCTGGTATGGATGATCTTTCTGCAACACGAGACGACGGCTTTCCCCTAAAAATGTCCTTGAACTTTTGCACCCTCGTTGCATCCATAATTATCACTGTAGAATCGTAATCTTGTGCGGCAAGCAAAATCTCATCAGCGATATCTCCAGCATAGAGATGATATTCTGCTTCAATTCCAATATCCGTACACCTCTTGCGGGTTTCTATCATTTTTTCCTTGAGCTGCCGCAAATCACGCACAGTCAACTTTTCATATATTACAGTAACAATATCCAGTTCGCTAATTAACTCTTTAAGGCTGATAACATACTGCAAGGCATTCTCAGATGCATCAGGCCAATCAGAAACCAACAAAACACGCTCAAACATTCCTTTTGAACTAAAATTCAATCCTTTTTCGTCCTTATCGACAATAAGAAGAGGAATATTGGTGGACTTAATAATATCATTTAAGATTGAACCGCCAAATATTCTTCGATTCTCTTTTTTATTAAAATGAAGTACAACAAGCGATATACTGTTTTCATGGATTATGTTTAAAACACTTGTGGAGAGGTTGCAGGGATCAATTCTAATGCTTACATGTATCCCTAAATCACTCAATCTCTTTTTCCATACCTCAAACAGGTCAAGACTTGCGTTGTTTGAAAGGAGAACAATCTCTTGCAAACCAAGATTTTTGAGACCCGACAATCCATCCAGCACACGAAAGGTGGGTTCGCTTAAATTTGTAGCGTAAACAATTTTTTTTACGTCCATAACTTCCCTATGTCATATTTATACGAGGTCAATTCATAAATACATATAATGCCTGCTTTAAGAATCTATACCGACCTTATCGATCATTAATAAATTGTAAAAAGTCACGCTCTAAGTCATTGTGAGGAGTGTAACGACCTATGACACGTTTTCAGACTTTTTACGAGTTCATTATCATTAAACATGATACAATGTTTATTAATTTCGATAGTACAATGCAACATTCATGCCTTTTCGATTGCAATTCATATATAACTGTTTTATTTAATATTTCTGAATTCACAAACAAAATGAAATCAATAATCCTAACACAGTCTGTCCAATAACTGTACAAAAAATAACTATGTTTAGGAACATATTTATATCTTTACATAATTTTGTGTACAAATAAAGGACACTTCTTGCTATAATATCATACAGTAAAATTTTATGTATTTTTTCTGTTTCTTTTTTTCTGTTCCTGTTATTGTCTTTCATACTGACTGCTTGCCCATATAATACACATGTTCAGGCACACAATAAGAACTTGACAATTTAAACACTTTCTGATTATCTTCAAAAAATTTATAAATGGGATTCATAAGTTCAGGAGGAAGTTTTATGAAATTTAAAAAGATGCTGTTTGTAACCGATTTTGATGAACTGTGGTTTGACGCCTTGGAATCATTGATGGGGCTGAGAAAGGCAGGGCTTAATCATGTGGTTTTTCTCCATGTAATAAACAGAGAAGACGTTGCCATGCATCGCGGGGCAGGTTACCTTAAAGAGGAAGATGTCAGATTAAAACAAATGGCAGATGTGCGTTTTATTGATTGGGCGGAAAGCGTATTTGAAAAAGGAATGGAATGCGGCGCCTATGTTGTTGTTGGAAATCCCATCCCCAAAATTCTTTCAACAGCTGAAACAGAAGGGGTAGACTTTATCGTAACAGAAGCCCACAAAAGAACAAAATTAGAGAAACTTTTTGCGAGTTCAACAACAATGGAACTCCTCCGGCGATCAAAAATCCCTGTGCTGGTTCATAAATATATGCTGCCGTCAGGCAGGGTTAATAATAAGCCGTTTGATACACCTCTACTGGTAACAGACTGGTCATCTCCATGCGAAAGGGCGTTGGAACAGTTAATAGATATAAAAAAGGCTGTAAAAAATATAGTGACGGTACATGTCATCGGTGATGATGTTATAAAGGGTAAATCAAAAGATGACCTTATGAAGATTCAAAAGGAAAATAAAAAAAGGCTGGAAGATATCTGCAAAACTTTTGAAGACGAGGGAGTCGAAGCGGATTCTCATCTTTGCATGGGTGACGTAGCCTCCCAAATTGAAAACGCCGCGCGTGAATATAATGCTACAATGATTGTCATGGGCTCTACAGGAAAAGGGGCCTGGCGGGCACGCTGGCTTGGCAGTGTATCTCAGGAAATAACAGAAACCTCTGAATTTCCGACACTGCTTATTCCCTAAAAAAACCTGGTCGAGTTGTTGAGTTATTAACCACTCGACTGCTCGACCAAATTCGAATCAGGACAAGAACTTCTTTAGGGTTTCCTCCAGTTCTTCCGGTTCAACCGGTTTTTCCAGATAGGCATCTGGTTCAGGCATGTCTTGACCCTCAAACTCCGTAAGGGCTTTTTGAGAACGGGTAAAGGTTCTTTGGGCTATTCCTGAAAGTATTATCACCGGAATATCACTAAGCTCAGGGTCTGTTTTGACTTTCCTGTACATCTTAATCCCGCTTTCTTTAGGCATTAATACATCTAATATAATTGCGTCCGGTTTTTCTTCCCTTATTTTATTCATAGCCTCTTCGCCGTTTAATGCGCTTATCGGCGTATAACCGCTATTTTCTATAACGCTTGATGCAAATGTTATTATATCAGTATCATCATCAACGATCAGAACTTTTTTACCCATTTTTACTCCTCCTTTATTGAAAGCTTTGGAACCAACAAGATAAAAGTTTTCAAACCACTCACTTTTTTTAAAAAAAATTATATAGTAAATTACATATAAATTACAAGTAAAATTATTTTTTCTCTGGGAATTCTTGTTTCGGAAGCCTGATTGAAAACCTTGTGCCCCTGCCAAGTTCCGATTCCACATCCAAGATCCCTTTATGCTCATGAATTATCTTTTGAGAGACAAGCAGCCCAAGTCCTGTGCCACGATTTCCCTTTGTGCTGAAAAATTCGGTAAAAATTCTATCCTTAACCTCCTGATCCATACCACAACCATTATCAACCACATCGTAGATCACACCGCCTTTTCTGTCAGCATGAGTCTCAACCTTTACCTGCCAATCTTTTTCCGTATCAGGGTCAAAAATACAGGCGTCAATTGCATTTGAAACCAGATTAAGAAGGCAGATGTGTATCCCTTTGGGGTCAAGGTAAACCTCGCCTATTTCCTTGTCTAAATCCCTTATAAGTTTAACATCGTTTTCTTTAGCCTTTGACTCCATAAGATTGCAGACCTCATCCACAATAATATTCGGATCATATTTTTCATATTCCGGTTCACGTTCCTTTGAATAACTGAGAAGATCCAAAACCAGGCCAGAAACTCTATTAATATTTCTTTCTACCATGTCCCAACCTGTTCTTAATTTGCTTTCAGCCCCCCCCTCTTCTACACCAGCGCCGGCAAAGCTATCAGGCGACTTTTTCATTGCGGTGTTAACGATATAGACTCCCCCTTTTAAGCCGTTTAAAATATTCTTTATGCCATGCGCAAGACCGGCCACTGTCTGGCCTACAGCCGCCAATCTTTCAGATTGTATAAGTTCCTTTTGGAGCTGTTTGATTTCTCTCAAGTCCTGGAAAAAACCAACGCTTCCTATAGGGGTTTCAGCTTCATAAAGTATTGCCCCGGAAAATCTTACTGGTATAGCTTTACCATTTTTCCCCTCAACAGTAGTATCTTTGACTATAATGACATCTTCTGTAATCTCCTTTTTGCCTGATAAAACATCGAAAACCTTTTGTCTGATTCCTTCCGGATAAAGGTCTTTGACATTATCCAAGCTTTTGGCCTCATCTTCAGTATATCCAAAAATCTTTTCCGCTGCCGGATTATATACTAAACTCTTTCCTTCTTTATCCGTAGCAATAATTCCATCGATAGACTGCTGGATCAGTTTACTCTCGAACTCATATCTTCTTTTTACCTCTTCGGTGGCATCCTTTACCATATTCTCCAGGTTATTGGTATACTCCCTTAACAGCCTTTTTGTTTCAAGCCGCTCTTTGGCTCTCTTTAGGGCAACCGCAAGAACCTGATCCCCCACCGGTTTGGTTATGAAATCGGATGCGCCCAGTTGAAGAGATTTGATCGCCGATTCCATATCGCCATGACCGGTAATAACTATTACCTGGGTATCCGGGTCTATCTCTTTAACTCTTTTCAAGACCTCTATGCCATCCATGCCCGGCATTTTTATATCAGTAAGAACAATAATCGGAAGATTTTGACGGAACAGTTCTATACCTTTTCCACCATCTTCAGCAGTTAAGACCTGATAGCCGTCTCTTTTTAAAGACAAGGATAAGACCTTTCTTATCCCTTCTTCATCGTCGATTAGCAATAGCTTTAGCTTTGACACATCAATTCTCCAATGCCTGCCAATGAGCAGGAAATCTTAACTCAAAGGTTGTACCAACACCTTCTTTGCTCTTTACATCAAATGTCCCATCATAGTCGCGGACAATTCCATAACTAATGGACATGCCAAGCCCTGTACCTTTACCAACCTTCTTAGTGGTAAAAAACGGTTCAAATATCCTATCTCTGACGCTGTCAGAAATCCCCATACCGGTATCAGATATCATGACTACAACCTGGTTTTCCTTTAGCAATGACTTTATTGTTATAGATTTTTCAACATCTGTGCCCATCTTTTCAACCTTTTCATCTATAGCATCAAGCGCATTGGTCACCAGGTTGATAAAAATCTGCTCCAGCCGGTTGTGTTCAGCCATTATAGCGGGTAAGTTTTCTGTTAATTCAAGCTTAAGTTCTATCTGATGCAATCTTAGCTGCTGACCTAATACCTTAAATACGTCCCTGATAGGGCTATTAATATCTACAGGCGACTTCACAGAAGGAGATATTCGGGAAAACTCCCGTAAATGATTAATAATTCCAGATGCCCTGTCCACATGGCCGCTTATTTCCTCAGACACGATTTTTAATTCTTCAATATCAATCTTTTCGTCTTGTTTAATTACTTTTTGAATAAAATCGCTTCCAATCTTGATAACATTCAAAGGCTGATTCAATTCATGGGCAATACCTGAGGCCATGGTGCCTATGGTGGTCATTTTACTGGCCTGTACAAGTTGGGCCTCCTTTTCCATGCTCTCCGTAATATCAATAGAGGCCACGATTAATACCTCCATTCCCATATATTTTGCCGGACAAGCCGTAATATTTACATAGAATGGATGACCATTCTTGCGCACGTGCCTTTTTTTAGTAAAGAATCCCCTTTGGCCAAAGGAAAGTTCTTGAAACCCGGCTACAACCTCTCCGGTTTGTTTATGCCCCAAACTAATAAAAGACATTTTTACTAATTCTTCCCTTGAATAACCATAGATATCCAAAGCCCTTTCATTGATATCCAGGATTTGGAAGTTATCCCGTTCTATAATAAAGATGGGATCAGGATTAGTATTAAACAAGAGTCTATATTTTTCCTCTGATGTCCTGAGATCTTTCTCATAAGATCTTAATTTATAAAGCATGTGTTGAAAGGAGTCCCGGAGTCTAATTATTTCATCCCCTTTATAACGTCGATAAACGGAACACTTCACACATTGATCTAATTTTTGCGGAAATTTTCCTGACGGCCCGCCAAAGCATAATGTGTCTAACACATACCAGCACGGGATAGTACCGTCTTTATAGGCCGGGCAATCTGTCTTGTCACAGTTCAATAACCTCCAGCACGCTATTGATCGCCTTGGGAGTTTCTCAAAATCATAGCTATATCCTCCACGGCTAATCTCATCAGCGGCCTGAGTCAGCCGGACAATATGTCGAACAATATATCTGTTAAACCATAATATCAGGAAAAAACCGAGCATTGTTACTGATATAATGGCTCTAATTATATTCTGGTTTCGTACCGAGGTAAGTGTTTTCTGAATCGGCTCCCAGCTAAACCCAACCGACAACACTCCCAAAAGAGATTTTTCATCCCCGTGACACTTATAACAGGCCTTTTCATTATAAACAGGAATGGCATAACGCAATAGTTTGATATCCACATTATTATGATGGCGCTTTTCCAGCCCCTGTGCTAATTTGCCTGTGCTAAACGTTTCCAGGGTGATCTTAGAAACGGCCTTCCTGTCGATATCATAGGGGTCTACTCCATTACGCCTGATGATACCAGTGTCATCACAAAGATGAACTGCCTTTATATCTTCCAGAGTGCCCAGCCTCTCCAATATGGCCTGAACCTGCTCCATTTCGCCATCCAGCATGGGATACTCTATGCTCTTCATAACAGTATCACTTATTTCCATGGCCATTTTTTTGTTCTCTTCAGTATGACGATTAACCTGGGTAATCACATCAAAATAGCTAAAGGTGCCCAGCACCGTAAGCAGGATTATACTCATGCCCAGCATTATCTTGATTCTTAAACTTCCTGATATGAATTCCTTTAAATTTATCCAGCTAAACATAAAAAATTCCCTCTTAAACCTAAAAGGCAACCGTTCACGGTTGTCGGTTCACAGTTCGAATGTCATAGGCAACCCATTTTCTTTAGTACCCTGGATGCTTATGGCCGCTGTGACAGCCTGTACAAATATTCTTTGGGATACTCAATGTTTCTTGATGTTCGCGCTTGGTAGGAGCCTTGAGGTGCAGGCTTGCCGGACCATGACAGCTTTCACATTGTTTATTGATCATGCATGGAGTCTCTTGGACACTGGCAAACCCCCCGGGTTTTCCGTATCCCGTAGTATGACAGGGAAGACAGTTCGGGTCATTATCTTTTTTCCTCATCTGTATGATCCGGAAATTTTTTGAGTATTTCCAGGAATAATAGCTTGTCACGTGTTCGGGATGGCAGTCTTTACATTTTTCCATTCCAACATATACTGCCCCCGCTGTTTTTTTTTCAGCAATAGCTGCATTAGAAAGAAACAGTGCGCATAAAATTAATAAAATGGATATTGTAATTAAAACAAAAATTTTGTCTTTCATAATAACCGCCTCATTTATCCACATGATTAATATTATATTTTTTCAGCTTTGCATACAATGTGCTTCGGCTGATATTCAGCTTTTTTGCGACCTGTAATTTATTCCATTGATATTCTTCCAGCACTTTAGTTAGAAATCTTCTTTCATTTTCCTGAAAGGAGCTTATCTTTTTTTCTTTATCCGCAGTAAAATATATATTATCGGGAAAATTTTGTTCGCTGATAAATCCATTCTTTGTTAGAATAAAAGAGTGTTCGATAATATTCTCCAGTTCCCTAACATTGCCTGGCCAACTGTAATTCATCAACAATTTCGTAGCCTTGGAAGAAATCTCTTTAACCTTTTTATTCCCTTGCGAGTTCAGTTTTTCAATAAAATATTCAACCAGAAGAGATATATCATTTCGTCTAACCCTGAGAGGTGGAATATTTATTGGAATAACATTTAATCTGTAATATAAATCCTCACGAAAGTTTCCCGTCTCCACCTCTTTTTGTAAATCTTTATTAGTGGCTGCTATTATTCTGACATTCACTCCAATGGTTTCCTGCCCTCCCAATCTCTCAAACTTTTGGAACTGGAGAAATCTAAGGAGCTTAACCTGTGACATTAAAGGAATCTCGCCGATTTCATCCAGAAAAAGGGTCCCCTCGTTTGCCAGTTCAAATCGTCCGATCCTCTTATGTGTTGCGCCTGTAAAGGCTCCCTTCTCGTGGCCGAACAACTCGCTTTCTAACAATGTATGAGGGTATGCAGAGCAATTTACAACAACAAAAGGCTTGTCTTTTCTATGGCTATGCAAATGAACTGCCCTTGCAATAAGCTCTTTCCCGGACCCGCTTTCACCTTGAATCAATACTGTTGCATCGGTAGGAGCTATATCTAAAATCAAATTATAAATCTGACGCATCTTGTGATCTTTTCCGATGATGCCTCCAAAGCCTGAAAACATTTCGACCTTATCATCCAACCCCTTCAGCTTTTCTTCATTCAGCGCTATTCTTCTAATATCATAGGCAACCTGTGAAAGCATGAGATAAAAAAAGCGTAAATCATCTCCTGAAAAAACATTAGCCTCAGATGCAAGCAGAATCACTCCGCCGGCAATATCACCATTTCTATCTATTGGGACAACGGATAAAGACTTATAATTTTCAAAGTTTTTTAACCAGCCATAGCCCATAGCGCTTAGTTCGGCAATCTCCATTGGATAACGCATAGAATTAATCGCAGATATAATCTCTTCTTTATCCTCTGTTTGCAAGCATCTATAACCATTGACCTTAATGAAATCGTCTTTTGCTTCGTTAAAAACAAGGGGGATTGCCGTTTTAAACAAAAATATATTTTTGATCCTCTCGATGATAAGATTAAAGGCATCTACAAGATATTTCTTTTCACTGAGGTTGCATGTAATATCGCAAAGAGTTTTCATCCCTTTACGCGATTTTTCAAGCGCTACTGTCTTTTCCTCTACCGCCTTTTCAAGATTAAATGTATAATGCTTAAGCGCTTGTTTGACCTTTAACTTTGCTTCAGCACGTTGAAGAGCCTTGGAAAGAGCGTCCGCATTAACAGGTTTTGTTATAAAATCAGAAGCTTCAAGCTGTATTGACTTGACAGCCTTTTCCATGTCTCCGTACCCGGTTATTATAATGACCTCTGCGTCCGGATTTATCTCTTTGATCTTTCTTAAAACATCTATACCATTCATCCCGGGCATTTTAATATCTGTTAAAACAATCGAAGGGGCTTCCTGTTTAAACAGTTCAATACCGTTGTGTCCATTATCGGCCGTTATAACATCATATCCCTCGTTCCTAAGAGACATGCTCAATAATTTTCTAATGCCTTCCTCATCATCTATAAGCAATAACTTCAAAACATCTATTCTCCCAATTAAGACACCAAGGATCCGATTCTAAAATTGTTTGTTTGATTAAATTTGCGAAACAGCATTATATAAGATGAATTCGTAAAAAAAACGAATCCATCAAGTGTAAAGTGTTAGGTGTTAGGTTAAAGCAATTGCCTGTTTAATCATATTCTTAACACTTAACACCTAACACTTAAGACGGTTCACAAAAGTCTCACATCTTATTCGGCCTTTTAATAGGGTATTATTTGGCAAATTGTCAATAAGATTAGCAGTCACACATATATTCGCAGGGAGCAATCCGGTCAAAAAACCACTTTTTACAATCATAAAGGGCCATAAAGAAAATGGATATAGAACATGAGAAGATAGATTTTGATATGCTTTTTGTTGGGGGCGGCCCCGCAAGCCTTGCAGGCGCCATTAGATTAATGCAGTTAGCCAAACAAAAAGGAATCAACCTGGAGGTGGCTATTATTGAAAAAGGGGCTGAAATAGGATCGCACGCTTTGAGTGGAGCTGTTTTAAATCCTGTTGCATTAAAGGAGCTTGTCCCTGATTTTCTTGAAAGAGGATGTCCTGTTGAAAAAACCGTAAGAGAAGACGAATTTTACTTTCTGACCGAAAGCAGATATTATCCTCTTCCTTATATACCGCGATATATGCGAAACAAAGGCTTTTATATTATAAGCCTTTCGCGGTTTACAAGATGGCTTGCGGAAATTGCCGAAGAGCTTGGAATAAACATCTTTCCAGGTTTTGCCGGAAGAGAGGTTCTTTACTCTATGGATAATAAGTCAATCATCGGAATACGCACAGGAGACAAGGGGCTTGATAAAGCAGGCAAGCCTAAAGGCAATTTTGAGCCGGGAATAGATATATTGGCAAAGGTTACAGTGTTCGGAGAAGGATCAAAGGGAAGTCTTATGCAGAATATTGCAAAAAAATTTGATATTTTTTCCGGAAAAATGCCGCAGGTCTTTGAAACAGGCATCAAAGAGGTTATACAGCTGCCTGAAAACAACTATTTTAAGAGCAGCAAAGGCAATGATATCCATACGTTCGGCTATCCGCTGGGCATTAATACACCTGGTGGCGGTTTTATTTATGAAATGGAAGACAACAAAGCATCTCTGGGATTTATTGCAGGTCTTTCATATCAGGAGCCTATGCTTGACCTGTATGAGGAATTTATTAAATTCAAACGTCATCCTTTGATATCAAAAATCATTCAAAACGGCAAGGTAATCGAACAGGGAGCAAGGACCGTTTCTACAGGAGGATATTATACTATTCCCAGGCTCGCTGTAAATGGCGGAATGTTCATTGGTGGCAGTGCATCGATGCAGAATACTCCAGGGCTAAAGGGCATACATGTTTCTATGAAATCCGGTATGCTGGCAGCAGAGGCAATCATAAAAGCCAATGAAAAAAACAGCTTTACACAGGAAACACTCGATAATTATCATGAATTATTTGAAAAAAGCCGGCTAAAAGAAGAAATTTATGAGGGAAGAAACTTTTCTCAGGCCATGTCAAAAAAAGGGCTGGTAAAATTTATCCATCTTGGCGCCCAGTATTTCACAAAAGGACGTGGTATATGTGACAAAATGCCTGTTGAAGAAGATTACAAAACCCTGCGGACTGTAAAAGCTGACACTAAAGACTTTAAAGGTATAGATCCTGATAAAAAGGTTTTTGACGGTGTTTTATATGTTGACAAACTTACAGGGGTTTATCTGTCAAAAACCATGCACAGAGAGGATCAGCCGTGCCATATTATTATCAATGATAAAAATTTGTGCATGAATGAATGTTATATTACCTATCAATGCCCATGTATAAGATTTTGCCCTGGTAATGTTTACGAAATCGAGACAGATGAGAACGGCTCCCAAAGACGGCTTAAACTTAACCCGTCTAATTGCCTGCACTGTAAAACGTGTGAAATAAAGGATCCTTATAAAAACATAACATGGACATGCCCGGAAGGCGGAGAAGGACCGGGTTATTCGATATTGTAGATGAACGTCCAACATCGAACGAGAAAAGATGAACGTCGAACATCGAACATCGAACGTCCAACATCGAATAATGATGTCGCTCCGCTCCGTCTGTTTATAAAATGGCAGAATACCTTATTCAAAATTCGATGTTGAATGTTCGATGTTGAACGTTCATAGCTTTTAGGTTCAGGACAAATTTCCAATTTCTAATTTCCAATTTCAACGTTCTGTGAACGTTTACTTACAATCTTCCTTTTCTTAAAATAGCTATAAGAAGCCATATCCCCATTATAGCGGCAGAGAGAAACCCTATAATGCCGATTATAGATAATCCGTAAAACAGCGGAGGGGTTTTTGCAAAAACTATCAGGGCGGAACCGATAATAAGTGATGCTATAACAATCGAAAAGGATATCCTGTTGCTTATCTGGTTATAGGTTTCAAGCACAGGCTCAAAACCCTTATGTTCAAACCTGATGCTCAATTTCTGCTGTTTTATCAGCCGTGTAATTTCAAGAGCATCCTTAGGGAACTGCTGAACAAATTGAAACGTGGTAGATATAAGGCCGATAATATCCTCTGCAATCCTTTTTGGATAAAACCTTGCGCTTTTTACCTTCTCAATAAACGGTGCTGCTTGTGCTATCATGTCAAAATCAGGATTTAGCCGGAGACCAACACCCTCTATAATGCTGAAGACTTTCATCATAAGAAATATATCGGCCGGAATTCTTAGGCAATGACGTGAAGCCATTTCAAGCAGACCCTGAAGTATTTTGCCGACTTCGATATCCTTTAGCGACTTGTAAAGGTGCAGGCTCATGAATTCCGACACCCCTCTTTCAAGCATTCGCATATCAGGATCTTCATCATATATGGTAAGTTTAAGCAGCGCCTGGGTTGCTTTTGCCGAATCTTTATGCACCACATGATCGATAAGATCAACAAAGTCCTCCCGTGTCTGCCTATCGACAGTTCCTACCATTCCATAATCGAGTAAGCATATCACATTGTTCGGTAGCACATAAATATTTCCAGGATGCGGATCTGCATGAAAAAACCCGTGCTCAAACACCTGGCGTAAATATAGATCTGCTCCGCGTGAGATGATAATCTTTCTGTCAAGCCCGGCCTTATCCAGCTTGTCAATTTCAGACACCTTGATACCATCCACAAATTCCATTGTAATAACACGCGATGTTGTTGCATCTCGAAAAACCTTCGGGATATAAATGGTAGAATCATCCAAAAATTCTCTGGCAAATCGCTCCATGTTTGAGGCTTCTATGTTATAGTCTATTTCTCTTCCAATTGTTCTGGAGAATTCTTCGACTACTTTAACTGGACGGTGCAGGGCCATCTCCTCTATGTGACGTTCCATAAGGGTTGCCAGATGGAACATGATCTCGAGATCAACCTCTATGATTTTCCTGATGCCAGGGCGTTGAACCTTGACAACGACCTCTTCGCCATCCTTTAACCTGGCCTTGTAAACCTGGCCGATCGACGCAGAAGCCAGAGGAGTCTTGTCTATAAAATCAAATATCTTTTCGGGCGGGGAACCGAGTTCCGTTTCGATTATATTGCTTGCTTCATCAAAGGAGCAGGGGGGCACCATATCCTGAAGCTTGGAAAGTTCATCAATCAAATCAACCGGAATCAGATCAGGGCGGGTGGAAAGTATCTGTCCAAGCTTAATAAAGGTCGGCCCCAGTTCTTCTAAAGCCAATCTGATCCTTTCTGCTTTTGAAAGCTTTTCAAGGCGATCGCGCCGTTTTTTTGAAATCATATTTAAACCGATTTCAAGATACTGCTCTATCTTCAACACCTCAACAAGATTGCCGAATCCATATTTAAAAAGGACAGTCAGTATCTGACGATAGCGTTGCAGATGACGATAGGTACGGCCTATTACTCCGATTTTTCGTATGCTAAACATGATAACTATGCTTTTTCGCTGACAGCCTTTTTCAGCTCCCTTATCTCTTTTTTCAAGCCCTTTAACTCATCTGTGGTTACTAAATCCGCCTTTTTTATCAACTTTTTTACTATGTTCTCTACCCTTTGTTCCAGTTTATTCTGGGCATCATCATACCTTTCCTGAAGCTCATCAAGAAACTTTTTTCCTTCCTTTTCAGACACCTCTCCCTTTTTTACAAGCTCTTCAGCCAGGTCTTCCACCTCGTCCTTGGTTTTAAGGGCAAGGCCAATGCCGGTAAACATAGCCTTTTTAATAAGATTAAACATGATATACTCCTTTTTTATGATTTATCTGTTTATAACAGTTCAGATTGCATAAGTCTCCTGGGCCTGTAGCCCTTTGCAAATTCTGGCTTGTCTGTCAGATTTTTTTACTTTCTTTTGTACTCGGCTGCAAACTACTTCAATTTCCCAATAACGGCGCTTGCAATGGTATTTTTCTGAATCTCCTTTGTTCCTTCATATATCTCGGTAATTTTGGCATCACGGTAAAAGCGTTCAACTTCGTAATCGGCCATATATCCATATCCGCCCAGCAACTGTATTGCTTCGTCGGCCACCTCCACGGCAGTCCTGGCAGCAAACATCTTGGTCATAGATGTCAGTTTGGGATCAATACGACCCTGGTCAAAGTTCCAAGCCGCCTTATAGGTTATAAGCCTTGCAAGCTCTATTTTTGTGGCCATATCGGCGAGCTTATGCTGCGTAACCTGGAATTGAGCAATTTTTTTTCCAAACTGCTCTCTTTGCTTAACATATGCCAGTGCCCGATCAAAAGATCCCTGTGCTATTCCAAGAGCCTGACCAGCGATCAGAATCCTGCTTTCATCAAAAAATTCCAATGCCTGATAAAAACCTCTTCCCTCTTTACCGATAAGATGTGATGATGGCACGCGAACATCCTTAAAGGTTACCTCTGCCGTGGGCATCAGATGAAGGCCCATCTTTTCTCCGGCATCCATAGCAGACACACCTTCTTTCTCGGCCTCAACAAGAATCATGCTGATGCCTTTGTAAGTCGGTACGGCATCAGGATCAGTCTGGCAAAGAACAGTATAAAAGCCGGCAAGACCGCCATTGGTAATAAACGTTTTAGCGCCGTTAACGACCCATTCGTCTGAGTCCTTTACCGCTGTTGTATCCATAAATGTTATGTCGGAACCATGATTGGGTTCGGTAAAAGCGCCGCCGGAAAGCATTTTGCCTTCCGCTACCAGCGGAAGAAATTTTTCTTTCAATTCATCACTGCCAAAACGCAAAATACATTCAGAAGCAAAAGATGAAAGAATTAAAGCGCTCCCGATGCTGGAATCACCACTACAGAACTCTTCAGCGACAAGAATATTCTCCAGAACTCCAAGACCCTGCCCGGAATACTCTTCAGGAAAATGAATGCCGATAAATCCAAGATCAGCCGCTTTTTTCCAAATCTTCTTTGGGAATTCATGTTTTTTTACAAGTTCAAGGACAAGCTCCTTGTCGAATTCACCCTTTGCAAAATCCTTTGCGGCTTTCTTAATTTCTTTTTGTGACCGCGACAGTTCAAAATCCATCTAATCCTCCCAAAACTATAAATAGCTATAACCTTATTAACAAACTATTATTTATATATAATTAACATATATATAAGGCTATTGCAAGGATTTTAAGCCTTCTAAGCATTTAAGCAATGAGACCATGAAGGTAGTGGAAGTGACGAAGGAATTGATTACAGGATTCAGGGAGTACAAGGAGGGTGAAGCATGGACTGACTTTTTCAAAACCTACCATTGACAGTGCTATAAAACTGTTACATTATAACCAATAAGCATAAAAAAAAGCGCTTAGTTTATTTCTAAGCGCTTGAACCGCAATTTATTATGGTGGAGCTGAGGGGGATCGAACCCCTGACCTCATGACTGCCAGTCATGCGCTCTCCCAGCTGAGCTACAGCCCCATGCTATACAGGCAAGGCGCAACCAGTAACAAAAAGCATTTAAGGTGTCAATATCTATTTTAGTTACCGTTTACAGTTATCGGTTCACGGTTGAAATCAATATCCAAAATGCTTCAATTGTTGCATAGTTCATTGAACCGCAAAAGCGAGTGCATTCTCCGCTGCTTGCGGCGGGGAGCTTCAAAAAACTGTGAACTGTGAACCGACAACCGTGAACGGTTACAAACATATTTTATCATTTCCATTATGGTGTTGAAGTATAGCTTAAAAGACTGGAGTTAATAATAGAGAATGGCTCGCCAAAAATTTACTAAAGCACATGGAGGATATACCAAGCAGGAAAATACTGCTGATATGTTCAAGGAGTTTGATGCAACACAGCTTTATTGCCCTTGTTGCAAACAGGCGGTTCCTGTCCGGAAACGCCTTCTCCTCGTTCTTCCTGAAGGGGATAAGTATGAATATTTATGCGCATTTTGTTCAGAAACTGTTGGAACAAAGATGGATAGAAATGGAGTGCAAGACAGTATAATTATTTAAAACATTATGGATTCGACTTTTTACGGATTCATCAATTATGATAAAGGTGGATTGCAATGCTTAGATTAATGCGGGACTATGCCAGTAGCTGGTTGATCAAGGTTATATTAGGAGCTATCGTTATTGTTTTTGTGTTCTGGGGCGTTGGAAGCTTTCGCGCTCAAAAGGGAGGCAGGGTTGCCATCGTCAATGGAGATTCTATCACCAGGGAAGAATACAAAGAGGAGTATAACAACCTTATTGAGCAGCTCCGTCAAAGATTCGGCAATAGATTAGACGATGAAATGATACAGATGCTTCAGATAAAAAATCAGGCTTTAAACCGTCTTATAGACCAGAAACTTTTGCTTCAGGAAGCCGAAAAGCTCAATTTTCGTGTTTCAGATGACGAACTTGCCGCAGCTATCAGGGAAATAAAAGCATTTCAAACATCCGGAGTATTTGACAAGCGCATTTATAGAAGTATTTTAAATCGCTACGGCTTGACTCCTAAGCAGTTCGAGGTTAACCAGAAAGGCTTTATGCTGATAGAAAAGTTGAAATCATTTTTACTTGGCAGTCTCAAAGTCTCAGACGGGGAGGCTATGGAATGGTTCAAATGGAGCAATGCATCGGTAAATATAGATTATATTCTGTTCGAGCCCGGCAGATATAAGGATATCGATCCTTCTGCCGAAGACATTAAGACTTTTTTTGTTGATCATAAAGAGTCATATAAAACAGAACCGATGATAAAAGTTCGATTTTTATGTTTTGCTCCGGATAATTACAGGCCAAAGGTCAATATTTCCGATAAGAAGATCCAGGATTATTATGAAACACATCAGGAAGAGTTTAAAACAGATAAAACTGTTGATGAAGCAAAAAAAGGAATACGCAAAAAACTTATAGATGAAGAGGCAAAAACTCTTGCTTATGAAGAGGCGGAATCGGTTTTTGATACTATTTTTCAAGGAGATGATCTGGAAAAGGCTTCCAATGAACGAAATCTCAATTTACAGACAACAGATTTTTTTACAATAAAAGGCCCGGATAAGGGCATAAAAAATCGCGAAAAGTTTGCATCCGCTGCTTTTAATCTTTCGGCCATGGAGATTAGCGATATACAGGACCTTGGAGATGGATATTACATCCTTCAGGTGATTGAAAAAAATCCCGGGGAAATACCTGAATTAAAAGATGTGGAAGAAAAGGTCATGACAGCCCTGATAAAGGAAAAACAGGATGAAAAGGCGAGTACGGATGCAAATGAGTTTCTGTCCGGTCTAAAAAAAGGCAAATTGATGAACGCGCAGAGAGCAAAATATGATTTGAAATTAAGCAGCACTGGTTTTTTTAAGCGGAACGAGCCTGTTCCTGATATTGGATCTGAGAGAGAAATTATTGAAGCTGCCTTTAAGCTTTCGAATAAAATAAAATTGCCGGAAAAGACAATCAAAGGGGAAAAAGGTTATTACGTAATCAGCTTTAAGGAGAGAAAAGACGCAGACCCAGAAGGGTTTGCCAAAGAAAAAGCAAATATCAAAGAAAAATTGCTGCGCCAAAAAAGAATTAAAACATTTGATGAATGGGTAACGCAAATAAGAAACAAAAGCAACATTTCCATTGAAAAGGAATTTTTAAAACAATCATAAAAAGAGACTTTTTATCTTGCGATCATAGCCCTCATCATATCGCCGGAGTCTTCAACATGATCTGCTATATTGCCGATTATTTCAGTCAATTCGACCAGATGGAATACTGAAATCGGATCTGAAATAGTTTCAAAGATCTTTCGCTTGAGCCCGTCTTCCAGTTTATCTACGTCATTTTCCATGCGGCGTATATTACGGATGATTTCCTTGACTAAATTTCGCTGGGTTTCGCTAAAGGTTTCAAAGTACTTTTTTGCTTCCAATAACATTTTGCACATTTCTTCGGTGGCGGTAATATTTGAGTCAATCAGAAGCAAAAAATCATTTTTAAGATCTTCTGGAATTCCCGGTTCGGGTCTATATGAAATCCAGTCAAGGGCATCTTCTACTCTGTCAAGGACACTGTCCTGTTCCTTTAAATATCGGAACAACTGGAATTTATCAACCGGCATCATGGTTCCTTTAGGGAGGTGTCCGCGTATCCGACGCTTTATAGCATCTGCTTCGCTTTCCATTCGAATAACCTCCTCCCTGAATACTTCAAACGCTTCGCATTGCTTTGAAAAATGACATTCTATGGCCCGTTGAAATGCCCATACGCAATCTTTAATCTTTTCCGCATGTTCCTGCAGGCCGTCAAAAGGTGATGTGATAAACAGTGATAAAAATGGTATACGCATAATTATCTCCTTTATAGAATTAATTGAAGTATTTTAAAGATTATCATACTGGTTATGGCGGAAATGGGTACGGTCAAAACCCAGTAAAGCATAATTTTTGTGATTATCCTGAAATCGACTGCTTCTAAACCGCGTGCGAGTCCTACACCCAGCACACCGCCAACTGCTGCATGCGTTGTGGAAACAGGAAGCCCCATTTTTGAGGCGACAAGAACGGTTGTAGCAGCGGCAAATTCAACGGAGAAACCACGTGTATTAGTAAGGGTTGTAATTTTTTTGCCGACAGTTTCCATGACCCGCGTTCCGGCCATACCAATTCCGCACGCAATTCCTAAGCCTCCGAAAAGAAGTAGAAAAACAGGCACAGGAACCTCAGAGCCGACACCGCCTGTTTTAACCAAAAAATAGATTACTGCAAGTGGACCGATTGCGTTAGCCACATCATTTGCGCCTTGAGCCAGTGCAACATAGCAGGATGTTCCGATCTGAATACTCCTGAAGATCCCTTCCGCTCCGTTTTCTTTGTTTTTAACAAATCGTTTTAAAAGCAGCCTTCCTGCATATCCGAGAGCGACAGCTAGAATAAGCGCCATGAGTAATGCAGACGGAGTTCCAACCGCAAGTTTTTTACCAAGGGGTGTTTTAAAAAGAAACGATAAAACAACAACAAAAAAGGTAATACCGATAAAAAACGGGGATGATTTAAGCGCCAAGGCAAATGACTGCTCCTTTGAAATAATAAATCTTACAATAAGTTTAAACATTACAAAGGCAATGACAAGGCTGAAAACCGGAGATATGACCCAGCTTGATACAACAGCGCCGAGTTTACTCCATTTGATAACTTCGAATCCTCCTGCCATTATTCCAAAACCGATCATGGCGCCTACAATAGAATGAGTTGTAGATACAGGCAAAGATTTCCATGTGGCAAAGCTCACCCAAAGCGCGGCAGACAGCAGAGCGGAAAGAGCGCCGATAAGCGCCATGTGTGGATCGCAGAGAATTTCAGTCGAGACAATGCCTTTACGTATTGTGTCTGTAACATGCGATCCTATAAATACGGCGCCGATTACATTCAGTATCCCAGCAATAAAAATTGCCTGGCGGACCGTAATAGCCTTGGCTCCGACAGCAGAAGCCATGGAATTGGCGACATCATTGGCGCCAATATTCCAAGCCATATAAAAACCTAAGATATAACCGGCGATCAGGATATAATATTCTGTCGGCATTATTAATTAGTTGGTGTTCCTTTAAGTGTTTAAAAAAAGAATTTTGCATAAGTTTTATTCATTGTCAATATTAGTTCTTCTTTTTGTTGACTTGTAATAATGTGTATGTTACGAATTTAACAGAAGGAAAATTGTGAATATATTGTAGTATCTCTATTTGTCGACCATAAAGAACTTTTCAATTACTTAAATTTTAAGGAGGGATATTTCGATGAAGAAATTACAGGCCCAATTAAAATCCATATCTAAGTCTCTTGTGGCGCTTTCCAAGCAGGTTGATAAAATTTCAAACCAGATAAGTAAACCGCAAGCACCCAAGGCAACTACTGCTGCTAAAAAAGTGAAAACTACTGCTACAAAGGCAAAAAAGACAGGTGTAAAGGGAAAAACCGCAAAGAAGGAGACTGCCATTGAAGCAGTATTTAACATAATTAAAAGAAGCAAAAAAGGAGCAACAATTGCCTGGCTTAAAGAAAAAACCGGTCTTGTTCCCAGGCAGCTCAGCAATGCTCTTTACAAACTTGGAAAAAAAGGGCAAATTATCGCAAAGGACCGCGGCCTTTATATTAAAAAATAATAGTTGAGCGGTTTTTTTAAATATGAGTTAAGACGGCTTAACGTAAAGACAAAAAGCCTTTAGCTTGCCAAGCATATCATGGCAAGTTTGCTAAAGGCTTTTTGTCTTTCACAAGGAGTTTTACAATGCTGAAAAAGCTTTTCAGGCAGTTTGTCTTTAAATATTTACTCTATAGTTTTATTTTTTTAATTGTATTATCTTTTTCAATTACTGAGCGTCAAACAGATGAGACTGGTAAGTATTTAACAGTTGTAAGTGCCGCTGTTGACGGTTGCTGTTTTAGGCCAGAGTGGCCACATGAAAAAAGCGAACTTTTTCCAGATCCATCTCTTGTGTTTGGAAGGTTGCCGAACGGTTTCAGGTATGTATTGATGGAAAACCGAACACCAAAGGACAGGGTGAGCATGCATCTGGCCGTTTATGTTGGATCGATGCATGAGTCTGACCAGCAGCAAGGGCTGGCTCACTTTCTTGAACATATGCTTTTTTGTGGTTCAACCCATTTCAAGCCTGGAGAACTCGTAAAATACTTCCAAAGCACAGGGATGAAGTTTGGCCCTGTTGCATATGCGCATACA
>Ga0307380_10002374_pt1 | contig 26828 bp, 20 predicted proteins | sample UN3MG_FD_202239 | JGI IMG/M metagenome (GOLD analysis project Ga0307380, IMG submission 202239) | Soil microbial communities from Risofladan, Vaasa, Finland - UN-3 | ecosystem: Environmental > Terrestrial > Soil > Coastal area > Acid sulfate soil | place: Finland: Risofladan, Vaasa | collected... | reverse complement strand
CATTTACGAACGGAGTAGCGACAATAACGATAGCGGACACGGTAGCGGAGGGTCCGGTGACGGTGACGGTGACGGAGAGCATCACAGCAGAGACAGGGAACACAGGTGTTAGTGGAACTGACATAACGTGGAGTGCGGCGGGGTTAGATTATTTTGTAGTGAGTGAGGACACGCAGGTACCGGCAGCAGGTGCTAATGCGACTCTGACGATAACGGCTAAGGACACGTATGGGAACACGGTATTGAGTTATGATCCGGCGAACGATCTTAATCTGACGAGTCCTGGGGCGACGCAGGGGGCGAACATCACGTGGGCAGGGACGGATGTAGCGAATGGAGGAGATGGCACAGGGACGATAAGCACTTTAGGGAATGCGTTCACAGCAGGGGTAGCTACGGTAACGATAGGGAACACGGTAGCGGAGGGACCTGTAAATGCGACGGTAACGGAGAGTGTTACGAGCGAGACGGGATCGAGTGCAGGGATCACGTGGCAGCCTGGAGGATTGGCCAACTTTTTGGTGAGTGCATCGCCGACGTCGAGGCAGGTGGGACAGACATCGACGGTAACGATAACTGCGAGGGACATCAATAGTAATGTAATAACGGGGTATGATCCGGCGAACGATCTGAATCTGACGATGACCGGGACGGCAGGCGTTAACATACAGTGGGGCGGGACGGACGTCACGGACAACGCGGATGGGACAGGGGTAATAGACACGACAGGGAATGCATTTACGAACGGAGTAGCGACAATAACGATAGCGGACACGGTAGCGGAGGGTCCGGTGACGGTGACGGTGACGGAGAGCAGCACAGCTGAGACAGGGAACACAGGTGTTAGTGGAACTGACATAACGTGGACACCAGGAGCATTGAGTTATTTTGTAGTGAGTGAGGACACGCAGGTACCGGCAGCAGGTGCTAATGCGACATTAACGATAACGGCAAAGGACACGTATGGGAACACGGTATTGAGTTATGATCCGGCGAACGATCTTAATCTGACGAGTCCTGGGGCGACGCAGGGGGCGAACATCACGTGGGCAGGGACGGATGTAGCGAATGGAGGAGATGGCACAGGGACGATAAGCACTTTAGGGAATGCGTTCACAGCAGGGGTAGCTACGGTAACGATAGGGAACACGGTAGCGGAGGGACCTGTAAATGCGACGGTAACGGAGAGTGTTACGAGCGAGACGGGATCGAGTGCAGGGATCACGTGGCAGCCTGGAGGATTGGCCAACTTTTTGGTGAGTGCATCGCCGACGTCGAGGCAGGCGGGACAGGCATCGACGGTAACGATAACTGCGAGGGACAGCAATAGTAATGTAATAACGGGGTATGATCCGGCGAACGATCTGAATCTGACGATGACCGGGACGGCAGGCGTTAACATACAGTGGGGCGGGACGGACGTCACGGACAACGCGGATGGGACAGGGGTAATAGACACGACAGGGGCTGCATTTACGAACGGAGTAGCGACAATAACGATAGCGGACACGGTAGCGGAGGGTCCGGTGACGGTGACGGTGACGGAGAGCATCACAGCAGAGACAGGGAACACAGGTGTTAGTGGAACTGACATAACATGGACACCTGGAGTATTAAGTTATTTTGAAATATTAAATGAGCCTACATCGACAACGGCGGGGCAGGACCTCACATCAGTAGATGGGGCAGGTTTAATAACCGTAACTGCATACGATGTGTACGATAATATTAAAACAAATTATACAGATACTATACAGTTCAGGACATCTGATCCGAATACAAATGGAAATGTAATACTAAACGACCAGGCTATATTTGCAGGCCTACAGACAGACGAAGGAACGCAGTATACGTTTACCGGTACGGGGATTGATGACGGTACGCACGACTTCAATAGGAACCTATTTACCCTGGAAACAAAGGGCAACCAGACCATTACTGTTTTCGCTGTTTTAAAACCGACGATACGGCAGACGTCGAACCCCATTAATGTCATAGCAGATGGTATTGAGACATTTAACTTATCAGCGCCTGTAAATGTGACGGCAGGGGTACCATTTAGTTTAAGTGTGACGGGGGCAGTAGACGGTGTAGGGAATCTTGCGAGTGGGACGATACAGGTATCGTTTATAGATGCGATAGGGAACCACAATGCACCTGATGGGACGCCGGCGACGTTAGCGGATATAACGGTAACGAACGGTAGTGGGAGTGCGAATCAGACGCTGGTGTTGGCAGAGACGCTGACGAGTGGGGTGAATGCGCTGAGAGGTCAGGACACGGTGACGTTGCAGCCGGCTGACAGCAATACGTTTACGGTGAACCCTGGTGCGCTCGATCACTTTACCTTCACGCAACAGCCACCAGCGCAGGTAACGGCAAATGTTGCGATTCCTGTAGTGATTAAAGCATATGACAAATATGAGAATCTTGTTGATTTTGATGGAACCGCCACAATAAGCGATACAACAGATACGGTATATGAGTCGGCACCTGGGGATACAACCATATCATTCACAGATGGGTCGTATGATCCAGGAACGCTATATGTTGATGATTCCCATGATAATGATGTAATAATCGTACGGAATGACGCAGGGACACAAACAGGGAGCAGCAACTCATTCCAGGTAGTGGCTAACCACGTAATCCTACAACTCGAAGATAGAATCGAGCCGAAATACGCATCTGCAGGATCTCTAATAAGGATGTTGGACGTCAAGATCATCAACGAAGACGTCGTAGAAGCAGTGACTTTGACCGGAATAAGCGTCAGGACAGGGACGATATCCGGCAGTACAGAGGACTGGACAGTGCTGGCGAATACCCTTATCGATGACGTAACCGTATGGGATGTGACAAGCGGTTCAGAGGTTTTTGAGGGTACTGCAGTAGCGCCCGCAAACAACCAGGTGGACGTCGGGGTAGCGCTCACCATTAACGCAGATACGATACCAGGCGATGACAGCGAGAACAGCGTAATATTGAGGTTTGCTGTTACCGTTTCGTCAAGTCTGTCCGGCCTTCCCAACATCATACTAGGGTATGCTGCGATTAACGGTACCACGCCCTCGAACGGTGCGGTGATTGCAGTCAATGATCTGACGCAGCAGATCCCTGTGAACGATCCGATTAACTATCCTACATACTTTGTAAGATCCGGCATAACTCAGCTCCGTGAGGCTACTGCAGTGCTGGACGCGTTCAACTACCCGAACCCGTTCAATCCGAGAACACAGCGGACGAAGATCACCTTCTTTTGTCCTCCCGGAGATACAACCGTCACAATAAAGATATACACCCTCACAGGTAAGCTTGTACGAACCCTTACGAGGAGTGGGCTGCTCCAGGGTCAGGGCAACGAGGTCGAATGGGACGGCAGGAACGGCAAGGGGCAGGTGGTGCGAAACGGAGTGTATGTTGCCATGCTCCAGCTTAACAGCCAAAAGGCGATCATCAAGATCGCGGTGGTGAAATGAATTTTACTCCTCCCAGTATGACTTGCCTGTAAATAATTAAATTCCAATTATCCCGAATATTTCCAAGAAGGTCTGATCAGCTTTTTGATAATAGCTATAGTGGATAATCGAACAGAGTACAATTCTGAGCTTATTATGTATTGACATTAGGCACACAAAAGGCTATAGTATATCATGGTTTTCAACTGGGATAATGAGAAGAACGAACGGCTGAAGCGTGAGCGGGGAATCTGTTTCGAACAGATTGTGTTCCTTATACAGAATGGTTACATCATCGATATCCTGGAACATCCCGGCAAAGAAAGATACAAGAAACAGAAGCTTTATATTATAAACATAGATAATTATGCGTATGTAGTACCTTTTGTTGATGGAGGTAATGAGCGATTTTTAAAAACGATATTTCCAAGCCGTAAATATACGCAAATCTATCTGAAGAAAATGGGAGAAAACGATGAAGCTCGATAAGGAAGAAAGGGATCTTATCGATTCGATAGAGAAGGGGGATTGGCGATCAATTGTCGATTTGCAGAAAGAGATCGAGCGATCAAAAGAAATTGCAAAGGCGACCGTGGTAAAGGACCAGCGAATGAATATCCGGATAGCAAAAAAGGATCTCGATGCGCTAAAAGTAAAAGCAATGGAAGAGGGAATGCCGTATCAGACGCTGGTGTCGAGCGTTATTCACAAATACTTATCCGGTAGTTTGGTAGAAAAAAGCTCGTGAAAGGTTCGTAGACGATAGTCAAGATCGCTGTGGTGAAGTGTCGGGCTCTTGCTTTGAAGCAACAAGCCTTTGTTTATCGGAAAATTCACGAAGCTGTACTATGAGAAAAAGTGTTGTGAGCACAAAGGCGAGGAGGTCGGATATGGGGAAAGCCACCCATACGCCAGATATTCCCATTAACGGCGGGAGCACGAAGAGGAGCGGGATGAGAAAGAGGGCGCGCCTCGTTATCGAGAGCACTATTGAGTGTACCGCCTTACCGATAGCCTGGAATGTGGCTGATCCGATTACCTGCGCTCCAACAAGGGGCAGGAGCAGTATCGCATACCGAAGCGGCCAAATCCCCTTTTCAATGAGCTCGGTCTCCTTTGTAAAGAGCATGAGAAACTGCTCGGCCTGGAAAAAGAGTAGAAGGAACCCGAATATCGATATTGCAGTTGCGGCGACAAGGGCGATCTTCACCGCACGTTTTGTTTTATCGTATCGCGCGGCGCCGTAATTGTAGCCGGCGATCGGCTGGAGACCCTGTGCGACACCGAACATCGGCATCACGAAGAACTGCATGAGACGGATGACGATACCCATGACCGCGATATAAAGGTCTCCTCCAAGCCGCGCGAGGATGTTGTTAACGATCACGATGAGGATGCTCGCGGCGACCTGTCGTACGAATGAGGAAGTGCCTATCGCAAAAATCTCCCCCGTGATTTTCCTGTGGAACCTGAAGTTTTTCAGCCTGTATCTCAGCATACTCTTACCTGTAAAGAAGTACAGTGTCACCCAAATCGCAGTCACGGCCTTTGCAATCACAGTGGCATAGGCTGCTCCCCGCACACCCATGTCCAGCCAGAATATGAAGATCGGATCTAAAATGATGTTGAGAATCGCCGATATGAGCATGGTGATCATCGCATATCCAGCCCGTCCCTCTGCCCTTATCACGCTGTTCGAAGCCACGGCATAGGGAAAGTAGACGTTTCCCACGAGCATTATCAACAGGTACTCACGGGCATATGGAAGAATTGTGTCTGTGGCGCCGAATACACGAAGGAGGGGGTCTGTGAGCAGGTACCCGATTATGGTGACAACGGTTCCTATCAGCAGAGCGGAAAGCATCATCGTTCCCATGGTCCGTTCGGCCCTATCCGTATCATCTGAACCGAGGGCCCTCGATACGATCGATGCGCCGCCGATCCCTATCATCTGGGCGATGGCCATGATGAACATCTGTATCGGGAATACGATTGTGACCCCTGCGATACCGAGCGGGCCGACACCCCGGCCGACAAAGATAGTGTCCACTACGTTGAACAGAGCCATCACCATCATTCCTATCATTGCCGGCACAGAGAGCCTTAAGAGAAGTCTCCCGATATGGTCACTTCCAAGAATATCGGTCCCTTTGTTTTCAGTCATCGCAAGACCCCGCACATCAGCAAATATCAATACAGTAACATATTCCAGCCTTTTGGCAAAGCATTCTCATGGATTTTTCGTATTGCTGTATCGTGATGGAGGATATACAATATAGAGTACAGGGTTCATTGATCCAATGGTATTACGGTTATGAAGGGATGCGAGGTTCAGCCGGACTGAAATAACACGGAGGAAAAATAACATGTTTATAAGGGACCTCAAAGAGTGTGAGGAGTTCATCGCAGGAGATGATACGAGGATCCGCGAAATCCTCAATCCCCGGAAACAGGACCTCGACCTTCGGTACAGCCTCGCCCACGCGAAACTCTCCAGGGGAGAAGCTTCCATGCCCCACAGGCTCAGGACATCCGAGGTGTACTATATCCTTCACGGCAGGGGAACAATGCATATAGATGACGAAAGCAGGGAGGTCAGAGATCAACAGGCTGTTTATATTCCTCCGAACTCAGTACAGCATATAGAGAATACAGGAGAAGGAGACCTGATCTTCCTCTGTATCGTGGACCCTGCATGGAGAGCTGAAGACGAGGAGGTTCTCTGAGTATCCTGGAATTTTAAGCTACACTCAAATAAAATTCATTTGTATTATAGAACATTCGGAAATATCAAAAACAGTGCAGAGGAAGAGAGATGCGAAAAGTCGTGGTCACCGGCGTGGGACCTGTATCGTCAATAGGAATCGGAAAAGATAGTTTCTGGGGAAACGCCCGGGAAGGAAAGGGCTATTTCAGAAACACCGAATTCCCCGATGTCGATATTGAGCAGTACAAGAGCAGGGTGTGCTCACCGATTGATGACTTCACGATCGAAGGCATCCTGGAATACCCGAGAAAGCTACGAAGGGCGGGAAAGGCAACGCAGTACGCTCTTCTGGGTACCTACATCGCGCTCAAGGATGCAGGACTCAAGGTGGAGGTTGCCGGGGAAAAGGATAACGGCAGGCCGGGCTTTTACAACACAGACGTGCCTGATCCGTTAAGATGCGGAGTTATACTCGGTCAGTCCATGATCGATCCGGAAGTGAACGTTCAGGAGCACGTTAAGTTCCTGCGTGATCGGGGACCGAAAAAGGTGAACCCCTTTACGCTGCCGTACTCGAACATCAATGCGGCCGCATCGCTCATTTCAGAGTGGTTTTACCTGAAGGGGACAAACTTCACGATTGCAACGGCGTGCGCCTCTGCGACACACTCGATCGGCATGGCGGCAATGAACATAATAAACGGCACCGAGGACCTCGTGGTAACGGGAGGAACAGATGCGCCCATAGACTCCTACTACTTCTCCGGGTTCGATATCATAAGGGCATTATCCTGCAGGAACGACGATCCGATGAGGTCTTCGAGGCCGTGGGACAGGGACAGAGACGGTTTCGTAATTGGGGAGGGGGCCGGTATTCTCGTACTCGAGGAGCTCGAACACGCACAGCGCCGCGGTGCCAGGATATATTGTGAGATCGTCGGTTTCGGCTACAGTGCTGACGCCTACAACATCGTCGCCCCCGATCCGTACGGAACATCAGCGATCTACGCGGTAGAGAAAGCCCTTGGTATGGGAAAAGTAGCAAAAGAGGAGGTCGAATACATCAATGCTCACGGGACATCGACCGTTCTCAACGACCCGAACGAGTCATACATAATAAAGCAGGTGTTCGGTGATTATGCATATAAGATCCCAATAAGCTCATCCAAGTCATATTTCGGCCACACACTCGGAGCTGCGGGAGGGCTCGAGTCCATAGTGACGCTCCTCTCAATGGACCACGGCATCATCACACCAACGGCTAATCTCGAGAACCCTGACCTAGAGTACAAGGATGTGAGCGCCCCGGAGCTTGACAAGAGGTGTGACCTCGACTACGTCCCAAATACCTGCAGGAAGAAGCAAGCACGCATCGCCCTGAAGACTTCATTCGGGTTCGGGGGCCAGAATGGCGCACTGGTCTTTAAGAAATATAATGCCTGAAAATATGGTGTTCACATAATACCGTTGACTTGCCCTTTAAATCCTTTCATATTTTAGTGATACCTCAAAAGTCTTTTTTAATTCAATATTAATCGGCAGCTGCAATATGGGTTGAAATTATTTAGTAAATCAGTATATTATAATCATCTAATATACTAGAAAGGGGAGCAGATGAATATAGTCGAGCTCACAGACGTGAAAAAGACATACATGCTCGGAAACACCGAGGTCCACGCACTCCGGGGTGTGAGCTTCTCGATCGAGAAAGGAGATTTCGCCGCCATTGCAGGCCCTTCAGGTGCAGGCAAGAGTACGATCCTCAACATGATCGGATGCATCGATATCCCGACAGACGGTAAAGTTCTCATCGATGAAGATGACATCTCCATGCTCAGCGACAAGCGCCTCACAAGCTTCAGGCTGCACAAGCTCGGATTCATCTTCCAGTCGTTCAACCTCATCCCCGTGCTGAACGTGTATGAGAACATCGAGTTTCCTCTCCTGCTGAAGCGTGACGTTCCGAAGAAGCAGAGGGACGGTATTATCAGGCGAGTCATTGAAGAGGTAGGGCTCACAGACCGCGTCAACAACAAACCAGCAGAGCTCTCAGGCGGACAGAGACAGCGGGTCGCAATCGCACGGGCTCTCGTGACGAACCCGCTTATCGTTCTTGCCGACGAGCCCACTGCAAATCTCGACTCGGAGACGGGACACCGTATCGTCAACCTCATGAAGGAGATCAACCGTACGGAGCACACTACTTTTATCTTCTCCACGCATGATCCGCATATCATGGAACATGCGAACCATGTCATCAAGCTCAGGGACGGCATGATAACGGCCGAATAGGGGGATGAAATGGTATTCTTCAAGATCGCAATAGGCTCTCTTTTAAAAAGGAAGCGGAGGGTCATCGGCATCGGGCTCCTCGTGATGTTTGGCACGATCCTCATCGTCTTCGGCCAGGAGTTCGCGCTCACCGCCAACAAGCTCTCGAAGCAGGCTATAATCGATAACCTTACAGGCGATTTCATCGTGTACTCAGCGCGGTCGAAAGAGAAACCGGGCCCCTACACCTTCTCGAACCCTCTCACCAACATCGAGAACGTCGATGAGGTGAAGGCGGTGCTTTCAGGATACAAAGAGATCGAGGCGTTTACCGCGTACTCGCAGAACATATCGATAGTCAACGCGGAAAATAAAGAAGGAACGCGTGTCGAGCTCCCGCTTATATACTCGGCTGTTGAGCCGGAAACATACCTCGACTTCTTTAAGAATATCGAGATGGTCGAAGGTACTTTTTTCGGAAGGGGCACGGGCAGGACCGAGGGCGGCATCATCATCAGCGAGGCGCAGAACGACAGGTACGATGAACAGTACGGAGTGCGCTTTGAGGTCGGCGACCCGATAACACTGTACGGAATCGCCTCGGGCGGTGCGGTCAACGCGGTGAAGACGACGGTGCAGGGCATATTCATCCCGCTGAAATACGAGAACTCCTTCAACTACATCAACTTCATGGATGTGTCGACATACTCGGAGCTCTACAACTTCACAGGAGTGGCAGAAGGCTCCCTGCCTGACCAGCTTACCGAGACCCTCCTCGCAGAGAACGAGGACGACATATTCGGCCTCGCTTCCGAAGAGAATCTCGGCATCATCAACGTGGACGACCTCGAATCCACAACACTCTCCGGGTTCACGATGATCGCAGTTCACGTGAAGGAGGGAGTCGACACGGCAGCTTTCCTGGAATCTCTCGCAGGATCGGCGGAGAGGTACGGGTTCAAGACCGCGCCGTGGGACGAGGCTTCCGGGGGACTTGCGCGGATATCAGGCGCGTTGCAGGGGTTCATCTACGCGGCCACCGCCCTCATCTTCATCATCGTTGCGCTGATACTCATGAACACACTCATCATCAACATAATGGAGCGGACTGCGGAGATCGGGACCATTCGGGCGATCGGTGCTAAAAAGAGCTTCGTCACCCTCATGTTTCTATCTGAGACGATTGTTTTAAACGTCATTGCAGGGATTGCAGGCATAGTGGTGAGTGCAATACTCATCCTTATCGCGGGACGCGTCGGAATTGCGCTGCCCGGACCGGTTTCACAGTTTCTCATCGGGGGAGGGCGTCTCTACCCTGTGCTGAGTTTTGTCACAGTCGGGCAGGCGCTTCTCATCATCGTCGTCATCACAATCCTTGCAACGCTCTATCCGCTGCGGGTGGCGACCAGGGTGACTCCTCTCAAGGCGATGTCCGAAGGAAAATAGGGGGACGAGATGAATCTTGGATTCTATTCGCGAGTGGCTTTCCGGAACGTGTTCAGGCAGAGGAAACGGACATTTTCGCTCGGCATCAACTACGCCGTAGTAACGCTCATCCTCGTGCTCGTGTTCGCGTTCTCCCACGGTACGAGCAGGAACATTGCGGAAAGCCTCTCCCGCGCGACGAGCGGCCACATCAACATCGCCGGCGAGAACGTGATCGATGGGAGGATCTACAAGGGAGTTCTGGATTACCCGGAGATCGAAAACATAGTCCGGGAAACCCTCGGCCCGGACACCGTGATATACCCGAAGTACAACGTCTGGACCGTGACGTACAACAAGGGAATCCCGAAGAGGATCCGCTACTACGGGATATACCCGGAACTGGAAACCGATTTTCACGAGCAGTTCGAGTTCATCGAGGGGGGGTGGGACGATTTCGTGTCCAACCCGGACGGGATAATCGTATCAAAGGAACTGGCTGACTATCTCGAGCTCGAACCTCAGGGAGAGGTTGTCGTATCCACGAGAACGAGGTTCGGCGCATTCAACACGACGACCGTCATTGTGCGGGGGATATTCCAGACGGACAACTACTTTATAGAGAACCTCGCGGTGGCACACTTCGACACCCTGCGGCAACTCGACCTCGCGGACGAGAACTCGGCGTCCCTGCTCACCGTGTTCATTCGCGACCTGAACAGGATGGACCGCGACAGGGACCTCGTTGTAGAGGCCCTGCACGAGAAAGGATTCGATGCGAACAAGCCGGAGAACGCCTCGGAAGCGATCTCAGCGACCTCCTCTGCGTCGCCTCAGTACAAGGTGGAGGAAGGCCAGGAGGACACGGTCCGCCTTACTGTCGCCACGCTCGACGAGGTACTTGGTATCGTCGGCAACATCGTGACCGCGATCAACGCGATAGGCGGTTTCCTGGCCGCGCTCATGCTATTCGTCGTCGTCATCGCAATATTCATAAATTTAAAGATGACGATAACAGACCGCATGAGTGAGATCGGTACGATGCGGACCATCGGCATGGAGTCGAAGGGGGTGGTCTCGATCTTCGTGCTGGAGAACGTATATCTCGCGGTAATATTCGTGCTCGTCGGGATCGCGGCCGGGTTCGGCATTATGGCCCTGCTCGTGTACGGCGTGTCGTTTCCCGCAAAGGGAGCGTTCTCCCTCCTGCTCGACAACGGAAAGCTCGCTCTCCGGCCGCAGGGTTCGGACATCATGCTGATCGTGGCCGCCATAGCGGCGTTTGCAGCGATTTTTTCGTATATCCCGTCTCGGAAGGCAGGGAAGATCCCTCCGGCCGAGGCATTGAGAAAAACTACATAGGAGCGGCTGAAAATGACCATAAGAGGAAGGTTGACCGGATTTACAGTCGCGGCATTGATCCTTTTCGTGCCCTTCGTGCTACAGGCCCAGGCTAATGAACAGAGGGCCGTAAAGCTCGTGGAAGCGTGGGAAAACAAGCTCAATGTCGATGACCTCGATATCACGAACATATTCACCCTGGTACAGAAGCGGCAGAACGAGCCTGACCGGGTGCTCAGGATACGGATCTACAGAAGGGACCGCCAGGAGGCGTATACCCTCATCTATCTCTACCCGGACAGTGAGAAGGGAAAGGGATACCTGCGAAACAAGGACGACCTTTTTCAGTATTTTCCCTCGACGCGTGAGTTCGTGTACCGGAACAGGAAGGAGGACATAGGCGGCTCCGACGCACGCTCGGACCTGTTCGGGAAGCAGAAGACGCTGGAGCTGTACAAAGTGAGCTACCTCGGCACTGAAAATGTCTCGAAATGGGACACGGATGTGGTCCGGCTCGATGCGAAGGCACTCGACGTCTCTTTTCCCGTTCAGAAGTGGTATATACGAAAGACGGACGGACTCCCTGTAAAAGTCGAAAACTTTTCACTTTCAGAGACGCTGATGCGGACCTACTACTACATCAGCTACGAGGAGGTGGCCAAGGGTAAGTACGTATTCACGAAGCTCCTCGCGGTGAACCACCTCGAAACCGGACAGAAGACCTTTATCACCATCGAGAACATTTCCACGGTCAAGATCCCCGATTACACATTTACGAAGGCGTTTCTGGAAGAGCAATCGAGATAAGGAGACATTGATGAAAAGAGCGGTCGGTATCACTGGTTGGCTTTTACTTGCGGGTACTCTTCTGCTCCTCCCGCACACCGCGCTCCTTGCGCAGAACGAGGTTTTCACGGAAGATGCAATCTTTAATGAAGATCAAATCTTTGACGAGGCCACATTCGAGGAGGCCGTAAAAGAGAGCAAACAGGAGGAGCAAGATACGAAACTGGAGACACTTGTCGGTACGGATTTCGTATTCTCCAACAGCTGGATTCAGCCGATAGATTTCGAAACATATACGATGAGCTCTCAGTTCTACGGCAAGGTCTTTGCAAAGGCCGCCTACCCGGATATCGCTGCACTATTCGTATCCTATAACTTCTCCGTCCCGCTGTTCTGGTATACGGGTAGCACCGAGCCCTATACAGGGTATCCTTCCTCCACGGTGTATGCCGAGCTGAGCGAGTTATTCATGAGCTTCGACGTATACAAGAAGGTGTTCTTTCGAATCGGGTACCAGCTCATCGCCTGGGGGCCCTCGTTCTTCTGGACCCCGGTGGACTTCATAAACAGGGACAGGGTCGATCCACTCGCCCAACTCGACCTCAGAACGGGAAAACCGGGTACTAAGGTCACCGTGCCGTTCGAAGGATCGAACCTCGTGCTTTTCTTCGATTTTTCTCAGAGCATAGACGGCAGCGGCGTCACCTCCGGCATTCATGACCGGACGCGGGTGGGCGCACGGTTCGACACTGTCTTGCTGGGGTACGAGGTCGGCCTGAGCACCTATTTCGGGAACGGTCTGACCACACTGTGGGGCCTGGACTTCTCAGGTGTCCTGTTCCGCACCGACTTTTACGGCGAGGTTGCGCTTTCGAAGGGCTCGAACACGCGGAAGGCGCACCTATCGGCGGCACCGTCGACGTACGAGCTCTACTATCCGCAGGAGATCACCGTGGCCACGTCCCTCGGCCTCGCGAAGAGCTTCGGCGAGTTCAAGCGGTGGACGGTACGGACAGAACTCTACTTCGACTCGAACGGGTACGGTTCCGACGCCCCCTATTCATATCTCCTGGCGCAGGATCTTTATTCGCCGCTCTATATGGGAATGCTCTACGGCTATCTTTCCGTAACGAAGGACGATCTGTTCACGCAGGATATCCGGGGAACCCTCGCCCTGCTCATGAACGTTCTCGACCCGTCCTACGATATTTCCACGACCTTCTCCTTCGACTTTCCCAACCTCATCCCATTCGACGTGAGAGTCTCATTCTCAGGGGGCGAAGAGGGCAAGGAGTTCACAGTGTATGGAGGACAGAGGGTAACGCTCTCTGTCTACACGAAGGTCTCGATATAGGCCCCCTGTCACTAATGTTCAAGTTGAGGCCTGCGGCAGCAACGGTCACTTCGCTCAAGTTGAGGCTTTCAGCCTCAACGCCTCTATATGCTTTACTTATCCATTCTGAAACTGTAAGATAATCGAGAAAACCATCCATATCAGTATACGGAGTTCTCTATGAATCTGAGAAGAAGGGAAGCGGTTCTCGGTGGAAAGGACGGAGATGTTCGTATCAGGAGAATGGAGAATGGCGTTCCAAGGATCTCGGCGAATACCCTGGAAGACCTCATATTCGGGCTCGGCTGGATACACTCGTGCGACCGGCAACTCCAAACACTTCTCATGAGGGTCGTCCTTCGGGGCGAGGCCGCCGAGCATCTCAGGGACGACCCCGAGCTCATCAGGCTCGATACGTATATACGGAGAATGAACTTCGTTCCGGACCCGGAGGATGTACTGGGAGGGCTTGACCCGGACGTAAGGCGGCAGCTCGAGCTGTATGCGGAGGGCTTTAACCTGCATATGTCGGAGAATGGAGTGGTTCCTGATCTCAGGGTCCTCGGGTACAGGCCCCCGCAGTGGACGGTCTTCGATACACTCCTTATCGGAAAGGCGTTCGGGTTCATCGGGCTTGCCGATATCCAGGGAAAGATGGAGAAGTTTATAGTTCAGCTCATCAAAAAAGGCATCGAGGAGCGGAAGCTGAGAGAGCTGTTTCCCTACCTGGAAGACTCCATAGATTACGACCTCATCGGGAAGTTGAAAATCGAGAAGCCTCTTGTGCCAGACTCCCTGAAATGGTTCAGAGAAATACCAAAGCTCGTCGCGAGCAACAACTGGGCCGTATCCGGGAAGTATACCAAGTCCGGGAAGCCGCTGATCTGCGGTGATATCCATCTTCAGATAAACCGGCTCCCCTCGATATGGCAGGAGGTAGTGATGGTCCTTCCTGACAACAAGCTCGCAGGGGCGACCATCCCGGGTACGCCGGGGCTTATCATAGGGAGGACCGACCATGTTGCCTGGAGCCCGACTTACTCGTTTATGGACATGCTCGACTATAGAATAGAGCACTGCAGAGAAGGGAAATACCGTCGGCCTGAAGGCTGGAGGGAGTTTCAGGTGAGGGAGGAGGTCATCCGTGTAAAGAAGAAGAGTCCGGTCACTGTAACGGTGTATGAGAACGAGGACGGAGTTTTGGAGGGGGCCCCTGAAAAAGAGGGGTACTATCTCCTGCTCTCCTGGTCAGCGAAGTACGGCTGCGGGGCATGCGACTTCGACGCAATGCTGAGCCTTCCGCGCGCGAAGTCTGCCGAAGATGCCATGAATATTTTCAGACGGCTCGACGTCGCCACGTTCAACTGGGTGTTCGCGGACACGGGAGGAAACATAGGCTACCAGATGAGCGGCAGGTGCTTTAGGCGGACGGATGGGAGAAGCGGGCTCGTCCCTGTTCCCGCGTGGGAAAAAAAACATGGCCCGGACGGCTGGGTTGAAAAGGACCGTCTCCCCTCGCTTTACGATCCTCAGGAAGGATTTATCATTACTGCGAACCAGGACCTGAACAATCTCGGGAGAAGCCGTCCTATCAACCTCCCGATGGCACCTTACCGCGCCGAGCGGATACGGATGCTCATTGAAGGGCGAAAAAACCTTACAGTCGAGGACATGAAAGAGATCCAGTACGATCTTTTTTCAGTACAGGCCGATCGCTATATGGGGCTTCTTGGGCCCCTCATACCGGACACGAAGAACGGGCGAATCTTTCGTGAGTGGGACAGGAGGTATGATCTCGACTCACGAGGAGCGACCCTGTTCGAATCGGTATACGGAGAGATCCTGAGAAAGGTTTTCGGGGAGAAGGGGTTCGGGAGAGACGTGTTCGAGTTTCTTGTGCACGAGACAGGGTTCTTCCACGACTATTACGGCAATCTGGACAACATAGTTTTTAATAGGAGGTCGAGCTGGTGGGAGGGTATGGACAGAGACGAGGTCTTGCGTGAAGCCGTAGGGACCGGCCTTAATGTGAAGGCAAAGCCGTACGGCAGGACGAGGAAGATGACGTTCTCCCACCTCATCTTCGGCGGGAAGCTCCCCCGTTTCCTCGGGTTCGACTACGGCCCTGTGAAGCTGCCTGGGTCGCGTGCGACAATCTCTCAGGGACAGATATTGAGAAGCACCGGACGCACACTCGTTGTTGCTCCGTCATTCAGAATGATCGCTGATATGTCGAACAGCGATCTCCATGCGAATCTCGCGGGAGGAGCATCCGACAGAAGATTCTCCCGCTGGTACAAAAGCGATATACGGCACTGGATCCGGGGTGATTATAAAACGCTCTGAGGGAGACGCTGCTTTGCCGAGCGAATGTTGATTACCACGATCCCGATGATGATTGCCGCTCCTCCGAGTATCTGTGAGAGAAGAAGTCGCTCATGCAGGATGATCACACCTCCTGCGGTCCCGATTACCGGAATGAGATTCGTGTATGTCGAGACTACAACTGGTTCGAGTCTGGAGAGGCCGTAGAGGTAGAGGAAGTAGCCGAGGGCGGAACAGAAGATCCCGAGGTATAGGATATTGAGGACCGCCGGCGTGCCGGGAAAAATCCATTCCCTGAACTCGAGGACGGCGAAAGGCAGAAGAAAAACCGTGCCGAACAGGAACTGGTGGAATAAAAGCCCGATACTGGAGTACTGTTTCTTCAGATTACTGCTTGTCAGGATATATCCCACCCATGAGAAGCATGCGCCGATCATGAAGATGTTTCCCTTGATGATGCCGGGATAGGCCCTCGCTTCAATACCCCGGGCCACGATGAGATATACTCCGCCTATCGAGAGTAGGATCCCGAGAATCTTCCATGGACCGATGGCGGTCCTGTACAGCAGGTACTCCGCGATAATCGTGAAAACCGGTATGCTTGCAATGATGAGTGATGCGTTTGATGCTGAGGTAAGCTTTATACCCTGGTTCTCGAAGTAAAAGTACAGTGTAATCCCGCACAGGCTGCTTACGAGGAGCGGGAAAACGGTTTTCCTTCTGATAGCCATCCCGGCTCCCCTGAACTTCCCGATAGGGAAGATGATTGCCGAAGCCATAAGAAAACGAAAAAAAGCGAGGGTGAGAGGGGGAAAGCCTGTGTCGAGCACGTACTTCGAGCTCGCAAACGACAGCCCCCAGAAAGCGACAGTCACGAAGAGAGCGAGGTTTGCAAACAGTATCGATCTGGTATCTTTTTTCATTTCAGGTCGTTAGAATACTATATAATATGGCCGGCGTCAAGCGGGTCGGCCGAGTTGTCTCTTTTTCTCATTTTTATTATCTTCATGATGGGAGGGAGAACGGCAGATGGGAAGAGCAGCTGTTGCAGTCGTGGGCTGCGACTCATACGATCCGGATGAGGTGTATGACGCGGTTGTCAAAGGAGTGGGGCTGCTCGGCGGTATCGACTCGTTCGTTAAAAGAGGGGAGCAGATCACCTTGAAGCCGAACGTGCTGTGGGGAGACGATCCGGCGAAATGCCTCACCACGCATCCCTCCGTGGTGAGGGCGGCCGGGCTCCTGTTCCGGTCTGCAGGAGCGGTCCTCATGTACGGAGATTCACCGGGGTTCGGGAAGCCCGAGTCCCACATGAAGCGTGCCGGACTGAAGAAGATTGCTTCGGAGCTTGGCATGGAGCTCGCGGATTTCGAGCACGGACGAGTGGTCGAGTTTCCTGAATCGCCTTTCGTAAAAAGGTTCACCATTGCCAGGGGAGCCCTCGACTGCGACGGGCTCGTAAGTCTTCCGAAGCTCAAGACACACGGATTCTTAAGACTCACCGGTGCGGTAAAGAACCAGTTCGGGTGCATACCCGGAATGCTGACCCACGCATTCCATGTGAAGATCCCGAACCCGTACGATTTCTCGGGGATGCTGGTCAGCCTCAACCTCCTGCTCAAGCCGAGGCTCTATATCATGGACGGGATCGTTGCAATGGAGGGGAACGGCCCGAGAGGAGGAAAACCTGTGAAGATGGGGTTTCTACTCCTGTCGAGAGACCCGGTCGCGCTTGATACCGTGGCGTGCAGGAGCGTCGGTCTCGACCCGGGGCTTCTTCCGACGAACTACATCGGCTCGCGGTACGGGCTGGGGACCTCGAATCCGGACGAGATCGAGATGCTCGGAGATCCGATCGAAAAGTACATAAACAGTAAATTTGACATCGTAAGAGAGCCCATTCGCTCAAAGCAGCATTACAAGGTCCCTACGTTTCTTAGGAATATGCTTTTCCCGAAACCGGTGATCGACAGGAAGCGCTGTATCATGTGCGGCACCTGCGTGGACGTATGCCCTGTCGATCCGAAGGCGCTGGACTGGAGTGAGGGAAAAAAGGTGACCCCTCCCTCGTATAAATACAAGCGGTGCATACGCTGCTTCTGCTGTCAGGAGATCTGTCCTGAGAGTGCTATCATTATCAAAAGGCCCTCTCTGCGGCGGATCATTAGAAGGGTGAGAATAATAAGAAGAAGACTGCTCACCACAAAAAGCCAAGCATGAATGTCGGGAGAGAAATTTTTCTCCTTCTTCTGTAAAAGGTACGATCTATAGATTTTCTTTTCAATAGGTGGCCGGCTCTGCCGGAAGCTTCATTCGAGCGGTGAATACTGCCGTAAATCCACACCGAAGAGGTGCTGCTATAAAGCAATAAAGAGGATGGACTTTGCACACTGTAATAATGCGTTAAAAAGTGAAAAGCTGTTTAAGGAGAAAGCAGATTGGGAAAGCCGGGCGCTTTAAAGGCCGGTTTCGCCCTCTTCGTTGGGTTTTATCAGTATCACGCTGTCGTAGACGTTAACCCGGTTGTGCATGCCGTAGAACTCGTATGTTCCTTCTGATACCATCTCGTCCGTATCCGTCACTTTAAGCTTTCCGAGAGATATATCCGGATCATACGCATATTCGCCTGTCTCGGGGTTTCGGAGGAGCCCCTTCTCCCTGAATATGAGAAACTCCATCTCTTCTTCCACACCATGAACAGCGCCGAGGTTTATGAGGGCCCTGTCGCCGGACATCCTCACTATCAGCCCGCGCGTGGGAACAGCCCTGTTTATTTCTGCAGCAATGGAGAAGACCGTATTGAACAGTTTCTCATTACCGGTATAGTAGGTGGTAAAGCGCCGCATCGACCTCCCGTTGAAACCCGAATTGAAGTCAACGATTACCTTCAGAGAGTCCTCCTTCTCCTCGATCGTACCTGTAATATAGTAGTCCACTCCGAGGCCTTTCGCCGTCTCGAGGGCATCGTGGGGGGTTGTAATCTCTCCTTTGTAATTAGCCACCTCGATCTTAGGGTAGTAGACGAGCATCCAGGAAAGCATCTCCTCTACTGTTTTAGACAACCGTCTGTGTACGATGTTCTCTCTCGGCACCCATTCGTGGAGAAACGCGTCAAATATCGCTACAGTGATGCGTGTTTTCGGTATGAATCCCGGCTCGGATTCGTCACCCTCATACTGCCTTACTTTCCAGCGTGACGGGAGGTTTTTGGAGATCCTGTTCGCATAGATCTCTATACGGTCGTTTATATCGATCGTATCAACATCGAGGGTGTCCCGAATTATGTCCTTCAGCTCGTAGAGGTAGAACTCGTAAAGTCCCCGTGTCCTGAAATGCTCGGCAAGCTCGAGCCTCTTCTGAGGATCAAGGGGATCGAGCTGAACCGCGCGCTTGTAGTGCAGGAAGGCCTTGTCCATAATAAACTTCTCCATCAGCCTCCTGGCAGTGAAAAGATGATCGGCGGACAGCCCTGTACGAAGCGGGTCGGAGAGGCTCTCCTTTTTCATTGAGAGAACGATATTTTCGAGCCTGAACCTCGTCACCTCGTCATCGACCCTCTTTGCGAGCGCCTTGCTGTAGTGCTCTTCCGCTTCCTCCTGCATCCCCAGCATCTCGTAGCAGAACCCCATCTCATACAGGATAGCTGCTCCCGCGGCTGCTTCGCGGTTCAGCTCCCTGTCCACTATTGTCCTGTAGTGCTCCAGTGCTTTCAGGTAATTTTTCGTGTAGAAATATATGGAGGAGAGTATCTCGTACGCGTCGACAATCGTATCATCTATCGTACGTGCGGTATCGGCTTCGTAGAGCGCAGCGTCGAAGTATTGTTCAGACTCTCGACCGTCTTTTGACTCTAGAGAGGCGCGGATCCCCATACTATAGTAGTGCCGTGCGAGATTAACGTGAGTCCACGGGGACGTGCTGTCGAGCGAAACGGCTTTTCTGAAGAAGCCCCCAGCCTTTCGAAGTTCGCCGAGCTCCGTATAGGACGTACCGAGGTGGATATATGTCCAGACATCCTGCGGGTAGATCTTCAGAAGCTCGTTGTATGTCTCTATCGCTGTCCTGTAGTCTCCCTGCACCCTGCGGAGATCCGCGATCCCGTACCTTGTTTCGATATTAACAGGCTCTATCAAAAGAGCCCTGCTGAAGATCTCCCGGGCTTCCTCGTATTTCTGCAGGGATATCAGTACCCTGCCGAGGAGGTTCAGAATGTTCACGCTCTTTTCATCCTGCTTCAGCGCGTCACGAAGAACATCCTCGCTGTCGTGAAGATTACCCGTCTTGTAGAGCGAACGCGCGAGCGCGATCTTTGCATCGAGGAAATACCGGTTGTCTTTCAGGATGTCCTGATATATGTAGATTGCGGAGATATAGTCTCCCTGACGTTCCTTTTCGAGCCCGTCGTTGAACCTGCGTAAGAGCTCGCTCTCTCCGAAACAAGGAGAGAACAGGATCACAACGGACAGTAGGACGGGGATGATGATGAGCAGTCTGCGCATATCTAATCCTTCCACCCATTTTTTCCGATCAGGGGGACAAATCTGCATCCGCACAATGATCGGGTGTATACCCTGCCGTTCTTGGCCTTTTCAACAAGCTTCAGGTCCTGGACCCACCTGCTCCCCACAGGTATGACGAGCTTACCGCCGTTTCCGAGCTGACCCATAAGGATCTCCGGGACCTTGGGAGCCGCGGCGGTGATGATGATCCTGTCGAAAGGAGCGTATTCAGGCAGCCCGAGAGTGCCGTCTCCCTGGATGAGAAATATATTGTCGTACCCCTGTGAGTACAGATTGGTCCTTGCCTTTGAGAGGAGGCTCTCGAGGCGCTCAATGGAGTAGACCATTGATGCGAGCTCTGCCAGTATCGCGGCCTGGTATCCTGACCCGGTCCCCACTTCGAGCACCTTGTTTTCCGGCCTGATATCGAGGGCCTGGGTCATCAGCGCCACGATGTAAGGCTGCGAAATTGTCTGGTTCTCACCAATCGGGAGAGGGTAGTTTCCGTATGCCTTGTCCCTGAGGGTATGGGGGATAAAGAGATCTCTTTTCACCTTTCGGATTGCGGCCAGCACCCTCTTGTCCGTGATACCCGAAGGTATCAGCTCCTGGTCGATAAGCCATTCGGCCTCTTTTTCTCTATCGAATACCATACTGTTCTCAGGTTCGATCATCAGGGATATATGTATCCGAGGCGGTTTTTTCCTATCCTTCCGTTGTAATCAACCTCGACTTCAGCATCGACGTAGAGACCTTTGAGAGACGGGTCGTATACGTCCGAGAAGTAGATGACGTATTCCGGAGGCTGATAGGACTTTATCGTATCGTACAGATACGTGAAATCATTCGAGTGAATCATGTCGTAAAACCTGCCCCCTGTGCTGCGGGCGAAGTAGTCGAGCATCGAGTCGTCCTTTCCCCCGAAGCTCAGTACATATAAAGGGATACCGTTGTTGGCAGCGTAGTTTTTGCAGCTCTCCAGGGAGTAGGTGAGGAAAGAATCATCTCCCATGTCTCCGTCGGTGATCAGAACCATAACCTTCTTGTAAAACTGTTTGTTCAGAAGATCGATTCCCCTTCGAAACGCCCGATCGAACGCCCTTCCCTCGCCGTAAACGGGATCGAGGACCGCATGTATCGCGGAGAGCTTCGAGGATGTGAACGGAGAGAGTATCCTGGAATTATCGTCGAAGCCGATGACCGCTATCTCGTCACCGGCAGCCGTACTGCCCAGAAAACTTCTGAGGTATCGGTCGATTTCCTCTTCATGCGCAGCCATTGTCGACGACTTGTCAACGAGCGCGAGAATGTTGAGTTTCGAATCCCTTGCTTTCGTATAGGAAAGATCGATCCTGCCCACGACACCTTCTCCGGACCTCAGGAGGAAATGGGAATCCCCGAGTCCGTAGAGGGGCAGTCCGTCTGGGGAGAGCACGGTTGCGTAGTACACGAACGTCGGTTGGCTGGAGGTATCGACCCTGTTCAATATGACATTGAGGTTTCTGTATTTCTCAGAGCTCGGTATCAGCTGAACCACTTCGTCACGATCGAAGTCACACGCGTAGAGCTGTCCCAGTCCGTCGAGCTTGACGTCGAGGATTCTCCCGAGCTGTCTCCCTGTCTTCACCTTTCTCCACGAAGAGTGAGTGATGTCGTAGAACATGACTCTAGACCCGTCGCTCACTAAGAGCCGGTTGTCGTCGGTGTATGTGATCCCGTAAGGGTCGGTGAGGTCCGCTCCCTTCAGCAGGGAGAGAAAGTTGCCGCTTCTGTCGTAGATGCCGATCGTGCGGTTTCCGCGGTCCGCGATATAGATGTTCCCCGCACCGTCTACTGCGATTCCTGAAGGACTATTGAAATCCCCCTCTCGCTCACCCTCTTTTCCGAAGGACATGAGCAGCCTGCCATCCCCGGAAAACTTCTGCACCCGCATATTTCCGCTGTCTATGACATAGAGGTTTCCGTCCTTGTCAAGCGCGAGAGAGGTGGGTCCGTAAAACTGGCCCTCCTTGAGCCCGGAGGAGCCTATCCTGCCGAGGTACTTTCCTTCAGGAGTAAAACTGTACACAGTATCATTGGTGTAGTCGGAGATGTATACCACACCGTCCCCTACGACTATATCGTAGAGCCTTCCATGGTCCACCTTCGGGGAGACGAACGCGAAAAGCGGTTTTCCCTCGCTCGAAATTTTCAGCGCTATCTTCGAGCCGAAACCGCAGGCGTACACGGCACCAGTCCTGTCGACATCGATTCCCGTTACTCTCGACAGGGTATACTTGCCGATGGAATTTCCCCGTATCTCCATACCGGTCGCATACTCCTCATCCCTTCTCTCCCCATGGAGTAAAAATTGCTTTTTATACAGGTAGGAGACAAAGCTTTCCAGGATCGCGTCACCGCCGCTGTTCTCGACTATCGTATTGAGCTCGAAGAGAGCGTTCTCTTCGAAGCCGGCTTTGAAATACGCGAGAGCGAGAAAGTATCGGACCCTGCGATCATCGGGCGCGCTGCCCAGTACATCTCTGAAGTGCTCGATCGATGCCTCGTACTCTTTACTGTTGAAGTGATAAACGCCCTTCTTGAACTGTTCGCTGAAAGTCTCGTCTGAGAAGGCGAATCCTTCGAGGAGTAAAATAAGAAGAAACGATATGATAAAAAGCAGCGTCCGACCTGGTGTGTTATGCTGTCTGAGGCCCATTTTCACTCAATATTAGCATTTTCTAGTGTAAATACAAGAAAAAAAGCTCTCCCCACGTTGCATAGGAAGAGCCTTGTATAATAAGCAGCTCTACTCGCCTTATATTCTTACATCCACGCTCTGACCAAGGTTACCTTCGAGGAAAAAGGGCTTGCCAATGGCAAGGGAGAGAAGGTTAAGGATGAAATCCTTGGAAACCACCACAACATTTCCGCTCTCGTCGGTTGGCATGCGCATCTCCGCGGCCTCAGGGAGCTCCTTCTCTGCCTGTGGGAAATAATCCTGTTTGGTAACCTTATCTGTAACTCCTGTTACCATCTTTCTCTCCATGTTTACTGTTTCACTTTAAATGTCGACATATAGAATTAAACCTTTATCGTTTTTATAACATATTTTCGTTATGCTTTTTTAACCTTTTTGAAAGGATGTAGTCTTTGTCGCTGTTGATGTTTATCAGGTTTCGCTCTATTATTTCTCTTTTGTCCTCGTGGTGGTCCGACTCATCGAGGTCTGACTCTTCGAGGTCTGACTCTTCGAAGTCTGTGAGAAGGGTCGAGAAGTAGATTCGGCTTCGGCGTGCGATACACAGGATCCTGTACTCCTTCTCGGCAACACAGCTCTCGACGGATGATAGGCAGCTTTTGTCATAGAAGGCCAGAAGAGGATGAGGACCGTCCGGCCCGATTGGGATGAGGCCTTCGTACTGCGGAGTCCTGCTCTTGAATAATGAGTGGAGGGCAAGGATGAATCTCTCGTCTGTGCACGGGTAATCCATCCCGATAAAGAAGTTATGCTCCCGGTCTGTGTGCATCAAGGCCGTGAGGATGCCTCCCAGAGGTCCGACTCCGGTCACCTCGTCATGAAGGCACCGGGTGAGGAGCGGGCTCACGTAGTCTCTCCCTACGAGGAAAACCCGATCGAAAAGAGAGTGAACGCGCTCTATGGAGATGTCTATGAGAAGTTTTCCGTCGTATTCCAAAAACGCCTTATCTTTTTTCATGCGGCTGGAGGTACCGCCGCCGAGGACGTACGCATTAGTATCAGAGATCTTTTTCAAATCATCTCTCCTCCGGTAGAAGCAGGCTCCGGTCTGGCGGAGAAAAATCCTCCCTGTTTTTCCCCGGCATAATGTTTCACGACTCTTGTGCTCGAGCAGGGCTTTAGTACCTTAATACTGGTTTTCTTGCCTTTTTCATCAAGAATATGGCTTGTCCACATTAGGCCTCATTACGGCACTAGCTGCTGTGTCTATAAAATAATAGACTTTTTCTCTTGATTCGCATAAAATGTTGTTGAGCCCGGCTGAAAAAAGAAAGAAGGAAGGGATATTTTTTTTATTGTTTACTTACCGGTGAAGAGTTAGTATAATAATTCATTCGCTTGACAGAGGTGACAGGAGAGGAACATGAAGATTGCGCTCATAGAGCCCAAGCCACCGATCAATGTCTATTTTTTCCTTACGCAGCTTCCCCTTCTCGGGCCGCTATTCATGGGAACCAAGCTAAAGAATGCGGGACACGAAGTAAAGGTTTTCAAAGAGGATATAGTTTCCGTATATAACGAGAAGACGGACGAGCTCCACCCTTACCTCAAGGAAGCAGATGTAATAGGATTTACCGCCATCACACATACCATCAACCGCGCATACCGGATTGCAGATGCCATAAAGAAACAGTATCCTGACAAGAAGATCATCATGGGTGGGCCGCACCCCTCTGCGTGTCCCGAGGAGGCTCTCGGCCATGCGGACCAAGTGTGCGTCCGGGAAGGCGAGTACGTAGTCCTCGATATGTTTGAGGGGCGTAATACAGACCCTATCGTGCAGGGGCCGAGGATTGACATAAACGACGTACCGATCATGGACCTGAGCATTCTGCAGGGGTACAAGTATAAAGGCAAAAGGATCAGAATGAAGCATGCACCCCTTATGGCCTCGCGCGGGTGCCCTCACGGCTGTATATTCTGCTCCGTGACATGGATGTTCGGCGGCAAGTACAGGATAAAGGACCCCGATATTGTCATGGAAGAGGTCAGGATGAGATATGACGAGGGTTTCAGGCATGGCTTCTTCTACGACGACAATTTTGCCGGAAACCACGAAAAGACAAAGGCCCTTCTCGAAAAGCTGATACAGGCTGACCTGGACTTCAAGTGGTCGAGCCAGTTCAGCGTTCACGCCGCAAAGGACAAGGAACTTGTGACGCTCTTAAGGAGGGCTAAGTGCACGACGATGTTCATCGGGGTCGAATCGATCAACCCGGAAGCTCTGAAGGACATGCACAAAAATCAGTCCGTGAAGATGATAAGGGAGTCCATCCGGACGCTTCTGGATGCGGGGATGAACGTGCATTCGATGTTTATCCTCGGGGCAGACAGCGACACCGAGGAGACGATAGAACAGACCATCAGGTTCGCGAAGTCCTCCGAGAGCTCGACCGCTCAGTTCTCCATACTCTTCCCGATTCCCGGAACTCCGCTCTATGACCAGATGAAACAGGAGAACCGGATCTATATCAACGACTGGAGATACTACGACGGTTCCCACAGCGTCATACTGCCGAGAAACATATCTCCCTGGAAGCTTCAGAGGAAGCTGATTCACAGCTACCGTTACTTTTACAGCAGGAAGATCGTTCACTGGATTGCGTCGAGAGTGGGCTTCTTCATCTGGAAAATCCTGAACAAGAAATATATGAAGTTCCTCCGTTACTTTTCGAGGAAGCTGAAGAAGGAAGGTATCGTCAAGGACGGGATCCTTACGCTGAAGGACTTCAGGACAGATGCGCTTCCACGTATACTCCCCGAGGTGACGAAAGGCAAACTTAACACACAGATGCCATAGGTTTCGGGCCCCCGCGAAGCGGTCTCAGGCGGTCTTAATGCAGCATGCGGTCAGTGTATTTTTTTTCTCCATTACAGTCGCCGAATGAGGCGGTTTACATGCGCAGGTCCTCACAATTTACTTCGAGCGTTCTCCCATGAGGGAAAAGCTTTCATGAGTCGGGGGGAGCTGCTGTGATCCTGCCCCGGATAAAGAGGGAATGAGCGCGTTTGAACCTGCATTCCCTGCCCGGCCACACGGACTTCAATAAAAATCGTTCTCCTGTTGTGATTCTCGAAAGATATTCCTTTAGTGTGGTTTTCTAAACAATTACATAGCGAGGGGTTTAAATGATGGCTTGTCAGAATTTTATACAAGTTTACGGTGAACAAAGCGCTTAAATACCCATTCCTTCGTAAAGGAATGGGTATTGACCTTCCTATTACAATTTTCCTATTAGGAATGGGGATTAGGTGGATAGGGGTTATGAACGGGCGTGAACCGAACTGCATACGGTGATAGATAAAAAATGGTATTCGCGGAAAGCTATGCTTTCCGCGAATACCTTGAAGATTTACTTGCTCTTTACTTCGATCATCTTTGGCTTTGCTTCCGGTGCCTTGGGAAGGGAGATGGTAAGAATCCCGTTCTTGAAGGAGGCATCTATATTGCCTGATGTAATGTTCTTGGGCAGAGTGAAGCTCCTGCAGAAGCTGTAGCTTCTTCGTTCCTTCAGGACGTAATCCTTCTTCTCTTCCTCTTTTTCCTCGTCTTTCTTCGAGGAGATCGTCAGCACGTTGTTTTCAACCTTCACCTCGATATCCTTCTCGGTAAGGCCGGGAAGCTCGATCTCCATCCTGTACCCTTTATCGTCTTCATGAATATCGACGACAGGCGTTCTCGTATCAACGACCGGGTCACTGTCAAAGAATCTCTCGAAAACCCTGTTCCAGTCGAAAAGATCCATTGTCCTTGGTCTGTATCTTACCAGGTTCATGATTATTACCTCCTCTTGGTAATTTCAATTTCACATATAATAATGCATAACTCGTGCCAACATGATTACGGGCCTCAACTTATTGAAATATATAGAATTAAAAATAATTTCATTTCAGTGCCGAAACCGAATAAGTATCATTATGACACATAGTATCAAAAAGGTAC
>Ga0307380_10002372_pt1 | contig 26845 bp, 26 predicted proteins | sample UN3MG_FD_202239 | JGI IMG/M metagenome (GOLD analysis project Ga0307380, IMG submission 202239) | Soil microbial communities from Risofladan, Vaasa, Finland - UN-3 | ecosystem: Environmental > Terrestrial > Soil > Coastal area > Acid sulfate soil | place: Finland: Risofladan, Vaasa | collected... | reverse complement strand
GCGCCAAGCAGTTGTCTGCGTTATCGATATCGAGCGTTGCTGCCTGCCAGCCGAGCTGTGCCGCGGCCACGCCCATGCCGATAGCAAACACGATGCCCGCGCCCGCGATCAACCCGGCGCCGAGCATAGCGAGCCACGCCACGCCGTAGAATGCGGTGAGCCACGCTTTGGTGGCATGGCCGAACTTGAGCGCCGTCGACTTCATGCCGATGAGCTCGTCATCCTCGCGGTCCTGATGCGCGTAGATGGTGTCATAGCCGATGGTCCACGCCACCGCGCCGGCATAGAGCAACACCGGTGCAAGGCTGAGGCTGCCGAGCACGGCGGCCCAGCCTATGAGCGCGCCCCAATTGAAGGCGAGGCCGAGCACGGCTTGCGGCCAGTCGCTGATGCGTTTGACGAACGGGTAGAGCGCCACGATGGGGATGACGCCGAGCCCGAGCCAGACGGAGAAGCTGTTGAGGCTGAGCAGCACGGCGAGCCCGACGGCGCAGAGCGCCAGCATGAACAGGGCGGCCGCAACGGTCGTCACTTGCCCGCTCGGCAGGGGCCGCGATCGCGTGCGCATCACCTTCGCGTCGATGTCGCGGTCGACGATGTCGTTATAGGTGCAGCCCGCCGCGCGCATCGCGATCGCGCCGACGGCGAATAACAGCAACAGAAACGGGTCGGGGTAGGGGGCGCCCATATTCAGCCCGGCCAGCGCCACGCCCCAGAAGCAGGGCAGCGCCAGCAGGAAGAAGCCGACCGGCCGGTCGGCCCGGGCCAGCCGCAGATAGGGCAGGAGTGGCGCGGGTGCGAACCGGTCGACCCAATTCTTTGCGCTTGCGTCGGCGACGCTAGCCGCTTTGTCTTCGGATACGGGACGTGGCATGTCTCGTTTCGCTTCGCTTCTCGCTTCGCCGGACAGCGTCCATGTATTCTAAACGCCAGCTGCCCTCTAAACTTCAACGGCTTTTCGTCGAGTCCCCGATGGATACCGGGGCGGAAATCGCTCTGTCGACCGAGCAGGCGCATTACCTCGGAAACGTGCTGCGATTAAAGCCGGGCGATCATATCCTCGTTTTCAACGGGGCGGACGGCGAATGGTGCGCGCGCCTCGTCAGCGTCGGGAAGAAGAAGGCGGACATCGTCATCGAGCAACAGACGCGGCCGCAAGAGCAAGGTCCCGACTTGCATTACCTCTTCGCCCCCATCAAACGCGCCCGTCTCGACTATATGGCACAGAAGGCGACGGAGATGGGCGTAAGCCGGCTCCAGCCGGCGATCACTCTGCGTACAGTGGCCGAGCGGGTCAACACCGGCCGGCTCAATGCCAATGCCATCGAAGCGGCTGAGCAATGCGGGATCTTGCGCGTGCCCGAGGTCGGTGAGCCGGAGAAATTGTCGAAGCTGCTCGACCAGTGGGACGAGAGCCGTCTCCTGATCTTCGCCGACGAAGCCGCGGCGACCGCATCGCCCATCGAGGCGCTGTCGGCGCAAACCACGCGGCCGCTTGCGGTGTTGATCGGACCCGAGGGCGGCTTCGATGCGGAAGAGCGCGACGCGCTGATGCGGCAGCCTTACGTGTTGCCGATCTCGCTCGGTCCGCGCGTGATGCGCGCCGATACCGCGAGCGTCGCGTGTCTCGCACTTGTCAACGCCGTGCTCGGTGACTGGCGCTGACAATTGCCTGAAACAAACTTGACGCATTTTTCACGATGAACCGCCGTTTGGCCCATTGAGGGTCGCCGAAACGGGCGGAAACGGCTAGCGTTTGCGGCGAATCGGACGTCCGACTGCACCGTCGAACCGCAAGGCGTGATCGTGAGACAAGCTCTGGATCATGTTCGACCTCTACCATCGGATGATGGTGTGAGGCATTTGCGCGCAAGGCGGCGACCATTGCCACATGATCAGCATTATGTGATTGGCTCTCACAAGCCCTTGCCGCGCTTCACGCCCCGCGCGATATAGAGTTCTCCTTTACCTTTGGGACCTTAGCCTCGACACCGCGGGGCCCTGTGCCCTCGATCCAAGCGGAGTCATCTCGATGTCGACACGGGTGAGTGGGCCGCAGAGCCCCATCATCGAGTCGCGGGACGAACTCGTCGCCTATCTCGAGGCGGGCTCGAAGCCGGAAGCCGACTGGTCGATCGGCACCGAGCACGAGAAGTTCGGCTTCAACATCAAAGATCACTCACCCGTTCCGTATCTCGGCGATCACGGTATCGGCGCGCTGCTCAAGGCCCATCATGAGCGCTTCGGCTGGCAGCCCATCCGCGAGAACGGCAACATCATCGCGCTGTCCTGTCGGGATTGCCCGAAAGGCGGCTCGATCAGCCTGGAGCCGGGCGGCCAGCTCGAGCTTTCGGGCGCGCCGCTGGCGACCATCCATGAGACGGAAGAGGAGCTGCGCCAGCATCTCTCCCAAGTTGGCGAGGTGGCCGGCGAGCTCGGCATCGGTTTCCTCGGTCTCGGCTTTTCGCCGAAATGGACATTGGATGAGCTGATGCTGGTGCCGAAGGAGCGCTACCGCATCATGATGCGCTACATGCCGACCCGCGGGAAACGCGGCCTCGACATGATGTTTCGCACGGCAACGGTTCAGGTGAACATGGATTTCGGCGACGAGGCGGACATGGTGCAAAAGCTCCGCGTCGGCCTGGCGCTGCAGCCGGTGGCTACGGCGCTGTTCGCCAACTCGCCCTTCACGGAAGGCAAGCCCAACGGCTTCCAGTCCTACCGCGCCGAGGTGTGGCGCGACACCGATCCCGACCGCACCGGCATGCTGCCCTTCGCCTTCGAGGACAGCATGGGCTTCGAGCGCTATGTCGACTACGCGCTCAAGGTGCCGATGTATTTCGTCTATCGTGACGGCCGCTATATCGACGTGGCCGGCGCCTCGTTCAAGGATTTCATGGCCGGCAAACTTGCAGCGTTGCCGGGCGTGCGGGCCACCATGGACGATTGGGTCGATCACCTGACCACGCTGTTCCCCGAGGTCCGCCTGAAACGCTTCATCGAGATGCGCGGTGCCGACGCAGGTCAGTTCCGCGAGTTGATGGCGCTGCCCGGCCTATGGGCGGGGCTGCTCTACGACCGCACCGCGCTCGACGGCGCCGCCGCGCTGACCGCCGATTGGACCGCGGAGGAGCGCCAGGCCATGCGGGACGCTGTCCCCCGGCTTGGGCTTGCCACGCCGTTCCGCGGCCGCACGCTGCGCGATGTGGCGCGTGAGGTCGTCACCCTGGCGCAAGAGGGGCTGACCCGCCGCGCCCGGCTCAACGCCAACGGCGAGGATGAGACGCGCTCCTTGAAGCGGCTATGGGAGATTCTCGACGACGGAAAGTCCCCGGCGGACCTGCTGCTGGATGGCTATAACGGTCCATGGAACGGCGATATCGACCGCCTGTTCGAGACCCAAGCGCTCTAGGGTCCCGCCGCCCGCTTACGCGCGCCGCGCTTCACTTTGATGCCGGTGAGGGTGACCGAGCCACTCCCCCACCCCGTCGGCACTAAGATCTTGTAAGGGACGTAAAGCGCTGTGCCCGGGACGCGCACGAGCCAGGCTTCGATCTCGTCGGTCTTCTGCATGAAGTTTACGCCGGGGTGATCGGTGCGGTGGCCGGCGATCGGCTTGTACTGCACCCTGCACACGGCGACGGTCTCGCTGAGACCGCTGGGGGCGCCGTCGCCGAGGCGGTCCGACCGCTTTGGCGTGAGGACCAGATCGAAGCGCTGCGTGCCGTCGAACACCGGAATGGTCTGACGGCAGACATCGAGCCCGCCGCCGGTCGTGTCGGCGCGGACCGAGAGGAACGCGGCGGTGAGCGGGTCGAGCACGTCCTCAAGCTGGCCCGCGCTGATGGGAATATAGTGCGGGTTCGTCTTCTTCTTAGTCTTGAGCGGAACGATGCTGATGTCGCTGACGGCACCACGGGTGAAGCGCATGCGGCGCTGTTCGCGCTTCTTGCCGCCGTCATAGTCGAGCGCGAATGACGCAGGTTGCACCGCATCTTGGGAAAGTTTGCCGCTGCTCGTGACCTTGCCGGTCGCGCTGTAGAGCAGGCCGGCGAGCAGCGAGAACTGGCCGTCGGCCGCCATCTCATAGTCGTTGCCCTTGAAACTCGCGCGGACCTTGAACGTGCCGAGGCTGATGCCGGCAAGGCCGGTGTCATAGGTCGCGACGACGCGGCCTGGTTCGACGAGAGCCGATTCGGGGTGCACCGCCTCGGCGCCGCTTCGGCCCGGCGCAAAGCCGATAACCAGGCCCATAAGCAAGGCGGCGAGAACCACGCCGTATCGTCTCGATCCCATCTGCCATCCCTCCGGCCGCCCGGCCCCGCCTGCCAGTGTAGCCCCGACGAGGTCAGAATTGTGGACGAACCGGGTGCCGTACAGCCCGGCGGCGAGGGAGGGCAGGGGTTTTCTCAGGCAGCCACTTCGGCAAGCGTCGGATAGTCGGTGTAGCCGTGCTCATCGCCCCCATAGAAAGTGCTCTGATCCGGCTCGTTAAGGGGCGCGTTCTTCTCCAAACGCTCGACCAGATCCGGATTGGCGATGAACAGCTTTCCGAAGGCGATGAGGTCGGCCTCACCCGATTCAACTGCCTGGATTGCACGCGCGCGGTCATAGCCGTTATTGGCCATATAGGCCCCATCAAACCCAGCGCGCAGCTTGGCGATAGCGCCCGCCGGAAAATCGCGTGGCCCGCCCGTCTGGCCCTCGACGAGATGCACATAGCCGAGCCCCGCGTCATTGGCCCGCGCAATGGCCGCGCCGAACGTGGTGAGCGGATCGCTGTCGGCAATGTCGTTGAAGCCGGAGAATGGACTGAAGCGCACACCGACCCGCTTTGGCAGGTAGACTTTGGTGATGACGTCGAGCACCTCTGCGAGAAACCGCGTGCGGTTCTCGACACGACCCCCGTAAGAATCGGTCCGTCTATTCGTACCGTCACGCAGGAATTGGTCGATCAGATAGCCGTTCGCTGCATGGACCTCGACCCCGTCGAACCCGGCAGCGCGCGCATTCTCGGCCGCCTTGCGGTAGTCGTCGACCACGCGGGCGATCTCGTCGGTCTCGAGCGCGCGTGGCGGAGAGACGTCGGCAAAGCCCGAGGCGGTGAAGGTCTGGGAGTTGGCGGTGATCGGGGAGGGGGCGACCGGCGCTTGGCCATTCGGTTGCAGCGTGACGTGGGAGATGCGGCCCACATGCCAGAGCTGGGCGAAGATGCGGCCGCCCTTCTTGTGCACAGCCTCGGTGACCGTCTTCCAGCCGGCGATCTGGTCGGCGCTGTGGATGCCCGGGGTCTGGATATAGCCTTTGCCCTCCGGGGTGATCTGCGTGCCCTCGGAGATGATCAAGCCGGCCGAGGCGCGCTGCGCGTAATATTCGGCATGGATCGCATAGGGCACGTCGCCGTCCGGCAGCGCCCGGTTGCGGGTCAGCGGCGCCATCACGACGCGATTGGGCAATGTGAGGTCGCCAAGGGTCAAAGGCGCGAAGAGCTTCGCTTGCATCGTTGCCGATCTCCATTTTGGGGCGTTCACTCTGACTGTCTGCATGATCTGGCATCTCAGGTGCCCACAATCAACCGGCATAGCTTTGGGAATCGCCATGAGGCGGTCACATGGCCGTCACCGATGAAAGGCTGGAGGATTGGTCGGAGACTGAGGGGTGGAGGGCCCGGGGCGGCGAGGCTGCCTCAATCTTGAAACGCGCACGCTGATGGCCATATACTGGTCAAGTCATCGCCCTTTCCGACCCTGCACGGAATGGGGCGTAAGTCCGTCCCCCAAGACGGATTATCGGCGGCAGATTTCTCCTTTTCTGCCGCCGATTTTTTATGTCCTAAAACGGAAAAGCGCCGCTATTTCAGGCCGGCGAAGGCGTCGGCGAAGCCTTGCAGGCTCACCGGGATGCCAATGCCCGCCTCCGGCGTGTCGAAGATGATGAACATGGCATTCTGGCCCTTTTTGAGCTTGCCGATGACCTCATCCTGCAACACCACCTCGGCCACGCAGCCGCGCTTGCCGCATTTGAGGAAGGGCGCGTTACCCACGTCCTCATTGTCGATCTTGAGGCCGAGCCCGGTGGGCAGCAGCACGCCGAGCGGCACGACCACGCGCAGGAGCTTCTTGTTCTCGCCGATCGCCTTATAGAACACCACGGTCAGCCCGACATTCGGCCGGTCCTCGGCCGTGACGCTCTGCACCAGGGCGCATTTCTCTTCCTTGGCGCCGGGCGGCGTGCGGCAGCTCACCTGCCAGGCGCCGTGAGTCTCGCGCACCACGCTCCCAGGTCCGGTGGCCCCGGGGGCCGCGGCATCGGTCGCGGCCTGCGCATAGGCGGGTCCGCCCAGCCCGAAGACCACAGCGAACGCCATGGCGAAAGGGGCGAGACGGCGAGACCGCGCGAAATTTGGCATGTGGTGGACCATGAGCAACACAAAGACCGGCACGGCCGCCTTTATCAAGCGCGAAGAGAATCCTGAAGTCTTAGATCGCGAAGCGCGGCTGTGTGAAGCGGCGATCCACGGCATGGAAAACGGCCATCGCCGAGTATTGGGGCCAAATTTCGGCGGCGACTTTCCTGACGAATGTCGGTTGTACCCGCAAAACACTGCGGCAAATGGCTGAAAGGACGGTGTCAAGCGTGCTTTTGCCGCAGTGGCCCGCTGAATCCCACTGAATCATGAGTGTTGCCAATCAATATCCTTTATGATTTTAAAAACACAAAAGAACCTCCCATCCCTGCGCCAAGACGGGGGAGGGGAAGCCAAGAATGTTTTTGCGGGGGCGACGCCTTAATCTCGCGCCGAATAGTCTTCGCGCTGTCCCTGCGACAGAGCGGCATGGGCAACGCTGCCCGTGCCCAATATGATAGCCCGACTCTTCGCGCTGAAGGGGAAGGCCGAGAGCAGGCTTTAGGAGTGAAGGTATGGCGATCTTCCAACGGACGCTGACGGTTTTTGCTGCGCTTGCGGGGCTTGCCTCGGGCAGTCTTGCGTTAAGCGGCGCTGCCTTGGCCGGGGACGGCCAGCCATCGCCCTGGCAGATGGGCTTCCAAAAATCGGCGTCGCCGATCATGACGCAGATCAACGACTTCCATACCTACGTCACCATCATCATCACCCTCATCGCACTCTTCGTTCTGGTGCTGATGATCTATGTGATGGCCCGCTTCAACGAGAAGCGTAACCCCACGCCCTCGCGCACCTCGCACAACACTGTGCTCGAGGTGGCTTGGACGGTGATCCCGATTTTCATCCTCGTGGCTATCGCCATTCCGTCATTCCGGCTGCTGTTCGCCCAGTACGACTTCCCCAAAGCCGATATCACCATCACCGCCACGGGTAACCAGTGGTACTGGACCTACGAATATCCCGACGAGGGCATCAAATTCGATTCGATCATGGTGCCCGAGGCCAGTCTGAAAGAGGGCCAGCCGCGTCTCCTCACCGTCGATCACGAAGTGGTCGTGCCGGTGAATAAGAACGTGATCGTTGGCCTCAAGTCTAATGACGTGATTCACGACTGGGCCATGCCGTCCTTCGGCGTCAAGCTCGACGCCGTGCCGGGCAGGCTGCAGCAGACATGGTTTCGCGCCGAGCGCGAGGGCATGTTCTACGGCCAGTGCTCCGAGCTTTGCGGCCGCAATCACGCGTTCATGCCGATTGCCGTTCGCGTGGTCTCGCAAGACGAGTACGATGCGTGGGTCGCCGAGCACAAATCGGCCGCGATCGATGCAGAAGGCAAAGTGGCCTCCGCCCAGCAATAGGGTCGGAAGCTAACAACGAACAGGTGGCCTGAACCGGCCGCGGGTGTGAAAAGAACGAAAAGGCGATAAGGGAAGACAGTCATGGCAAACAGCGCCCAGGCACAAGCCGCCCATAACGACGATCATCCGACTTTCTTCCGTCGTTGGTTCTTCTCCACCAATCACAAAGACATCGGCACGATGTACCTCATCTTTGCTCTCGTGGCAGGTGTGGTTGGTGGTCTGTTGTCCATGGGCATGCGCGTGGAGCTGATGCAGCCCGGCATGCAGGTCTTTGGCAACCCTGAGATGTTCAACGCCTTCGTCACCGCTCATGGCCTCATCATGGTGTTCTTCATGGTGATGCCCTCGACCATGGGCGGGTTCGGTAACTGGATGGTGCCGCTGATGATCGGCGCGCCGGACATGGCCTTCCCGCGCATGAACAACATCTCGTTCTGGCTGCTCGTGATGGCCTTCGGCCTCTTGGTTCTGTCTCTGTTCATGCCGGGCGCACCCGGCTCGACTGGCGTCAGCGCTGGCTGGACCATCTATGCGCCGCTCTCGACTAAGGGCATCCCGGGCATCGCCATGGATTTCGCCATCCTGGCGCTCCATCTCGCCGGCGCGTCCTCGATCCTCGGTGCTATCAACTTCATTACGACGATCTTCAACATGCGCGCGCCAGGCATGACACTGCACAAGATGCCACTCTTCGTGTGGGCCGTGCTGGTCACCGCCTTCCTGCTGTTGCTGTCGCTGCCGGTTCTGGCCGGCGCCATCACCATGCTGTTGACCGATCGCAATTTCGGCACGGCGTTCTTCGACTCCGCCCATGGCGGCGATCCGCTGCTGTGGCAGCACCTGTTCTGGTTCTTCGGCCATCCCGAGGTGTACATCCTCATCATCCCGGGCTTCGGCATCGTCAGCCAGATCGTGGCGACCTTCTCCAAGAAGCCCGTGTTCGGCTATCTCGGCATGGCCTATGCCATGGTTGCCATCGGCGTGATCGGCTTCGTGGTGTGGGCTCACCATATGTACGCGGCGGGACTAAACGTGAACACGCAAGCCTATTTCGTGTTCGCCACCATGGTCATTGCCGTTCCAACGGGCATCAAAATCTTCTCGTGGATCGCCACCATGTGGGGCGGCTCGCTGTCGTTTAAGACGCCGATGCTATGGGCGCTCGGCTTCATCTTCCTGTTCACCGTGGGCGGCGTCACCGGCGTCGTGTTGTCCAACGCCGGCGTCGACCGGTCGATGCACGACACCTATTACGTGGTGGCCCATTTCCACTACACGATGTCCATCGGCGCCGTGTTCTCCATCTTCGCCGGCTGGTACTACTGGGCGCCGAAGATGTGGGGTTACATGTACTCCGAGACCCTCGGTAAGCTGCACTTCTGGCTGATGTTCATCGGCGCCAACCTGACCTTCTTCCCGCAGCATTTCTTGGGCCTCGCCGGCATGCCGCGCCGCTATGCAGATTACCCGGATGCCTATGCGGGCTGGAACATGGTCTCCTCCATCGGCTCCTATATCGGCTTCGCCGGACTCCTGGTGTTCCTGTTCTCGATCGCCTACATGTTCGCGAAAAAGCAGAAGGCGGCCGCCAATCCGTGGGGTGTCGGCGCCACGACGCTGGAATGGACCGTATCCTCGCCGCCGCCGTTCCATACCTTTGAGACGCTGCCGCGCGTCAAGTGATCCGGCCAGCAATCCGGCATGGCGGATGATCGCGGCCTAACAAGGCGCTTTGAGTGAGTAGGCTGATGTCTGACGCCACGGTCCAAGCAGTTTCCGGGAAGGTCGACCCCGTCGTCATGGGGGGCGATATTGCCGACTATTTCGCGCTGCTCAAGCCGCGGGTCATGTTCCTCGTCGTGTTCACCGCAGCGGTTGGCCTCGTGGCCGCGCCCGGCTCCATGCATCCGGTGCTGGCCATTGCCGCGCTCGCTTGCATCGCCGTCGGCGCCGGCGCCTCCGGTGCCCTGAACATGTGGTACGACGCCGACATCGACGCGCGCATGGCGCGCACCGCGGCGCGGCCAGTGCCGCGGGGCGCGGTGACGGCGGACGAGGCGCTGGGCTTCGGCTGCGTGCTCTCCGTGGGGGCGGTTCTCTGCCTTGGCCTGATTGCCAACTGGGTCGCCGCCGGATTGCTCGCGCTCACCATCGCCTTCTACATCGTCGTCTATACGATGTGGCTGAAGCGCTCGACGCCGCAGAATATCGTCATTGGCGGGGCCGCCGGAGCCGTGCCGCCGATGATCGGCTGGGCGGTGGCCACCGGCTCGGTGAGCCTTGAGTCCTTCGTCATGTTTCTCATCATCTTCATTTGGACTCCGCCGCATTTCTGGGCGCTGGCCCTGATCCGGGCGAACGACTATGCCCGTGCCGGCGTGCCGATGCTGCCCGTCACGCATGGCGGCGACGAGACCCGGCGGCAGATCCTGATCTACAGCGTCATTCTGGCGCCGCTCGGCCTGGCGCCCGCCGTTTTGGGCTTTGGCGGCATGCTCTACACCGTCGTCGCCTCGATCCTCGGCGTCCTGTTCGTCGTCTTCGCCGTGGGCTGCTATCGCACGCGGGAAGGCGAGGCGGCCGAGCGGGCGGCCAAGAACCTGTTCGCCTTTTCGGTGCTATATCTCTTCCTGCTGTTCGCGGTGCTTTTCGTCGAGCATGGGTTCGGTGCAACCGGCGGAGTGTCGCCGCTCAACTGGGCGTCGTGATGGATGATGCGGAAGCCGAACGCAAACGCCGCCAGCGCAGGAGGTCTTTGGCCATCGCCGGGATCCTCGGGGCGCTTGTCGTGCTGTTCTTTATCGTCACCATTGTCAGGCTCGGCGGCAATGTCGCCGTCCGGCCCCTCTGATCGGCGGCGCACGGCATGACCGGCAAGATCAATACCAAGACCAATACTCAGAAGCGGGACCGTAAGAGCCTCGTCGCGCTGGCGCTGGCCGGCCTCGTCGCCGGCATGGTGGGTTTGTCCTTCGCCGCCGTGCCGCTTTACCGCATCTTCTGCCAGACGACCGGCTATGGCGGCGCCACGCAGAAAGCCGAGGCGGCGCCCGGCGAGGTGCTGGACCGCACCATCACCATCCGCTTCGACGCCAATGTCGACCGTGATCTGCCGTGGACGTTCGAGCCGGTGGAGCGCGTCATGGACGTCAGGATCGGCGAGAGCACGCTGGCGTTCTTCAGGGCCACCAACGAGACCGATGAGCCCGTGACCGGGACGGCCGGCTTCAACGTCGCGCCGGAAGCCGTCGGGCGTTACTTCACCAAGATCGAGTGCTTCTGCTTCACCCAGCAGCGGCTAGCCGCCGGTCAAAGCGTCGAGATGCCGGTGACCTTCTTCGTCGATCCCAAGATCGTCGACGACGAGAGCATCAAGAATATTTCCGAAATCACGCTGTCCTACACGTTCTACCGTAGCGACAATCAAGCCGACGTCGCTGTGGCGCCGGGCGGCGAGAAATCGGGATCGTAAGCCAAGCGGCGCAAGCAACGCGCCGGTGAGAGACACTGGGGAGGAAGGGGAACGCACGATGGCCCAAGCCCACGCTAAGCCGCAACACGACTATCATCTCGTCAATCCGAGTCCGTGGCCGCTTGTCGGCGCCATTGGCGGGTTCACGCTGGCGATCGGTCTTCTCATGTATTTCATGTCGAAGAAGGCTGGCGATCCGCAGCTCTGGTACGTCCTGCCGGGGCTCGCCCTGGTGGTGCTCACCATGTTTGGCTGGTGGCGCGATGTGATCTTGGAGGCTCATGAGGGCCACGAGACGCCCGTCGTGCAACTCCATCTGCGCTACGGCATGATCCTATTCATCGCCTCGGAAGTGATGTTCTTCGTCGCTTGGTTCTGGGCCTATTTCGACGTGGCTCTATTCCCCAACGACTTGACCACCTATGCCCGTACCGAGGTGCTTGGCGGACAGTGGCCGCCAATTCCGAGCGACGAGACAGGTGTTCCGGGGCTCGGCTATTTCGGCCACACCTTCGATCCGTGGAGCCTGCCCTTCGTCAACACGCTGATCCTGCTCACCTCGGGCACCACGGCGACCTGGGCGCATCATGCGATGCTGCATAACGACCGCAAGAACCTCACCTGGGCGCTTGCCTTGACGGTTCTGCTCGGCCTGCTCTTCACCAGCCTGCAGGCCTTCGAGTACATGCATGCCGGGTTCGCGTTCTCCAACCACATCTACGGTTCGACATTCTTCATGGCCACCGGCTTCCACGGCTTCCATGTGATCGTCGGCACGATCTTCTTGCTCGTGTGCCTGTTCCGGGCGCTGCAAGGCCACTTCACGCCGAAGCAGCATTTCGGCTTCGAGGCGGCCGCATGGTACTGGCATTTCGTCGACGTGGTGTGGCTGGTCCTGTTCACCTGCATCTATGTGTGGGGAGCGGGCAACGCTTATCCCACGCACTAGCCACGCGCTAGGCTTATAAGAGGGGGCGGTCGAGCGGCCGCCCCTTTTCATTTTGGTTTGGACCCTTTCATGGACGAGAAACATATCGCGCCGCCGCCTCTCGGGTCCACAGTCTGGGCCGGCGTGACCGGACGCTGCCCCGCCTGCCATCAGGGCAAATTGTTTGCCGGCTATCTCACCCTGGCGCCCCGCTGCAACGTCTGCGGCCTCGACTACGACTTTGCCGAGTCCGGCGACGGGCCGGCGGTCTTCGTCATTCTGATCACCGGGTTCCTCGTTGTCGGCGCGGCGCTGCTGGTGGAGGTCTACTACCAGCCGCCCTATTGGCTGCACGCTCTTGTCTGGGGCAGCCTCGCGCTTGCCCTGCCTTTGCTCCTGCTTCGGTCCTTCAAGGGAGTGCTGATTGCGCTCCAGTTCAGGCACAAGGCCGAAGAAGGCAAGCTCGCCTCGGAATAGAGGCCGATCGATGCAAACCAGCGCCCTTATCAGGCTCACCCTCGTTACCCTTGTCGGACTGGCGGTTCTCGTCGGCCTGGGCGTATGGCAGCTCCAGCGCCTTGAGTGGAAGCAAGGCTTGATTGAGCGCATCGAGGCACGGACCGAGCGCAAGCCCATGTCTCTCGAGCGCGCCATCGCCTTGGCCCGCGAGGGCGGCAACCCCAGCTACTATCCCGTTCATGCCGAAGGGCGCTTCCACCACGCCCGCGAGCGCTATCTCTATGCCTTGTCGCTGGAGGGCAAACCCGGGTGGCACGTCATCACGCCGCTCGAGACCGTTGACGGCACTGTGGTTCTGGTCGATCGCGGCTTCGTGCCGGACGCGTTGCGCGACCCGTCCAGCCGCCGCCTCGGCGAGGTCGAGGAGGTGGTGACCGTGACCGGCCTCGTGCGCACGCCGGAGGAGCCGAGCGTTTTCATCCCTGACAACGATTTGGCGGCCAATCAGTGGTTCAGCCGGGATTTGCCGGCTATGGCGCGGTCCATGTTCCCCGGCGGCACCGTCCAGGTGGCCCCGTTCTTCCTGGAGGCCGAGACGAGCGACGTACCGGGCGGCTGGCCGGAGGGCGGCCAGACCCGGCTCCAACTCCCCAACAGCCACCTGCAATATGCTCTCACCTGGTTCAGCCTCGCGCTCTGCCTGGTGGTGATCTACGCCGTATATATCTGGGGCGCCTACCAGGGTCAGCGGTCTTAACGAGCCCGTCTGGGCCTTATTGCGGGGGGGCCCGCTGACCGGTAGGGTCAGCCGGAAAAGCCCCCTTTTCGGCGAGAGGCAGATCTTGAAGTTCATTTCCACGCGCGGTGAGGCGCCGGCGCTCTCCTTTGAGGGTGCGCTTCTGGCCGCGCTCGCTCCCGATGGCGGGTTGTTCATGCCCGAGGCTTGGCCGCAGCTTCAGCCGGACGAGATCGCGAGCCTTGCCGGCCTCGACTACGCCGATGCGGCCTGTCGGGTCATGAGCCCGTATCTCGAGGGCGATCCCTGCCGGGGCGAGCTGCAAGACGTGCTGACCGAGGCTTATGACGGCTTCCATCATCCGGCCATCGCGCCGCTGCGCCAGATTGGCCCCAATAACTTCGTCCTAGAGTTGTTCCACGGGCCGACACTCGCGTTCAAGGATTTGGCCATGCAGGTGGTGTCGCGGTTCATGAACCGCGCGCTGCTCCGCAAGGGCGGCCATGCCACCGTGGTGGGGGCCACCTCCGGCGATACCGGGGCCGCGGCCATCGAGGCCTTTCGCGGGCTCGACGCCATCGACGTGTTCATCCTCCACCCCAAGGGCCGCATCAGCGACGTCCAACGTCGGCAGATGACCACGGCCACGGAGGCCAATGTCCATAACATCGCCGTGGAGGGCAACTTCGACGACTGCCAGGCGATCGTGAAGGCCCTGTTCGCCGATCGGCCCTTATGCGGCCGGCTTGGACTGACGGGCATCAATTCGATCAACTTCGCGCGGATCCTCGCGCAAATTGCGTATTATTTCACCGCCGGCGTGAGCCTCGGCGCGCCCTTCCGGCCGGTGGCGTTTACCGTGCCCACCGGAAATTTTGGTGATATTTTCGCGGGTTACGCCGCCCGGGCCATGGGTCTGCCGGTCTCGCGCCTCGTTATCGCCACGAACCTCAACGACAGTTTACCGCGCGCATTTGCGTCGGGGATTTACGAGCCGCAAGGCGTGGTTGCCACCTCAAGCCCGAGCATGGACATCCAGCTTGCAAGCAATTTCGAGCGCCTCTTGTTCGAGCTTGCCGGCAGGGATGCCGCCCGCGTCAGGGCCTTGATGGTGGAACTCCGTACCACCGGCGCGTTCCGTTTGAGCCAGGGAGAGCTCGGTCAATTGCGCGAGCTGTTCGGCGCGCATTCGGTCGGCGAGCACGAGACGGAGATGACCATTCGGGGGGTTTTCGAAGAGACCGGCATGTTGACCGATCCGCACACCGCCGTCGGCATCGCCGCAGCGGCGCAGGAGAGCAATCTCGGCGCCACGCCCATGGTCGTGCTGTCGACCGCGCATCCTGCCAAGTTCCCCGACGCCGTCGAGCGAGCGACCGGTCGCGTACCGGAACAGCCCGAGCGCTTGCGGCTTCGCCTCGGCCAGCACGAGCGCTGTAGCGTGCTGCCAAATGATTTCGCCGCCGTCTCTGACTTCATCGTCAGCCATGGCCGCGCCGCGCCGGCGCGAGCGGAGGCGGGGGCGTGAGCATCGAGCGGACCAAACTGGCCAACGGCTTGACTGTCGTCAGCCACGCCATGCCCGAGGTCGAGACCGTGTCCCTCGGCATCTGGGTCGGCGCCGGCAGCCGCAGCGAGGGCCGCGATCAGCACGGCGTGGCGCATTTTCTCGAGCACATGGCCTTTAAGGGGACGACCCGGCGCAGCGCGCGCGACATCGCCGAGGAGATCGAGGCGGTCGGCGGCGACATCAATGCCGAGACCTGCGTCGACTCGACCGCCTATTACGCACAGGTGATGCGCAAGGACATGCCGCTCGCCCTCGACATTCTGAGCGACATCCTCTTAGCCCCGCTGTTTGATCCGACCGAGCTGGGGCGCGAGCGCGGCGTGATCCTCCAGGAGATCGCGGCGACCTTGGATTCGCCGGAGGACATCGTCTACGATCTCGTTTCCGAAGCGGCCTATCCCAATCAGCCTTGCGGCCGGACGATTCTCGGCACGGTGGAGAGCGTCGGGCGCTTCGGGCGCGACGACCTCGCCGCCTATCTCGACGCTCATTATCACGCGCCCAACATGGTGCTCGCCGCTGCCGGCGCCGTCGAACATGCGGCCCTGGTCAGCGAGGCCGAACGGCGCCTCTCGGACCTGCCGGGCAACACGCCGCCGCAGCCTCAACGCGCCATCTATACCGGGGGCACCTTGCGGTCCGACAAGCCCTTCGAGCAGACTCATCTCGTGCTCGCCTTCGAGGCGCCGGCCTACCAGCATGCCGACTATTTTCCGGCCCAGATCCTCGCCGGCGCGCTGGGCGGCGGCATGTCCTCCCGGCTCTTTCAAGAAGTCCGCGAGCGGCGCGGGCTCTGCTACGCCATCTACGCCTTTTCCACCGGGCTGACCGACAGCGGCATGTTCGTAATCCACGCGGCCGGCGCCCCGGATCGGGCCGACGAGTTGTTCTCCGTGATCCGCGACGAGCTGGAGCGCGCGGCGGAGCACGGCTTCGACGAGGCCGAAATCAACCGGGTGAAGGCGCAACTCAAGATGGGGCTTCTCACCGGCCTCGAAAGCTCCTGCGAGCGGGCCGATCAACTCGCCCGGCAGATTCTGATCCATGACCGGGTGATTCCGACCAAGGAGCTGGTCGAGCGGGTCGAGCAGGTCGAGGTCGACGCCCTGCAATCCATGTTGGAGCGCGTAATGGTCTCGCCGCTCAGCCTTGCCACGGCGGGACCCATTGTTAATGTTGCAAGATTCGAAGCCGTGGCCGAAAAATTCACGGTTGCGGCAAGCAAGGCCGCCTGAAGAGGGTGCTTAGTCGATGGCGCTGCTGCGAGCTACCTCCCCAAGTGATTTTGGGCCGGTCATCGAGTCCGGGCGCGTCATGTTGCGGACCCCGCAGATGGCGGACTATCCCGCTTGGGCCGAGCTAAGGGCGTCGAGCCGCGAGTTCTTGATGCCGTGGGAGCCGCTCTGGGCGCCGGATGAGCTGTCGCGCGCCTCCTTCCGGCGGCGCGTGCGCCATTATCTGCGCGATCTGCGCGAGGACGTCGGCTATGCGCTGTTCATCTACGCCACTGCGACCGACGCCCTGGTCGGCGGCCTCACGCTCTGCAATGTGCGCCGGGGCGTAACCCAGTCCTGCACGCTCGGCTATTGGATTGGCGCTAATCATGCGCAGCAGGGCTATATGACGGCCGCGGTCCGCGCCATCGTGCCGTTTGTATTCGACTCGCTTGAGCTGCATCGGCTGGAGGCGGCGTGCCTGCCGACCAACACAGCGTCGATACGGCTCTTGGAAAAGACAGGATTCAAGCGCGAAGGTCTCGCGCGCCGTTATTTGCGGATCAACGGAGTATGGCAGGATCACCTGCTCTATGCGCTGCTTGATTCCGATGCGCGCCGTTAGGGCGCGACAGGTGAGGAGCGGGGGCGGAATGGCGGAGACGAACGTCTCGGCGAATGCTGAAGCGGCTCACCGGCAGACATGCCGGGGCCGCTTGCGTGCGCTCGCCTGCGTCGTCCTGCTCGCGGTCGTTTCGCTGGCGCCGGGGCTCGCCCGCGCCATCGAGGCGATTCCGGTCGACCCCGATCAGCCCAAGATCGACATCACCGCCAAGGGCGAGCTTTACGAGGGCCGCGGCGACCGGCTGCAGATCGAAACCGCGCCGGGCCCCGACGGCTATATCGGCCGCATGGCGGTGCAGGCCTCGACCCCGGGCACCAATCCCGGCTGGCTCGTCTTCGCCCTGTCCAACCCCACCGAGGAACGCATCGTTCGCTGGCTGGTGGCGCCGCGCTATACGCTGGCCAATTCCGGCGTGTTTCGTCCCGAGCTCGACGCCTCGCGTATCGCCGCCGTAACCCCCTCGCTCGGCTTCCGCCCCGAGCCACTGAAAAGCGACCGCGGCGACATGTTCCGGCTCAACCTCGAACCTGGCCAGACGGTCACCTTCGCCGCCGAGCTGAGCTCGCAGAAAGTGCCGCGCCTCAACTTGTGGGATCCGCATTTCTATCAGGCGAAACAGCAGGACCGCATGCTGTTCAACGGCGTGTTGCTCGGCATTACCGGACTTCTCGCCATCTTCCTCACGGCGATCTTCGCCGCCAATCACCGCGCCATCTTCCCCGCCACCGCCCTGATCGCCTGGGCCGCGCTGATCTATTTCTGCGTCGACTTCGGCTTCTGGAACAAGCTGTTCCCCGTGGGCCCCGACCGCACCGCGCTATACCGCGCCGCCGCCGAGGCAGGGCTGGCCGCGAGCCTGGTGCTGTTTCTCTACACCTTCTTGCGGATCGGCCTCTGGCATGTGTGGATCAGGACCCTTTTCTGGGGCTGGATCGCCGCGCAATTCGCCCTCATCGTCGTGGCCATCATCGACCCGCAGACCGCATCGGGCCTCGCGCGTGCTTCGACCGTGCTCATCGCCGGCGTCGGCACCGGGCTGATCGCCTATTTCGCATTGCGCGGCCAGGACCGCGCCATGTCGCTGATCCCAAGCTGGATGCTGCTGATCGTCTGGCTGTTCGGCGCTTCGATGATCGTGCTCGGCAAGCTGTCGGGCGAGGTCGTTGTCTCCGGCCTCGTCGCCGGCCTCGTTCTGATCATCGTGCTGCTCGGCTTCACCGTCACTCAGTTCGCCTTCCGCACCGGCGGCGGTGCCGTCAGTCTCGGCCCCCCGAGTCTCGTGCAGATGAAATCGCTGGCGGTCGATGGCTCGGGCACGCATGTCTTCCAATGGCATGCCGGCCGCGACCTCGTCACCGTGACCAACGATGTCGAGGCGGAGCTTGGCCTCGATCCCGGCAGCCTCAACGTGACGGTGGAGGAGTTCCTCCAATATATGCATGCCTTCGATCGCGAGCGCTTCCGGCTCATGCTCTGGTCGCTACAGGAAAAGCAGGGCGGTGAGCTCAGAACCGACTTCCGCATGCGGCGTCACGACGGCACCTATCTCTGGTACGACCTGCAGGCTCATGCCGCGCCCAACGAGAATGTTCGCCTCCTGCGCTGTGTCGGCCTGATGCGCGACGTGACCAGCCTCAAGCGCTCCCATGAGCGGCTTATGCATGACGCGGTGCATGACAGCCTCACCGGTCTGCCGAACCGCGAACTGTTCATGGACCGGCTGCAAGGCGCCATCACCCGCGCCGCCGAAGGTCAGTCCCACCGTCCCACCGTCATCTTCATCGACATCGACCGCTTCAAGAACGTCAATAAGAGCTTCGGCCTGGTGATCGGCGACTCGATGCTTCTGACCCTTGGGCGCCGCTTGGGCCGTCACCTCAATCCGCAAGACACGTTGGCCCGTCTCGGCGGCGACCAGTTCGCCATATTGCTGATCTCCGACAGCGACCCGCACCATGTCGCCACGCTCGCCGAGCGGGTGCGCCGCGCGCTGCGGACGCCGATGAAGATCAGCGCCAAGGAGATCATCCTCACCGCGTCCATCGGCATTGTCGTGCATGACGGATCGCAAGTGACCGCCCAGGATATGTTGCGTGACGGCGAGATCGCCATGCTGCGGGCCAAGCGCGGCGGCGCCGACCGCATCGAGATCTTCAACCCCACCATGCGCGGCGAGGACGAAAGCCGCTTGCCGCTCGAAAGCGAGCTGAGGCTGGCCCTCGACCGGCAGCAGCTTCAGGTGTTCTACCAGCCCATCACCCGGCTGGCGTCGAACCAGCTGGCGGGCTTCGAGGCCCTGCTGCGCTGGGATCATCCGACCCGCGGCCGCCTCGCGGCGGAAGACTTCATTCCGCTCGCCGAGGAGTCCGGGCTGATCGTCGATCTCGGCAGCTATGTGCTGGGTCAGGCGCTGGAGGAGGCGGCAAGCTGGCACAAAGTGCTGCCGCGCGACCGCGATCCTCTCTTCGTCAGCGTCAATGTCTCCAGCCGCCAGCTGTTCCGCCAGGACATGGTGCAGGAGATCAGGCTGATGCTCGCCCGCGAGTCGGTGCCCAAGGGCACACTCAAGCTCGAGATCACCGAGTCCCTGGTCATGGAAAATCCGGAACGCGCGGTCGAAATTCTGACCTGGCTCAAGACATACGGCGCCAGCCTGGCGCTCGACGATTTCGGTACCGGCTACTCATCGCTGAGCTATCTACACCGCTTCCCCTTCGACACCATCAAAATCGACCGGTCGCTTGTCCGCGACTCGAGCCTCAACGGTCAAACCCCGCTCATCCTCCGTTCGGTCATCGCGCTGGCGCACGAGCTCGGCAAGGAAGTGGTGGCCGAGGGTGTGGAGACTCAGGCCGATGCGAGCTATCTCCGCTCGATCGGCTGCGAGTTCGGCCAAGGCTATTATTACGGAGAGCCGATGGCGGCCAAGGACGTCGCCGCGCTGCTCGCCGCGCTCGCCAGCCACCGCAAGCGCAAGCAACGTGAGCGTGCCCGTGCTGAGCCCGCGGGGCTCGAGGTGCAAGCGCCCACGCAAGCCGCACTCCCGGAACTGCCCGGACCGAGCGCTGCTCCCTCAGGCGTGACCTAAGTCGTTGACGAGGCGGATCGGGTCGACGCCGAGGCTGCCGAGCGCCCGGTTGTATTTCAGATCGACATCGGGATCGAAGATCAACGACGGATCGGCCGGACAGTTGAGCCAGCCATTGGACTGGATCTCTTCTTCGAGTTGACCCGGCGCCCAGCCCGCATAGCCGAGAGCCAACAGCGCCTTGTCGGGGCCGCTGCCTTTGGCGATGTCGCGCAGGATGTCGATGGTCGCGGTCAGGCAAACGCTCTCGTCGATGGGCAGTGTGCTCTCCGACTTGAAATAGTCGGCGCTGTGCAGCACGAAGCCGCGGCCGGTCTCCACCGGGCCGCCGAGATGCACGGCCATGGCGCTTAAGCCCATGGGCAGCGCGATGCGGTCTTCCGGCGGCACGATATTGAGCTGCTCGAGCAGCTCGGTGAAGCTGATATTGGGCGCGCGCTGATTGATGATGATGCCCATGGCGCCCTCCGAGGAGTGAGCGCAGAGATAGATCACCGAGCGGGAGAAGCGCGGATCGCCCATCGCCGGCATGGCGATGAGGAGCTGGCCGTCGAGATAGCCTTCTTCGTCGGGGTGGGCGCGAGTTGCCATGCCATCCATGCTACAGCAGTTCCTCCGGCAGAAAAGAGGCAACGCCGAATTAAGGCAGGTCGGGTGATACTTCCCGCTTGAGGCTCACAAAAGAGTGACACTTTTCGGGCCAGCTTGAGGTCGCGCCGCAAGGCCGGCACGGCTAAATTTGCCGCCCGCCATTGAGCCGCAGGATTGCGCGGCATTTAGAATTGCAGGATTGCGCAGCAACTAGAATTGGATGTCATGTTCGGTACGAATTTCTTCGCACGCTGGCCTCTGCTGACCGGTTTGGCAGTTGCCGCTTCGCTGGCCATGACGTTCGGCGGTGCCGGCCTTGCCGCCTCGCCGGGACAGTCGCCGTGGCAGGATCAGACCAACTCCAAGGTGCGGCTGGTCAGCGGCACTGTCACAAATGATGGGACGACCGCGCCCTATGCCGGCGTTCAGCTCCGCATGGCGCCGGGCTGGAAGACCTATTGGCGCAATCCCGGCGATTCGGGTGTGCCGCCGACCTTCGACTGGTCGGGCTCCAAGAATCTGAAAAGCGCCGAGGTGCTGTACCCGGCGCCCCATCGCTTCGCCGACGCCAACGGCACGGCGATCGGCTATGACGACGAGGTCGTCTTTCCCGTCAGGATCACGCCCGAGCGCGACGGCGAGCCGGTCGAGCTTGTGCTGAGCTTCGATTACGGGCTGTGCAAGGATCTCTGCATCCCCAACGCAGCGGCGCTCGATCTCGTCCTGCCTGGTGATCTCGGTAAGGGGGACGCAGCCCTGCTTGAGGCCGCGCTCGCCCGGGTGCCAAAACCTGCGCAAGGGGACACGCTGCCGAAGATTGCGCGCATCACCGCCGCGCTGGGCGGACCGGTCCCGGCGTTCGAGGTCGAGGCGTTGTTTCCGGAAGGCGCGACCGGCACCGACCTGTTCGTCGACAGCCCGGAAGTCGTGGTGCCGGTGCCGAAGGCGCTCGGGCCCCTCACTGATGGCAAGCAGCGCTTTGCCGTGGCCTTCATGTCGACCTCGGAGGCCGATGCCATCAAGGGCAAGTCTCTGATCTTCACCCTTGTCTCGGACGAGGGCTCCACCAAGACTGCGTGGACCACTGACTAGCCGGGCGCCGTCCCGCCTTCCGTTGCCTTAGGCGACCTTGGCCCCATCCGGCGAAATCGCTATGGTGCCGCGCAGAAAGCACAAATCAAGGGAGTGCCCGCATGACCATCGCCAAAGGAGACACATTGCCCGAGGCCACCTTCAGGGTCATGGGGCCCGAAGGCATCGACGCGCTGACGACCGACCAAGTCTTCGCCGGCAAGAAGGTCGTGCTGTTCGCGGTGCCGGGCGCCTTCACGCCCACCTGCCACCTCAAGCATCTGCCGGGCTTCATCGAGAACGCCGACAAGTTCAAGGCGCTCGGCATGGACACCGTCGCCTGCGTCGCGGTCAACGATCCCTTCGTGCTCGGCGCCTGGTCGCAAGTCTCCGGCGGCAAGGACAAGGTCCTGTTTCTGTCGGACGGCAATGGCGAGTTCACCGACAAGATCGGCATGGGCTTCGACGGCAGCGGCATCGGTCTCGGCACACGCTCCAAGCGCTACGCCATGTTCGTCGAGGACGGCGTGGTGAAGGCGCTGAATACCGAGGACTCGCCCGGCGTCGCCGAGGTCAGCACCGCCGAAGCGATCCTCAAGGAAATCTAGCGCCGCTGACTGAATTGCCCGGTCAAGCCGGGCAATGACAAGGAGAAAGTGGTCTAAGCGCGCTAGCCACGCCCGCCCATGAAGGGCGCCATACCCTCGCGGGCAAGCTCGTCGGCGCGCTCGTTGTCGTCATGGCCCACATGGCCCTTGACCCAATGCCAGCGCATGATATGGCGCTCCGCCGCCGCTTCGAGCCGTTGCCACAGCTCGATATTCTTCACCGGCTTCTTGTCGGCGGTTTTCCAGCCGTTGCGCTTCCAGCCCTTGATCCAGCTGGTAATGCCGCCGCGCAAATAGCTGGAGTCGGTATAGAGGTCGACTTCGGACGGCTTCTTCAAGGCCTCCAGCGCCTCGATCGCCGCGGCCAGCTCCATGCGGTTATTGGTGGTCTGGGCCTCGCCGCCTTTGATCTCCTTGCGGTGGGGGCCTGAATCGAGGATCGCGCCCCAGCCGCCCGGCCCCGGATTCCCCGAGCACGCGCCGTCGGTATGAATGACCACCTTGGGCCGCTCGGCCATGCTCAATGCTCTCCCAGACCGTAGTCACGATAGGACGTGACACGCTGGTGGAATCTGAGCTTGCGCAGATACTCGGTGGGGTCCTTGGTCTTCACCAGCGCGTTTGCGTCTGTGTTCAGCCAGTCATAGGTGCGGGTCAGCAGGAAGCGTAGCGCCGCGCCGCGCGCCAACAGGGGCAGGGCGGCAAGCTCCGCCTCGGTCATGGGGCGCTCCCGCTCATAGGCCTGCAGCATGGCGCGCGCCTTGGTGACATTGAAGCTGGCGTCCGGCTCGAAGCACCAGGCGTTGAGACAGACGGCGACGTCGTAAGCCAGCATGTCGTTGCAGGCGAAATAGAAGTCGATCAGCCCTGACACCTTGTCGTTGAGAAAGAACACATTGTCGGGGAACAGGTCGGCATGGATCACGCCCGTGGGCAGATCGCTGACCCAATGCGCCTCCAAATGCGCGAGTTCACCCGCGATCACGTCCTTGAGCCCGGGAATGACGGTGTCGGCGCTGCCCTTGACGTCGCCATAGAGTGCCTGCCAGCCGGCCAGCGACAGATCGTTGGCGCGGCTCAGGGGAAAGTCGGCGCCGGCGAGATGGAACTGCGCCAGCACTTGTCCGAGGCCGGCGCAATGCTCGATCCCCGGCCGCCGCAGGGACAAACCTTCGAGAAAGCTGATCAGCGCCGCGGGGCGCCCGGCCAGTTCCCGTAAGGTGCGCCCCTCGCGGTCATGCACGGGCAGCGGGCAGTTCAGGCCGCGCGCGGCGAGATGCTCCATCAGTGCCAGGAAATAGGGGAGGTCGCTGGGGCGCACCCGCTTTTCGTAGAGCGTGAGGATATAGCGCCCGGTGCCCGTATGGACGAGATAGTTGGAGTTCTCAACCCCCTCGGCGATGCCCTTGAACGAGGTCAGCGCGCCGATGTCGTAGCTTGCGATGAAGGCTTCGAGCTGGTCGTCTGGAACGTCGGTATAGACAGCCATCTACAGCGCCGGCATGTCTCGAAGCTCGCGGGGGAGCTTGAAAGCGATATTCTCTTCTGCGGTGGTGACGGTCTCGACCCGGACGTCGAACCGCATCCTGAAGGCGTCGATGATGGCGTCCACCAGCACTTCCGGCGCCGAGGCCCCGGCGGTCACGCCAAGTCGGCCGATGCCCTCGAAAGCAGTCCAGTCGATCTCGCTGGCGCGCTCCACGAGCATGGCGCGGGGACAACCGGCTCGCTCGGCCACCTCGACGAGGCGGAGCGAGTTCGAGCTGTTAGGCGAGCCGACGACGATCATGCGGTCGCAGTTTGGCGCGATTCGCTTCACCGCGTCCTGGCGGTTTGTGGTGGCGTAGCAAATATCGTCCTTGCGCGGGATGCTGAGCGTGGGAAAGCGTGTCTGCAGAACGCCCAAGATTTCCTTGGTGTCGTCCACCGACAGCGTGGTTTGGGTGATCACCGCGAGCCGGTCGAGGTCCTTGGGCGTGAAGCGCACGGCATCTTCCACCGTCTCGATTAGATGGACCGCACCCGGCGGCAGCTGGCCCGTGGTGCCGATCACCTCGGGGTGGCCCGCATGGCCGATCAGCAGAATCTCGCGGCCGCCGTCAAAAAGCCTCTCGGCCTCCATATGCACCTTGGAGACGAGCGGACAGGTGGCGTCGAGCACGAACATGCGCCGGTTGCGCGCGGCTTCCGGCACCGCTTTCGCCACGCCATGGGCGGAAAACACGATCGGCGCGTCGGTCTCTGGGATTTCGTCCAATTCCTCGACGAAAATGGCCCCCTTGGCCTTGAGGGACTCGACCACGTAGCGGTTATGGACGATGGCATGGCGGACATAGACGGGCGCGCCATATTTCTCGAGCGCCAGTTCGACGATCTGGATCGCCCGATCGACGCCCGCGCAAAATCCGCGCGGCGAAGCGAGATAGACGGTCAGAGGAGGACGGTCGCGATGCCGCCCATTGGCGTGGTTCATGGCGGTCATCGGGGCTCCAGAAACGGCCCTTTCAGGGCCGTGAGGGGCTCAAGTCTTGCCTTGTCGGGCCTAGCGGGGGCGGATAGTTTGACGCCCATCCAGGATCCAGAAGCTCGCGACATTTCAAGCCTTTTTGGGTCGAGCCCGGGCATATCAGGCGGGGACGCCTGGCATGTCAAGCCGAGGACGGGGTGAGTTGAGGCCTATCGATACTCTGCCATGCTTACGCGCTTTCGGGCTCCTCGCTCTGCTCGCGAGCCCGGTGCTGATCTCTGGTTGCGCTGCGCCCAAGATGGCCGTCCCCTATGGCTCCGGCAGTGAGGGGACCCCCGCCTCGATGTTGAACAATGACAAGCTGCCGGAGAAGGGCGACGTGGATATGGCCGCGGCCGACACCAGGCCGCCGGCGGAAGGCCAGGCCCTCAACTGCCCGCAAGTGGTGGCTTGGCCCAACGAGCGCCTGCGGACCGTCTATCAGCCGGGCCACGACGGCGACACCATGTTTGTGATTCACCGCGGCGAGATCACCAAGCTCTCCCGCGAGTGCCAGTTCTTCGGTAGCCGCGTGGTCGTCAAATATGGCTTTGCAGGGCGGGTCCTGCTCGGCCCCAAGGGGAGTCCCGGCACCGCGACCATGCCGGTCAAGATCCGCGCCGCGGGCGCCGACAAGCAGACACTGGCCACCGACAAGATGTCGATCTCGGCCACAGTGCCGCAAGGCGCAACGGTCGGCTATTTCTCCATGGTGCGTGAGATCGGCTTCCCGCTCCAGGTCGGCACGCGGCCCGAGGACTACAAGATCTTCGTCGCCTTCGGCAAATAGGGCAGGGGACGCAAGCCCATCCTCGTCTCAACCAGCCCCCTGAACGGAGACTGACTTTGCCTCGGTTCGTCACACTCGCCTTGGCCATCCTATGGCTTGCCGCCACGGTGAGCGCCGCATCGGCCGAGCCGTGCCGCACCGAAGACTTTCGCGGCGCGTCCTACATCGTTTGCCGCTTCGACCCGGCCAAGGAGGATGTCCGCATCGTTTGGCGCGGGGAGGACGGGCGGCCCTATCGGACATTCGGCGCGCTTGCCACAGAGCTGGATGCCGGCGGCCAGTCGCTCCAATTCGCCATGAATGGCGGCATGTACGAGCGGGACTTGAGCCCCGTCGGGCTTCACATCGAGAACGGCAGGGCGCTGGCCAAGGCCAATACGACGACCATCAAAGGCCGCCCGAGCCAGATCCCCAATTTCTACAAGAAGCCCAACGGCATCTTCTATCTCGGTGCGGGGAAGGCGGGCATCCTGGTGACGGAGCAGTTTTTGGCGCGAAGGCCCAAGGCGGAATACGCCACCCAGTCCGGCCCGATGCTGGTGATCGATGGGGCCATCCATCCGGCCTTCATCGTCAACTCAAAGGATCTAAAACCGCGCAACGGTGTGGGCGTGGCGAGTCCGACCGAGATCTATTTCGTCATCTCACGCGGCAGCGTCAGCTTTTACGCGTTCGCCCGCTTCTTCCGCGACGCGCTTCATTGCGACAACGCGCTGTTCCTGGACGGCGGCACGGCGCCCGGTCTCTACGCGCCCGAGCTCCGCCGCAACGACCCGCCATCTCATGGCGGTTACGGACCCATCATCGCGGTGGTGAAATGATCTGTGGCGTGCCGAGTTAGAACGGCGGCTCCACCCCGACCGCGGCTTCGTTCCGGCGCAGGAAGGGCGGAGTGAACGGCGCGTCGTAGTAGAGAGTGTAAGGCTGTCCGATGGGTCGCCAGCGTGTTTCGGCAAGCGCGGTCATCAACGCAGACTGCCGCTCGGCGAAATCCTTCCCCGACCCTGAATAGCGCAAGGTGGCGATCGTCCGTGCCGGGATGGAGATGAGTTGCACGCGCTTGTCTAGCGGCAGAGGCGCTGTCTCGGTGGCATATCTCTCCGGCAGGAAAAATCTCATCCGCATCAGGCCGTCCGTCTGCTCGCTCTCGACCGGCACGGTCATCCTCACACGTTCGCTGTCGATTATTATGGCGACTGGCGCGGTCATGGCGATTTTGGCGGCACCGGTAACGGAGCGATTAGCGCCTGAGATATAGTTGAATAGGAGTTGGAACGCCTTGCCACGGGCGCCGTCACCGGCTTTCAACAACGCTACCTCGGCAGCAAGGCGTGACGCGTAACGCCGAATCTCGACGCGGTCGTTCACCCTATCGATCACCACATAGGCCGGTTCCTCATAAAGTCGGACTCCGACAGCG
>Ga0307380_10002370_pt1 | contig 26864 bp, 20 predicted proteins | sample UN3MG_FD_202239 | JGI IMG/M metagenome (GOLD analysis project Ga0307380, IMG submission 202239) | Soil microbial communities from Risofladan, Vaasa, Finland - UN-3 | ecosystem: Environmental > Terrestrial > Soil > Coastal area > Acid sulfate soil | place: Finland: Risofladan, Vaasa | collected... | reverse complement strand
TAAGCACGAAATCCTAAAAAAGACGAATGGGTGAAGAATGACAGTCCCAAAAGCCAATTTTACAGAATACGATTTGAAAAAACAAAGCCAATTTCAAAACAGGTAAAATGAGCGCAAAATCAATTGTAATAAGGGATTATGGAGATTTTAGGTGGATATAGACAGCAAAAAAACAAAGCCAATTTAAGGCTCACGGATGCTCAAATGGGTCTATTCCAAGCACTCCGGCGGCGATTCCGGCGAGGATCTCGGCCGGATCGACTTCGTACAGCTCGTGGCCGAGCTATGGACCGAGAGCCCGCCGAACTATCACTTCGACGCTCTCGGCAGCGCGGGGGCCTTCAGCAACGTCACCGACGATACTATGCTGCAAAATCTACTTGGGAGATTCTGTCCAAATTTATAAACAAATTGGCGAATTTTCACGAACCACGGCAGGATTTAACCTTTTTTTCACTTATACTATTGACAGAATACAAAGCAAGTTATTATAAAGCAAGAACTTAAGAATTGATGCGCCCGTAGCTCAGTTGGATAGAGCAACGGATTTCTAATCCGTAGGTCGCAGGTTCGAATCCTGCCGGGCGTGTTCAAAATAGCGGTTTTGCTATCGTTATCGCTCTTTTTCTGTTCGTTGGAGTTCGCCGAAATACGTTGCCGGACACCAATTCTGCCAGTGTATGTCAAGTCATTTAAGGTGACATCATCAGTTCCGGTTGCAAATGCTATTTGGCGCTGATTGCTTGGCAATGACAAATCCGGCAAGCTATCTATGGCCTGGGATTCTTGGCCTGTTAGTGTATGCGTATATATTGACATTGTCAGGTTGATATCGCTGTGTCTCATTATCGACTGTGCCACTTTGGGATGAACGCCACTTGCAGCCAACAGACTTCCGGTCGTATGTCTGAGGCTATGAAAGTCGATCTTTCCCCGTCTGTTATCTTCACAATCGATTCCAGCAACCTCACAGTCTGCTCTGATCATATCAGCCATTCTATACTTGCTGGGCATCCTAAAAGCGGGCACGTCCGGCATTTTGTTTGCTAATAACTGCTGCAATGCCACAGCAGTATCCTTTCTCAGTGGCAAAACAGCCTTCTTGCTATTCTTAGTACAACCAACTTTAACCGTGACAATACAGTCCCTAAAATCGAATGACGACTTTTTAAGGCTTCGTAATTCGTTCGCTCTAAATCCTGTTTCTGCAGCCACACGATAAATCATAGCTCTTTCGATACCTCTTATCCTAAAGCGGTCAGGACCGATTTGGGTTGTTTCAAGTAATAGTCGCATTTCATGCAGTTCAAATGGCCGCCGTTCATTGCTTTGATCTGAGGTTGTGTCTAAGGACTGCAGGTGCCCAACCGGTGACTCACTCACTCGCCTGTCCAAGACCATCCATTTACAGAATTGTCTAACGGCTTGTAGATAATAGTTTTTGGTTTTTGCCGATATTGGCCCAATATCCTTTAGTTCTTTCTTTCGAACCTTCTTACCATCAACCTTTATCACTTTTGTAACTTTAACATATCTACGCAAAGCGACTATCTTTTCCAATCCCGTGCTTGCTGATATACCAGACCAGTTCACAAAACCACATTCTTCAATTACACGTCGGACCCTGGCCGTTGTCAATCTGGCATATTCTTCGGTTCTCCCTCTTGCCAACAGTGACTTTTCAAAATCCACAATATGTTCCTTTAGTGGTTTTCCTGCAGCCACTTGCTTGACATCTAACAATTCAAACCCAACAAGCTGCTCGTACATCTTTGGCGGGATTTGTGATAACCATTTTGTTAGCTCCGGATCTAACGGCCAGCCATAACAGGATAGCAACCACTCGATTCTTTCTGCAGCAAACATGCTTTCCCGCTTGTTTGAAAAGGCCGGCAATCTCCTCCTGATTTTATTATTGTCGATGAAATCAATAACATACTTCCGACAGCCTTTTTTCTTTCCAGTTTTTTTTGGCCTGGTTGAATCATGGGTAACAGTTGGGGTGTACTGATCTAATGGAGATTGAGGATTCCTCCCGATCAAGAGAGTAGATAACAAGCTGGAACTCTCAGATTGGAAAGGAATCCTTATGGTTAAGCAGAATATCGACACATCGGACTCAATCTCTGCATCTTTTACCCCGCATCCCTGCTCGGCGGCTCAGATGGATTGCTCTCAACGAAGGAACCTGTCGGTTCAGGCTATACAACGAACCGAGTCAGTCACACGTCTGGCCCAACAACACCAGGTCAGCTGCAAATTCGTCTACCAACAACTGGCCCAAGCCACCGCGGCCATCGACCATGCGTTCGAGCCTGCCGAACCGAAGGACCAGAAGGTCCTGTTCTACCTGCCCATTACCAAGGCCTGGATTCACCGGTTTGTTCTGTCTTTGATCTTGATCTGTCACAGCTCCTTTCGCGGCGTACTCGATATTCTGGATGCCATGTTAGATTAGCATGACATGAGCCTGGGAACCGTTCACAATATCGTCCAACAAGCCGTGGTGTCCGCTCGGAGGGTCAATGACAGCCAAGACTTATCCGGTATTCATATCGGGGACCATGATGAGATATACCAGGCGAACAGACCGGTTCTGGTCGGCATGGATCACCGGTCCACGTAGAGAACCTTAATAGCCGCTATCGCAAGCTGGGGCATTGATAATCGATGACCCGGCTTGCCTCTGTGGTGACTGTTTTCTGGCCAAGCGATGTCTCGGTAGGAAGGCTATGGCCGCTCGCTTGGAATACGGGGCAGACGTTTTCGGCCTGATGGTAGCCTCCGTCGACGGTGGCCGCGCCATTGATAAAGAAGAACAGATCCTTTTTGAAGAGGTCGCCCGATGACATTCCAAGACCTTCCAGCACGATTTTAGCAAATTGACTCCAAGACTTCTACCGGTCTTGCTCCTTTTTGTGTGCCCGAGAAAAAAATGTCAAAAAGCTTGATTTGTCAAAACAGACTTGATATTCTATTGAAAATGAGGCTTGGCAATGGAGCTAAGCATGTATATGTAAGGTCGAACAATGAGGGATACAATGAGTAGAGACAGGTTCTGTGCATGTTTGCTTTCGATGATTTTTTTACTTCTGAATTGTGGCGCCAGGGGGGCCGAGCCCATCGAGAAATTGGAGCATTCCAGCTCCTCGGTGAGACTGATTGCTCGAACGTACAATTCCGGTTTCGAATTGGCACACGACACCTATAATGGGATGTCAACCGGCAGCGACGGCAAGATTTACTATGTGCTCTGCTCGGAATCGTTCGAAATCGGCGCACAAATGTACTGTTACGATCCGGCCACCGACAAGATCAAGCATCTGGGCGATATCACAGAGGCGTGTGGTGAAAAGGGGGCCAAGACGATTGTACAAGGCAAGTCTCATGTGAATTTCGTCGAAGGTGACGGCAAGCTTTATTTCGCAACGCACATCGGCTACTACAGCCTCATAGATGGAATGGAGAAGATCGGCGTGCCGCCGGCGGGCTACAAACCCTATCCGGGTGGTCACTTCCTGGTCTACGACATGACGACGGGAAAATTTAAAGACCTGGGCAAGGTGCCTCGCGGCGAAGGCATTTTGACCATGAACATGGACACTCGGCGCGGTCGCCTCTATGGCATGACGTGGCCAACCGGTTACTTTGTCCGCTATGACCTGGCTGCGAAGGAACTAAAGGACCTTGGACCGACCGCCAGGCAGGGGGAAAACGGCAAGGGCGAAGACTACCGAACACTCTGTCGCTCCCTCGTCGTCGATCCGCGAGACGGCTCCGCCTATTTCACCACAGGTGACGGCGCGATCCTTCGATACAGATATGACACAGATTCCATTGAAGTTGTGGAGGGTGAGGATATGAAGAAGGATTACTTCGGACTCTATTCCCCAACCTCGCCCGGACATATGGGGTATAACTGGAGGCAGATTGTCTGGTACGAGTCTGGACAAGCAGCTTATGGCGTGCATGGAAACTCCGGTTATCTTTTCCGTTTCGACCCTCATATTCGGCAGGTATCTGTCGTGGAACGTATTACCTCTTTACCCTCCAAGCGAAGTGGAATGTACGATCAGTTCAGCTACGGGTATCTGGGTTTCACAATGGGTCCTGATGGCCATACCCTTCACTACCTGACGGGGGGGCCGGTGTATGTAGACGGCAAGAGAGTGCGAGGCAAGAGCGAAACGGCCATGGGCGAATCGAAAGGCATTGAGAATCTCCACTTGATTACCTACAACATTCCAAAGGGAAAGTACACGGACCATGGCCCGATTTTCTTCGCAAGTGGCCAAAGACCTGCGTACGTTAATTCGATCGCCGTGGGGAAGGACGGGACGGTCTACACTCTCGGAAGAATTACGGAAGAAGGCCGCACAAGAACCGACCTGATCAGTATTCCGGGACCGTTCAAAAGCAAGTGATACCAGATGCAACAAGAAAATGCTCGCTATTGCTTTGTGGGCTTGCGCAGTCATGTAGTACGTGCGCAATCTGCTCCGGAAGGATGGTCATGGATTCCTTTTTGACATACGTTGCACCGTACTATTAGGCCAACCAATCTAACAAAGGAGTACCAGGATGAATCGAAAAGTCATCAACGCTCGAAAGTGGAAACCGGCGGTGCCAAATCGGGTGCTTGCCTTATGTTTACTCGGAACGATTGGTTTAATATACCCAATTGTGTTTGGTCCCCCCTGTGTCCGTGCAAATGATCAGCAGACAAGCCTTAAAGCCGGTCTTGCCACAGATGTCATCACGCCGGAGCAGTCTATGTGGATGGCCGGGTATGCGGCAAGAACCAGGCCCTCGGAGGGAAAGGTCCATGACCTGCACGCCAAGGCGCTGGCCCTGGAAGATGAGCGGGGAACCAGACTGGTAATTGTCACCGTCGATTTGATTAGCATTCCCCGCCCGTTACATGATTGGCTGGAAAAAGAGGCTTACCGATCCTACAAGCTCCCACCGCAAAGCCTGTTGCTAAGCGCCTCCCACACGCATTCCGGCCCGGAGCTAAGAGAGCAGAAGGTCTCATTTTGGTGGGGGTTAGGGCCGAAGGAGATTCGCCAAACCCGTGAATACCTCGAACATCTGCAAGATCAACTGCTGCAACTGGTTGGCCGGGCGATAGAGAATCTGGCCCCGGCAAAACTGGGATATACACACGCTCGTGCAGGCTTTGCCATGAACCGGCGATTGAAAACCGAAGGAGGCTTTCGTAACAGCCCCAATCCCGACGGCCCGGTCGATCATGACGTCCCCGTCTTGCGGATCGACGGTCCGGACGGCAAGTTGCACGCCGTGGTCTTCGGGTACGCGTGTCACAATACCACGCTCAACTTCTATAAGTTCTGCGGCGACTATGCCGGCTTCGCCCAGCAATATCTGGAGGAAGCATTCCCCGGAGCAACGGCGTTGTTCATAGCTGGTTGCGGCGCAGACCAGAATCCATACCCGCGGCGAGGGTCGCGCAGCCTTGAGTATTGTATGCAGCATGGCCGCGCCTTAGCTAACGGAGTCGAGGCTGCGCTGGCGGTAAAAGCACTGCCCGTCCGAGGGCCGATTCGATCCGTTCTGGAAACCGTTACTCTAAAGTTCGCCGAACCTCCCACCCGCGAACAGCTCGAAGAACAGGCCAAGTCCAGCGATAAATATGACCGCAGACATGCAGAACAGCTGCTGAAAGAACTGGAGCAAACGGGGAAAATCCAAACAACTTATCCATATCTGGTTCAAGTTGTCCAGTTCGGCAGCGATCTGACCATGGTGGCGCTGGCCGGCGAAGTGGTTGTCGACTACTCGCTGCGTCTCAAGGCCGAACTGGCCGGCCCACCGGTATGGGTGGCCGGTTACTGTAATGATGTCCTCGGTTACATACCGTCACTGCGCGTCTTGCAGGAAGGTGGCTATGAAGGCGGCGGCGCGATGCGAAACACGACTCTGCCGGGACCGTTTGCGCCTTCTATCGAGAAGCTAATCGTCGATAAGGTGCACGAATTGGTCAACAAGGTGCGGACATCGAAGGGCGATTGATGTCGGGGAGATTTAGATTGCGTAGCAGACACTGCACATTACAATAGAAACGACACTAATGAAAGGACATAAGAAATGAAAACGAACGACATGACCAGACGACAATTTATGGCTGCGGCGTCGGCAGGCTCACTCGCTGCGGTTACCTCAAGGGTGATCCCTGCCTACGGAAATGTAAGCAAAAGAGCGAGCAAGCTCGCGATTCTCGGCGGGCAGCCTCTTAGAAGAAAGCTATTTCCGGGCTGGCCTATATGGGACAAGAATGCAGATGAGAAATTGTTCATGTCCGTGATGCGTAGCGGAGTATGGTCAAGAGCTAAGGTAGTGGCGGAGTTTGAAGCAAAGTACGCCCAGTTAATAGGTGCGAAGCGTTGCCTTGCCACTACACACGGTACCACGGCGCTGCTAACCGCCCTGAACGTCCTCGGTATCGGCGTAGGAGATGAGGTACTTGTCGGCCCCTACACATTTATTGCTTCGGTAGCTGTGATTCTGCTCTGCGGCGCTCTGCCAATCATGGTCGATACAGATCCCGAGACGTTTCAGGTAAACCCGGACAAAATGGAGGAAAAGATCACAGAAAACACAAAAGCCATCCTGCCTGTTCATATTTATGGGCTGCCTGCGAACATGGATAAAATCAACGCCATTGCGAAAAAACACAATCTTATAGTCGTGGAAGACGCGTGCCAGGCATGGCTGGCGGAGTGGCGAGGTAAAAAGTGCGGGACCCTGGGTGACTTGGGCTGCTTTAGTTTCCAGAACTCCAAGCACCTGACATGCGGTGAAGGCGGCGCGGTCGTCGGAAATGACGACGAAATTATGAATAGATGTCACTCATACCACAACTTTGGAAGACCGTATGGGGAGACAGCGCTGACACTTGGCGGATATGTCCGCCTGGGCACGAAATGCAGAATAACAGAATTCCAGGCAGCTATGCTGCTGGCCCAGATGAAACGCCTTGAAGAACAAACGAAAACACGTGGCCGAAACGCAGAGTATTTGACATCCAGAATTAAGGAAATCCCCGGTATAGTTCCTCACAGGCTATATGAAGGAGTGACCAGAGCGGCATATCACCTATATCCGTCCAGATATAAGGCGGAACACTTTAACAACCTGCCGCGGGCAAAATTCCTGGCTGCTCTAAGAGCCGAAGGGATACCCTGCTCAGACGGTTACGGCCCATTGAATAGAGACCCCTTCTTTGAACATACCCTAAATTCCAGGAACTTTCGCCAGATGTATTCAAAGGAGAGATTGGACAGGTGCCGGGAACAAAATTACTGCCCCGACAACGACCAACTCTGCACAGAAGCGATCGGATTAAGTCAAAGACTTCTTCTCGGGACCAAACAAGATATGGATGACATAGCTGACGCCATCTTGAAGGTATATGAGAATCGAGACAAACTGACGTCATGAGAGAGTTTATTATCCTTTCAAGCGGGATTTAAGAACTTCTCAATCTATTCTTCTGTTTGCCGTGTTGGTTTCGTCGGCTTGCTTGTGGACACGATAGAGTTGAGCTGATCGATTCTTAATGGCCCGGATTACCAGGTAAGTTCGGCACATCGGTTCGGAATAGCGAAGCCGGGAGACCTTCCCGATTGATCAGGTTGGGGATGTCCACTTCACTGAAAGCGAAGCGGACGGCGACCGGCTCAGGCACGCGCTCACTAAAGACCAGAACGGTGGAGCCGTCAATGGTAGCGGTAGCCGGGTAGAAGTTCTTGTCGCTCCCAGCAATCATGAAATGGGAAGGGGCACGGCCGTCGTTAGTGGTAAGACCCGTGCCAGTGTGAGTGAAGTGGATACGAATCCTGTTGCCCTCGATGGTCATCGATTTATAAATCGGACCGGAGTAGGGCACGTCACTGCCATAAACAGTAGCCATGGCCCAAAGGGCCATGCGACGACCGACCTCCTGCTTGTTGGTGAAGTGGAGGACTTTAAGGTCCCCGATATCTATGGTCGGAGCCACGCCGGTGAAGGGAACCGTGTCAAGCAGCAGCAGTTGAGATTCCCGTTGCAAGGCGTAGGCGTCCGGGCTTGACTTTGCCCAATTGTCGCAGGGAAAGGGGGCCGGCTGCACCATGCCGAATGGAAACGGCCCTTGGCCCCATCGCGACCGCCAGTCACTGATCATGGTTCTCAGCAGCAGTTGGCTGTATTGGGCCCAGAAAAGGTTGCCCAGGCCCTGGTATGAAATCACGCCGCTGAGACTGTAAGGGATCAGGGGCGCGACCATTCCATTGTAAAGGCAGGCGGGCCGATGCTGTGATACATGGGGGTTCATCGGGGTCTTTGGTTTGCTTGGCTGCTTTTGCCCTTCAGCCTTGGCTTTGGCGACCGCTTGTTTCCAAAGCTCGAGTTGTCTGCCGTACTCTGCTTGGGCTTTGTCGGGATCGAACTGAGCGAAGCTCGTCGCCCACCAGTCGAGAATAGGCTTTAACTCAGGCTCTGCTTTGAGTGCCTCGATGCTGGTCCAAGCCTCGATCCTCGATCCGCCCCAGAAACTCTGAAGCATTCCGATGGGAACGTCCAAATCATGGTGGAGTTTGCGGCTGAAGAAATAACCCACTCCCGAGACGCTGCCCACAGTCTCAGGACTGCACGTGAACCAGTCGCCCACGCAATCAACCTGTGGCGTATCGGCCGCTTTGCGTTGAACCGTGAAAAACCTGATTTTGGGGTAGTCAGCCGCTGCTATCTCCTGCTTCGCATTATCGCAACGGCTAACCGGCCAGAAGATGTTCGACGGGCCGGTGCAGAACCACACCTCACCGACCAGGATGTCCTTCACGATGCGCCGCGAACCGGAGGACCCTTGAATACGCATCTCGGTCGGCTCGGCGCTGGGGTTGAGTTTCGGGAGCGTGACTTGCCAGCGCCGGTCGCTGCCGACTGCCGCCGATGCGGACTGCCCGGCGATCGTAACCGACACGGTTTCACCCGGATCGGCCCAGCCCCATATCGCTACGGGCCTCCCGTGTTGCAGAACCATGTGGTCGCCCACGACGGCCGGCAGGGTGACCTCGGCTGTTACCACGGACAGATTACACGTTACCAGCAGACAGATCGCAAAAGCTATAACAGAGTGAATCGAACGCATTTGTGTTACCTCCAGAGTGGCCGGAAACGGACGGCCCATTTTCTCTCGTCAACAGTTACCCAATAGGAAGCGGCATCCGAATCACTGCCGCCGCCACTGAACGTCGGTGTCTTGGAACAAATACCAGGATTTCGCCGATACACGACATCGACGATGTTTCTCAAGCACGTAGATGCTCTTCTCTTTGCCAGGCGTCAGGTCAAATTAGTTGACATCGAAGCACAGAGCATAACAACCATCTTATACCAAATTAGACATTTCACTTCAATAAAAACCCATGGGAAACTGCTGTTCAAGACTCCGCTCATTGCACATTTCTCCAAGACAGAGCCTTTCTCGCAATTGCCGAGGAGAAGAGGCATAAAAGGCATCCGCCACCTTCTGGGCCATCTGCCTAACATCAATGTCTGTCTGTGCAAGAATCTCTTATGCCGCAATCCGTTTGTCTTCCATGACTTACCTCTCAACAAAATTAATAAAAGCAATAAGACTGCTAAAGATAAGTCATTGTAAAACAAGTGGTTACATAGCGAGAGAACAAGCTCTCACACACTTTTTTGCTTTTGTCGCCAAATTTTCTCTTGACTTACAGGCGGGTGATTTGCGAAAATATAAATTAGAATTAGAGAGAGGTTTTTTATCGCTGGGGGGGCATGTGTTTTTTTTGGCTTCTGAAGGAAGGAGGCAGCCGAGAGTCGTAAGAAATTCTCTTGGGTAAGCAGCGGATTTAGTCAAAAGTCAAGATATTGGTCGTTTCTGTTGAAACTATAAGTGCTTTAGTGCATCGTCAGAGCATAACCGGTTCAACTTTTTTTGAAGGAGGATTGTCAATGTCTAAGATACTGATATGTTTGATGCCGTTTATTATCGTGCTGGGTCTGGCTACAGGCACAGCTTATGGGCAGTTTTTCCTGCAGGGTCCCGGGCCGGACGGCATCGTGTCCCTGGAGGCCGAGAACTTCAGTTCCAACACGCCGGCGCCGGATGGCCACGAATGGCAATTTATCACGGTGCCGACGGGCTTTAGCGGCACCGGGGCCATGGCGGCTTTGCCCAACAGCGGCGCGGGCGCCGGCGCCGACTACGTGCATAATAGTTGCCGTCTGGACTTCGAGGTCAGCTTCATCAAGACCGGTACACACTACGTCTGGGTACGTGGCAGTGCTGACTCCGGCAACGACGATACCTGCCATGCCGGCTTGGACGGCGAGGCGGCTCCGCTCGCAAACCAGATGGCAGTTTCCGGATCCTGGGGGTGGCGCAACAGCAGGTATCAGATGCCGGAGCGCACGCAGATCGAGATTGCTACGCCCGGCCTGCACGTCCTGAATATCTGGTACCGTGAAGATGGGGTGCGCGTGGACAAGATAGTGCTGACCACAAGTCCCGATTACGCCCCTGCGGACATGGGTCCACCGGAGAGCGCTCGGGAACAACCGGTAAAGGCCCGTGAACCCAACCCGCTTGATGGGGCAACAGACGTGCTACGAAACATCATCCTTAGCTGGACCTCGGGAGATCTTGCCAGCCAGCACGATGTGTACTTCGGCACGAGTTTCGACAATGTTAACAGTGCCAACCTGGGTCCAATGGGGCCGGATCAGCTCTATAGGGCCCGTCAGAATGCTAATAGCTATGTTGTCCCCGAGACGTTAGCTTATGGACAGACTTATTATTGGCGTATTGATGAGATCAGTGCTGCCCCCGACTATACTCTGTTCAAAGGCAATGTCTGGAGCTTCACGGTCGAACCGTTCGCCTATCCTATCGAGAATATAACTGTCACGGCTTCCAGTGTGAACAGGGCCGACGAAGGGCCCGAAAACACCATAAACGGTTCCGGGCTGGATGACGATGACCTGCACTCATCAGAAAACGCCGATATGTGGCTCAGTAGTGGCGTCGATCCAAACCCGGCATGGATCCAGTACGAGTTCGACAGGGTCTATAAATTGTATCAGATGTCGGTATGGAACTATAATAATTCTGTTGAGCCTCTTGTCGGCTTCGGCGTCAAGGAGGCGACGATTGAGTACTCCGTCGATGGCGCCAACTGGACCACATTGGGTACTACTCATGAGTTTGCCCGGGGTCCTGGTTTAGCCGGTTATGCGGCCAATACCACCGTTGATCTTGGTAGTGTAGCAGCGAAGTACATCAAGATCATTCCCAACAGTAACTGGGGTGGCATTGTGTCCCAGTACGGCCTGAGCGAGGTTCGCTTCCTGTACGTACCTGTCTGGGCAAGAGAGCCCAGCCCTGATTCCGGGACAACAGATGTAGATGTGGATGCGATCCTCAGCTTCAGAGCGGGAAGAGAGGCTGCCAGGCACGATGTGTACCTTAGCGCCGACGAGCAGACCGTTATCGATGGCAATGTCCCTGTTGCCACCGTGACCGAGGCCAGCTATGCTTCCTCCCTTGATTTAGCCGGCACTTACTACTGGCGGATTGATGAGGTGAACGATGCCGCGATTCCAACAACATGGCAGGGTGACATCTGGAACCTCTCGACACAGGAGTATCTTGTTGTGGACGATTTCGAGTCCTACAATGACATTCCGGATGGAGAAGAGGGCAGCAATCTGATATATGGCACATGGGTGGACGGGTTTGAGAATCCGGCAAACGGATCGACCATAGGTTATAATGTACCGTTCCAACCCACGATGGAGACTTCGATTCTTTATGACGGCAAACGATCGGTGCCCCTTTTCTACGACAACACCGTGGCCGCCTATTCCGAGGTCACAGCGAATGTCGCTGATTTAGACGTCGGGCAGGATTGGGCCAGGCACGGTATTAAGGCTATGACACTACGCTTCTTCGGCGATCCAAACAATGTTTTACAGCAGATGTACGTTAAGATTAATGGCTCCGGTGTAACATACGATGGTGATACCGAGAACATGAGGCTGCAGGGGTGGCAGATGTGGTATATTGACCTGGCCTCGGCCGGCGTGAGTCTCAGCAATGTCACTGAGCTGGCCGTTGGCTTTGAGCGTGTCGGAGCGGTTGGCGGCCAGGGAATGATGTTGCTCGACGGTATCAGGCTGTATTCTTATGACCGTCAGTTGATCACGCCGGTTGAACCCGGCGCAGCTGGTCTGCAGGCACGCTATGAATTCGAAGGCAATACCAACGACAGTTCCGGCAACGCACGCCACGGTACTGCAATGGGCAATCCTGCTTTTGTTGCCGGCAAGATCGGTCAGGCTATTAGTCTTGATGGTATGGGCGACTATGTGAATATAACCGGCTACAAGGGTATTTCCGGCACGCAGGCCTTTACCGTGGCTGCCTGGATCAAGACAGGGGCGGACGGTGAGATTGTAACGTGGGGCACCAACGTCAACACCCAGAGATTAAGCTTCCGCGTCGATACTGTTCTTCGTGTTGAGCACGGTTCCGGCAATGTTAGAGGTACACTCGGCCCGGATCTTCGCGACAACCAGTGGCACCATGTGGCAGCGGCGGTAACAGAGAACTGCCCGATTGAAGATGTCTTACTTTATGTGGACGGTATAGATGTCACACCCTTTGTGCAGGACCTGGATGCCTTCGATCTTGGCAGTGATATGGATGTCAGTATAGGACGGCGTGCCACTCATGACGACAGATACTTCAACGGGCAGATTGACGATGTTCGCATCTACGACTACGCTCTGTCCTCGGGTGAAGTTGCGTCGCTTGCCGGCAGGACCAAGCCGTTTGACAAGCCGTTTTGACGTTGATAAGTAGCGACCCCACGTAAAACGTGGGGCTAAATCAATAGTAATCCACCGGCTCTGCCGACGGCGGCGCTGGAATACTAAGGAATACTAGTTTACCCAACCATTTTGAACGTTTCACAAACGCAAACAAGAAGATTGCAGAGTTTTGTCAGAAAGTTCTTTGTAGCATTCATACCGCCAAGATAATACAATTAGTTGCGCGAAGAAAGTTTACAGTTCTTTAATAGCGAGGTGGACGCAGTTATTCGGGTGGACACCGGCCCAAACAGACGTTTCACAAATGAGCGGTTGTTGGGAAATTGGAGAAAGGAGACCGAATTATGAAAGGGATTTACGCCTTGTGCACGCCGTTGGTTCTGTTGTTCGCAGTCACCCTATACAGCGCCGAGAGCAAGCCGCTGTCGCGTCAGAAGGCCTTCCCGACGGCCGAGGGCTACGGCCAGTATGCCAGGGGCGGCCGGGGCGGCAAGGTCATCTTCGTAACCAACTTGAACGACTCGGGTCCGGGCAGTCTGCGCGCAGCGATCGAGACCTCCGGCCCCCGCATCGTCATCTTCAAAGTGGCAGGTGTGATTGACCTGAAGTCGATTCTCAGAATTACGGAGCCTTATATTACAATCGCGGGGCAGACAGCCCCCGGCGACGGCATCTGCCTTAAGGGCCACTGCCTCCATGTAGATGCTCACGACACCATCATCCGTTATCTGCGAGTGCGGCTGGGCGATGAGCAGCGCACTCAGGACGACGCAATTGCCACGTATAAGGGCAGCCACGACACCATTCTCGATCACTGCTCGGCCAGTTGGTCAGTGGACGAGACGCTCTCGGCCACTTACGCTAAGAACGTCACGATTCAGTGGTGCTTCATTACGGAGAGCCTGAACCGGTCGAGTCACATCAAGGGGACACACGGCTACGGCTCGCTGATCAACGGCTGGGAGGTCTCCTACCACCACAACCTTTATGCTCACCACACGACCCGCGTGCCCCGTCCAGCTGAATGCATGCTTGATTTCCGCAATAACGTCCTCTACGACTTCGGCAGGGGCTACAATCACAATGAAAAGACAAAGATGAACTACGTGGGCAACTACATAAAGTTCAGAGGCGACGTCCGCCCATTCTCCTTTCAGGTGGGAGGCCCAAGCTCAAAGATCTTTTTCGAGAACAACATGCATTGCCAGAACCCTGAGGCTACGAAGGACAACTCGCTGCTGTTCCGTTTGCAGGAGAATACAACGCTGAAGCAGATCAGGGTCTTCAAACCGTTTGCCATTGAACCGACGACGACGTACCCGCCCGGAAAGACCTACGAACTGGTCTTGGCCGAGGCGGGCGCCACGCTACCGAAGCGCGACACGGTGGATGCGCGGATCGTAGAGCAGGTGAAGAACGGAACCGGCAAGATTCTTGACTCCCAGAACGAGGTGGGCGGCTGGCCGGAGTACAAATCGGGGCCGGTACCGGCCGACGGCGACAACGACGGTATGCCTGACGAGTGGGAAACGAAGAACGGGCTGACTCCCAGGGATGCTGCTGATGGCAACTCGGACGCCGACAGCGACGGCTACACGAACATCGAGGAGTTCCTCAACAGAACGGACCCGAAAGCAAAGGACTGACGGGCGCAGTGATGCGGCCAGCTTGCCATGATTCGGTAAGGGACTCGATGTCGGCGGCTTGAGCGACATAGACCTCGTTTCTTCCGGAATGGACGCACAAAAGGCGCCAATTTACCTTGAACTACGAGGGAGTTTCATTTATAAGTAATAAATTGATAGCTGTTTTTCACGCGACCCTTTGACAGAAAGGAGACACGCAATGAAAGAACATCGAAAAAACACAAAACAAACTGGGCGGCTCCTGAATCGCCGTTCGTTTCTAAAACAGTCCGCTGCTTCCATCACCATGACTCCCTTGCTGGCCGGCCGTCCCTGGGCTGCTCCGATTGGCGCCAACGAAAGAATCCGCATTTGCGTTATGGGTGTTCGCTCGCGCGGCCGGCAGCAGATTAACAGCTTTTTGAAAATCCCGGAGGTCGAGATCGCCTATATCTGCGATGTGGACGAAGGCATCGGCCGCGAGCAGGTGGACCGGATAAGCAAGGTCACCGGCAAGGCCCCCCAGTTGGAAAAGGACATCCGCAAAGTCCTGGAGGACAAGACCGTCGATGCCGTCTCCATCGCGACCCCCAACCACTGGCACACTTTGGCCGCCTACTGGTCCGTCCAGGCTGGCAAGGATGTGCTCGTCGAGAAGCCGCTGTCCCACAACCTGGCCGAGGGCCGTCGCCTGGTGGACGCAGCGAGGTATTACCGGCGCATTGTCCAGCATACAACCCAGTACCGCTCGGCCCCGGGTATCCGCGCCGGCATCGACTTCATCAAGCAAGGCAAGCTCGGGGCGGTCACTCTGGCTCGGGCCCTGATCTACAAGCCGCGCGGAGGCATGGGCAAGGTCGACGGCGAGCAGCCGATCCCGCCTGGCGTCGATTACGACCTGTGGCTCGGTCCCGCGCCCAAAAAGCCACTCGTGCGTAAGAAGCTCCACTACGATTGGCACTGGATCTGGGACTACGGCAACGGCGAGATCGGCAACCAGGCGGTCCACATGATTGACATCTGCCGCTGGGCTCTGGGCAAGACCTTGCCCATGACCGCGATCTCCTGCGGCGGCCGATTTGGCCCCCTCGACGACGGTGAAGTCCCTGACACACAACTCGCTCTGTTCGACTACGTCGATTCGTGCAAAATACTCGTCGAAATCCGCGCCCTCAAATCGCCTCACTACAACGGCGTGGACATTGGCGAAATCTTCTACGGCTCGGAGGGCTACTTGATCATCGGGCACTACGGCGACGCCACGGCTTACCTGGGCAAGGACAAGAAACCGCTGGTCGTCGGGGAGCCACTGACCAAACCGCCGGGCAAGCCCAGCGCCAGCGACTACGACGATGGCCACTTCCGCAACTTCCTTTCCGTGATGCGCAGCCGTAAGGTCGAGGATCTGTACGCCGACGTCGAGCAAGGCCATCTGAGTTGTTGCCACACCCACTTAGGCAACATTTCCTACCGAGTCGGCCGGGAGACTCCTTTCGATCCCAAGAAGACGTCGTTCGCCGACGACCAGGAAGCGAGTGAGGCTTTCCAGCGTATGCAGGACCACTTGCGCGACCACAATCTCCTCATGCGCGACACGACATACCGCCTTGGCCGAATGTTGCGGGTGAACGCTGCGACCGAGACGCTTGACGACGATCCGCAAGCCAATGCGCTCTTGACACGCCAGTACCGCAAGCCGTTCGTGGTGCCGGAGAAGGTCGGGTAGTCTTCTTCTCGACGAGGGGAAAGAGGTGTTTGTCAATCCCACACCCGGCAAGGGAAGAGACGGGAGGCTCAGACATGTCCCTGAAGTCAGCACGAAAATTCCGAAAAGGCCTGCGCTCTCTGGATTAACAAGACCACAACTTGGACAAATCTGGTCTGAATACTAGGGACAGTGGGGCTGTTGAAAAAGTCCCTTGAATCTGGTATATATATTATTTGCAGTGGGGGCTAATTTCAAGCATGGAGGCTTAGTAGTGATAGGCAATCAGAAACGCTGGCAAGAAGATTTGTTTGTCGCCGGGCCGTTATCTTCACTCATACCAGACGACGGGTGGCAGCCACTGAGCGAACTCAGTAAGCGAAGTGGATGGGGAAACGTTTATATAATTTTCAAATTCAAACCTCAAAATGACCCGCCCCTAGGTGTAAAAATCAAATTTTTGTTAAGATGACCGCGTCCCTCCGGGCCTCGCAACAACAAACATCAAGTATCAATTCAAAGCACATAGTCCTTTTGATTAGTCAAAAGGACTATGTACCTATTATAACCTGTGACTGAATATCGGGTATTCGTCAGCAAGGTCAAATAACACCGAAGGCGATCATCTAAGTGAAAAGGGATTATTTATATAAGATAAAAATCGAATCTTACAAAATTAGAAGAGTCGAGCAAAGAGTTAACAAAACACTATACACTTCACGAAATACGCATCACGCACGACGCAATACGATCTTTGAAAGGGCCGTATAAAGGACAATTTGGGGTAAAGATGAAGAATTTGCTTGTATTTTGCGCGGTTTTGGGTATAATGTGGTTCGTATGTAGCATGTCGCATGTCGTATAGCGCAAACAAATCAAAAAGCAAAAATCAAAAATTGAAGGCTATCATTCAAAAAGATGTGCGAAAATATGCCGAATGGCGTAGAAAGCATGACAAAAAAAGTCGAATTAGTGAGTAAAATACATACTAATTTGAAAAAACAAAGCCAATTCGCCAGCCTTTGGCCGGAAATCCGAAGCACGAAGCTCGAAATCCTAAACAAAGACATTTTTCTGAATACGATTTGAAAAAACAAAGCCAATTTGCCGGAGGGTTAAATTGTCGCAATATCAGTAATAACAATGGTTTATGGAGATTATAATGGGCCGGGACGGCGAAAAAACAAAGCCAATTTCCGAGAGGGTCAGAGTGGCAGAGGCACACAGGCACAAAGTTGATAATATTAGTCATAACCGGCGTTCTCTGTGCCTCAGTTCCTCAGTGCCTTTGTGGCTTTGGACCAAAGGTTGAAAAAACAAAGCCAATGAGCGGGCTTTGGCCGGAAACTCGAAGCAATCCTGCTCTCGCAGGGTTAAACTCGTCCCTGTGAAAACGGGGATCCTAAATCCATCACAGGACCACTTACGGGGTAAACAAGCCGAATAGTGTCCGGAGATAACAACTCGAAAAATGAAAATTTCAGTCCCTGTAGAAAAATACAGAACCTTTACCATAACGGCAGCGTAAATATTTAAAAGGCCGATAAAATTGCAATTACGCCATTAGGAATGATTGTTGATATATTAATAAAATGGAGCAGGAAGCTACCGATTTTTAACTAAAGTGCAATTACACAACTGCCGATAACAAGGCAAGTTTAGAAAAAGATTTTTTCTCCCCTCCGGAAAACATCGGGTAGCAGATAGTTACTCGATGTTTTCTTTTTTTACTCTTCGCCAATGTTTGATCTGCTGAGAAATTACCATTGTGCCTCAATGTATGGGCCTGCAGGACCCTTTGGTGCGAGTTTTGTTTGAGATTTCAGGATGGCCTCTGCAATTGCAATATCGTTTTTGCTGGTAATTTTGATATTCGAAGAGTCCGCTTCCACGATTGCTACTTTATGGCCTGATGCTTCGACTAATTGCGAATCATCGCTGATTTTACTCTTATCCAGATTTTCGAGGTTTTCGTATGCCTTTTTGAGCAGTTTGGCGTCGAAGACCTGTGGAGTCTGGGCCTCATAGAGACCGGTTCTGTCTATGGTTTGCGTTATGGTATTATCCTTAACTTTTTTGATTGTTGCCGTAACGGGGCAGGCCGGTATCGCCGCACCGCTTTTGGCGGCGGCGGAAATACTGGCATCAATCAATTCCGACGTTACACAACATCGACAGGCATCGTGGACTGCGATAAGTTCGATGTCATCTTTTATAAGTTCGAGCCCTTTCTTAACAGTATCAAAACGCTCTGCGCCACCTGTGAAGATTTTCACGTCGAAAAACTTCAGGTTAGGGCCCCATTTAACTCTTAGAAGCTCATCGTCCTCGGGGGCGATGCCTAACAGAACCTGCTTTACGTCATCGCGGTTGGTGAAAAGCTCTACGCTGCGCAAAAAAACCGCCCTGCCGGCCACATCAACAAACGCCTTTTTTCTCTTTCCGCCGAATCGGCTGCTGGCCCCGGCGGCACAAATAATTGCAGCAACATTTTGACTCATAACAAAGGTTCCTCAAAAGTTCATAGACTACGAACAATAAACCATGACGATGAACATTAAGTTAATACTCGATACCACGTCTGGCCGGCAAGCCCTTATCGAACGGATGCTTGATATTCTTCATTTCCGTCACCAGATCCGCCAATTCTATCAATTCCCGGGTCGCACCACAGCCGGTCAAAACAATTTCGACGGCGGGATTTCTTCTGTCAATAATATTTTTGACATCTTCCAATTTGGCCAGTCCTTTCGAAAGGCAAAATACAATCTCGTCCAGTATCAGCACATCGTAAAATCTTTTCTCGGCCGTTTGAGCGATTCTCTCAAGAACTTCGCTGATTGCATCCTGCATTTCGGTCATGGCTTTCTCATCCCCAAAAGACCTGGACATATCCCAGGGTACATCGAGCGTCTCAGTTTTGATCGATGCGTTGCCCACTCGCAAGGCGTAACGTTCGCCGTTATCAACTGTCGGGGGCTTCAAAAATTGATATATCAAGACCTTATTTCCCTGCCCGGCCGCACGCAGCGCCAGGCCAAACGCAGCCGTCGTTTTGCCCTTGCCATCGCCGGTATAAATCTGGACAAGCCCTTTTTCAAGCATAACGGCATTATAAGCATACACGCCGTCAGCATAAAGAGTTAATTCCAGGTGCGAAGTATTTACGTGGCAAAAGACTTTACTTTTAGAATTGGTCTATTTTTCGGAACCGGGAGCCTGGTTCTTACTTTCCGGTCCTTCGGGGAGTTCGCCGGCTATTCCGCAAGTGGGTTCGGCCAGGATAGATATATCTGTGGTGTATTCGGGATAAGAAAGAGAAAAAATCTTCTTGAAGGCAAGTTTGGTTTTGTCCCGAAGAAGATCCAGGACATAAAATTCATCTACATTTTTGAGGGCATTATTTCTGGCCTCGTCATCAAGGGCGAGCACTTCATCGGAACTGAAATCCTGTATGATGTCGTATTTCCAGGGAACATTCTCCGCTTTTTCCAGAGGCAGCTTATAAAACTTCCTGTTGTAAATTTCACAGCTCAGGATCCTCGGGCTCGGCAGCGTAATTCGAATCACATGCTGTGAATCATCAACAGTATAATTCAATTGATCAAGGTCGAAGCCAACCTTCAGCTTAGCCGTATATCTCAACAGCCCTCTTTTCCAGCGGACTGTAATCAGGCTGGTTTTCTTTTATTTGATCTCCGCAACACCCTCGGTTATGTACTCCAGAACCGCCAATTCCGCTATTGCCTGGATGGACTTAATCAGAAAGGTGGTTGCCTTCGATTCGGTCGCTGCTTTTGGAGCCAGTTTCCTCCCGATAAAGAAGGCCAATATCCCAATGATTACAATGCTGAAAATGTAGATAGCATAATACCACATTGCAGATAATCCTTTTCGAGTTTAGGCTTCGTGCAATAAAATAACCGCAAACCAAGGCAGCGTCAAAATAAAAATCAGCGGCCAAGGAGACGGTGTTGCAGCCAGAAAGCTTGAATTTTCAAGATAAGGTTGATATTCTATTGAGTCCGTGAGCGTAGCCGAGCAAATTTATATAGTAAATATCAGTTGTAAACATATTGAAGGGGCATCTCATGCTGTCAAACGTGAATCGAAGAGGATTTATCAGCCTCACGGCGAGTGGAGCCGCAGCCTTTGCCCTCGCCGGGTGCGAGAATTTCAAGGGCATTACCACGAAGAAAGTAACCATACCTTCTTATCTCAAAGACTATGGGGACATCTATAAAGAAAATCCGCGACTGGCAGCACAAAAATGGTTCAAAGAAGCCCGGTTCGGCTTGTTCATGCACTACGGGCTCTACAGTATCCTTGGCCGCGGTGAATGGGTTATGCTCAGAGAGCGCATTCCAATCGCCCAGTATGAGAAGCTTCAAGGGGAATTCACAGCCCATAATTTCGATGTTGATTTCATTACTGACTTAGCTCTTGAGGCAGGGATGAAATATGTCAACCTCACGTCGCGGCATCATGATGGATTCTGCCTGTTCGAGACTAAACAGCATCACTACCACAGCGTTATCGCTGCGGCCAAACAAGACTTGATCGGGGAATTGGCCCAAGCGTGCCACAAGAAAGGACTGGGATTGTTTTTGTACTATTCTTATGCCGCCGACTGGTGGCATCCCTATTTCTACTCTCGCGAAGCCGGCTGGATAAACGCCCGCCCTGCCTATGAGAAACCTCAACCTCGATACAAATTCCAGAAGGACGAGGATTTCAGATTCTACGTCGACTACGTCCATGCCCAGATACGTGAGCTATTGACAAACTATGGCCCAATCGCAGGCATCTGGTTCGATCCTATAATGGGCTACTACAGCAGGCCCGACCTGTTCCCAATAGAGGAGACCTATGCCCTGGTCCGGTCGCTGCAGCCGCAGGTGCTTATCTCCTTCAAACAGGGGGCAAATGGAACAGAGGACTTCGCTGCTCCCGAACGCAGTGGCCACTCCCTCGCCGACCGTCTCAAGGACCCTAAGCAAAAAAAAGTGGCACAAAAAGTGTGGGAGTCCAACAAAAGCAAGCACAATGAGATTTGCGATACACTCCAGCCCCGTGTATGGGGGTATAAGAAGTCAGACGACAGCCAACACCTAAACGCCGATGAAGTAATGACACGCCTGGAAAAAAACCATGATCAGAATTGCAACCTGCTGTTGAATACCGGACCATTGGCGGATGGATCCATTCATCTCGGGGATGTCAAAACGCTGCGCGAAGTTGGTCGCCGCCTGCGCAGCAGCATTTGATTCATAGGAGGTACTATTATGAAACGTCGTTTTGTCAGTCGGCGAGCTTTTATTAAGGATTGTGCAGCAGGTGCATCGGCCCTTTTAACTTCGACTTTGATGACTCGGACAAGCACAGCTGCTTCCGACAAGCGGCCTAATATCTTGTTCATCTTCACTGACGACCAGCGGGAGGACACTATTCACGCGCTGGGTAATCCGGCTATCATCACTCCAAACCTGGACCGGCTCGCCGAGAGAGGAACTGTCTTTAGCAACGCCTATTGTATGGGCGGATACAGTGCAGCAGTTTGCCTGCCGAGTCGTGAGATGATGTTGACCGGACAATCGTGGTTCCGGGTACGGGACCTTCCTTCAGAAGCACCCAATATAGCCCGGACTTTTCGAGAGGCGGGATATCTTACTTATCATATCGGCAAGCGCGGCAATACAGCACGCAAGGTCCACCCCTTTTTTGAAATCAGTCACTACGTCCAGGACGTCAGCCCTTATCGCAATGAGCGAGAGATCCTCAACGCAGGACAGCCGGGCAAAATCGTGGCAGATAATGCGGTCAATTTCCTGAAGCAATACCAGGCTGCAGGAGAGCAAAGACCATTCTTCATGTATCTGGCCGGCCCTGCGCCCCACGATCCGCGCGTCGCCCCCCAGGAATATCTGGACAAATACGACGTCGAAACGATCCCCCTGCCACCAAACTATCTGCCTTATCATCCTTTCGACAATGGCGAGATGACCATTCGGGACGAGAAGTTGGCGCCGTGGCCGCGTACGACTGCCGAGATACGCAGGCATCTGCGTGACTATTACGCTGTGATTACCTATCTCGATGAACAGATTGGGCGGATAATCAATGCCCTGAAGGACATCGGGCAGTATGACAACACCATCATTGTGTTCTCCTCCGACCAGGGTCTGGCTATAGGAAGTCACGGGCTGATGGGCAAGCAGAACATCTACGAACACAGCATGGGGGTACCCTTGATCTTTGCCGGACCCGGGGTACCGAAGGTCTCGGATGCCTTTGTATATTCGTTCGATGTATATCCAACTCTATGTGATTTGGCAGGGATTCTCGAACCAACAGATATCCAGGGCGAGAGCTTTGCCGATGTGGTCCGGGGACGGACTGATCGAGCACGCGAAGTTATCTTCCTGGCTTACAAGAACACCCAGCGAGCAATACGCCGGGAGAACTGGAAGATGATTCGCTATGCACAAATCAACCACACTCAGCTATTCCATCTAAAGGATGACCCGTATGAAACGGTTAATCTGGCCGAGCATCCGGACTATGCAGATAAGGTCGAAGATATGTTGAACCTCATGAAGTTACAGCAGCAAAAGTTCGGTGACCAGACCCCTCTTACCTCACCCAATCCCCAGAAAGCGAGTGTTGATGTGGCGTGGTTTCAACGCCAGCTTGAGAAAGGCAACGAGCAGAAAAAATAATTCAAGAAAATGAGATACGATAAAATTGCTGCCGCTAAAAAAGGTTTAGCTTTTAAGAGGCTCTTATTCTGATAAATGTAGATACGCAAGAATATGAGGACCGAGGACAAGCAATGCAATCACTACAGAACCCGTGGCTGAAATGAGCACCGCACCTGCTGCCACATCTTTGGCCTTTTTCGCAAGAGGATGGAATTCAGGAGATACTACATCGGCCAAGAACTCAAGTGCAGTATTCAATGCCTCTGCAGTCCAAACAGACATGATTGCTATGACTAACCAGCACCATTCCTTGGGCGAAAGATGAAAGAGCGTACCGAAAAGCAGTGTGGTCACAGATGCCGTGGCGTGAAGCCAGGCATTGTGCTGAGACTTGAGCATTGAGATAATGCCGCTGATTGCGAACCTGAAGCTCTGTACCCTGGCTGTAAGCGAGAACCTCCCTGACATTGGTCTTGGAATAGAATTTTCTTCGGTGAAATTCTGCCTGGTCACTTTTTACTTCCCGTTTCCTCGTTAGCTGTTGATATCCACTTCCTATATCATATCGGCATAAAGAAAACCCAAATCAAGCAGGAATTGTGGCTTTCCAAAGCAATAATTTGCTCGATACCCCACGTCAGCGGTAATAGCGGATACAGAAGCCTCTCATAAAATCATTTTCCCTTGAATAACCTGATTCTGCCAATAGAAATATGTAATACGCAGAAGGCTCATTCAAAAGTAAGGATAAAGATAAACAAGCTGATTGTATGGATTATTGGAAGTTTCTTTGTATTTCCTTAATGATTGCTGTATGATGAGGTTGTCAATAATACAGAGTGGTCCAACATTGAATTTGTTGTTTGAATTAGAATGCATATTCCGAAATAATTTCCAGAGGGAAACTCAGTATAGCTCAACTCAAACGAACCATGAATTAGAGCACAAAATATTTTATAGAGGACTACAATTATGAACAGACGCGATTTTCTAAGAGCATCAAGCATCAGTTTGGTGGCATTGGCCCTTCAGTCCCGGACAGGCACCGGCCAATCCTCAAAAAGAAAGCCCAACATCATTTTTATTATGGCTGACGACCTGGGATACAATGAGCTTGGCTGTTACGGCCAGCAAAAGATCAAAACGCCGAACGTTGACAGACTGGCTTCGGAAGGGATGCGCTTTAGCCAATATTACACCGGCTCGGCAGTCTGTGCCCCGGCCCGTTGTTGCCTGATGACTGGCATGCATGGCGGCCACGCCTATGTGCGAAGTAATTACGCCATTGGCCCTGCCGGAGGTTTCCGAGGCCAGCTACCCGTGCCTGCCGATACTGTGACAGTTGCCGACGTGCTAAAACAACATGGTTACACCACGGGAGCATTCGGCAAGTGGGGACTGGGTGAGGTTGGCTCAACCGGAGACCCGCTCGACCAGGGTTTTGACCGCTTCTTCGGCTACAACTGTCAAAGCCATGCTCACAACTTATATCCTAAATATCTTGTTAGTGACAAAGAAAAGGTCACACTCGAGGGCAACACCCGTGGATTGACCGGGAAACATTATGGACCTCAGGTGATTGCAGACGAAATGCTTAAGTTTCTACGTGAAAATAAGGATAGACCATTCTTTCTCTACTACCCCACAGTCATTCCCCACCTGGCCTTGCAGGTTCCGGAGGAAGACCTCAATCAGTACAAGGGCAAATGGCCCGAAACACCATACACGGGTAAATCATATCTGCCGCATCCTAATCCCAGGTCATGCTATGCTGCAATGATCAGTTTCATGGATCGACAGGTGGGACGCATTATGAAACTGCTCGAAGAGCTGAATCTGGATGATAATACAGTTGTGTTCTTCACCTCTGATAACGGCACTACATACCTGAAAGATCAGGTCGATTACGAATTCTTCAACAGTGTTGGTCCGCTCCGCGGATTAAAAGCTTCGCTCTACGAAGGGGGCATACGTGTCCCCATGGTTGTTCGCTGGCCCGGAAAGATAAAAGCCAATACTATGAGTGACCACCTTGCGGCACACTATGACGTGTTGGCCACGTTAGCTCAGATTGTAGGTGCAAAAGTACCAGACGATACTGATGGAATCAGTTTTCTCCCAACGCTGTTATCTCAGCCGGATCAACAGAAGATACATGATTATCTCTTTTGGGATTTCGCCGGTTATGGCGGACAATTAGCTGTACGTATGGGTAAGTGGAAAGGTATCAAACAGGGCCTGAGCAAAAATCCAGATGCGCCGCTGGAACTATATGATTTACAAAATGATATCTCTGAGATGAGCAATGTTGCAGAGAAGTATCCTAAAGTCGCAGGAAAGATAGAAAAAATCATGCTTGAGGCGAGAACCCGGCCAGTAACCGAGAGGTTCCAGTTCGGCCGATACTCGGATGATTAATCCGTGAAGCGGATGGAAGTTTGATGTTTTATTAGAAAAAACTACCGCATATAACAAAATCACAATGGTATAGCCGTATCGATTTGGTGAGAAGATACTTTGTTTATCTGAGGTTTGCAAAGCCCGCTTTTTTATTATTGCACTGCAGGGGCTATTAATTTAAAGCTCTTCAGACTCGATTTAATTGATAATCTGGCCTTTTGAAATTTCAAAGGGATTTTTTCGAGATCGCGATTTAAATTCGCTCAGAACGCCTTCTCTACATCACCAATATCTTGTAACACGGTGACCTATGTGTTAAAATCATGGCAGAGAAGCATTCCAACGGAGCTAATTACTTCTCTTTGAAAGAGAAGGACAAACATCATGCGCGAACAAAACGGCTTTACGTTAATAGAGCTATTGGTCGTCATCGCTGTTATCGCCGTTCTGATGGCTTTGTTATTGCCTGCCTTGAACCGAGCCAAAGAACAAGGTAAACGCTCTGTGTGTATGAATAACACGAAGACGCTCGTATTGGGATGGATGATGTATTGCGATGATTACGCCGGCATGATGCCAAAGGCCCAGGCAGTACCAGAAGAAGGCTGGGTTCTGAAACCTCCCGGCAACAGACCCGTAGATGCACCAAAGGATACCCAAGTAGAAGCTCTCAAAGGAGGTGTGCTTTTCAAGTATGTCAAAAATGTCAAGGTTTATCGTTGCCCTGTAGCCAAGAACTATGAGATGCGTACGTACAGCTGTTCCCATGCGATGAATGGCGCCAGCTTTGACGGTGGCCCTGTGGTCAAGAACATTTACAAGCTCAAGCATCCTGCTCGACGTATTGTTTTTTTAGACGATTTCGGTGAAGACTGGGACGCCACATGGGCGGTTCCCTGGGGCAGACCGGCCTGGTGGAATCCGATTCCCGCCCGCCATGGTGCCGGCACAGTAGTGGCCTTTGGCGACGGTCGTTCAGAATGGTGGGCATGGAAGGACTCGCGCACCAGTGAACTGATGACAGATTGGGATTGGGGAGCCAGAGGTGATAATCTCTCCATTGTGCAGGAGGAAAATCCCGACCTCATCCGTGTACAAAAGGCCATATGGGGCAGCCTTGGTTATTAGGCCCTGCGGGGAAGGTTTTTGACAGAGAAGCTTGTGACCCTTCAAGTCTCTGCTCACCAAAACTGCTCCTTAAAAATAGACAAATCGCAAGACAAAAAAAGTTGACAGCGTATGCAGGAAGCTGTTATATTTTAACAGGTTAGAATTTATGGCGGCGTAGCTCAGCTGGTTAGAGCATGGGATTCATAAGCCCAGGGTCGTTGGTTCGAATCCAACCGCCGCTATTGTCACAACTGTATTTGCTATAATTAATTGTCCCCATTTTCAGAATTGCCTTTTTGCACTGTTCTACTCCAACAAAATTTCGGGCTCAATTCTTGTGTCGTTTATAGTGCCTCTGTAAGAAGAGGAGTCCTCTTATATCAATTTCAGTTAATTAGAGCCGAATCTATCCAGGGAAATAAACATAAATTTGAAAGTTCATCTTGTCGATCTGATATCCAT